>ENA-UOOK01001159-UOOK01001159.1-fermentation-metagenome-genome-assembly--contig:-NODE-1159-length-35094-cov-6.828334_pt1 | contig 35094 bp, 36 predicted proteins | sample MGYA00245777_ERZ724023 | MGnify/ENA primary metagenome ERZ724023 (study PRJEB28704, sample SAMN03018312) | fermentation metagenome | biome: anthropogenic terrestrial biome; feature: soil; material...
AAATGTTGATAGAGTGTGTACTGTGATTAAAGAATACATCTAGATTTGAGTTTAAAATTGTAGGCAAGAGGGTTCAATCGACTGAATATCAAGAGCAAGTAGTAGCTACCAGCTGACCTTTCCGATCACTGCAACCTCCGGCCGGATACTGATCACGCCAGACTGATTATTCTCGTTGGTAATGCGGGCACAGCTGATCGTAAGGGCTACTTGATCGGAACCGATGAAGCCGAGACGTTTGATGCCGGTAAAGGCGATTTTGTCGGTGGTTTCCACCGTTCCGGTGAGGAAGACTTCGGTCTGGCCCGGCTGATCGGTCCACTGGTCACCGAGGCGGCCTTCGCCGCGACGCCGCCGGGAATAGGCGAGGGCAAACTCCCAGGTATCTTCCCCGGTGGTTGCCAGTTCCAGATTGAGTTGGTCGCTGTCCGGTCCTAAGGGGCCGCCCAGCGGCTTTTCTTTATAGCTATACGTAAAGAAGGGATCACTCGCGGTATAGGTAAACTGGTTAATCCGCGTATATTCAGTGTAAAATTTCACGCCACTGATCCCGAAGGGGCGGTTCCATTCGCCACCGGCTTGGTAGCCGACTTTCCAGGGTTTGCTGTCGGGCGCTGTGTTTTGCCAATCACCAGGGGATAAACCATCTGGGAGATAAGGCCGGGGGCGTTCATCGATCAGGTAACCACCATAAACTTTGAAGTTTGAACCGATGCGGAGCGTTAGATCAATTTCCGCTAGGATGTTGAGCCCGCCTTTAGCTTCGGGTAGTTGATCATGTTCAGCGATTAGTTGGTAGACGCCGATTGGGATTAAAGGCAAGGGTAGGTAATAGAAATAAGGAAGCCCTACTTTGGCCAGGGCAGTTTCACCAAAACCAAGGGTTAAGGGTCCCAGATCGTACGTGGCTCTTTGGCCCAGCAGGAGGCGGGACTTGTCGTTAGTCGGGACCCAAGCATACAGCTTTTCATAGTTCAACCTTTTGGTCTGAAAGGAATAGGCGATTTTGTCCAGGCCTTGTGCGGTTAGTCCACCGCCTAAAGGGCCAAGCAGCGGGAAGTTGTACCGTCCCGGTCCGAAGGTAGTTAACTTACGTCCGGCGGTCAGCTGAAAATTGCCCCAGCCAAGTTCAACCCCGCCTTCTTTCAGACCATAGGAGGTTTGCTCCTGCTCCGTATAGACTGTATAGAGCCAGGGGGAAAGGAAACAAGTCAGCGGACCGAGGTTAAAGCGGTTACTGCTAAGCAGGGTCAATCCTTGGTTGTTTAATTGGAAGACAATATCACTGGCCGCATAGGCTGGGGAGATGACTGCCAGGCTCAGCGTAATGATGAGGAAAACTACGTTAAGGAAACGGGAGCAGAAAGCGAAACGACGATCCATTTAAAAACCCCTCCGTGTAAATTGCATAGTTTAGGCGATGTCATAAACAACATAAATTGCCAGTTGAATTTGGAATGATCGTGTAGTTACCATCATTCTATTTCTGGTCGCAGATCCAAACTCCTGCTCCCGAAAAGCGGAAATTAAAGATCCTTATCCTAAGGACGCTCCCTTCGGCATAAAGTGAGAAGGGGGTGTTTTTCTTGATTGAAGGGGTGATCATTAAAGACCTGAAGGTAATCCCGGATGAGCGGGGCCGCTTAATGGAGGTATTACGCTGCGATGATCCGACCTTCTGTGGTTTCGGTCAGGTGTACATCACCACCGCCTATCCGGGGGTGGTTAAAGCCTGGCATTACCATAAGAAACAGTATGATAATTTTGCCGTGCTCATCGGAATGCTGAAAGTGGCTTTGTTTGATGACCGGGAAGGTTCGCCAACCCGGGGGAAGGTGGACGAATTTTTCTTGGGGGTGCATAACCCGAAGCGTCTTCAGATTCCACCTGGGGTCTACCATGGTTTTAAATGCATCAGTGTAACGGAAGCGTTGGTTTTGAACTGCCCGACTGAACCTTATAACTACACGGAGCCCGACGAATTCCGCCTGGCGCCCCACGCCCCGACGACACGGATGAAGATTCCTTATGACTGGGGTAGAAAAGACGGCTAGGAGGGATGGGCAGTGCGGATCATGGTAACAGGTGGGGCCGGTTTTATTGGTAGCAATTTCATCCGTTGGTTTCTCCGGCGTTATCCGGAAACGGACCTGATCAATATCGACCTTCTGACTTACGCTGGTAATGTCGCCAACATGAAGGGTTTTAAAGCATATTCCGGTTACCGGTTCGTCCATGCTGATATTAACGACCGGCGAAAGTTGGAACCCTTCTTCGCGGAGGGGCTTAATGCGGTGATTAATTTTGCCGCCGAATCCCATGTGGATCGGAGTATTGATGCACCGGTGATCTTTGCCCGGACCAACATCGATGGGACCCTTAATTTACTAAGTTTAGCCCAGCGCTACGGAGTAAAAAGTTTCCTGCAGATCTCTACTGATGAAGTCTACGGTACCCTAGGAGCGGAAGGACTCTTTACGGAAGAATGGCCTCTGGCGCCAAACAGTCCTTACGCGGCCAGTAAAGCGGGGGCTGATTTACTGGCTCTCGCCTTTCATACCACCTACGGGTTGCCGGTGTTAATTACCCGCTGTGCCAATAATTATGGGCCCTACCAGTTTCCGGAGAAACTGATTCCGTTGGTGGTCATCAATGCTCTGAGGGAAGAGGTAATTCCGGTCTACGGTGATGGGTTACAGGTGCGGGACTGGATTCATGTGGAAGACCATTGCCATGCGGTGGAAAGGGTACTTTTCCACGGCCGTCCTGGCCAGGTCTATAATATCGGTGCCCGTGGTGAAAAGACGAATCTGGAGGTGATCCGTGCCATCCTGCAATTGGTGGGCAAGCCGGAAAGCTTGATCCGGTTTGTTGCTGATCGGCCGGGTCACGACCGGCGGTATGGGTTGGCGGTGGATAAAATCCGCAGCGAAATCGGCTGGGAAGCGCAGATTGAATTCGGGGAGGGATTACGGCAAACAGTCGGCTGGTACCTGGAGCATCAGCCGTGGTGGCAAGGAATATTGTCGGGGGAATATAAAGATTTTTATCAACGAAATTATGGATTTCGTCTGGAAGGAAACTAAAGGACCGGCCGCTTAGGCCGGTTTTTTTGTCGCCATTTGTTACCTTATTTTACTAGAAATCCGGAGGGGTGGGGTATATCCGGGAAAAATAATGGCAATAATCTTGAGTAAGGAAGCGAAACGCAAGTGGAGGTCGAGAACATGATCCCTAATAAAGTGGAAATTTGTGGGGTAAACACCTCGAAACTTCCGGTCCTGAACAATACGAAAATGCGGGAATTACTAAAGAAGATCAGGACTGGAGACAAACAGGCCCGGGAGGAAATGATCCAGGGCAACCTCCGCTTGGTACTGAGCGTGATCCAACGTTTTAACAACCGGGGTGAAAACGTGGATGACCTTTTTCAGGTCGGTTGTATCGGTTTGATGAAGGCCATCGATAATTTTGACTTGTCACAAAACGTCAAGTTTTCAACCTACGCGGTTCCGATGATTATTGGAGAGATTCGCCGTTATTTACGGGATAATAATCCGATTCGGGTCAGCCGCTCGCTAAGGGATATTGCCTACAAAGCGCTGCAGGTACGGGACTCATTGACCAGTAAAAACGGACAGGAGCCAACGGTGGGGGAGATTGCAACGAGTTTGAATATCCAGCGGGAGGAAGTGGTTTTCGCCTTAGATGCGATTCAGGATCCAATTTCTCTCTTTGAGCCCATCTACCATGATGGAGGCGATCCGATTTTTGTAATGGACCAGATCAGTGATGATAAAGACGTCGATAATCAATGGTTGGAGGGAATCTCGATCCGGGAAGCGATGTCCCGCTTAAATGACCGGGAGAAGGAGATCCTAAAAATGCGCTTCTTTGACGGACGGACCCAGATGGAAGTGGCCGAGGAGATTGGGATTTCTCAAGCCCAGGTCTCGCGGTTAGAAAAGACAGCTTTAAAAAATATCCGGCGTTATATCGGCGAGGAACGGACGAAGGAGTGAGCGCAGTGAAAACACGCATCGTAACGGCTTTAATTCTGGTCATGATCGGTGGGCTGATCCTGACTTTAACGGGTAATTCAGCTTTATCTTCGGCTGAGACAACGGTCGCCTTTAGCCCCGGAAATTTAATCCGCCTACACGTGATGGCCAACAGTGACCGGGCAGAGGATCAAGAGGTTAAATTGCTCGTGCGGGACCGCATCTTAGCGGAAACAGCGGTCTTGCTGAGGGATATCAATGACCGGACAGAAGGACTTGCGGTCCTCCGCGCTCACCAAGACGACTTAGTGGTAGCCGCTGAGGATGAACTTAAGCGCCATGGTTTTCCCTACCGGGCGGCGGTAGAAGTAGGCGAGTTTGGTTTCCCCGAAAGGCACTATGATTTCGGAGTGCTCCCGGCTGGGAAATACCAGGCTCTACGGGTGGTTTTAGGTCAAGGACAGGGACGGAACTGGTGGTGTGTCCTTTTCCCTCCGGTTTGTCACCTGACTATGGACGACCGGACCGCAAAGGAGGCGGAACCAATCCGACTGCGGTGGAAGGCTTTGGAGGACTTGCGGGAACGGAAGGAAGAATTGGAAAAAAAGGCCTGGGTGGAATGGGCGAAATGGTTTCAACTGGCTACCATCGCGATTAAGTAAGCTTTCAAATGAGAACGCAAAAAGCCCAAAAAGAGGGGACCCCCTCTTTTTTTTATGAAAACGGAAAAAGCCATGCCAGGGTTCATTGTATAATTAATTGCCCAGATCCTAAAAAACAGATGACTCACGTCAATCCATCTGCTATTGTTTTAAGTGACTAAACCAAAACAGACAGGAGAGGATTGAACATGAGTCACTTAAATAATACCACAAAGCAAAGGCGGTTTAAACACCTAACCGAGATGGAAAGATATCAAATTGAAATATTGTTGAAAGAGAAAAAGAAAAGTAAAGAAATTGCGGTAATCCTAGGGAAGCATCGACGAACAATCGAGAGGGAAATAGCCCGAGGAACAGTCCAAATGTTAAATAGCGATTTAACCTATACATTCAGATATTGCGCCGATGTTGGGCATCGTAAGTACCTTGAAAACGGACAGAACAAAGGAGCCGGTTTGAAGATAGGCCATGACCATAAACTGGCAAGGCATATCGAAAAACGGATAATACAGGATAGATATTCTCCGGATGCTGTCATAGGGGAAATACGTGCTAAAGGCCTAGAATTCAAGACAAGTATCTGCACCAAGACCTTATATAATTACATAGACAAGGAAGTTTTTGCTAATATCACAAACAAGGATTTACCCATAAAACGACACAAGAAAAAGGGCCGGTACCATCGAGTCAGAGTGGCCTTGAAGAACTTAAAGGGCACTAGTATCGAGCAACGGCCAAAGCACATTGAAAACCGAGAAGAATACGGGCACTGGGAAATGGATTGTGTAGTCGGGGGAAAAGGCGATAGTGGGGCGGTTCTACTGGTGCTTACTGAAAGAAAGAGCAGGGAAGAGATTATTAGAAAGATGCCCAACAGAACCCAGTCCTCCGTAAAACAAGAACTTGATCGGCTAGAAAGAAGGTATGGCAAAAGGTTTTCGCAGAAATTTAAAACAATAACGGTTGATAACGGTCCAGAATTCTTGAATAGCTCGGAGTTAGAGGGTTCCATCATTAAACAGGGTGAAATACGTGTTAAAGTTTATTATGCACATCCATATAGTTCAGGGGAAAGAGGTTCGAACGAAAACGGTAACAGGTTAATAAGGCGCTTCATCCCCAAAGGCACTGACATCAGTAATTATACTGCCCAGGAGATCAAAAGGATCGAGCACTGGATGAACAACTACCCAAGAAAAATTCACGGTTATAAAACCGCGAAAGAAATGGCCGCTTAAAACATTGGGATTGGCAGTAATTGTAAGGCAATTAAACTTGCATTTTAGTCTATTTTCTAAGTAGAAAAAGCAGCTTGAACAGATGCCCAATCCATGTTATAATTAATAATTGTTAGACTCAAAAAAGCCAGCGTGGCTCAATTGGCAGAGCAGCTGATTTGTAATCAGCAGGTTACCAGTTCAAGTCTGGTCGCTGGCTCCATAGAAAAATTAAAAGTCTCCGGAAAACGGAGACCTTTTTTTATTTTCATTTTAGATAAGGATGCTTTTAATATTTCTGATCTCAACTTCGTTTTTACCATAAAGTTCCGCTAATGATGTAGTGTCTTGCTCAACTTTCGTGATCCGTTTTGAGTCTACGGTTTGGTTTTCCGTAAGTACTACCACATGCTCATAAACAAGGTTCAATTTGTCTTTAAGTCCAGAGACGTCATCTTTCAGGATGGACACATCTTGTTTAAGTCCAGAGACGTCATCTTTTAGGATGGAGACATCTTGTTTAAGTCCAGAAACATCATCTTTTAGGATAGACATATCTTGTTTTAATCCGGATACATCTTCTTTTAGCCAAGACGTATCTTCTTTCAGTCCGGTTATATCTGATTTTAGGCCCGACATATCTTCGGTTAGTCTAGCTAGATGAGATAAAACCAACTCTTCAAACCTATTAGGCTCCATCTTCCCATTACCTCCCATACTATACAATTCGGGTTATGGTGGTATCTTGGAGTCTTCTTCAATTACACTCGTTATGTGCTTCCTGTTTATTGTAATTCTATTCTACCATACCATTAAGAAAAGACAATTAAAACTACCCCTTTAAACCAAAAACCGTCCTCATTTAAGGACGGTTTTATACTAAGTTGTAGTATTTTGCTGCAGTTAACTGCTGTTTTATTCCTGATCGTTACTTGCTGCTTTTTTCCTGCTTTGCCAGGCATGGAGCGCCAGGGCGACGGCGATGACGCCGTAAGCTAGGAAGCTGCGGAAGTATTCACCAACTTGGGGAATACCCAAAATCCGCTGACCAGCCAGGGGTGAAACCACAAACAAGGTATGGAACAGCAACACGCCAATCAGGGCATTCCAGATTGTCGCCTTGGAGATTGAAGCGCCGCCGATCAAGATGGCAGCGATGGAAAACATCCCGACCTGTTCATGACTGTTGTAAGTGTTGAAGGTGCCGATGTTTTGCAGAAAAATCAATTGGCCCCATGCTGCTAAGACGGTCGAGATCATCATGGCAATCAACCGCGTACGGTCGACATTAATCCCAGAGACAGCCGCAATATTCATATCCTGACCGACCGCGCGCATTTGTTGGCCTAGTTTCGTCTTTGTAAAGAAAGCAGTAAAGAGACACAAAAGGCCGATCACCAGGAAAGTAGCCCAGGGTATTTTAAAGGGACCCAACTTCAAAGAACTCAGCAGAGCGTTATCTAATACCCGGTTGACCGCAATTAAGTCCATGGTATTGCGGAGCCCGATTCCGGAAGGAAGCATCAACTTCGGGTTGTGCATTGGAATTAACGTTCCGACGAGGACTAAAAAGATTAGTTGATAAACACCGTTGGCGAAGAAACCCAGAATATAACCGGTGACCATCTCCCGTCCTTTGGCCCGATTCAGCACTAAACCGGTCAACCAACCCAAAAAGAGGGAAAAGGGAACCGAAATTAGTGCGGCGAGGAAAAAGCCGGGTAGTCCGCCGATTTCCAGATGGGTAACGATAATTAGGGCTGCCTGACCGGACATGGCGCCAATGACGATCCCAAAGTTTAACCCCAACCCGGCGATGACCGGGATAATCAGGGATAAAACCAGAAAAGAGTTCCGTGCTAGCCGGGTGATAACCTCCGTCACCAGAAAACGAGGGTTCAGACCAGCCGCGATGATCCCAAACAAACAAAGCACAGTAAAGAAGATCGGAACGGACAGCTCGCCCAGGATCTGTTCAACGCTCTTCCCTTTATTTGGTTTGACTTTCGGGTTTTCCGGTAAGGTTTGTGGTGCGATTTTTGGTTCAGTCATTATTTTACCCCCTTTCGTTCCTTGTTAAAGCGTATAGGATCATGCCATTGCTGATAATCATCCGGGCAATTTCACTAATGTCGGTTCCTTGTAGCACCGTTTGAGTTACCGGTAAAGCAATGGTTAGTAAGGTTTGGAAGAGAATCGTCCCGATTACAATATGACTGACGGTTGCCTTTTTCAGAGTGGCGCCACCGATTAAAGCCGCCGCTACCGCCGGAAAAGCCATATAAAGCGGTGCCGTATATAGCTGAAGAAAACCATAACTCTGAGCATAAACCACCGCACCGAGGGCAGCCAGGACATTAGAGATTACGATACTCAAGTACCGCATCTTACGGGTGTTAATACCAGAAGACTTTGCATACATGGGATTAGCGCCGGTTGCAATCATGGCCAGTCCGGTCCGGGTCTGGAAGAAAAGAGAAGCCAGCCAACAGAAGAAAGCAAAAAACAGCAACAGTCCGGTGGGAATAGTCACCCCAAACAGGTCAAAGGCGAGGAAATTGTTGAGAACTTTGCTGTAATGTTCATACAAAGTCAAGGTAACACGGAGACCTTTTCCGCCGATTGCCCAAATCATGGCTGGGTTTTTGAAAGGAGCCGTCAGCCAGAAGATACACATCCCGGCTACCACCGCGAAACCCACATAGGTACCAACCATCATTTCTTGGCCGCGGACCCGATCGAGCAGCGCGGCATATAAATAGCCGGAAATGATCGCAAGGGGAAGGGCGCAAAGCATTGCGGTAAAAAGGCCGGTAAAACCGGTTAAATTATACTCCATGCTAATTACGCCACCGACCAGACCACAAACGAAGCCGACGGGGAGGCCAAAGTTGAGGCCGACTCCCGTGACTAAGGTCGGAAGCATGGCAAGGACCAGTAGGCCATTCATGCCGATCCGATCGATGGAGGCGCTCAGGAGAAGAGTGATGTCCATTTTCATGATGAGTGCTAAGATAAAAAGACCAAGAAGAAAAAGGCTGATAATCAGGCGAGGTAAACCAAACTTTTCATAAAAGTCCCTGAGATGGCTGGGATCAGAGATCCGCTTCCCTTTTGTCATCTGCAATTCCATCTCAACCTACCTCCTTTACCGGTTGTTTTCCGGCGATCATTAAGCCAAAGTCTCGATCGGAAGCGTCCGGTTTCAGAATACCGGCAACCTTCCCTTTATAGACTAGGGCGATGCGATCACAGATTGTTCTTAATTCATTCAGCTCACTGGAAGTCATGATAATCGTCATACCATATTCCCGGTTGAAGTGCACCAGGAGGTCAAGGACCAGTTGTTTGGCACCGATATCAATGCCCCGGGTCGGTTCAGAGACCCAAAGGATTTCGGGTTGCAAGGAGAAAGCCCGTGCCAAACATACTTTTTGCTGATTACCGCCAGAAAGGCGCCGGACCGGTTGGTTCGGATCGGTGCACCGAATATCTAAATCTTTGATAATTTTCGCAGCATACTCACGTACCGCTTTTTGGTCGAGGAGACGCACGCCGGGGAGGAATGTTCTTCGCAAAAATCGCTGCTGGGCTTCAATACTGGTTAAAACAATATTCACGGCAATCGATTCATCGAGCAATAAGCCAACGCCCCGGCGGTCTTCGGAGACAAAAGCCATTTTCGCATCTAAAGCAGCTTTGGGGTCGTTTAGTTTAAGGGCGTGTCCGTCTTTAATAACTTGTCCATCGGCGGGGTATAAGCCCATCACTCCGTTGGCAATCCCGACCTTGCCTTGACCGGCTAAGCCGCCCAGGCCTAAAATTTCGCCCCGACGGACTTTTAGATTAAAACTACGAACTTGTTCACCCGGCATTTTGACTTTAAAGTTCTCCAACTCCAGAATTAGATCATTGTCATCGGGGTCGACTTGACGCGGTGGTAAGTGCCCCCGTTCTAGTTTACGACCGACCATCAATTCGGCGATCTCGTCTACACTGGTTTCATTGCGGGAAAGGTATTTAACTAATTCCCCATCCCGGAGAATGCTGATGGTATCACTACAGTCCATGACTTCATCTAAACGGTGGGTGATGAAAAGAATGGCAATCCCTTGGGCAGCCAGAAGCTTCATGGCCGTGATTAAGTGGTCGGCTTCGCTTTCCGCCAGGACCGCAGTGGGTTCATCAAAAACAATGAGGCGGGCGTTTTTCTTATCGATTTCCCGGGCGATCTCTACAAATTGCATATAGCCAACAGGGAGACGGGAAACAAAGGTGTTCTCATCGATGGCTAAACCAAGTTTGTCTAAAGCCCGCCGGCTATCTTCACGCATGGTGTGATAATCCAAAGTTTCCATGCTGGAGCCCAGGATGTTACTGGCCAGGTTTGGTTTGGTCAGTTCACGGTTGAGTTTAATATTTTCCGTTACCGTAAAACCTGGGATTAGCATAAACTCTTGGTGCACCATGCCGATACCCAGTTCCATTGCTTGACGGGGAGACGTAATCTTGACGATTTGGCCATCCATGAGAATATCACCCTCAAAACCCCCCGTGTCATGAATAACGGGCATGCCGAAAATTAAATTCATGAGGGTTGATTTTCCGGCGCCGTTCTCTCCAACGATCGCATGAATCTCTCCTGGTTTAACGGAAAGGTTAATTCCTTTTAAAACTGTAGTGCCAAAGTAACTTTTAGATATATCTTTAAGTTCCAGAACTGCAGATTCAGGCAACTTTAAAACCCCTCTCGGTAATAATTATGGCGCCGCAATGGGCGCCATAGGGGAAAAAGGCGGGTAATTTGCCCGCCTTTTCTTCTCCTTAGGTCAAGCGGGAAGTAATCCTATTCACCTAAGATATAGGAATCACTGATATACATATAGAAATTACCGTTGTCGCTGAGGCGGACCATATCGATCTCGGTTTCAGCGCTTTCGCTCATGACTTTAGAAACCGCAACAATATCATTGAGATCCAACTGACCTTCTAAGGATAACTTTGCAATTTCCACACCGGCGATGGAATGGAGGAAACCGGTGGCAACTGGCCAAGTTGCAAACCGACCAGGCCTTCCCACCTCAATAAGTTTGGCGTCAATGGCTTTCAGAATTTCCGGGAAGTTACCTTTAATCTCATCGGTAATCTCGAGGGCCAATGCTCCCGGGTAACCATGGGTCGGACTCGGGCAGCATTGCTCGGGGAAGATCGCACCCGTCTGCACGGCGGCAGCGATCAACGGCTCCTGCATCGCACAGTTAGTGGAGAAGAGCGCGATGTTTTCACCGTATTTAGCAACCTGACGGGGCACGTCTTCTAAAATGAACTGCTGGGACGCTGGAATACCACCTTCGCCCATCGGGTCGGGCGCATTGACATCAACAAAGGTTAGGCCCAGTTTTTCAGATTCTTCGCGCATAATGTCGCGTCGTTCGGATAATTGGGCATAGGACATATGCCGCGGGAAGGAGTAATGGAGCAGCGCGGTAGCGCCCATCTTTTTCGCCAGTTGCGGGATGGTTCTACCCCGTTCCGGCTGATTCGGGATGAGGGTCACATCGACAAGAGGCTCGATGAGTGGCGGATCTTCGTGGGGTTCACCCGCGATAAAGATCATTTCCGGGCGGATTTCGCGAACCTGCCGGATCGCCGCAACGGTGCCGGGAACGGCTTGGTTAATGATAATCGCTTTCACATCCGGATCAGCAGCCAAACCGGTAATTTGAGCGATGTAGGTTTCTTGTTCCTGCATGAAATTGTCAGGATAGGTAACATGTTTGATGAGGCCAGGGTATTTGGCAATAGCTGCTTCTGCTCCCCGGTACTCATCTTCATTCTGAGACACCGTACCGGTGACGAGACCAATTTTAAAAGCGGTCGCATCAGTCGCGACCTCAGGGGCGGAAGTCTTGGTCAAGTAGATGGCCAGTGCACCTACTACGACAACCGCGACGATTAGAATAAGAACCTTCTTGGACACAACACTTACCTCCTTAGTATTACCTTTAAAATCATAGAACTTGAGTTCTACCTTAAAGCATATTTATTCTCCATAGAAGAATATTCTCCTGCTAAGTCAGGTGCAGTTCTTTATTGCAAATTAAGCCATATACTGGGGATTAATAAACTTCGGAATCGAGCAAGCCACTTAGTAGCACAATATCTTGAATCAGCGGGTTAAACATCAATTGGTTTATGAAATTCATGGCGACTTCCTCCCCGATCACTGTGCCGTCAGCAGCGGAGAGTTTACCGACATCAACCAGTTCTGCACCGCTGAAATCCGTGAAAGTAAGTTCATGTCTGGGATTTACCAGGTTTGCTTCTGTGAATACTTCGACCAATAACGGTTCCTCTGTCGGCAAATTGTTAAATTCCATCACTTGACTCAGCACCATGTTCCGTAAGAAGCCCCGGCGGTCAATACGGAATTTCCCTTGTAAGCTTGTTTGCGGTTGGACTGCTTGCGTCGCCTGCTGTTCCGTAAAGATCATGGTCGCCAGTTCGGCCAGGAAAGCGTCAAGGTTATCGCGGAAAGAAAGGAGATCCTCCTCTGTGACCGGCCAAGTTGCTAGATCGCCATTATCCTTTGCGATCGTTACCAATTGCGTAATCTTTTCCTGAAGTAAGGCGAGGATTGCTTCGTTCTCAAGCAAAGCTTGGAAATAACGGTTACTTTCTTCTAAGCTAAGATCCTCATAGCCCATTTGCAGAATAATTTCCTTACAGACGATGGTTTCTCCCTGCTGACCATCGGTAATGGTGACATCCACTTTTTTTTGGCCAGCCGTAAGGTGGTCGGCATAAAAATCGGTATAAAGGTCATAAATGGCAGTTTCCGCCTGTCGACTGGTTTTCCGCTTGGTCTCAAAAAGCAAGGGGAAATAATCGGTAATCTGTACTTGTAAATTAAAGTACCTTTGGATTAGCGGTTGTAGATCATTCCAAGCGAAAAAGAAAACCTTCTCCCCAAGGAAGTTGGACTGGGCGGATATGCGCTCCCGATCCGCATATAAAAGCAGGTTGCCACAGTCCACCCCCTTATAAAGGACACTAAAACCGAGCTGGCCTCGCTTCTCCATTTTGTCTACATTGATACTAAACGGGATGGATATTTCATTGAAAATTTGGTTGAATGTTGCCAGCTCGGGATCTTCCGACTTGATCCGAAAAGACATTTCGGCGATATATCCCAGTTCCTTTAGGTTATTAGTCTTCTTAGCCGCCGCAATCATCTCTTCATGGGGCGCTTTGGGGAAAAGACCAAAACATCCGGTTGCGGTAACCATAAATAAGGCCAAGATTAAAAGGAGCATACCCTTTTGCCACCGGAACTTGCTTTTTGGTTGTCCCTCCGTGCTGATCAAAATAAACATCTAAACTACCCCTTCCCTTCAATAATAACATACTGGATCTAACTTCAGTTTATTTCAACGTTTGGATTAAATTTCCTCCATATCTGTGTTATACTTTCAGCGAGGAGGGATATGATGCGGGTGATAATAGACCGATTTGAACAGGGTTTTGCCGTGGTTGAGTTGGAGGATGGTTCTTTTGCCTTGATGGCGATCAACCTTTTACCGGACGCTCGCGAGGGGGATGTGGTCGAGATCAAAGTCGACCGGGAGGAAACCGACCGGAGAAAAGACTTGATCCGGGCGTTACAGCAGAAGGCTAAAACATAACCAGATGGCCATAATGGTAAAATATAAACTATAATGCGGAAACTAATGCGTAGAAGAGCTTTTTGCCTTGAAATGGATACAAAGCAAAAAGCTTTAGAAAGGATGACCCTCGATGGATTACTACCTGCAGGAAACAGAGGCCGTTTTTAAAGATCAAACAACAACAGAAAACGGTCTAACGGCAGCTGAAGCCCAAACACGGCTGGCCAAACACGGCTGGAATAAACTGGTGGAAGGGAAGCGAAAATCCCTTCTGCTTAGGTTATTAGGGCAAATGGCCGATCCAATGGTGATTGTACTGATTGTAGCGGCGGCCGTCTCCGGCGTGGTTGGGGAAGTAGCCGATACCGTAATCATCTTAATGGTTGTGGTCATCAACGCTGTCTTGGGAGTGGTCCAAGAGGGTAAAGCGGAGAAAGCCATTGCTGCCTTGCAAAAGATGGCGTCCCCCTATTCGAAGGTACGGCGGGATCGACACATTATTTCGGTTAAATCGGAAGAGATCGTCCCTGGGGATCTCGTGCTCTTGGAAGCAGGGGCGGCGGTACCGGCTGACATGCGCTTGGTTAAAACCGCTAGTTTAAAAATTGAGGAAGCTTCACTGACCGGGGAATCGGTACCGGCGGAAAAGGGCAGTCATGTCTTGAAGTTAAAACCGGAGGAAAAGGAGGTCCCGCTGGGCGATCGTCATAATATGGCGTACATGGGAACCAATGTGGTCTACGGTCGTGGTGAAGGTGTTGTGGTTGCGACCGGGATGGGGACCGAGATGGGGAAGATTGCCAATCTGCTGGCAGAAACCAAAGAAGAAAAAACGCCTCTCCAAAATAAATTAGCTGGTTTAAGTCGGGTCTTAAGTTGGGGTATAATTGGGATCTCGGTTTTTATCTTTATTTTTAGCGTTCTGCAAAACGGAGGGTTCCAGGGCGGTCATGTTTTGGAGATGTTTTTATTAGCAGTTAGCCTGGCCGTAGCGGCAATTCCCGAAGGCATAGTAGTAGTGGTGACCATTGTCCTTTCGATTGGTGTTACGGAAATGGCAAAACGGAAGGCGATTATCCGGCGGTTAACTGCCGTGGAAACGTTGGGTTGTACGGATGTAATCTGTTCGGATAAAACGGGAACACTGACCCAGAATAAAATGACTGTAATGGAAACCTACGGTCCGGTTACCCCCCTAGCGACCGCGATGGCGCTGTGTAACGATGCGGCTGCGACCGGCGAAGGTGACGAAGTGCTTGGGGAGCCGACGGAGAGCGCCCTCATTCGGTACGCCATCACGCAGGGGCTGGTCAAGGAAGAATTGGAAACAGCGACGCCGCGGGTGGGAGAAGCGCCCTTTGATTCGAATCGGAAGATGATGTCCACATTGCACCAAGGTCCCGAGGGGAAGGTGCTCCAGTATACGAAGGGTGCGCCTGATGAATTACTACAGAAATGTACGCGGATCTTGACCGCCGAAGGCGTGGTGCCGCTGACGACTGAATTGAAGATGCAGATCCAAGCAGAAAACAGAAGAATGGCCGGGAAGGCTTTACGGGTGTTAGCGGCGGCCGAGCGCGAATGGGCGCAGTTACCGACGGAAATTACTCCGGAAAGGGTGGAACAGGATCTAATCTTTGTTGGACTGACCGGGATGATTGATCCGGTGCGGCCTGAAGTCAAAGGGGCCATTGAGAAATGCCGTGAGGCCGGAATTCAGCCGTTGATGATCACCGGCGACCATATCGATACTGCGGTGGCCATTGCTAAGGAGTTGGGCATGATCACCGAGGCTAGTCAAGCGACGACTGGTGTTGAACTTTCCGCCATGTCCGATGCCGAGTTGGAAAAGAAGGTTACCGAGTACAGTGTTTACGCCCGAGTGCAACCCGAGCATAAAGTGCGGATCGTTAATGCCTGGAAAAAACGAGGTCAAATCGTGGCGATGACCGGGGATGGTGTTAATGACGCCCCGGCACTGAAGTCCGCTGATATTGGTGTGGGGATGGGGATCACCGGGACGGACGTGAGTAAAAATGTCTCCGATATGGTGCTAGCTGATGATAACTTCGCAACCATCGTTTATGCGGTCGAAGAAGGACGCCGCATCTATGATAATATCCTCAAGGCGATCCAGTTCCTGTTATCATCGAACCTCAGCGAAGTGGTGGCATTGTTTGTCGCGACGCTCATGAACTTTCGTCTTTTTTCGCCGATTCACATCTTATGGATCAATCTGGTGACCGATTCGCTACCTGCGATTGCGCTCGGCATGGAGGAAGCCGAAGACGATATTATGAAAAAAGCGCCCCGACAGACGAGCGAAGGAGTTTTTGCCAACGGATTGGGCTTAGGCGTCATCTATCAGGGTGTGATCGTTGCGATTTTATCGCTCACCGCTTACTTTGTTGGGAACAGGGTGACGCATAACACTGGGATGACCATGGCTTTCCTGACTTTATCCTTGTGTGAAATCTTCCATTCCCTCAATATGCGGTCTCGGACCAAGTCCATCTTTAAACTCAAGACCCATAATAAATACTTATTCGGTGCCATGATCCTCTCCTTTGCGTTAACGGTTCCCCTCATTTACGTGCCCAGTCTGAGCAATCTTTTTAAGCTGACGGCGCTTTCGGCGGGGAACTTCATAACTGCCATTGGCTTGGCCGTGACGATTATCCCCATCGTTGAAGTGGTAAAAGCGGTAGATAATTCCCACCGGGGACGCTAAATTAATGCGGCGATAATTTGTTGTTCCAATTGGAGGAGGGGTAGGGCGTCCGGTTTCCGTTCTGTTCGGGGCAAGGAGATGAGATGGTGACCCTTGATCACCGTCGGCTTGGGAGAGAGGACATAAACTTCGTCGGCGAGTAAGACTGCTTCTTTCGGGTCATGGGTGACCAGCAGGACAGTACGGGGTGCTGCCGCCCAGCTTTGGTGGAGGCGGTCGATTAAAGACCATTTTAAAGTTAGATCAAGGGACTTGAAAGGTTCATCCATCAGCAGAAGTTGGGAAGGATAGGCCAAGGCACGGGCCATGGCGACGCGTTGGCGTTGCCCACCACTGAGTTTTCGCGGATAGGTATCATGAACGGCGCCGATCTCCATCTGTTCTAAGGCGGCTTTGACGCTGGCCGGAACGGCGGACCGGGGGATATGTTCTTCTAAAACAAAAGCAAGGTTCTGGGCGACGGTTAACCAATCAAGCAGACGCGGTTCCTGAAAAAGATAACTGATGGCTTTGCCCTCCATCCCGGAGACCAGTCCCTGATCGGGCGCTTTCAAACCGGCGATGATCGAGAAGAGCGTCGTTTTTCCGCAACCGGAGGGGCCGAGGAAAGCTACGATCTTGTTGGTTTCCACAGTCAAAGAAATGTTGTCTATGACGTGCAACGGGCCATAATACTTGGTGATGTTGTTTAAAGTAAATTCCACTGGTTTCATGGCTTTACTCCCAATATAGTAGTTTTTTCCGCAACAGCGTATCAAGGATTCGGTCGAAAAAAAGACTGATGGCGATGATCACCACGGTCCAGGCAAAAACTTCAGCAGTCTCCAGATAGGTGCGGGCGGTATCCATACGGGTACCGATGCCCAACTGGGGATAGGCCATGACTTCGGCGGCGATCATGACCTTCCAGGTTATACCGAGGCCAGCCGCGGCGCCGGTGGCGAGATAAGGCATAATCGCCGGTAGATACAAGCGCCGGATTCTCCGCCGGAAACTGACCTGATACAACCGGGCCATCTCTTCTAATTCGGGATCTATCTGCTTGAGACCCTCCATCACGTTTTGGGTGATTAGCGGAAAAACAACCAGAAAGGTCACAAAAAGGGTGACGGCATTGGCCTTAAACCAGATCAGGGCAAGGAGAATAAGGGCCATCGACGGTGTGCTACGGATCACTGTTAACCATAGATGAAAAAAGGTTTTAAAAGTTGGACACCGACCGGAGAGCAAACCGCAGGCCAGGCCGGCGAGGAAAGCGAGGGTAAACCCGAGGAGGCCTCGACCCAGGGTGGCACCGAGATGCGCCCAGAATAAGCCGGAGGTAAGTAAGCGCCAGAGCTGTGCCATGGTCACCAGCGGATTGGGAAGGATGATTTCCTTCCCAATCCGCGCGGCAGCTAAAGCCCAGAGTAGCAAGAAGGTCAGTAGAGAAAAACCAGTAATTAGCCTATTTTTGTAGGTAGAACTCTTCATCCGGGAGTTTCCCTCCAATCGATTGCGGTTGGAAAGAATAAAGCTTCTCAAGGAAGTAATCGATCTCGGCTTGAACTTGGTAGGCTTCGTCTAGCCGCAAATTACAACGGGGAATGGCGGCGGTAGCGGCGGGTGCGGAGATCGACAGATATTTTTCGGCCAAGAGACCGGCGGCGCTAGGATGAGCAACTACCCAAGCATTGGAGTCACCGGCGGCTTGGAGAAAGGCCTTGACTAAGGCAGGATTCTCTTTGGCTAATTGGGTTTTGACCACTAACGCGCTTTGCGGATAGGACTCCTTCCGCTGTTCCAACTGTTGCCATGTTTGTTGGTAATCCAGGAGCACGGTGAGGCTTAAGTTACGGGAAAGGGCTTCCGTTACCCAGGGTTCGGGTAAAGTAGCCAGACGGACTTTGTCGGCAATCACTAATTGCGTTAGTTCAGCCGGGCTTGCGTAGTAGCGGATCGTCACATCCTCCTCCGGATCGATCCCATTGGCGGTCAAAAAGTAGCGAAAAAGCAAATCCGGGGTGCTGCCTTTACCGGTCACACCGATTTCCTGCCCTTTGAGATCCTGCCACGAGGAGATGGTGGAAGCGGAGCCGACGACATACATCACGCCCCAATTGGTAATCGCTGCTAATTGAAGCGGGATCCCCCGGTTATACAGGATAGAAGCTAGATTGGTTGGTACAGCGGCAATGTCAGCCTCTCCGGAGATGATCTTGGCGCTGATCTGGTCGGGGCTTTTGAGCACCGTGTAGTTGAAGGTGACGCCTGGATAAATTGTTGGTTGTTCTTCCAACAGTTTAACCAGGGATAAACCGGTTGTTCCGGAGAGCGCCATCACCTCGACAGTGGATTCGCCCGTGACCATAAACGGGGAAGCAATCAGGAGCAAGAGGATTAGGCTTACGGTATGAAAGGTTTTTTTCCACATGATCAGATTCCTCCTTTTATCTTTTCGGGCTTTTTACAAAGCTCGCACCGAAGCTTTTTGCGTTGTATCCTATCTAAAAGGTCCCAATGCAATAAATCAAACAACAATGCAAAAAGCCCGTCCATAGACAGGCTTGTAGTAAGGTTGAAAAAGCACCTTCGCGTCAGGACAAGCCTTGGCCTCAGGATATTCCTATTTTATCCTTAGTATAGCTGAAAAGCAAGCACAAGGAGGAAAACAGCCCGTAAACAATGGCGTAATGGGGACGTAAGAAGAAGCTTAAAATTAGTCGGAATGTCAACCTAGTGCAAAAATAAAGTTGACAATACCCAATCGGTTGTTTAGACTATCAGTAGATTGGATTATAGTGTGTTGCTTGCAAATCGGCTATCAATATATTGTGCTGGGACAGTTGAATATGGGGACAACGCAAAAAGCCCGACTAAGGAGGCAGTAGCATGATGAAGCTGGGTACCCTGGTGGATCTAATTGCCGCGGAGTCCTTTGTCTCCGGGGAGGAGATCGCCAGTCGTTTAGGCATAACCAGGTCGGCGGTGTGGAAACAAGTGGGGATGTTGCGTAAGCTCGGTTACAAAATTACCGCCCATCCGCGCCGGGGTTATCATTTAGCAGGCCGCCCTGATAAACTTTACCCCTGGGAAGTCGGGAAAGACCTATCTACGCAATTGCTGGGAAAAACCATTGAGTATTACGATGAGCTGCCATCCACGAACCGGCGGGCTAAGGAAATATTAGGAACCGCACCGGAGGGAACTTTGGTGCTGGCAGAAACCCAAACGGCCGGCCGTGGTCGGCTGGGTCGAAGCTGGCACTCCCCTTTCAGCGCCGGGATTTGGTTGAGTCTCATCCTCCAACCTTCGCTGGCTCCGGCAGAGCTGCCAAAGCTAAACCTATTGGCGGCCGTCGCCCTTTCACAGACGGTCAGTGACGTTCTTGGCTTGCGCCCGCTGGTGAAATGGCCGAATGATCTTTACTGTCAAAACCGGAAAATCTCCGGGATCCTAACCGAGGTCAGCGGAGAGCTGGGCCGGTTGGAATATGTGATCTTAGGTGTCGGGATCAATGCCAACCAAAAGGTTACCGATTTTCCGGCTGACCTGCAGGAAAAGGCCGCTTCGCTACGGATGGTGACCGGGCGCCTGGTCGATCGGAAACTACTGCTCCGTAACTACTTGCAGGTCTTGGAAGCAGAGTATTTTTACGCATTAGAACACGGCTTTGACCGTTGTCTTTCCTATTGCCGGAAGTATACCGCGACGCTCGGGCAACAAGTTGAAGTAAACAACGGCGTAAAGGTCTATCGGGGAAAGGCGGTGGACATTGCCGACGATGGCGCGCTCATCATCGACCAGCAGGGAGAGCGGTCGCGCGTAATCGCCGGGGATGTACAGCCCTTGCCGAACACTGGCGCAAAGGAGGAACATGATGCTTAAGTTAGCACAGCGGAAACGAACAGAGCAAATCGTATTGGTGGCGCTCTTTTCCACTTTAACCTGGATCGGCGCTTACCTTCGCATTGAACTGATCCCCCCTGTCCCCTTCACCCTACAGAATTTTATGGTGATTATGTCCGGGATTCTCCTAGGCCTCCGCTACGCCACCTGGAGTCAGCTGGCCTATCTCCTCCTGGGTTTAGCCGGGGTTCCCGTCTTTAGCCAAGGGGGAGGCCTAGGCTATGTCTTTCGTCCGGGGTTCGGTTTTATTCTTGGCTTTGTCGGCGCGGCGGCGGTGGTGGGTGGACTCAGCAAGTTCATTCGCAAACCAACGTTCTTAAACTGTTTGGGCTTGGCTTTAAGCGGGATGGTTGTTATTTACCTAATTGCCCTCCCCTATCTGTACTTCATCAACAAATTGATCTTAAATCAGCCGGTCGCTTTCTACCAACTGGCTCTGGGGATGGCCCCCTTTTTTGTTGGTGATGCCATCAAGTCAGTAGCGATCGCTGGGCTGATCCCAACCTTGTGGCGGCGTCTGCGGGAACTTTGATCACGGAGCCCGGTTCAAAAATTCCAGCCCAAACCAACCTCCCACTGTTGGGTTGGGGTCGAGACGTTCTGGATTCCCACCTTTAGGAAGGCTGGATCCAGGCGATATTCGGTATAAAGGTCAAGTACTGGTTGGCTTGGTTGCCAGAGGTCGGCTTGGAAACCGAAATTACGATAGTTATAATTGAAACCGAAGCCGAGCCAATTATGGAAGATCCCCAGCCGAAACTGGTAAGGCTTTTGCTCCACCCCGAATTGGAGCGAGAGCCGGTTCCGGTCCCCCAGATCAGTACAGCCGAAGAGGAGAAAGGGTTTGGTTCCCCAGGCTAATTGCGACTGGAAATCAAGACCCCAGTCTTGGGCGGTGGCGGAGAGGGAGATGTTATTATGCAAAGAAAGTTGATCGTAAGTTTCCAGGAAATCATCGGCCAGATTGAACACCCGCCCGGCTTTTTCCATGGAACTTTTAAAAAGATCGGCACTGCCTTCGGTGGCGGTCTCCTCGAGCAACCGGTTTAGGCCGTTGGCAATCAACTGTACCGATATCAGCATTTCTTCAGTGTCGGCGAGGAGATCAGCGAGATTGGGCTCTCCATCCGTTAATTGGATGGAGAGCCTTTCTAAATTGGTCGCCGTGGGTACCAGGGCGCTTAGGATCTGGGTCACCGCTGCGCCCGTTTGCCCTCCAGCCCGTAATTCGGTCATGAGGAGGGTGAGTTCGGTTTGGAAAGGTTCGAATCCGGCGATAAAAGCGTTCAACTGCGTGCTTAGGGCGGACAGGTCGGCTGCCGCCGCCAGAATAGTGTTGATTTCCTCGTAATTAATCATGGCTAGACGCGCCGAGGTTGCTTCCAGGTTGGTAAAGATCGTGGCAAGATCGGCGGTCGTAAGCTTGCTACTGAAGGCTGCCAGCTGCCTAGTGATGGTATCCAGATTGGCGGTGGTTTGCCCCAACTGGTTTAGCGTCTCTTCTGCGCTGAAGAAGTGGTCAAAGGTGAGCACAATTCTTTTCAGTGCGGACAGGACTGCTCCGGTTTCCCGGAGTAGATCTTCCGTGTTAAAGGGCTCTTGTCCTTGGAGCCTGGATGCGGGTGGGAGGGGATTGCGGCCGGGACCGGGGATGATTTCAACCATTTTTTCACCGAGTAAACCAATGGTACCGATGGTCACCAGGGCGTCGTTTCCCAGCCTGACTTGGGGTTTGATGTTAAGCACGGCCAATACTTTTCCGGTTGGGGTCAGCGCGACACTACCAACCCGCCCGATATCAACCCCGGCCATCTGGACCGGCGCGCCCGGCCGGAGACCTCCCACATGAGTAAATTCCACCACCAGCGGATAACTGCGGTCTAGGAGATGCTGGCCATTTAGCCAGAGCCAACCGGAGCTTAAAAGCGCGAGGATAATGAGGGTAAAAAGTCCGACCTTTGCCTTGCTAGTAAGACCCAATATTTTTACCACCCCCTATTCCTGCTGGGTCATTGGTGGACTGGCCGTTGATAAACTGGCGAAGTAAAGGGCCGGCCTGTTCTAAAATAGTCTGGGCTGGCCCTTGTTCCAGGATCTTACCTTGAGCCAGCAGTCCGATGACGTTACCGGTGCGGAGGGCGGTGTTTAAATCGTGGGTGACCAGCAGTGAGGTTACATTGAGCCTTTCGTGGACGCGTGCTATTAGGTCACAAATAACCTTCGCCATCATCGGATCAAGGCCGTTGGTGGGTTCATCATAGAGGATAATCTGCGGATCAAGGGCTAAGGTGCGAGCGATGGCCACCCGTTTTCGCATCCCCCCGGAGAGTTCCGCTGGGAATTTGGCGAGGAAGGTCGGATCAGCATCCAACCCAACATGGGCTAATTCCCGGGCGACCCGGCTTTGAATCTCTGCTTCCGAAGCGCAGCCTTTTTTGCGGAGCCCTAACGCAATATTCTCGTAAACAGAAAGGAAATCAAAGAGCGCTGCTGATTGAAAAACCATCCCCATGGGAGGTGTTTCCCGGTTTTTATGTTGTTCATCTAACCGAACGCCATTGATCCGGATCTGTCCCGCCGTCGGCTTGATCAGTCCCATGACCAAACGGAGCACGGTACTTTTCCCGCAGCCGCTGGAGCCGAGGAGGACAAAGGTTTGGCCCGGTGGTACGGTAAATGAGAGTTGGGAAAGGATCTGTTGTCCGGACAGCGAATAACAGACATTATCTATTTGGATCATGGTGGACTCCTTTATTCCGTGGATTCCTTTATTCCTGCTCGCTAATATGGGCTTTTAGCGTTGCTATTTGTTCCAACTATTCCGGTACAGTACCGGAATCTTCTTTAATGGATACAACGCAAAAAGCTTAATATAAAAGGATCGTCAGGATAAAATTAAGTACGAATAGAGTGATAATACTGGAGACAACCGCTTTGGTTGCGGCAGTACCGACCCCGGTGGCACCGTTTTTGGTATGCATTCCATAGTAGGTTCCGATCCCGGCCACCACCAAACCGAAGAAAAAGCCCTTGAAGATTCCACCAAGAAAATCCCAGGGTTTTATGTAGGTTAGAATTGAATCAACGAAGGTAAGGACGGTTAGATGTTTTAAATAAACGGCTAGCCCCATCCCGCCGCAGATCCCAGCGAGGTTCGCCACGACAATTAGTAAAGGCAGCATCAAAAAGCCCGCCAGAATTTTGGGGCCGATTAAATAGGCGTGGGGTTCGATGCCCAAAGTTTTTAGGGCATCGATCTGTTCGGAGACCATCATCGCTCCAATTTCAGCGGCAATGGCCGATCCGGCGCGACCGGCTACCACGACACCGGTTAGGATGGGAGCTAGCTCCCGCGCGAAAGCGATTGTCAGGAGATGTCCCAGTTGGGAAGTGATCCCAAAATCGGCAAAGGTACTGCTTAAGTGAAGAGCGATCACCATCCCGGCAAAAGTGTTAATGATCATGACAATTGGTAAAGAGTTAATGCCCAAAGCGTTCATCTCCCCATAGGTGCGCGGCCGGTCGAGTTTATTGCGGAGGACGGCGGTCAGACTTGCCCCGCAATAGAAGACGATCTCCCCCACTGCGGAGAGAAAGGTGATTACTTTTGTCCCCACTGGTACAGTTTTTGGTGTCATTTTAATCTCCAATTTATCCTCTGTTTTCAGCTTGTGATCAAAATACAACGCCAAAAACCCGTTTTGGGTAAGGCATTTGAATAATATATATTACGCTAAGGATGAGCCTATGAAAGCTTTTTGCGTTGTATCCATTAAAGAAAATCCCGATACAATATATAGTGTTTGGCTCGAGTTAGGCTATCAATATATTGTTTCGGGATAGTAAAGTTAAATAACAACGCAAAAAGCCCTATGAAAGCTTTTTCCGGAATTAAAAAAGGCCAAAAAAAGACCTCCGCAGTGGGAGGCGATTCGTCTTTATTTAGACCGTTGTTTGATGATGATCATGGTTTTTCCTCTTTTTTTGAGGACGGGGTTTAAGAAGGCGGCTAAGAAGCGACACATAATTTACCCTCCTTTTGGGAAAAATCTTAGCTAGCTCTTTACAAAGTTGTTCCCTTCATTATATGATAAACATAATAGTATGGTACTTAATCCGAAGGAATTACCGCGTTGACTAAGGGAAACGGTATTTCTAGACATCGAAGCAGGAATATATAAAATGGGGGTTTGAGAGATGGTTCCGTCCGACTTAAAGTATACTCCCGAACATGAATGGGTAAAAGTGGAAGGGGAGCGAGCGACGGTAGGGATTACCGAGTACGCCCAGAAAGAACTGGGAGACGTCGTTTATGTTGAACTCCCAGCCTTGGGCGAAAAAGTAAAAGCCAAAGCAGGGATGGGTAGCATCGAATCGGTGAAAGCGGTTTCCGATATTTATGCGCCGCTGACCGGGGAGATTTTAGAAGTCAACGATGAGTTGCAGTTCAGTCCCGAATTGGTGAATCAGGACCCTTATGAAAAAGGTTGGATTGCCGTGATTGAAGTTACGGTAGCCAACGAACTAGACAATCTGATTACCGCTGAAGAGTACCAGAATTTAATCGGCGAAAAATGATTGGCCGTCTCCTCCCCTGGTCGGCGGGGACCGCTGCTTGGAATATGGCGGTTGATGAGGCGCTGCTGATCAGCTATTTAAAGGGGGTTTCCCCCCTGACCCTCCGCTTTTACGGCTGGGCACCTCCGGCGTTGTCCCTAGGCTATCTCCAACAGCCCTTGTCTGCTGCCCGGCAAAGTCGTTGCCGGGAGGCGGGGGTAGTTTGGGTGAAAAGACCCACGGGGGGACGGGCCGTTTTCCACCAACATGAACTTACCTATGCTTTAGTCACCGGGGAACGGCATGGGTTCACCGGTCCGGTGCTGGCGGATTACCAACGAATTGGGTTGGGTTTCAAGCGGGGATTTGCCCGGCTTGGCCTAGCGGTGGAATTGGCGGCCGATACCCGGCGGTCCAGATCACCGCTGTCCCAGGCTTGCTTTGCGAATTCCTCCTGGTATGAGATCACCTATCAAGGGCGGAAACTGGTGGGTAGCGCTCAGCTCCGCCGGGGAAAGGCTTTGCTGCAACACGGTTCGATTCTGCTCACCTTTGATCCTTGGTTTTGGCGGGAGGTATGGGCGGATGGATCGACCGCGGCACCCGGCGACAGTGGAGATCTCCAACAGGCTGTAATCGGGCTGGCGGAAGCCTTAAACCATCCACCGGAAAGATCGGTGGTTATTTCCGTATTACAGCAAGGATTGAGCGAAGTTTTGGGGGTCACGTGGCAGGAGGGGGTATTATCCGCGGAGGAATTGGCACTGGCCACTCGCCTGCAAAAGGAGAAGTATACCAACTCCGACTGGAACAACCGACGGGGCAGAAACGACGGCACTTTAGCTGGAGCCAGCGAGCTCATGGAGGAGGAAGCAAGCGGATGAAAGAACCACTCAAACTTGCCCTGGGTGATCAGGTTCAACTGCGGAAACCCCACCCTTGCGGTGGAACCGAATGGGAAGTTTTACGGGTGGGGATGGATATTCGGCTTAAATGTCTGACTTGCGGTCATTTGGTGCTGATCCCCCGCGTTAAGTTGGAAAAAGGGGTTAAAAAGATCGTTAAAAAGCTTGATTAGAGCAAGGGGCAACGCCAAAAGCCCATGGTCGCCCTTGTCTATTTGTGGATTAAATGTTATAATTAAAAGTGTGTGTACTTCCCTGCCTCGCCGCAGCGAGGCCTTAAGTCCAGAGGGAGGAGGTGTCTGTAGAATGACTTATGAAAGCGTCATCATTTTTTCTCCTCAGTTAGATGAGGAGGCCTTGGAGAACGCCATCAACCGTGTTCAGGAAGTGATCAAAAACGGTGAAGGCGAAGTCACCAAAGCTGACCGGTGGGGTAAACGGCGACTGGCCTACGAGATCAAAGATTTTACCGAAGGCTATTATCTGCTGGTCGAGATGAATGCCCCCAGTTCTGCGGTGCAAGAACTAGACCGGGTGCTTAGGATCTCCGATGATGTTATCCGTCATATGATCATCCGCTTAAATACCTGAGCAAAAAGCTTTATTATGCTAAAAACCCGGACAACCTGACCAAAAGGTAAAGGTGGTGTGTTTTATGAATCATGTCATTTTAATTGGCAGATTAACGAGAGACCCGGAATTAAGGTATACCCCAAATGGGGTGGCGGTTGCCAATTTTACGTTGGCGGTCGACCGTGCCTTTACGAATCAGGCCGGAGAGCGCGAGGCTGATTTTATTCCCATTGTCGTTTGGCAGAAATTAGCGGAAACTTGTGCTAATCATCTGCATAAAGGAAGATTAGTCGCCGTGGATGGCCGGTTGCAAATCCGGAGCTACGACACACAAGATGGTCAAAAACGTCGGGTTGCGGAAGTAGTTGCCGCCAATGTTCAGTTTTTAGACCGGGCCAACGAAGCGCGGAAAAATGCGCCCGACGGTTCTGGTAATTCCGGGAACACTGGCGATCCGTCCGGTGATAATGCCGATGATTTCGGAGAGATTAATTTAGATGATTTACCTTTTTAATTGTGGATTAAAGGTTAGATGGAGGTGAAACCTTGGTACGCGAAAGAGGAAAGAAAAAGCGACGCGTCTGTTCATTTTGTATCGACAAAGTCGAACATGTTGACTATAAAGAGCTTGGTAAGTTACGGAAGTATGTTACCGAACGGGGAAAAATCCTTCCCCGCCGTATCTCCGGGAATTGCGCCCATCATCAACGCCAATTAACCTTGGCGATTAAGCGGGCCAGACAAATTGCATTGTTACCCTATTCCAGCGATTAAGAGCTGATATAAGCTTTTTGCGTTGATAACAACGGAAAAAGCCTGAATAGGTAAAAAAGAGAGTTGGAGGCGGCAGGCCTCCTTTCTTTTTCCAAAAGTAGACCGGAAGGAAAATTAGTTCCAGTGTGGAATAGAAGGGTGACAAGGAGGGTTGTGTATGTCCCACCCTCACCAGGAAGTTGACATTGCCCGTCGCCTTCACACCATTGAATGGCTTAAAAGCGAGCTCTTAGAGGGCGTTTCTGTGTTTTTTAAAGCTTTAATCGCCAATAACGGGCAAGTAATTACGAAGGCCTTAGCTTCAATTATCCTGACCTGTTATTTTCTAAGCAGGAGATTGGGCATTGGTCTTCAACAAATGGATCAGGTGGTTGAAGAGCAGCTCCGTGACCATTTGGACACAGATCATCAATTGGAAAACTGGTATGGGGATGTTTCCGCATGTTTACATCATCTTGAAGAAAAAAACCGCCGTTAAAGTAAAGGCGGTGGAGTTATTGGGAGGTGGAGTTGAAGATGGAAGTTATACTCCTAAGCGATGTTAAAGCCCTTGGCAAAAAGGGCGAGTTAAAAGAGGTCAGCGCCGGTTACGCGCGTAATTTTTTGTTCCCGAAAAAGTTGGCGGTAGAAGCTACCCCCGGGAACCTAAAGCAATTAAAGGAAGAACAAGCACGCCGGAAACACAAAGCAGCTCAGGATGAGGAAACGGCGCGGGAGTTAGCAGCGAAGCTGGGCGGTTTAACCCTTACTTTTCAGACCAAGGCCGGTGAAGGAGGTAAACTTTTCGGTTCGATCACCGGAAAGGATATCGTTGAGCAGATTCAACAAAAAACGAAGCTTGAAATTGATAAGAAACAACTTAATTTACCAGAACCGATTAAAGCCATGGGCGAACATGAAGTTTCCATACACCTTTACAGGGGCGTCACAGCCACTATAAAGATTCAGGTTACGGCTGAAGGCTAAGGTTCCGGGAAAAGCTCGAGGGAGGAATAAATCGTGAAAAGTATGCTCAGAGGAGTCGGCGAGGAGAAACCTGGTCCGGAAGTAGCTTGGCGGGAAAAGTTCCCGCAAGAGGATCAGTTGCAACGGCAGGTAACAGCCCTCTATACGCTCCTGGCTAATCTTTACGGATCCGATAAACTAGTCATGAAAGCCGGCAAATTGGATGCGCTCAAGCTAATGCGTTCCAAAGTTCTGACCGAAAGAGTACTGGCACTGCAGCGGTTGGTTTACGAGGATCCTACTTTGGATCAGACGCCCCAAGAAACAGATTTACCATCCGTTTTAAATGAGATTGAAGAAGAGATTGCTGATTTGATCGCCCGTAAAACGGTGGAAGAAAAGATCGAAAAAAAGATCGCCGAGCGGATGCAGACCAGACATGAAGAGTATGTTAAAGAAATTAAGATGCAGGTTTTGAAGGAAGTTACCGGCCCCGATAATCCTTATACGTTAAAAAAATACGCCGAGCTTGAAAGACTTGAGCATATTTCCCTTTCCCGTTCCGCTCTAGAAAAGCTACGACCATCATCTTTAGAGCAAGTGGTTGGACAGGAGTCCGCTGTCCGCGTGCTCCTTTCCAAACTGGCTTCCCCCTACCCGCAGCATGTGATTGTCTACGGACCGCCCGGAGTCGGGAAAACGACGGTCGCCCGTTTGGTTTTGGAAGAAGCAAAAAAGATTGACTACACTCCGTTTGCGGCGGAGGCCCCCTTTATCGAAGTCGATGGGACCACTTTGCGCTGGGATCCGCGGGAAGTTACTAATCCGCTATTGGGTTCGGTTCATGATCCCATTTATCAAGGAGCCCGCCGGGATCTGGCTGAGAGCGCCATTCCTGAACCGAAACCCGGGTTAGTGACCGAAGCCCATGGAGGAATTTTGTTTATTGATGAAATCGGTGATATGGATCCGATTCTGATGAACAAATTATTAAAAGTCTTAGAAGATAAAAGGGTCAAATTTGATTCCGCCTATTATGATCCGGATGATCCGAATGTCCCAAAGTATATCAAAAAACTCTTTGCCGAGGGGGCGCCGGCCGATTTCATTTTGGTCGCCGCGACAACCAGAGACCCAGCAGAGATTAGTCCGGCTTTACGTTCGCGTTGCGCCGAAGTCTACTTTGAACCCTTAACGAAACCGGCAATCGAACAGATTGTCTTGGAGTCGGCCCGGCGCCTTGACGCCGAGTTGGAACCGGGAGTTTCGCCCTTGATCAGCGAATACTCGATTGAAGGCCGCAAAGCGGTAGGCATGTTGGCTGATGCCTACGGACTATCCCTTTATGAACATTACCTGACCGAGCAGGAACAGCCGGTCCAGATCGGGAAGGATAATTTATTAGAAGTAATCAGAACCAGTCGGATGACCCCCTATACCAAAACCAAAAGTCGGGACGAGGGGGAGATCGGGAAAATATTTGGGCTGGGGGTCCACGGGTTTGTTGGTTCCGTGCTTGAGATTGAAGCAATTAGTTTCCCGGCCGAAAAAGGCAAAGGGAAACTACGGTTTAATGAGACCGCCGGAACGATGACCAAAGACTCGGTATTTAACGCCACTTCGGTAGTACGGCTCTTAACCGGTCTTGATCTTGCCGATTACGATCTCCATGTTAATGTGGTTGGCGGCGGGCGGATCGACGGACCATCGGCTGGGGCTGCCATTACGTTGGCGCTGGCCAGTTGCCTTTTACAGCGGCCGATTCGCCAGGACATTGCCGTGACTGGTGAAGTTTCGATTCAAGGAAAGGTGAAAGAAGTCGGCGGGATCTTTGAAAAGATTTATGGGGCAAAACAAGCTGGGGTCAGGGAGGTCTTCATTCCCCATGAGAATAAAGATGAGATCCCCCGGGTGTTAGACGGGATTCAGGTCCATACCGTGACGACCATCCAGGAACTGATGGAGCAGGTTTTCCTAACTCATTAAGTCGCTCACCTGATTATCTCAAGATATCACGGAGTGATTTAAAAGCGTTTTCTTGGTAAAGATTGAATGTGAAAAGTGAGACTATCGAGTAACGAGGTATATTTTCTAATATAGAAGTAAAGAGCCGCAGTTCTCTGCGGCTTTGTTTGCAGAAATTATAATGATTAATTACATTTGCGCAAGGAGGGGCAGAAATTGAGTAACGGTATTTTATTGGACCGGATCCCTCCCCAGAACCTGGACGCGGAGCGTTCGACGCTAGGAGCGATGTTTCTGGAGAAAGAGGCAATCTACCGGGCGATGGAGATCATACGGCCGGAAGATTTCTATAAGGATTCCCACCGTATCCTCTACCAGACGGTGCTTGATCTGACGAACCGGGGTGAACCGGTTGATTTGGTGACGGTTACCGAAGAACTCCGTCAAAAAAACCTCCTCGAGAAGGTTGGCGGGGTCAATATACTGACTGAACTAGCCGGGTCGGTACCTACCGCTGCCCATGTTGAATTCTATGCCCGGATCGTGGAAGAAAAATCTTTGCTCCGTCAGTTAATTCACGCCGCCACCGAAATTGTCTCCTTAGGTTACGATGGTCAAGATGAAGTGAATGAAATCATCGACCGGGCCGAGCATTTAGTCTTTTCTGTTGCTAACCGTCGTTCCGGCCGGAATGTGACTAACCTTAAAAACCTTTTAATTGAAACCTTTGAACAGATTGAAAAATTGTACGAATCCCGGGGCGCGGTCACCGGAGTGCCCACCGGGTTTAGTGATTTGGACCGGTTAACCGCCGGGTTCCAACCTTCGGACTTAATTATATTGGCAGCCCGCCCCAGTATGGGGAAGACAACCTTTGCTTTGAACATTGCCGAATTTGGGGCGGTCAATCTAAAACTGCCGGTGGTGGTGTTCAGCTTGGAGATGTCGAAGGAACAATTGGCGATGAAACTGCTTTGTTCCGAAGCTGGTGTCGATAACCAACGGATCCGCACGGGGAACCTGAGAGAAGAGGACTGGCCTCGGCTCTCCCACGCCCTCGGGCGGTTGAGCGAAGCCACGATGTTTATTGATGATTCGCCCAGCCTTTCTGTGTTGGATGTTCGGGCTAAAGCCCGCCGGATCAAATCCGAACATGGTTTAGGCTTAATTATCGTTGACTATCTGCAATTAATGCAAGGACGCGCCCGCGCCGAAAACCGACAACAGGAAGTGTCTGAGATCTCCCGTGGGCTGAAGGCTCTGGCCCGCGAACTAGCGGTACCGGTGATCGCCCTATCCCAGCTTTCCCGGGCCGTTGAACAAAGACAGAATAAACGCCCGGCCCTGTCCGATCTACGCGAATCCGGTTCGTTGGAACAAGACGCGGATCTAGTCTGTTTTCTCTACCGGGAAGATTATTACGAACCGGAAACTGAGAAAAAAAATATTACCGAGTTTATCATCGCCAAGCATCGAAACGGGCCTTTAGGCACGATTGAATTCCATTTCCAAAAAGAGTATAGTAAATTTATCGGTTTGGAAAGATTCCGCAAACCTGAAAAATAAAAGGAGGCACCAGGCTTGACCCCAGTAGAAATCGTCATTATCGCCGACGGTGAAACAGGGACCTGTTGTACCGAAGCGCTGGATTTGGAGACCCAAATTCGGTATCTGGCGCAAGGATTGGTTTTGGCCTACGGGGAGCAGATCGTGGTTAAATTTCTAGATCTTCGTCACGAGCAGGATCATCCCTTGGTCCGGCAGGTGCTGGCCGCAGGAAGAAAGTTTCCCTTACTTCTTTTTAACGGGGAAGTTCAGTTCGAAGGTGGGATCCCTCTCTTGGCCTTAAAAGCCCTTTTTGACCAGGCCGGATTAGTGCCTCTTGGCTAAAGGAGTGCAATAATAAAGCCCCCCGAGTCGACCAACGTCTAATGCATTGGGGAAATTAAGATAAAAAAGGACGACACGGGTAGAATAATGATCAAAGCTAATGGTGTTGGAACCACGTAAGTTCAGAAGTTATTAAAATTGGAGGGGATTATATTGCCGCGAAAACACACCCCTTTTATCCTGGTCTTCATCTTGGTGGGGCTCAGCGCCCTCTTCTTACTCTTTGTTCGCCCCGGGTATCTCCGGCGGGAGGAAATCCCACCGGAAACTCCGCCCCGCGAGCCGGAGGTCTCCGAGACCCGGCAAGAACAGGAAGTAACGCTTTACTTTACTAACCAGGAGTACATCCAGTCCGGTCGGTCCGATTTACCGATGCTAATCACGGTCCAGCGGACAGTGGAGTTTACCGACGAGACCTTGATCCCAAAAGTGCTGGATGAGTTAAGAAAGCCACCGGCAGATGAAGGATTATCTACAACGCTTCATGATAATTTAGAAATAGTTGCAGCGTGGCGGGAAACCGGGCGGGCTTACGTCGATTTCTCCAGCGAAAACCTTTGGGGGGGTTCACTCCAAGAAGCCCTGTTGGTGCACCAGATTGTCAAGACCCTGACGGATCTGCCTGGAATCGACGATGTTCAGTTCCTGGTGGAGGGGGAAAAACGGGAAAGTTTGATGGGTCACGTCGCGACAGACGAACCACTCAGCCCCGACCATCTGTAGAAGCAGACAATTTGAGATGGCCTCCATCCCCCCCGGGGAGGAGGCTTTTTTCTTGATCTAAACTACGATGTGAAAACCCCTGTCCAAAAGTAAGGACTGTTCAAAACGGGTGATTTTCGCTATAATTATAACGAGCTATTACGAGTAAGTCATAAGATTTTAGTTCATTGTCGCTCACGCTGGCCACCGCCTGCACACATGAAATGATGCCAGAGGGAATTATCGAAAAGCGTATTAGGTAATTTCCTAATAAAGGGGTGAGAAGATTGACGGAAAAACGCCTGACGAAAAAGGTTCGTCACCAGGCCTTGCTTAGCAAGTTGGAAGCGACCCCCCTCCTCACCGACGAGCAACTGGCGAAGGAATTGGGAGTTAGTATCCAGACGATTCGCCTGGACCGCTTAACATTAGGACTTCCCGAAATGAAGGAACGGGCAAAAAATATTGCCACGCGGGCGCTGGGAGGAGAGGCCAATCCGGCGTTGCTGGAAGTCGTTGGTGAGCTGCTTTTCTGTGAACCGGGGGTCGGAGGGCTGTCGCGGATGGTAGCCGAAGCGGGGATGAGCCTGACGCGCTATAACGTAATTCGTGGTCATTATCTTTTTGCGCAGGCGAACTCTTTAGCCGTGGCGGTCGCTGATGTCCCCCATGCCTTAACAGGGACGGCACGGGTGGATTTTCCCCGTCCGGTCAAAGTTGGACAGATCCTACTAGCCCGTGCCCGCGTTCTTGAACAGCGGGGACGCCGTTATAACGTGGAAGTGGTGACGCGGGTTGAGGAGAAAGAAGTATTTCGGGGTAAGTTTCTAATCATCGCTTTGGAAGAGAAGGATTTGGCGGGAGAAAGTATGGATTTCGAAGGTAATGGAACCAGTGACAGGAGGGAAAGTGATGATGAAATCACGGATTACTGAACTATTGGGAATAAAATATCCGGTGATCCAAGGAGCCATGGCCTGGCTGGCCACAGCCGAGCTCGCGGCGGCAGTATCCAACGGCGGGGGCTTAGGAATAATTGCTGCCGGGAATGCCCCGGGTGCTTGGGTACGGGAACAAATTACGAAGGCACGTACATTGACGACCAAACCTTTCGGAGTGAATGTCATGATGCTTTCTCCCTACGCGGATGAAGTCATCCAGATCATAATCGAGGAGAAAATACCGGTGATTACAACCGGAGCTGGGAACCCTGGTAAGTATCTGCCGGCATTGAAAGATGCGCAGATCAAAGTAATTCCGGTGGTTAATTCAGTATCACTGGCGAAAAGGCTGGAGAAATCAGGGGTAGACGCGATTGTCGGCGAAGGAATGGAAGCTGGTGGACATGTGGGCACCGAGACCACGATGGTACTCATTCCCCAGCTGGCGGACGCCCTAGAAGTTCCAGTGATTGCCGCTGGTGGGATTGCCGATGGCCGGGGGATGGCTGCCGCTATGTTGCTCGGAGCAGAAGGGGTTCAGGTTGGCACCAGATTTGTTTGCGCGGAAGAATGTATCGTTCATGATGACTATAAAAAGATGGTCTTAAAGGCGGTTGATCGTTCGACGGTCCTGACCGGACAGAGCACCGGACACCCCGTGCGGGTGATCAAAAACAAGCTGGCCCGGAGGTTTCTGGCAGCGGAAGCAGAAGGTGCTTCTCCCTCCGAATTGGAAGCGCTGGGGGCCGGGGGTTTGGCTGCTGCTTTCCGCGGGGACGTGGAAGAAGGCTCGGTGATGGCCGGTCAGTCTGCCGCTTTAGTCCATCGGATCGAACCGGCCGCGGCCATCATTGAAGATTTAATTACCAAATGCCGGGAATTGCTGGGCGATTGTTAAAAGTACACCCAGAGAGGAGATGGGGCTTTGGCGGTTAGAGATTCTGTTACTTACAATCTGGAGCAGGCTTTAACAGAAGAAGGGTGTCCGGTCTGTCGGTGTTTGACTACGATGACCAGGCGTTATCTGGAGAATCTGCTTTATGAGTTTGTGAATGACCCCCGGACGCGGGATCGTCTCCGGGCTTCTGCCGGGTTTTGCCGGGAACACGCTTGGACTTTACAACAGATGGGCGACCCTTTGGCCCACTCCATTATTTATGCTGATTTAATCGATGGATTTTGCCAAGAACTCCGCAAAACCACGAACGCTTCACGGCGGAGTATTCCCATATTCCATCCGGAAAAAGCAGAGGCTTGTCCGGTCTGCCGGGAAGAAACGGAAACCGAAGAGCGCTATGTGGTTGGACTAGTGAAGGCCCTGCACCAAAAGGCCTTCCGTCAAAAATACCGTCAGGGAGGCTATTTGTGTCTCCCCCATTTTCGGGCGGCGTACGGGCGGGTGCGGGATGGAGAAGTACAGGATCTCCTGATCGAGGTGGAACTGGATTACTTATCCCATTTAAGCGGAGAATTACAAGAATTTATCCGTAAATCCGATTACCGTTATGCTGGGGAGCTGCCCGGTACCGAACGGGATGCGTGGATTCGCGCAGTCCAGCTTTGGGTCGGCCCGTTAGGCTTTAAATAGGAAAAGAGGTTTTATCAATAATTATCAATAGCAGCCTTTTCAATATTTAGACCGTCCTTATAGCGCTGGAGAAACAGGTTAAAGCCTT
>ENA-UOOK01001160-UOOK01001160.1-fermentation-metagenome-genome-assembly--contig:-NODE-1160-length-35089-cov-4.029086_pt1 | contig 35089 bp, 30 predicted proteins | sample MGYA00245777_ERZ724023 | MGnify/ENA primary metagenome ERZ724023 (study PRJEB28704, sample SAMN03018312) | fermentation metagenome | biome: anthropogenic terrestrial biome; feature: soil; material...
GCTTCGCCATTCCCCACTCAACGCAAAAGACGGACTATCAGCTTTACGCCGATAGTCCGTCTTTTGTTGTCACATTCCGCTTGCCGACTGCCCAATCTGAATGTTCCTTGATACTTCCTTATTGGGTGTCAGCTAAGGAAACGCCCTTTTATATTTTTCGAAGAGATGATTGCGCATTGGCGGCAGGCATCCTTTCTATTTTCCAAAAGATAAGAAAATACAAAAGCTTATAACCGATCAGGCTTCGTTTCCGCCACTCGCCATGGCGATCAGATCGTCCAGGCTCTTTTTGCCGAACACGATCGGTCTGTCGTCCATCAGGATTGCGGGAACGCTCATAATGGCATACTTGTTTTTGAAGTCAGGATACCTGGCCACATCAATCATCTCGGACTCGATCAGTGGATTGCGCAGCGCCATCAGTTGTGTGGCCGCCACCACATCAGGACAGAGCGTGCAGGACAGGGACACCCCGATCTTGAAAAGCACCGGCTGCTTAATGGAGCGGATGGCCTCAAGAGTTTCTTCAGCGAGCTTCTGCCCCGGCCCGGCCGCGTTATACAGCGCAAGGACAAACGAGTTGATTTCATGTCCGCCCGGCACGCCGTGAAACTGCACGCCGGTATAGCGTCCGTCGCCATAGAGCAGCGCTATCGAGGGGAATATGGTTACATGAGCGGCCTGTTCTTTCTCAAGACTTTCGCCCCGGCGGAAGAATTCGAAGCTTACCTTGTCAGACAGGGCGGCGAACATCTTCGTGAAGCCGACCAGCTCATTCTCCCAGTCCACGCCCTCCTCCAGAAAAACCTGCAGGCGGACAGGATTTTCCAGCCGTGACAGAATGGAGGTCAACTGAGCTTTTAAGTCGTCGTCGAAAAAATCCGCTGCCCCGGCCCGTCCGGTTTCCGGATTTTTTTCTCTCTGGCCGGATTCTTCTCTTAATTCGGTTTCCGGCAGTCCCAGCTGCTGCTTCAATTCACCCACATACCGTTCGGCCGAGGTGGCGGCCACCGCTCCGTCCGATACCGCCGTAACCAGCTGGCGCAGCGCTTTGGGGCGGACATCTCCTGCGGCAAACACTCCCGCCGCATTGGTCATCAGCTGATCGTCAGTTGGGATATATCCCATGCGGTCCCGTTCCACTTGTTCTGCAAACAGGCCGCTTTGGGGAACATAGCCCACAAACACGAACACCCCAAAGGTCGAGTCCCCGCCAGATACGCGGTATTCCCATGCTTCGCCCGTCCGGTTATCGATAAAGCGGGCGTATTTCAGCACAGCGTCTCCGCCGACCTCTTGAATCTCGGTGTGAAATTTCACCTCGATTTTTGGATTGGCCAGCACCTTTTCGGCAATAGAAGGAGCGCAGGTAAAGGCCGGCTCACGGGCGATAATGGTCACCTTACGGGCATAGCGGGTAAGAAAAATAGATTCTTCGGCCGCTGCGAAACCCGCGCCGATCACAAACACGTCCATCCCTGTGAAAAATTCGCCGTCGCAGGTAGCACAATAGCCGATTCCCCGACCGCGGTAGTCGTCCTCCCCCTTAAACCCAATCTTGCGGGGGACTGCGCCGGTCGCAATGACGACGCTCAGAGCATCCACTTCTTTCTCTGTGGTGACAATCTTTTTCACACTTCCCGAAAAATCCACCGAAAGAACCTCGGCGTCCAGAAATTCGGCGCCGAAACTCTTGGCCTGCTGCCGCATAATCCCGCCCAGAGCCTCGCCCGAGGTGCGGAGAACGCCGGGATAGTTGGCCACTTCTGATGTAATACGGATTTGCCCTCCGGGTTTGTCTTTGTCAATGATGAGCGTGCGGAGCCTGGAACGGCCGGCATAGATGCCGGCCGTCAAACCTGCGGCGCCCGCTCCGAGAATTACGATATCGTAGCATGTGCCCATGATATTCATCCTTTACAGCTTGCCCACGAGGTCCAGGCTGGGTTTGAGCGTCTTTTCACCGGGCCGCCATTTGGCCGGGCAAACCTGATCGCCGTGTTCGGCAACGAACTGGGCGGCCTGTACCTTGCGAAGCAGCTCGGACGCTTCCCGTCCGATGTTGGTCGCATTCACCTCATAGGACACGATTTTGCCCTCCGGATTGACAACAAAGCTGCCGCGCAGGGCCAGCCCTTCATCTTCGATATATACACCGAAATCCTGTGCCAGCGCCGCAGTAGGGTCGCCCAGCATAGGGAAGGTCACCCGGCGGATGGTGTCCGAAGCGTCGTGCCACGCCTTGTGGACAAAGTGGGTATCGGTGGATACCGAATAGACCTCGCAGCCAATTTTCTTGAATTCCTCGTAGTGATCCTGAAGATCACCCAGTTCGGTGGGGCAGACAAAGGAAAAATCGGCGGGATAAAATACGAATACCGACCATTTACCCAACAGACCGGCCTTGGTGACCTCCTTGAACTCTCCGTTAACGAAAGCCTGTACCTTAAAATCCGAAACTTCTTTTCCGATGAGTGACATTCTGCATTCCTCCTGTAATTTTATAAAATAGATGGATTGGAAAATAGAGTAAAACTGCAATCGACTGTCGGTTAGGAGCGATACGGGAAATGGTCAGGATATCCCTTCCCGACAACGGGGACAGAGACCGCGGAATACCAGACAGCGTCCTGAAACACGAAACCCGGTAGCTTCTTCCACTGCGCCGTCGAGACGGCTCAACAGCTCAGGCTGCAGGGAGCGGTCTGTGTCTGCGATCCGTCCGCACCGCTCACACACGATGTGATAATGCTCCCACACATTGGGATCAAACCGGTCGGGCGAACCTTCAAAGGACAGCCGGAGTATTTCATGTTCCTCCGCCATAAGGCTGAGGTTGCGGTACACGGTACCCAGGCTGATCTGAGGATAGTCTTTTCGGATCTCTTCGTACACCTCAGCCGCCGTAGGATGATCCAACAGGCTCAGCGCATCCTTGATCATTTTTTTCTGTTGACTGAAACGTCTGTTCAGACTCATTTCCGCTTTCTTCCTTATCGATAATCGTTATCATTATAATAATAATCTTTTTTAAGTTTGTCAACCCTTTATAAAAGGAAAAATAAAAGGTGTTTTTTATTTTGGCTAAACGGTCAAGGCAGCAGACGTTGAAACAAGCGCAATCAGGAGTTCTTTGCAGCTCCGTTCTCCCATTTTTTTATGGCTTCCTCAAGGGTATGCCAGGCAAGCACCGCACATTTTGTCCTTGCCGGCATATTGGAGATATTCTGAAATGCCAGAGCATCCTGCAACTCTTCAAGCTGTTTTTCGTCCGTGATGTCCTTTCTTACCATGCCGAGGAAAAGTTCCGCCAGACGTCTGGCCTCCTGTGTGGATTTGCCCTCGACCAGGTCCGCCATAATCGCGGCGGAGGCTCCTGAAATGGCGCAGCCGCTACCCGTCAGGCCGGCTTTGCGGATGACGCCGTTCTTTATCTCAAGCTCCAGGCTGATATCGTCCCCACAACTGGGATTGACGCCGCGCATGGTCACGTCCGGGTGCGCCAGCGGATGCCGGTGCTTTTGGGAAGACGCGTATTCTGTGACGATATCGGTATATAAATCATTAAGCTCCATGGCCAAGCCACCTCCTGACACCTTTCAGGCTTTCCGCCAGACGGTCAATATCGCTCCCGGTATTGTAAAGATACAGGCTTGCCCGGCAGGTCGCCTGGACCCCGAGATAGTGCATAAAAGGCTGGGCGCAATGGTGTCCGGCACGGATGGCGACTCTGTCTGCATTCAGAATCGTCGCGACATCGTGCGGATGAGCTCCTTCAATGATGAAAGACACCACGCCGATCCTGCCGCTGTTTTCGTCAGGACCGATGATCCTGAGGTAGGGGATACGCTTAAGCTGGTCAAGCAGATATCCCGTCAGGTCGTGTTCCGCGCCGCTGATATTTACCATTCCGGCCGCGTTCAGATAATCAATCGCGGCAGCGAGTCCAGCAGCTCCGCCCACGTTCTGCGTTCCGCCTTCGAATTTCTGAGGCAGGGGCGCAAAGCTGGCGTTCTGCTCCTCGACATATTCGATCATGTCGCCACCATACAGGAACGGCGGCATATCGTCCAACAGCTCCGCCTTGCCATAGAGAACGCCTACACCCATCGGCCCCAGCATTTTATGTGCGGAAAACACATAGAAATCGGCGTCCAGCGCAGAAACGTCCACCGGCATATGCGGCACGCTCTGCGTTCCGTCTACCAGCACGGTCGCGCCGACGCTGTGTGCCTTTTGAATGATTTGTTCGACCGGGTTAATGACGCCCGTCACATTGGATACATGCGCAACCGCAACGAGCTTCGTTTTTTTACTGATCTTGCTTTCAATTTCACTGTCCGGGATACGACCGCATTCATCCGTGTACATATATTTAAGCACCGCGTGCGCATCCCGTACCGCCGCCTGCCAGGGAAGAAGATTGCTGTGGTGCTCGGAAACGGCAAGAACGACCTCGTCTCCGGCGGCCAGATGTGTTTTCCCCCAACTGGCGGCGACAAGGTTGATGGATTCCGTGGCGCTCTTTGTGAAGATGATCTCTTCGGCCTTGCCGGCGCTGATAAACACCCGCACCTTTTCTCTGGCTTCCTCCAGCGCTCTTGTCGCTGCGACGCTCAGATCGTAAGCACCCCGGTGAGGGTTGGCGTTGGCCTTTCGGTAATAGTCTGCCACAGTGTCCAGCACAACCGTGGGTTTCTGAGTGGTGGCGGCGTTGTCAAGGTACGCCCAGGTCAGGTTTTTGTCATTCGTTTGCTGAAGCAGTGGAAAATCGTTTCGATATCTGTTCATGATTTATCGTCCTCCCTGTGCCACAGAACGGTTGACCGCTTCCAGGATTTCTTCCTGAAGGTTTATGTCGGGAATGTTTTCAACAATGGCGGAAAGCGCCGCCTGTGCCAGCAGCTTTCGGGCTTCAAGCTCGTCAATGCCGCGGCTCATCAGATAAAACAGAATCTTTTCATCCAGCCGGCCGGAGCTTGCCGCGTGTTCGCCTTCCACATCGTCTTCACCGCATAAAAGCAGCGGAACCGAAATGTTGCGTGTCTCCGGGCTGAGCAGAAGAACACTCTCCTCCTCGCGCCCCTTGGAGCCGGACGATCCGCTGATGAAATCAAGCGTGTCCCGCAGGACTTTCCGGCTGTGCCCGAGCAGAATTCCCTTTGCCCGGATGCCGGAAACGGTTTTTTTGCCCCGATGTTCAATGCGGTAGCTCATGTCGAGCGACCGCTCACCATCGCCGAGATAGAGTGCGTCAAGGCTTGCTGCGCTCGAAGTGCCGGCAAGCAGCAGATTGCAGCTTGAAGAGGACCTTAGCGCACCCAGCTCCGCAAGGATAACGTCAGCCCGGGCGTTTTCCTCAACGAGGCCCTCGACGGCGTCCGTATTGGCAGTGCCGGAGTCCAATAGCTGCGCCTTCACCAGCCGGAGCTTCGCGCCGGGCCTGATTATAAGGCGCGTCCTGCCGCAGTGCTCTGTCACAGTTCCGGGTTCCGAGCTGTATTTGATAATCACGGTTGTCTCCGAGCTCTCCTGGGATTCAATGACGATATCGTCCATCAGCACGGGGTTCTGTGCGGAAAGGCGCAGCTCCAAGACAATTGGTTCCGGATTCCTGTAGTTTTTCGGAATCTGAATAAAATGCCGCCGGTTAGCATGTGCGTCGATAAAAGCGCCCATTTCGGCGGATACAAAACAGTCTGCACCGAAGCCGTCAAGCTTTGTTTTCTCAAGGATTGGCGCAAGCCTGACCTGATCGGGTACTATGAGCCCGGCTTCGCCGGCGGAGGTCTCCGCTTCCGGAGCATTCAGTACGAGCTCAGCCGTATTGACACCCAGTCGGTTCCAGGTATGCACCGGCATCCTTCCGACCGTAGTTTTTAATTGTTTCATGCTGTACCTCCTAACCGATGGTTCCTTCAAGCTCAAGACTGATGAGCCTGTTCATTTCAACCGCATATTCCAGCGGAAGCTCCTTGGCCACGGGCTCCACGAAACCGCGGACGATCATGGCCTTGGATTCTTCCTCGGTCAGCCCTCTGGTCATCAGGTAAAAAATGGCCGCGTCGCTGATGCGTCCAATCCTGGCCTCGTGCCCGATATCCGCCTTGTCGTTGCGGATGTCCATCAGCGGGATCGTGTCTGTGCGGGACTGCCTGTCCATCATCAGAGATTCGCAGATCACGGAGGATTTTGAACCTGTCGCATTGGGCAGAATGTGGACGTCGCTGCGGTAAACGGCAATTCCGCCATCCTTGGAAATGGACTTTGAGCTGACCGTGGACTTGGTATTCGGGGCCGCGTGGACCACTTTGGTTCCGGTATCCAGATGCTGGCCGCTTCCGGCAAACGAGATACCGATAAAATTGGATTTTGCCCCTTCTCCGCTTAATATGCTGGAGGGATAAAGCATGGTGACGTGCGAGCCGAAAGTGCCGGAAATCCACTCAATGGTTCCGTCCTTTTCCACCAGCGCACGCTTGGTGTTGAGGTTCATCATGTTTTTCGACCAGTTTTCAATCGTGGAATACCGCAGCGCTGCACCCTTGCGCACATATAGCTCAACGCAGCCTGCGTGCAGGTTGAGCACATTGTATTTCGGTGCGGAACAACCCTCGATGAAGTGAGCTTCCGCACCTGGCTCAATGACAATCAGCGTATGCTCAAACTGCCCGGCTCCGGGAGCATTCAGCCGGAAATAGGACTGAAGAGGGATTTTAAGTTTTACGCCCGCGGGCACATAAACAAAAGACCCGCCGGACCAGACCGCGCCGTGAAGTGCCACGAACTTATGATCCTCCGGTGGAACCAGCTTCATAAACAGGGGCTTCACAATATCCTCATGCTCCCGCACCGCGGTTTCCATGTCGGTGTAAATAACACCCTGTTTTGATAGTTCCCGGCGGACGTTGTGATAAACCACCTCGGAATCGTATTGCGCGCCGACGCCCGCCAGCGATTCCTTCTCCGCCTTGGGGATGCCAAGCCGGTCAAAGGTGTTCTTGATATAATCCGGGACTTCATCCCAGTTGCTTTTCATGCCTGTATTTGGTTTGACATAGGTTACGATGTTGTTCAGGTCAAGCTCGTCAAGCGGAGGCCCCCAGGCCGGAAGAGGGACCTTGTTGTAAATATCCAGAGATTTTAGCCGATGCTCCAGCATCCAGGCTGGCTCGTTTTTGATCCGGGAAATCTCCTTTACGATATCGGGTGTAAGACCCTTTTCGGTTTTAAAGTCGCTTTTATCCGTGTCACGGAAATCAAAGCGTCCTCTGTCAATCTCATTCAGTACGGTTTTTTGCTTTGCCATTTTTATTCCTTCCCTCAGCCGAGGATTGAGGTGAAGCCGTCCCTGCTGATTTTTTCAATGACGGACGCGTCGGTGGTTTTCACGATGCGGCCATCAGACAAAATGTGAACATAGTTCACGGGGAGGTCCTGCAGAATCCTGGTGATATGCGTAATGATCAGGAGACCGTTTTTTCGGTTTCTATAGCGGCCTACGCTTTCGGAAATGGTCCTGACGGCGTCGATGTCAAGACCGGAATCCGTTTCGTCCAGAATGACGAGCTTGGGCCTCAGCATCTCCATCTGAAGAATCTCGTTTTTCTTTTTTTCGCCGCCTGAAAAGCCGACATTGAGGTAACGGGAAGCATAGGAGGCGGGGATGCCCAACTCGCCCATTTTTGCTAAGAGTTCCTTCCGGAAGGGCAGAAGCTTCTGGTTTTCCCCGGTTTGCGCCGATTTTGCCGCGCGCAGGAAGTTTTCCACCGTGATACCGGAGATCTCCTCCGGGGCCTGAAACGAGAGGAAGATTCCCCGCCTTGCCCGGGCGTCGGTTTTCTCCTCTGAAATATCTTCCCCTTCAAAATAAATATGTCCTCTGTCCACTTTGTAGCGTGGGTCGCCCATAATGACGTTTGCCAGCGTGGACTTTCCAGCTCCGTTTGGCCCCATAAGCACATGGACTTCGCCGGGATTGATATCGAGATTGATTCCATTAAGAAGATGGCGGCCCTCAACGGATGCATAAAGATTGTTGATGCTCAGTAGACTTTTTGACATTTTTCACATCTCTTTTCTTCTGATTTTTCCGGACAGTCGATTTTATCCGCACCGTGCTTGATCGAACAATGTGCCTCAACAATAAGGCTGTCGGCAATAGCGTTAAACAGTCCGATTATCTTGTCGACGGTGCCGCTGTCCAGCGCTGCAATATAGTTGTTGATATTTGACGTGATTTTGGAGAAATGCTCGTCAAAGCCCTGGCAGGCCGTTTCTCCGCAGCAAGTCAACCTGTAGTATATTTCCTTTTTGTTGCTGGAAACACGATAGGGCTCCAGATACCCCTTTTTTTCGAGCTTCCTTGCCAGCTGTGTCACGGCGCCGTTGGTAACGCCCAGATAGGAAGAAATCTCGCTTGCCTTTGCGTTTTTTTTCCTTTGAACACATTTGAGCAAATCAATATCTGAAGCAGTCAGCGTGTTGGAAGTCCCGTAGGTTCTGGAGATTTTTGATTCGCATATCATAAGATTCAGTGTCTGATAAAGCTTTTTAATCAGAATATCCTGTGCATTCATTTTCATCACCAAATATATTTTATAGCAACTAAACAAAAAAGTCAATATTGTTTAGTTACTAAAAAATATCGGCTTTTATCTTTGTTTTATTCAATTTTGCTCACTCTGTTTTATAACTTAATTTTCTGCTTGAAGAAACAAGATGACAGGCGCAATGATTTCAGTAAAAAGACGATGGACAAGATTCCAAAGACAATTTGTATCCATGTGGCTGTGTATAAGTAATTTTCATAAAAACTTGGATTGTTTCTGTGAACCATTTGAATTTTTTCTATGACGTAGTTAAAGTAAAAGCGGATATCTACTATATTTTTCGGCGTCAGCTCAAAGGGAAGATACAGCTCAAAAAAAATTATGCGTATCATCGTGGCCATAGCGACAGCAATGATGAGTGGGCCGATGCTTTTTTTGGCAATATCAGCTCCGTTAATGGCTCTACTACTTTTTGGGGTATTTTTCCACTGGAAAAACTTTTTTCGGGTCAGTCGGTACAGAAAAACACCCAGATAAATCAGGATAAGAATTCCTGCAATAAAACGAGTAAAATAGAATTTTTGATACAGCAATGTTTTTATGATGTCATATTCTGTCTTTTGATAAAAATTCAGATATCCGTTCAGCTTATCGTTCAGCTCGGCTTCCGAAACTTCGTCTATCTTTCTTGAATTTGATTTTGCCCGTACATAGATGCTTTCAACCGACAATGAGGACGATGCCGCAGTGGAATAGTACGGTGTAAAAACCACATCCTGTCCGTCGGAAGACAGTTGACTCATCAGGTCGTGATTAGTTTGATATACGCCGACAATAGTCATTTCCCGGCTGTTTAAAAAAATATTCCGGCCAATAAGGTCATGGAGCGTCCCAAACAGTTTAAACGCCAGATCGGTGCTGATGACGATATCCGTTGTGTTGAGGCTTGGGGATTCTGCTGAAAAGAAAATACCGTCGACGATTTGTATACTGTGCAGCTTTTGATAGTATTGGTCTGTAAAAATCAGGGCTACTTGCTTCTGTTTGCCGGGGTCGACAGTACTGGTTACGAAAGAGGACGTTATCGTCAACCCGTTGATATAAAGATTATCCTGACTATTTGCCGCCAGAGATAAGATTTTAAAATCCAGCGCTCCCGACGAGGAACAGGTATAGTAATTCCCATTGGGCAGAGTATTGACAGCATTTTCAGTCGTGTCATAACTGAGAAAAAAGAAAAGAAGACACAGAAAAAGGTTAAGCAAAAGCAATATGATCTTATGCTTGTTTATGGAATTATTAAATTTCATTCTTCCACCTTCACAATTTGACCCTCCGAGACAGGTCTGCTTGCGGAAATGACAATTTGAAGATCAGCCGTGATTCCCTCGCCGGAAATTGCCATACTGATATTGTTTTTTGCGATTTCCTCAATGCTTATTTCTTCCACATAATCTTCTTTTCCAAAAAGGCCGTTTCTCGTTTTCAGAGCATAGATGCTTAGACCGCCGGAGGCTGTTTCCGAAACCGCACTGAGAGGGATGATATAGTCGTAAACATCGGAGGAAGAAACAGCGGTTATATTGACGCTGGTTCCAGACTGTAATCCCGCATCGTTTTTTTCACCGATATTCGTGAAAAAGTTTACCGTGCTGTTCTGCTGCCTTTTTTCGGTAATAACCGTCTTTTCCCGGCATGGGGAAACGACAGGCTGACCGTTTTCCATGACCATTTTGGAATAAGTCAGATATACTGTACTGCCAATGGGATAAAGATCGGCCATGTCCTTGGTAAGTGAAAACTGTACCTGTGGTTTTACATCCTGTTTTATAAAGTCATAGAGCACTGAACCGGAAGATACCGACTGTCCTTCCTGGACGTAAATCTGGGAAACCGTTCCTTCACAGCCAGCCGGTATTTTTCCATCATAAGGGACGGATTCCTTATACAAATCAAGCTCATCCTGCGCAATCTCCAGTTCCAGATGTAACGGCCTGAGGCTTTTTTCCGAATTGGCTTCTGCAACGGCGTCTTTAAACTGCAGAATAGCCAATTCCATTTTTTTAATTTCAACCTGAAATTCTCTTGCGTCTACTTCCAGTATGATATCACCGGCAGCCACGGCATCACCGGCAGCGGCGTACACTTTTTTTATTTTAAGGGGCTTATCAAATTTGACCGAAACGGTATCATAAATCACTTCTCCCACCGTATTGGTTGAAATGGTGAGTTCTGTTTTTGTATCAGGGTTTTTCACAGTAACTCTTGGAAGATTTGCCGTGTAAATGGTCTTGGAAAAAAGTGTACAGATAAGAAGAAAAACTAGAATAATAACCGATATGCGCGCCAGTATTTTTTTCCCTTTTAGAATTTTCATATTATAAACCACGCCTTTCCTGTAGCCGGGTTACTTAAAACTGGCATTTTCGATTCCTAAAATCAGTGCGTCCTTTAAAAAAAGGTACAATATCATCGCGGGGACGATAGTCAGCACTCCGCATACAAAGGCCAGATCAAGCCGGTTGGTATTGATGCTGGATAAAAATACGGAAAGAGGGTACTGATAGCTTTCCTTTAAGAACACAATGGGCTGTTCCACCATATTCCAGTTATCAATAAAAGACAAAATTACAAGAGAAGCAATCCCCATGTTGGAGCAGGGAATCATGATGCGAAGCAGAATTTGAAAATGGCCGGCTCCATCGATCTTTGCCGCTTCCAGTATCTCGTTAGGAACATAGGAAAACACCTGCGTCATCAGGAAAATGCCGAAAGCGGCAAAAGCCCCGGGCAAAATTAAAGCGAAATAACTCCCGATTAATCCCATGGAGGACAGTACCGGGTATTGGGAAACCATCAGGACCTGTGTCGGCATCATCATCAGGATGATAACAAGATAAAAAATTTCATTTTTCATAGGAAAATGAAATTTTGCCAATCCATATCCGCTGATACAGGATACCATGACTTGGCCTAAGACAATGCTGACGGAAAGGAAAAGGGAAGACCAGAATTTTATAAGATAAGCGGGGGTCATCAGGAACACCTCCCCATAGCCTTCCAGCGTTGCCTCTTCCGGGATGAGATGAAAATGCACCTGCAAATTGCTGCCAGACAATATTCCTCCATAGCTGGATAATATCTCCTTACTTCCGAGAAAAGAATTGATGACCATAAAAAGGACTGGAAACAGCAAAACAATGACAGTGATAACCAGAACACTTTCTATGATGATGTTAACCCCAATGCCTTTCTTACGTCCTACTTTCATAAATTGTGTTCCTCGGCTTTATTTTTCAGTTTAAACAGAACCAGAATCAACATAAAAATCAGCAGGAAAATTAAGATGGTAGCTACGGAAAGCCTTGTATAATTTAGCGTCTGAAAATTATTATTGATATAATGCTGCAGCATATAAATGTCTCGATTCGGGTAGTTCCCGCACAGAATATAAGCCTCGCGGAAGGCTTTAAAGCTGTTGGTAACGGAAATAACAAAGATAAAAAACAGGTGAGGAGTTATCATGGGTAGGGTTACATGCCAAAGCGCTTTCCAGGTACTGGCGCTGTCCAGACGAAGGGCCTCATAATATTCTTTGGATATGGAATTGAGCGCGGCAAGAAAAAGGATGATGTTGTATCCGCAGTTTTTCCAGATATACAGGAAAACCAAAACGAAGAAAGATGCCGAAGAATTCAGCCAGTCTACTGCCGGAATCCGAAAACAGGATAAAAGAGAATTGACAATTCCGCCCTCTGCGAAAAGAATATTAAAAAACAGGATGACCGAAGCAACCGGTAAAACCAGCGGAAAAACAAAGACCGTACGGAAAAAATGGGCTCCTGCTAGTTTTTTATACAGAAAAAGAGCAATTATCAGGGAAAAAGCCACAATAAGCGGCACACAAACCAGCATGAATTTGATGGTGTTCCAAGCCGCCAGCTGAAATACTTTGTTTCTTATAATTTCAATGTAGTTTCCAAGTCCCGCGAAGCTGCCTCCGGATGTAAAAAAAGATTTAAAAATATTGATAATGAAGGGAATTAAGAAGAACAGGCAGGTTCCGACTATGGTGGGCAAGGTGAAAAGGAAACCCGATAAAGCTTCCCGTTTTCCAAGAGTGCTTTTTGTTCTCATGGTTTACTCTCTTTTCTGGCATTGAATTTATTCGTTAATGTACAGTTCCAATTTATTCCTCAGGCTTTCAAGACACTGTTCATAAGATTTCTGGTCTTCAAAATAAGACTTCATTTCTTCCCATACGAAGCTCTGAACCTGAGGGCTAATGTTGGAACAGGTAACATCACTGACAAGGCTGACAAAGCTGTTGATCGTATCATCCGGAATCAACGCGTACCGGATGCTTCCGTCCGGAGTTCCGCCGCCGGCATATTTTCTGTTCTGCTCTTCAAGCAACTTTTTATATACTCCGTCTAAAACCGGGATATCATAATAAAGACAAAAATTTTCGCTTCCGTAAGTCTGCATTTTTTCTGAAAGCATAATTTTCAGCAGATTGTAGGCATTGGCTTTATTTGCTCCGTTTCTGTTGACCGCGGCGGCCATATCAATTGTAGCAACCGGCTTTCCTGAAAGGGAAGGGAACGCCGCATATACCGGCGTCTGATCATTCAGAAGAGCGGCGTAATCGCTCAGGAGGGAGGGGTGGTAAGACTCAAATATATACTGAATTTTGTTGTTTCGTATGAGTTTTACCGTGTCTCCTGTATAGGTGTAATTAGGATCCTTTACATAAATTCCTTCTTCATATCTCTTCCAATCTATTGAATACAGCTCTTTATAAGCGCTCATAAAATCCCTGAACGCTTCGTCGTCAACTTTGATCTCTTTGGATATCCAGTCCGCTACGGGTATCCCGCTTGATTCCAGGAGGAACGAATACAGGGGATAATGAGAAAAAAACCTCTCAGTGTTGCTGCGATACAGTTGACCAAACTCGGTCATCTGACTGTATAGCTCCTGCAAATCAGAGGGCAGCTTCCAGCTTTCTTTATTAAGGGTTTCCTCCGTTGTCAAAAAAAGATTGATACTGTAGCTGATTGGGACAAACAGCCGCTGCCCGTTGTAAACGCCCGCTTCCATTACTCCGGAATTATAGTTTTCCAGGCTGAAACCGGCATCGTTTTCAATATATCCGCTTATATTCTGAAAAGCGCCGCTTCCGGCAGTCTTCTGAATATCCTCAAAATCCACCGGTGTGAACAGAATCAGATCGGGACCGGTCCCGGCCGCTAATTCACTCTTTAAAACCTCCATGTAATTCTGCTGATTCTGATAATCGCTATAATCTCCGAAATCCCGCACCTCAACGTTTATGTCGGGATATATGATAGAAAAAAGCTTAACCGCCATGTTGAGAAATTTTGCTGTATATGGCCCGGCATAAACAACCAAACTATCCGTTTGCTCTGGGATTTGCTCCGCTTTTTCTTTTTCCATTGCGCATCCGGAGCAGCCTACAAGCAGAACAAGTGCTGTCAGGCAAGCAAGCAATTTGTATCTGATTTTCATTTTTTTCATTACCGATTCCCCATTTCATTTTCATTTAAAAAGCGACAAAGTGGTGTGAATTTTTTAAACTACAAATGTAGTGAAACAGCGCAAAATTCAACGCCCGAAAGGCGGGCGCTGAAAAGCAGCCTAAGACCATATGCCTTCGCTTATTTTGGAAAGAGCGGCCTGCCTTGTCAGACTCATAGTTTCGGTTTTAAAAGAGAACTGATCGAGGAGGACATAATTCGAGTTATCGCAATTCAGCGTAAAGCCTTGAAATATAAAAGTTTTTGTGCCAGTGCTGTCAGCAAATCCAAACCCAAAGCTCATCATCTGTATATCCGAAATTCCCGGCGTGTTCAACGCGCTTTCTTTTGTATTATAGGAACCGATAAGGCGATAGCATTTTTTTGCTTCACCGTTTGTTATTCTGTTCGATATTTTAAACAAAAGAAATTCTCCTGTTGTATCTGTATAGTCGGTTGCAATTTGATCTGCAGAAACAGGCGATGCAAAAGAAATAAAGCTGGTCTTTAAAGGCACATTCAGCGCTTTCGGGGCAAAAACAGCAAGAAGAATACAGAGCAGACCCGCCAGACCAACCCATGAAGCTCTTGTGGACGGCCGATACGAAATAATTCTGATGATCCGGCTTTTAACGGACAGAGAGCCGAAGGATGAAGTAACACAGAATGGCTCTCTGACAGGCGTCAGATCCAGGATCGTGCGGGCATAATCCGCGCGCTCCGCGATTTCCATTTGCTTTACTGTATGGACGTCGCAGAAAAGTTCCCTGTCTTTTCTGGCAAAAATCCAGCAGAGCCAGGCAATGGGGTTAAACCAGTGAATGCACAGCAGGGATAACCAGATCATGCCCCAAAGGCTGTCGAAATGGCGTATATGCTGCGCTTCATGAAGAAGAACATGGCGGACGGTTTTTCCATCAGCCTCTAAAAGTCTTCCGGACAGTATAATTTTAGGCTTTATGATTCCGAAGGTGATGGCAGTTCCGACACGGTCCGACTTGTAAACGACAACCTGCCTCCGAAAACCCCCAAGATATTTTCTATACCCGTCAGAATCCAGTGGTACAGCAGCTTTGGAAGACCGATATAACTGAATGTACTTATATCCGTAATATCCTGCCAGGATAAGCATTCCCAAAAGCCATACGCCTGTCAGTATGACAGAAATGCTTGGCAGGGAAGGCTCTTTCTTTAAAACCGACTGACCGGCTGATTCGATAAGATCGCCGGTTACATATGTTTGTATTTTTTGCTCGGTATCTATGGTGTTCAAAATATTCCGTACGCTTATGGGCGACGAGAAATTTATGGGAATCAGGAAGAAAGCCAAGACCATAGTCCATAGGACCGACATGGAAACAGGGGGTAGCTTTTTCCATATTACCAGGCGAAGAAGCAAAACCGGCAGGGCCATGATGCTTCCTGAAATGCCTAACTGCAGTATCAAAGTCAAAAGTCCCATTATTTGCTCTCCTTACGATTATAACGGTCAATCAGCTTGCGCAGCTGTTCTTTTTCCGAAGACGTAATCGTTCCCCCGTCCAGAAAGGACTGTACAAACAGGCCGATTGACCCATTATACAGTTTCTCTACTACTTCAAGCGCTTGATTTTGCAGAGTTTCATCCTTTTTATAGATGGCGGAACAAAAAAATCCAGGATCTCTGCGTTTCACCGCTCCTTTTTTGATCAGGCGGTGCAGAAAGGTATACGTGGTATTCTTCTCCCATCCTATTTCGCTGCGGGCGATATCCGCAATGCAGGTAGCTCGTTCCTCGCCGACCCGCCACAGGATTTCCATTATTTTTATTTCAGCATCACTTAGTTTGATTTTCATAGGATATTCCTCACAATAATATCATAAACAATATAACTACATCTGTAGTTATATTGTAAGTATAATTAGCTGGATTGTCAAGACAAATGGTTGATATACTTTGGATGTTTTACCCTGCATCAGGAAGGATTATTGTGGAAGTGACAGTTGAGACATCATTCCTTTGGTGCTTCCGGCTTCGTCTGTTTCTGTGCAAACGTGGTCTGCTTTAATACATTTTTCTCATTACGGGTGGGCTGTTTTTTGGAGGTGGGTCAAATAGAAGGAATGCATCGCTTACAGGCGATGCATTCCTTCTACTTGAGTTTCAACTGGCATCGGGAGGTGTTCAACGGCAGAAAGCTCACGAATCTGCCTATAGGAAGCATAATCAGAGGAAGGCCTTCGGGATCAAAACCATTTTTCCCTTGTCAGAGGACTCCTCCAACGCGCTGAGAATGGTTTGAATATAATAGCCGTGGCTAAGGCTTCGATCAGGTTGTTTCCCGCTTTGAATGCAGTTTATAAAATCAGCAAGAACACCGCCATGAGGAGAATGCCTTTTATATTTTTCATCAATAGGAAGGATTTCTTCCTTAAAGGAAGGAAAAGCTCCGTTTGCAGGCTTAAACCTAACCGATAAAAAGTCCTCATCAAGATTATGGGCAATTGTTCCGCCGTCGCCGCAGACTTCAATCATTTCTCTGGGAATTCCCAGGCGGGAAGCGGTGAGAGAACAGAGGGCCCCCTTTTCGGTTTTGGCGATTATGACTGCAGTGTCGTCATTTGTAACGGCTTTCATTTCGCCGGAATCAATGGCGTGGCGCTGATGCACAAAAGTTTCTGAAAAACAGGCAGTACTGCAGATTGGTCCCATCGTGTCACGCAGCAGGAAATCAGCCAGATCCAGCATGTGGCATCCAAAGTCAGCCATTGCACCAGTACCGGACAATTCCTTTTGCATTCGCCATTCCAACTTTACATTTTCAGGGTCAGCAATGCGCAATCCGCCCAGAATATAGCGGTAAAAATGGATTCGTCCCAGCTTTCCCTCATTAATTAAGTGTTTAATCATTGCAATCCCTGGCTTTTCACGGTAGTTAAAAACGATCATCTTAACGAGTTCGGGATACTTTTTGTCAAAATCAAGCGCTTTTTGCGCTTCCTGTAAATCGGAGGAAAGCGGTTTTTCGGTAATGACGTGTTTGCCGGCTGCAAGGCAGGGTTCCATCACTTTGACATGTTCGCTGTTGGGGGTACAGATGCTGACTGCGTCGACAGAATCGAGAAAGGAGTCCGGATCGTTATAGGCGGTTACTCCGCAGCCTTTTACCTTATGCTTTTCCAGCCAGTCGTTTGCTTTTCCGGGTATCACATCATATACAGAGGTAAGTTCCGCCTCCTTTATTTCGGTGTATCCTTTCATATGAGCGCCTGCGATGCCGATTGTATTCCCGGTGCCAATAATGCCAACCTTGATTTTCTGCATATAAATTTCTCCTTTTAATAACTACTTTTAATTAACGAAGTTTATTAATTTGCATTGTATCATACTTGAATTTAAATGGCAATACTATTAGCACGATATTTATTTGTTTATTTGTAACAAAAATTATGTATTTTTTTTAAAATATAAATACTACTTGACAAGATAAAAATCATGCGCTATACTGAGCTAAATTAATAAACGATGTTAATTAAATGATCTTACGTTAGGAGGGACTTTACATCGCAACGGCGAATAATGTAGAGGAAGTACGGATAGAAAACAGAAGACGGATATTGCGCCTTCTATATCGACACGGTTCAATGTCACGGAAAGATATAGCAGACCGCCTTTTATTGACCCAGGCTGCCATTACAAAGCTCACTAATGAAATGATTGACCAGGGAGTCCTGCTAGAACTGGGGCAACTGCAGGATCAAAATTCTTTGGGCAGAAAAAAGATTCTTCTGGGTATTAATTACGATTACCGTTACGTGGTGGGAGTAAGTATCGGGTTTGAAGAAACCTGGATAGGCATATCCAATCTGAAGGGGTCCCCCTTATTGGACCGTATGATTCAGACCGATAAGGAAACAGCACCGGAGCGGTTTCTGGAAACACTCTGCGGAATTATTAAATCTATGCTGTTTGACTTGGGCGTTCAGAGAAACCAGGTCCTGGGCGTCGGCGTGCTGATGGTCGGCACCATTGACCGTAAACAGGGGATCAGCGTCAATGAAACTGTTTTCGGCAGCAACGGGGAAGGTCATATTGTTGGTTTTGGATTTTGGAATACGAATATCCCCGTTAAAAAAATCATGGAGCGGGAATTACAGCTGGAAGTTGTTGTGGAAAACAACGTGCGGGGTGGCGCTCAGGCAGAATTGGAGTATGGGCAGAATTTTTCCGTAAGTAACCTTTTGTTTATCCGTCTGGGTTACGGAATCGGTTCGGCCATTGTGGCGCGCCGGGAAATTCTTTATGGATACAGTAATATGTCCGGAGAGCTGGGACACGTAATTGTCGACGAAAACGGGAAAACCTGTCGCTGTGGCAAAAACGGATGCCTGGAGACGGTTTCGTCGGAACGAGCAATCCTCCAATTGGTGACCGAAAGTTTTTCGGAGGAAAACACGCCGGAATTGTACAAGCTTTGCACGGGATCAGCAGAATATATTACGCTGAAAACCGTCCTGGAAGCGTCCGACAGAAAAGACCAAGGAGTAAATGCGGTATTAGAGAAAGGAGCACGATATTTGGGTAAGCAGTTGGCTATGTATGCTCAGCTGATGAACCCGGAGATTATTGCTCTGTATGGCACCCTTTTTGAGAATAAAATCTTTATCAGCGTGATCCGCACAGTAATAAAGCGGGAGACACAGAATTTTAATATTGAAAATTTAAGGATCAGTTCCTTGAACAATCGTAAAGCTTATTTTGGAGGATTTGCAGTCGCCGTCAAGGAAATGTTTTTCGGGCGGGGAGCAAAATAGTCATTTCATTCAATATACAACTGCAGGAGGAAAAAGTATGATCAAGCTAGGGTTTATTACAAATAGCATGACAGGAGCAGGGGTATCGAAAATTGGAGATATTGCGCGCTGGGCTGTAAAAAATGGATTTCAGGATCTTGAGATTGGCCCTGCCGTCAAGCTGGATGAAGGGGAAATTTTGAAGGCAAAAGAAGAAACCGGAATTGAAACAAACACGTTGATTTATTGTCGCGACTTTCTTTCTTCCAATCAGAGGCAAGCCGATCAATGTTTGAACGAGCTTCAGCAGCGGATAGAGTTTGCTCCTAGGATTGGCGCTTCCCAGATAGTGACTACGACCGGCGTGTCTCCCGATTCATACAAGAACGGGAACTTTCACCCGGAAGCGAGCCTGGACGCTTTTGAAAGGGCTTTTACGCCTGTTATTGATCGGGCAGAAGCTTTGGGTGTGGATATTTTGTTTGAAATCTGCCCTTTTATGGGGAATGTGGCAATATCCCCCTATATGTGGGATATCATTTTTGACCGCATGAAAAGTGATCGACTAGGGATTGCTTATGATCCCTCCCATCTGGTATGGCAGATGATTGACCCCTATGAGCTGCTTAGGCCCTACGGACAGAAGATACGCCATGTTCATGGAAAGGACTGCCAGATAGACCGGAATACTCTTAAAAAGACGGGAATTCTTCATATGTTCAATATGGCGTCTTGTGATGTAAAAGATAAAGCGGTTAGTAAAAATCTCTGGTGGACCTATCGTTTGCCCGGTCTGGGCGAACTGAATTGGAAAAAGATAGTGTCAGGGCTTTATGATATTGGCTTTGAGGGTACTATCAGTATGGAGCATGAGGACCCTGTTTGGTCCGGAACGGAAGAGAAGGTGAAGCTGGGACTTGTAGCTTCAAGAAAACACATTGAGCAGTGCCTGATTTCGTGATTCGGTGTTTACGCCGGGAAACGTAACGAAAAGGGGAGTATCTATGCAAAAGGGTGGAGTAATCCGGAGGTTGCAAGCCGAAAAGAGACTGGCTAAAAGATCAATGACAAAATACTGGGAATTATATCTGCTGTTAGTTCCGGTAATAGCGTACTTCATAATTTTTAATTATTTCCCAATGTATGGGGTGCAGATTGCATTTCGTGATTTTAATCCGGTGTCAGGTATCTGGGGAAGCCCTTGGGTGGGGGTAAAACATTTTGCCCGTTTTTTTAAATCGTACGCTTTTCAGAGAGTGATTACCAATACGCTGACGATCAGTTTTTTTCAGATTGTTATTACATTTCCCATTCCCATTCTTTTGGCAATTATGATGGAGGAGCTAACATTTCCCAGATTTAAAAAATCACTTCAGATGATTACCTACGCGCCTCACTTTATATCGGTAGTAGTTTTAGTTGGGATGATGTTCAATATGTTCAACATGCGGACCGGCATCGTGAATCACTTTCTCGTTTTGCTGGGAATGGAGAGGATCAACTTCTTTGCGGAACCGGGATGGTTCAAGCCTTTGTTTATCGGCTCTGACATTTGGCAGAATTCCGGCTGGAGCTCTATTATTTACATATCCGCCATTGCAGGAATAGATCAGGCGCTTTATGAGGCGGCCCGGATCGATGGAGCAAATAAAGTCAAAAGGATATGGCACGTAACAATTCCAAGCATTACTCCCACTATTGTAATTTTGCTGATTATGAAGTTCGGTCAGGTTATGAACGTTGCATTTATGAAAGCGCTGCTCATGCAAAATACGCAGAATATCTCAGCCTCTGAGGTCATTTCCACTTATGTTTACAAAGTGGGCTTAAAAGGAGGAGACGGCATTCAGGGCGGACAATTTTCTTTTTCAACGGCTGTTGATCTGTTTAATTCCGTCATTAACTTTGCTCTCCTTTTAACGGCAAATCAGATATCCAAAAAACTGAATGATATAGCTTTGTTCTGAAAGGAGCGTCGGTTTGATGACAGGAAAAAGACGAATCCGTCAATCACAGGACGACAGGCTGTTTGATATCATCAACACACTACTTTGTATTTTTGTGTTTATAGTTGTATTGTATCCTCTGATTTTTGTAGTCAGCGCTTCTTTTTCGGACCCGCTGGCAGTGCTTTCCGGTAAGGTAAAGCTGCTTCCGGTTGATATTACTCTGGACTCGTATAAAAAGATTTTTGATTATAAACAGGTATTAACAGGATATAAAAATTCCTTGATTCTGTTGTTTTTCGGCACGGCGCTTAATGTGGTTTTGACTATTATGGCGGCTTATCCTTTATCCAGAAGAGATCTTTATGGCCGGAGACTTCTGACTGCCCTGTTTACCTTTACCATGTTCTTTTCCGGCGGCCTGATTCCTACCTATTTTGTTGTGCGGGATCTGGGATTATATGATACTCTGGGCGCTATGATCATTCCCATAGCGATCAATATGTACAACGTGATTATTACGAGGACTTATTTTGAAAACTCTATTCCGGAGTCTCTGATAGAGGCGGCCTATATTGACGGTGCTAACAATCTGGCAACGCTGCGTTTTATTGTGTTGCCTATGTCGAAGGCCATCATTGCTATTATCTGTCTTTATTATGGCGTCGGACACTGGAATCAGTATTTTCAGGCTTTGATTTATATCAGCGACAGTGCAAAATATCCCTTGCAGGTAGTGCTGAGGGAAATTCTGCTTCAGTCACAGGTGCAGGACTTAGTGGATACGGTTGGGTTCGAAAAACAGCTGCTGCAGGCGGAAGGCATAAAGTATTCCCTGATTATCGTTGCAAGTGTTCCTGTTTTGGCGATTTATCCATTTGTTCAGCGCTATTTTGTAAAAGGGGTCATGATTGGAGCTGTAAAAGGCTGACAAGGAGTTTTTACAGTCGTAAAATATCTCGGCTTGCTCGTGGTATTTTAAAATAATGTTTATTAGGAGGTCTTACATTGAAACGAGGCTATATCATTATTTTGGCGGCAGCAATACTTCTCTCAATGCTGTCCGGATGCGGTGGGACAACATCTTCTCAATCATCCGTATCTGTAACGTCTCTGGGATCCGAAAGTGCGGAGGATAACAACTTTAATCCCACGGGATACCCTATTGTTAAAGAAAAAATCACCCTAACAGGCTTTGGAAATCAGAATGTAACCCACGGCGACTGGTCGGACATTTACTGCTTTAATGAGTATGAGAAAATATCTAATATTCATATTGACTGGACTACGGCTCCGAACCAGGGGTATGATGAGAAGAAAAACCTGCTGCTGGCAAGCGGAGAATATCCGGATATTTTTTACCGGGCTAATCTCAGCGTTTCAGATCAGCTTACTTACGGCGGCTTGGGTCTGTTGTCGGATTTAAGCGATTTAATTGAGGAATATGCTCCTAATCTGATGGAACGGGCTGCTGAAGATCCCAATATTCTTCGAAGTATCAGGATGCCTGACGGTGCGATTTACTCTCTGCCCCACATTGAACCCTTGAATTTGCCCACCGCTTCTCAGAAAAACTGGATCAACAAGGTATGGCTGGATAATCTGGGGCTTTCTGTTCCCGATACGACAGAAGAACTGCATCAGGTATTGAAGGCCTTTAAAGAGCAGGATGCTAATGGAAACGGTGATCCCAACGATGAGATACCTTATTCCTGCCGTCAAAAAGGGACTTCTTTATTTAATTCTACCTATGGTTCCTTCGGGATGGGTGACTTGGGGAGCCCGGGATTTAATGTGTATATTGATCGTGGCGAGGACGGGAAAATACGCTTTATGGCTACCGCAGATAATTTCAAAAAACAGCTTGAGTGGATGCATCAGCTATATACGGAGGGGCTTCTTGATCCGGAAATGTTTACACAGGAAATTACGGATTTTACTGCAAAAGGTGAACAGAATCTGATTGGAGCTTTCTTTTCCAATGACAATCCTCAGGTTATCAGCGGTACATACTCTAAGGACTATGTTACGACACGGGCACTGACCGGCCCCGATGGTGACAAACAATTCAGTAATTTTAACAATCCAGTGGCTTCCGGGACTTTTGCTGTTTCTTCTACCAATCCATACCCTGAAGAATCTGTTCGCTGGATCGATTATTTCTACGGGCATGACGGAAATGTACTGATCCGCCTTGGAGAAGAAGGCGTCACCTATCATGTGGGAAGCGACGGCACCTATACGCTGGATGATTCCATTGTGAACAATAAGGAAGGTCTTACGGTTCCACAGGCTCTTGGAAAAACCGCTATTGGTTCTGCTGGAGGCGGCTGCCCGGAGTATGTATTCCGCGATGTGGAACTGTCCCGCCTGCCGGAAGGCTCGGAAGAGTGGATGGAATATGTTTCTCAGGATTACGACCCGGAGAAAGTCAATGTAATGCCTTTCTTGTTCACCAAGGAGGAACAGGAGCAGTTGAACGGATTGGCTACAGATATTAAGGGCTATGTTGACGAAATGAGGGTGGCTTTTGTTACCGGGCAGCGTCCTTTAAGCGAATGGGATGATTATGTGGCCGCAATTAACCAGATGGGCGTAGACCGCTACGTTGCCTTGTATCAAACTTCTTACGACAGATTTATGGCTGACTGATTTATAAGGGATATCGGCGGGGCCCAGAATTTATGCCCCGCCCTTTTTAAATATAGGAGAGGAGGAAAGTATCTTGGCTAAGCAAAAAAACGCAATTTGGATTATCAGTGACCAACAACCGGCTCACGCTCTGTCCTGTAATGGCAACCCGGACGTGCATACCCCTAATCTTGATATTCTGGCTGCCTCCGGCGTTAATTTTCGTTCAGCAGTCAGTGGTTTTCCTCTTTGCTGCCCTTTCCGCGGCTCTATGCTTACGGGAAAATATCCTCATCATTGTGTTCCCGGCCATGAATACCGTCTGCCGCCGGATCAGCAGACGATTGCCCATGCTTTTAAAGAAAACGGATATATAACCGCCTATGTCGGGAAATGGCATCTGGACGGTTTTCATGAGCGCGAAGGCAGGGCGGCCTTTCATATTGTTCCACCGGAACGCCGGGGAGGTTTTGACTACTGGATGGGATATGAAAATAATAACAGCCAGTATGACTGCCGGGTTTCCGGCGGATGGGGACAGGAAACGGAGCAGATTCGTCTGGATGGATATGAAACAGACGCACTGACCGATCTGTTTCTCCAGCGCTTAGAAGAATTTTCCCAGCAGGATCGGCCGTTTTTTGCGGTGCTTTCCGTGCAGCCGCCCCATGACCCTTATATTGCGCCGCCGGATTATATGAAGAATTATAATCCGGCTTCTATTCAGATGCGCCGGAATGTCCCCGACATTCTCCGGATACAGGACAAGGCAAGAAGGGATCTGGCCGGGGCCTATGCAATGATTGAAAATCTGGATTATAATGTAGGGCGAATTGTGCAGGCTTTGAGAGAGAACAGATTATATGAAGACACTCACATTTTGTTTTTTAGCGATCATGGCGATATGCATGGCTCTCATGGCCAGTACAAAAAGACTTCTCCTTATGAGGAATCTATGAGAATCCCATTTATTATAGGCGGCGAGCAGGCTTTTTACGGGCGGAAAACCGGAATATCCGACATTTTGATTAATCATGTGGATATTGCTCCCACCACACTGGGGCTTTGCGGAATAAAAAAGCCTGCCGGAATGGAGGGGACGGACTATGCAAGCAGGCGGCTCCCCTCGGCACCGCCGGACAGGGAACCTGACTCGGCCTATCTGCAGGTGGTGGTGCCAACAGGACATGGAAACAGTGTTGATAAGCCCTGGCGTGCTGTTGTCACGGCGGAAGGCTGGAAATATGCCTGCTTTGAAAGCATGCCCTGGCTGTTGTTTAATTTACGGGAGGATCCGTATGAGCAGGCAAACCATGCTCATAATCTTGCTTATAGGGAGAAGCTTAAGGAGTTGAACGGCCGGGCAATACAATGGGCCAGGGAAACAGGGGATACGTTTCTTTTCCCTGAACTGTAAAAAAGGGGGAAGGCGTTTTTATAACGCGCCGGAACAGATGAAAAAAATTCGTGTAGGGGTAATCGGTTGCGGACGCATTTCTGCCGTATACAAGGAAGCGTTTCTGAAGATTCCCGGCATACAGGTAGTTTACGCGGTGGATAAGGAGTTGGAAAGAGCCCGAAATTTTGCGTCGCCTTTTCACTGCGGCTTTTCAGACCGCCTGGAGGATTTGCTTTGCCGGGATTTGGACGCCATTCATGTTCTGACGCCTCATTTTCTCCACAAAGAGCATGTAATTGCCTGCCTGAGGGCTGGTTTTCATGTGCTGACGGAAAAGCCCATTGCCATTTATCCGACCGATGCGGACGATATGATTCGAGCTGCAAAGGAATCAGGAAGACAGCTGGGAGTTGTTTTTCAAAACCGGTATATCGAAGGAGTCCGGGAGGCTCGGCGCCTGATTCGGGAAGGAGCATTTGGAAAATTGACCGGCGCATGGTCCACCCTCCACTGGTGGAGGCCGCTTTCCTATTACGAATGCGACTGGAAAGGCAGTTGGGAAAAGGAAGGGGGCGGCGTGGTGATAGATCAGGCTATTCACAGTCTTGATTTGGTGCGTTATCTTTGCGGCGCGCAATCGGCATCCGTTCAGGCGTATATCGGGAGGCGCGTTCTTACCAATATCGGGGTTGAGGATGTGGCCGATGCCGCTATTGTATTTGACAACGGTATGACCTACTCCTTTTTTGCAACCAATTATTATGTGGAGAACAGTCCGATTCAGATTGAGATCAAAGGTGAAAAAGGAACATTTCATCTTACAGATACCAGCGCGACAATTACGCTGGATAACCAGGCACCATACACAATAGACTCCTCCCGGGATGCCCAAAACCCAGGTCAGTCCTACTGGGGACGGCATCACGCGGTTCAGATTGCCGAGTTTTATGATTGTCTCCTGAATGGGCGTCCTGTACCAGTTGATCCCGGGGATGCAAAGGCAACTCTCTCTTTGGTTCAGGGCATTTATCGTTCGGCAAAAGAAAACAAAAAGGTAGAAGTTGATTTGCGGTGGTAGACCGTGCCGCTTTGTAAAATGTTCTTTATGAAAGGATTTGATCGATATGTCATTGATTTCGCTGTATGCTGATTTTGCGGAGCGGCTTGTTTCTCCAGACCTGATGAAAGTGCTGACGCGAAAGGGAAGAGATATTTTTCGCGATCTGTGTGAGAATACATTTACGGATGTCGGCTGCAAGGGATGGATGAATCCGCAGCCCGACGAGCGAAAAATGGAAAAGCTGAGGGAAAAGGCCGAGGAGGTGCGAAAGAACGCGGACGTTTTTGTGCTGGTGGGGGTCGGAGGCTCCAATCAGGCGGCCAGAGCCGTGATTAAGGCTCTGCAGACCCGCGGCGACAGGCCGGAAATTCTCTATGCCGGCAACACCCTGTCTTCTCATTATCTTTCCGAACTGTTGGAGAGCCTGGAGGGCAAAAGCGTATACATCAACGTAATTGCCAAAAATTTTGATACTCTGGAGCCGGGAAGCCATTTTCGCGTTTTACGTTCTTTTATAGAACGGCACTGGAGCAAAAAAGAACTATCAAAACGGGTTATTTTGACCGGAAGCCGGGACACCCGTCTGGAACGGATAGCAGAAAACCTGGGGTGCTTGTTTTTAGAGTTTCCGGAGGATGTGGGAGGACGGTATTCCGCTTTCACACCTGTGGGGCTTTTCCCTATGCTGGTGGCTGGAGTTGATGTGGATGCTCTTTTGCTGGGCGCACAGGAACAAAGAGAAGCCCTGCTTGCATCCGGCGGGGGTGATGCGGTGCGTTATGCTGCTTTTCGCAATGCGGCGTACTCCGCCGGTTATGACGTAGAGATTCTTTCTTTTTTTGAACCTCGTCTGGAATATTTTGCGAAGTGGTGGATTCAGTTGTTTGCTGAAAGCGAGGGGAAAAAAGGAAAAGGGATTTTTCCCTCAGCGGGAAATTACAGCGAGGATCTTCACTCTCTGGGACAATATGTACAGGAGGGCCGGCGCGTTTTGCTGGAAACCTTTCTCAGTGTAGAAGAACCCGGAGACAGCGTTTCAGTTCCGGCTGGCGATATGGAAGATGGATTTGACTATCTGACCGGGAAATCGTTTCTGGAAATCAATCGATGTGCGGAGAAAGCGACTGTCCAGGCGCATATGGACGGGGGAGTTCCGTGCGTTCAGCTCAAAATGGAGCAAATTAATGAAAAAAGCCTTGGCGCGCTGTTTTATTTTTTTATGGTTTCCTGCGCCGTATCCGGAAAGTTGTTGGGGATTAATCCTTTTAACCAGGAGGGTGTTGAGGCCTATAAACGGACAATGTTCCAGCTTCTGGGGAAACCGGGATCGGAGGGGCCGGACGGATATAAAGATGCTGTGGAATCCCGGGAGGATATGCCATGCCGATGATTCCTCTTCGTCCGCTGCTGGAGGCAGCGGAAAAGCATACCTATGCCCAGGGCGCTTTTAATATAAACGCTGCCTGCCAAATTAGGGCTGCTATGGAAATCCATGCACTGTTTCGTTCTCCGGTGCTCCTTCAGGGAGCAGATCTGGCCAACGGTTTTATGGGAGGCCGTACAGATTTTATGAATTCCTCTCTGGACGATAAAAAAAGAGGAGCGGCCAGGATTGCAGGTCTGGTCCGGCAGTATTCTGAAAAATATGTCGTGCCTGTGGCGTTGCATCTGGATCACGGCAAGGATTTTAACGGCGTGAAAGCGGCCGTAGACGGCGGATATACCAGCGTCATGATTGATGGATCTGCCCTTCCGTTTCAGGAAAACCTGGATCTTACACGGGAGGTGGTAAAATATGCGCATCCCTTGGGAGTGACCGTAGAAGGAGAACTGGGGGTTCTGGCCGGGGTTGAAGATGATGTCTTTTCCAGGCGTTCCGCCTATACCAACCCGCTGGATGCGGTGGGATTTATCAGAAAGACCGGCGTAGACTGTCTGGCAGTCAGCTACGGAACTAAGCACGGCGCGTCCAAGGGAATCAATGTGACCCTGCGGTGTGAGATTGTTTCTGCTATCAGGGAGTGCCTGCTTCATGAAGGCATTTTCTGCGCATTGGTTTCCCACGGTTCTTCTACCGTACCGAGCAGACTGGTAGAACAGATAAACTGTTTGGGAGGGAGTGTCAGCGGCGCGGGAGGTGTCCCGCTTCCGGAAATCCACCGGGCGATTGCAAGCGGTATTCGTAAAATCAATGTGGATACTGATATTCGCCTTAGTGTGACACGAAACCTCCGTGAGTTGTTTTTACAGCAGCCGGAGCTGCAAAAGCATCCGGTTTTGGGGCAGGTCTATGCCCTTATGGAGAAAAATCCGGCCGAGGTAGATCCCCGGGTGTTTTTTTCGCCTGTTATGCAGGCGATTTTAACCGGAGAAGCCGGCAGCTCTGAAGAACAGCTTTTTATGGAAGCGGTAGAGCTGGGGGTAAAGGAAATAACAGGCTCCCTTCTGGTTGAATTTGGCTCGTCCGGGATGGCTGATGCGGTTTCTGTCTGCTCTCTGGAGAAAATGGCGGATCGTTATAAAAAGGAGGAGTCTGTTTGACTGAAAAAGTACTGGTGATCCATGGAGGGGCGCCTACTGCGGTTTTGAACAGCTCTTTATATGGTATTTTGGCTGAGGCGGACCAAAACCTCAGCGCCGTTGGAAAGGTGATTGCCGCCAGAGGCGGCTCCGGCGGGTTGCTCCGGGAAGATTTTTTTAATTTGAATTTGCTGACAGAAAAAGATCGTGAAAACCTTTTGTATACCCCCGGCACAGTGATCGGGACTTCCCGCGATCAGCTGGGGCCGGGAGAATATAAGCGGATGGCGGAGATAATCAAAAAAAATGAAATCAGCATCGTACTGTATAACGGGGGAAACGGCTCTATGGATGCCTGTGGAAAGCTGGCACAGGCATGCGAAGGGACGAAGGTCAGAGTAGTGGGGATTCCCAAAACGATTGACAATGATCTGGCTGCTACCGATCACGCCCCCGGGTTTGGAAGCGCCGCCCGGTATCTGGCCGGGACCGTGGGGGAAATTGCAGTGGATATCCGATCGATGCCGATCCATGTATGTGTTATAGAAGCCATGGGCAGGAACGTCGGATGGCTGACAGCTGCTTCCTGTTTGGCCGATACCGGTGGAGTTCCCGTTTTGGCCTGCATTCCCGAGCTCGGCTTTTGTGAGGATGTATTTTTTTCCCGTGTGGAGGAATTATCCCAAAAGCATGGGGGCGTGATTGTGGTAGTCAGCGAGGGCCTTAAACATGAGGACAAAGCCCCGCTTGTAGAACCGGTGCTTCAGGTCGGAAGGTCGGTCTATTATGGAGATGTAGGCACCCATTTGGCAAACAGCATTATAAAAAAACTGGGAATAAAGGCGCGAAGCGAGAAGCCTGGGATTATCGGGCGTTCTTCTTCTGTCTGGCAGTCCGCGGTTGACAGGGATGAGGCGGTACTAGCAGGAAAAGCGGCGCTCAAAGTCGCTTTGGAAGGACAGAGTGGCGTTATGGTGGCATTTCGGCGCAGGATTGGCCCACAGTACGAAATAAAAACCGTTACCGTACCGATAGAAGAAGTGATGCTGCATGAAAGAGCACTTCCCGCCGAATTTTGGAATCAGGATGCGTTTGGCGCAACAGAAGCATTTCGGCAGTGGTGTATGCCTCTGCTGGGAGGCCCGCTGCCAGCCTATGCCCGCTCTGTATAGGTAAGGCTATTGGAAAGGGGTGTTATAATTGAAGCATATTTATGTAAATTTGAAAAGGTTTGATATACCGGCAGAGCTGGGCGGCGTTAACCGTCTGGGCAACATCCGGAACTGGGCGGAAAGAATATTAGGCAGTGTGGGAAAAGAGCTTGTGGCCTATCAGGAAAAGGCTGATTTTACCTTCTTTTTTCCCGAAGCGCACCTGCTTTCCGCCAAAGCTGTAAAGCTGTCCGGCAGCCCGGTGTCTGTCGGATGCCAGGGAGTATACAGGGAAGATGTTGCCCCGAAAAGCAACTTTGGCGCATTTACCACAAACCGTCCGGCGTCTGCGGCAAAGGCGCTGGGATGTCAGGCTGCTATTATCGGACACTGCGAGGAAAGAGCAGATTTGGCAGGCGTTCTTAAGGAAGCCAAAACGGCGGACGATAAAGCGGTCAATCGGATATTAAACCGGGAAGTAGCGGCCGCCCAAAGACAGGGCTTGAAGGTGGTTTATTGTATCGGAGAAAAAGAAATTCAGCGGGATAGCTGGCAAGAAGTACTGCAAATGCAGCTGGAAACAGGTCTTGCCGGTGTTTGTACTGAAAACGTGGCAATTGCCTATGAGCCTGTCTGGGCTATCGGACCGGGTAAAACGCCGCCGGACAGGGAAACGATTCGGGAAACGGCGGTTTATATAAAAAGTGTTTTTCCGGGCTGCCCGGTGGTATACGGCGGCGGGCTTAAGAAGGAAAACGCTGCGATGCTTGCATCTGTTCCGGAGATTGACGGCGCCTTGATTGCGCTGACACGATTCAGCGGAGAGATAGGATTTTATCCCGAAGAGTTTTTACAAATTGTAAGTCTGTATATGGAGTATGGAGGAGAAAATAATGGAGCTTGCGTTTGAATATGGTCAGGGCATGATGAAAGCACAGCTTCCGGATACCACCGATGTGTTTATCCCCGGGCTGACAGTACCCGATCCTCCCTCTATCCCGCTTGATCGGATAGCAGAAAAGACACGGGAAAGCCTGCAAAATCCTGTTGGCATGGAACCCCTGCGAAAGCTGGCTTTTCCCGGGGCAAAATGCGTTATCATTTTTCCTGACCGGGTTAAGGGCGGCGAACAGGCAACGGCTCATCGAAAGGTGTCGATTCCTTTGGTGATTGACGAGTTGACCGCCGCCGGTGTAAAGGAAAAGGATATCCTTCTGATTTGTTCCAACGGGCTTCACCGCAAAAATACGGAGCAGGAAATTCGGGACGTCTTGGGGGATGAACTGTTCTACCGATTCTGGCACACCGGACAAATTATCAACCATGACAGCGAGGACTGGGATCATCTGGTGGATCTGGGTACAACAGACCAGGGCGATCCGGTTATCATGAACCGGTACGTTTATGAGGCAGATGTGGCTGTTTTGATCGGACATACTCAGGGCAATCCTTACGGTGGGTACTCCGGCGGCTATAAGCACTGTTCTACCGGAATTACTCACTGGCGCAGCATTGCCAGCCATCATGTACCAAAGGTAATGCACCGCCCGGATTTTGTCCCGGTAAGTGGTACAAATATGATGCGCACCAAATTTGATGAGATCGGCATGGATATGGAAAAAAAGATGGGAAAGAAATTTTTCTGTTGTGATGCCGTTTTAGATACCCAAAGCCGCCAAATCGAAATTTTTTCCGGGTGCGCAGCCGATATTGAGCCGCTGAGTTGGAAAGCGGCCGATCATCGTACCTATGTGCACTGGGCAGAAAAGAAGTACGATATTTTAATTTTTGGAATGCCTCAGTTTTTTCATTACGGCGAAGGAATGGGAACCAACCCAATCATGATGATGCAGGCCCTCAGCGCGCAGGTGATCCGTCATAAACGGATTATGAGCGATCGTTGTGTTATTATCTGCGCCTCGATTTGCAACGGCTATTTTCACGACGAGCTTTGGCCCTATACCCGGGAGCTCTATGAGATGTTTGGAAAAGACAGGAGCAATATTTTGCCTGATTTAAACCGATATGGGGAACTTTTTGCCACAAACGAGAATTATATAAGAAAATATCGTTATGCCAATGCGTTTCATCCTTTCCATGGCTTTTCCATGATGAGCTGTGGCCATCTGGCCGAGGAGCATACCAGCGCCATTTATATAGCAGGGGCTCAGGAGCCGGGTTTTGCACGCGGAATGGGTCTTAAGACCCGGGCTGCCATTGAAGAAGCCTTAGCGGATGCAAAACGAAAATACACAGGGGAAAATCCGGCTATTCTGGCTCTGCCCCAAACGTTTACCACATCGGCGGTTCATCTTTGCATGAAAAACGTTCCCTATGAGGGTACAAAAAGCAGTGCTCTGACTGCGCACCCCTGTTGCGGATAAGCAAGTGATAGAAACGGCAGGGAAAAGGATCGGGCTTTAGCTTTGTCTTTCGGATATATAAAAAGTTGAAAACAATAAAAATAATAATGATGAAGTCAAAATCACGATGAAAGCGACAATCCTCTTGGACAAAACCGGCTGCACTAAAACGCCATAATGTTTTAGTGCAGCCGGCTTATTATATCTAAAAGTCGTTTTCAAAAACTCAGGATTCCAATAATTGTACTTTTTATGAATCATAAGGAATGACTTCCCGTATTTTTATGCTATAATAGATGCAAGTTTACAATAAAGCGCAGGTGTTTGTTATGTTTATTGCCGATTTTCATATCCATTCCAGGTATTCCAGAGCAACCAGCAAGGACTGTATCCCTGAAATGCTCGAGTTGTGGGCACGCAGGAAAGGGCTGGATCTTATCGGAACAGGGGACTTTACCCATCCGGCCTGGCGCGAGGAATTAAAGGAAAAGCTCGTTCCGGCCGAGGATGGGCTTTATACGCTCCGGGATGAGTTCCGCAGGAAGGAGGAAGCCGCCGGGTCAGACCGGAAACCCCGTTTCATGATCTCCGGCGAAATCAGCTCCATCTATAAAAAGAACGGAAAGGTCCGGAAGGTACATAATCTGATCCTTCTCCCCAGCCTGGAAGCTGCGGAGGCCCTTTCTCACAGACTGGAGGCCATCGGCAATCTGCATTCCGACGGCAGGCCGATTCTGGGTCTTGACAGCCGGGATCTTCTTGAGATTACGCTGAATGTGTGTCCTGACGCCATATTTATCCCCGCTCATATCTGGACTCCCCATTTTTCCCTGTTCGGTGCCTATTCGGGCTTCGACACTATCGAAGAGTGCTTTGGTGATCTGACAGGTCACATCCACGCGCTCGAAACCGGGCTTTCCTCCGATCCTCCCATGAACTGGCGTCTTTCCGCGCTGGACCGCTTTACGCTGGTTTCAAATTCGGACGCCCATTCGCCGGCAAACCTTGCGAGGGAGGCAAACCTGTTCGACACCGATCTTTCCTACCCCGGTGTGTCGCGGGCGCTTCAAAACCGGGGGACAAAGGAGTTCTTTGGCACGATTGAGTTTTTTCCCGAGGAAGGGAAATATCATTACGACGGGCATCGAAACTGCAAGGTATGCCTGAAGCCTTCGGATACCGAGACCATTTCTGGAATCTGCCCCGTATGCGGCGGCAGAATTACGGTCGGGGTGCTCCATCGGGTCGAAGCGCTTGCAGACCGGGGCGAGGACTTCGTTCTTCCCGCGGCCAAGCACTTCGAAAGCCTTGTTCCCCTGAAAGAAGTGATTGCCGCCTCCATCGGGACCTCTGCCGCAAGCAAAAAGGCTGAGGATCAGTATAATGATCTGATCCGTATCCTGGGATCAGAGCTTTTCATCCTCAGAAAGGCGCAGCCCGACGACATCGGGCTTGAGGCTGGGCCGCTGGTTGCCGAGGGTATCCGCAGACTTCGGGCCGGGAAGGTGGAGGTACGGCCCGGTTACGACGGAGAGTACGGAAAGGTCAGAATCTTCGAGCCGGGAGAAATCGACCGGCTGGGCGGCCAGCTGTACTTTTTCAAGGAGGAGCAAAGGGTTCCCACTCCTGAAGGAGTTCGTGCGGCAAAGCCCCCTGCTGAGCCGGCTGCAGTGCTCAGCCGGACGAAGGAAAGAGGCGACAATGCAGCCCAGTTGGTCAACCCGGATGCATTTGCCGGACTGAACCGGGAACAGCAGGAGGCCGTCGAGGCCTCCGACCCTGTCATCGCGGTGGTTGCCGGACCCGGAACCGGTAAAACAAGGACGCTGGTGAGCCGGATCATTCACCTTGTCCGGGAATGCGGCGTATCCCCTGCACAAATCACCGCCGTTACCTTCACTAACCGGGCGGCGGATGAGATGCGTTCCCGCCTTGCTTCGTATTTTGGGGATAAACGGACCGTGAGAGCCGTGAATATCGGAACGTTCCACTCCATCTGCCTGCAGCTTCTTTCCGGGAAAAACGGAAAGGAGGCTCCCGTAATCATCGACGAGCAGGATGCACTCTCCATCCTCGCGGACCTTTTGAAGGACTTCAGGCTCAAGGCATCCCCGCGGGACGTTTTAAGGGGGATTTCTCTGATTAAAAGCGGCGCACAGCCGCCGGAGAAAGCCGCGGAGGTTCCGCCGGGAGTCTACGACCGGTACTGCGGGCAGCTTTCACAGTATGGCGTGCTGGATTACGATGACATTCTTTTGAATACACTCAGGCTGTTCGAGGATGAAGAATTTGAGGACAGAGAACAGAAAAAACATCGGCGCACCTTTTCCTACCTTCTGGTGGATGAATTTCAGGACATTAATCCAGTCCAGTACCGTCTGATCCGGGCATGGGGAAAAAACAGCGCGGGGATTTTTGTGATCGGGGACCCAGACCAGTCTATTTACGGATTCCGGGGCTCGGATTCCCGCTGCTTTGAGCGGCTTTTTGGGGATTTTCCCGGAGCGCGCGAGATTCGGCTTACGCAGAATTACCGCTCGACTCCTGAGATTCTCGGGTGCGCCCTGTCCGTCCTGAAAAGAGAGGACACCGCAGAGCCGTCTCTCAGAGCACAGAGGGACTGCGGCGTCCAGGTGCGCCTTCTGGAGGCAGACGGCGATTTGCCGGAAGCAATTTTTGTTGCCAAAGAGATCAACCGTATCGTCGGTGGTATCGACATGCTCGATGCGCATATTTCGCCCTCTCCAAAAGGGAAAGGGCCCGTTTCGGAGCAGACGAGAAGCTTTTCTGATATCGCCGTGCTGTACCGGACCAATCACCAGGCGGAGCTTCTGGAGCAGTGTCTTCGGAAGGAGGGAATCCCGTACCTTGTTACCGGGCGGGATGAATTTCTTTCCGACCGCGAGGTGCGTAAAACGGTTGCCTTCTTCCGATTTCTGCTCGATCCCGCAGACCTGGTTTCCCTGCGGCTGTGTTTGAAAGAATGGAAGGTCTGTCCCGGCGACCAAACGCAGCAGGTGCTGGAAGAGTACGCCGGCGCGGACAAAAGGATTGCTTCTCTTTTAAAGCTCACGGAGGAACTTTTCTCTTCCTCGAAAAAACCACACGAAGATCAATACACTCTGCCAGCACAGATGACAGCGTAACGCCGTGA
>ENA-UOOK01001165-UOOK01001165.1-fermentation-metagenome-genome-assembly--contig:-NODE-1165-length-35040-cov-9.338974_pt1 | contig 35040 bp, 36 predicted proteins | sample MGYA00245777_ERZ724023 | MGnify/ENA primary metagenome ERZ724023 (study PRJEB28704, sample SAMN03018312) | fermentation metagenome | biome: anthropogenic terrestrial biome; feature: soil; material...
TGTTATATTTAATTATTAATTTAAAAGAATTACCTGATTATAACATGTTTTTATTATTTTTTTATAACTGTAACCTAATTAAATTTATAAGTATGAATATTTGAATATAAAATCATTTTTTATATTGTATAAATATTTTTAAGGTGGTATAATCATATAATAAATATAAATGATGTGAAAATACAATAATATATTATTATAAAATTATAGACAAACGTTAATAATATCTAAAATATAGTATTAAGGATGGTGATAATTAAAGCTGATTAAATTAATATTTTGAGTGTGTAAGGAGGTATGTATTATATTTAAAATAATAATTTGATGGTAGTTGGTTTCTATAGCAAATTATGACATAGGAAATACATAATGTAAAATAGCAGATTGAAGATTAAGCTATTATTGTTAACAATTAAATTGTATAAATAATAAGTAATAACCATTCAGAGGATGAAATTATATTTCATAAAAAAACAATAGATGCTAGGTAAACGTTTATTATTAATTTAATTAATGATAGAAAGATTAGATTTAGAGTAAATATTTATAATGTCTTAAATTCTACTACACAAAAAATATTTAAAAAATTGGACAAGAATAAAAACATATGAAAGTAAAATATTGGTGAATGCAGATCAATGGCATCAAATAACCATCAAATACCTATGTTAAATATATGAGGTTACTTATTATTATAATTTTTGCAATAATGTATAAAAATAAATAATAAAAGAAAGAGGGGTTTAAGAATGAAAAAATTTATAGCGTTACTATTAGTATTTGTTATGTTATTAAGTTTAGCAGGATGCGGTAAGGCTACTACAACCAGTGAAGGTTCAAGTGGAAAAAAATTGGGTACATTACAGAAAGTATTATCAGGGAAAAAAATAGTTGTTGGTGCTATATTATCCTTTCCACCTTTTGGATTTAAGGATCAAAATGGAACTCCACAAGGATATGATGTTGATTTAGCACATGAATTAGCAAAATCATTAGGTGTAGAGATTGAATTTGTTGAAGTAACAGCAGATGCACGAGTATCTAGCTTAGAAACAGGAAAAGTAGATGTTATATTTGGGAATTTTACAAGAACTCTAGAAAGAGCTCAAAAGGTTAATTTTAGTGATCCATATGTAGTTGCAGGTGAAAGATTACTTGTAAAAAAAGGTAGCGGTATTAAAAGTGTTGAAGATCTAACTGGTAAAAAGGTTGCAGTAACAAAAGGTTCTACTAATGCTGAGTTAATGGCTGAATTAAATCCAAATGCTGAAGTAGTATTTTTTGAAACATCAGCTGAGGCTTTAACCGCAGTAAAAAATGGACAAGCTGCTACATTCTTGGAAGATAGTAATTTCCAACAGTATCAAGCAGCACAAAATGAAGACTTAGAAGTAGTGGGTGATAGTTTAATTTCACTTGAATATAATTGTATAGGTGCGGCAAAGGGAGATCAAGATTGGCTAAATTATTTAAATTATTTTGTATTTGATGTTAATAAATCTGGCAAGAACGATGAACTTTATAGAAAATGGTTTGGTGAGTCTTTACCATTCTCATTAACTCCACAATTTTAATTAAAAATATACAGCTATATAGATTCTTCTATATAGCTGTATAAATAGAGAAAGGTATGTGAAATGACTTATGTTTTTTGACTGGTGGACACCTATTGATAATTTACCTATATTACTAAAAGGAGCATTGCTTTCTATTAGTTTAACAATATTAGTTTTTTTAATATCAATTATATTTGGTACGCTATTAGGATTACTTAGATTTAATAGAGATAATAAAATTACATATGGGTTAGCAACAATATATATAGAATTTATTAGGAATACTCCATTGCTTGTTCAAATTTTCTTTATATATTTTGGATTACCCCAATTCAATATTTATCTTCCTGCTATGCTTTCAGGAATAATTGGATTATCTATTAATAATAGTGCTTATATTGCTGAGATTATTCGCTCTGGAATTCAATCTATATCTAAAGGACAATGGGAAGCCTCAAAATGTTTGGGTCTTACCAAAACACAAATATTTATTAATGTTATTTATCCTCAAGCACTAAGGAATATATTTCCTTCATTAATAAATCAATTTGTCATGATTTTATTTGGTACAAGTCTTTTATCAGTGCTGGATATTAGGGATTTAACACAAGTTTCTTCAATTTTGAATTCACAAACATTCAGAACTTTTGAAATTTTTTCAGTCGCAATAATAATATATTATTGTATGACTTTCGTAATTTTAAGGATCTTACGCACGATTAATAAAAAGTATTTTCCTAGCATCAGTAGCACGGAGGTGAATAGATAATGAATTTTGATTTGGTATTAGAGTTTTGGAGATTATTAATGTCTGGAGTATTGAATACTATTAAATTATCTATAATCGTTATACTCACAAGTACTTTACTAGGATTCATAGTAGGAGTTCTATTTACATCCAAGAATAAAATATTGAAAGCAATTCTGTTATTTTATGTTGAGCTATTGCGTGGAGCACCCCTGTTAATGCTATTATATATGGGATACTTTGGACTATCTTATCTTGGATACGATATTGGGATATGGACTGCTGTTATAATTGTTTATACATTATACGGTGGTGCATATATTGCTGAGATAATACGTTCTGGCATTGAATCCATACCAAAGGGACAGTGGGAAGCTTCAAGATGTATAGGACTGAAGAATATTGATATTTTTAGATATGTTATAATACCACAAACTTTAAAAATATCTTTACCACCATTGGTTGGATTTTACTTAGGACTTATTAAAGATACATCAATTGCTGCAATAATTGGGTTCTCAGAATTAGTACGAGAAGGCAAAACTATAATGAATATTACAGCTAAGCCATTTGAAACATATATAATAGTAGCAATCATGTATTTTATAATTTGTTTTCCACTTTCAAAGTATGTGTCATATATGGAAAAGAGAGGTGCTTTACAATGATTCAAATTAAAAATATTTATAAATCATTTGGAAAAGTAGATGTGTTAAAAGATGTTTCTCTTGATATCAATAAAGGAGAGGTTGTGGCCATAATAGGACCAAGTGGTTCGGGCAAGAGTACTCTACTAAGATGTATTAATCATTTAGAAATACCTGAAAAAGGTGAAGTATATATAGATGGTAACTTAATTACTAATAAAGAATCTCAAATACGCGAAATAAGAAAAAATTTAGGTATGGTGTTCCAACAATTCAACTTATTTCCACACATGGATGTTTTTGATAATATCACTCTAGGTCCTAAAAGGGTATACAAATTATCTGATGAGGAAATAGATGATTTAGTAGACGATCTTCTTAAAAAAGTTGGTCTAGTAGATAAAAAACATGCATTTCCTAATCAATTATCTGGTGGGCAACAACAAAGAATTGCTATAGCTAGAGCCTTAGCCATGAAACCTCAATATATGTTATTTGATGAACCGACTTCAGCACTGGATCCTGAGTTAATTGGTGAAGTACTAGAGGTAATAAGGCAATTGGCTAAGGATGGTATGACTATGGTTATAGTAACACATGAGATGAACTTTGCACGTGAGACTGCAAATCGTGTAATAGTCATGGCTGATGGTCGTATAATTGAACAAGAGAGACCTGATATTTTATTTACAAATCCAAAAGAAGAAAGAACAAGATCATTTCTACGAACAATTATTGAAAAAAATTAAAAAGGAGATGTTTTTATGAAAAAATCTATTATGACAAATAAAGCACCTATGCCAGCAGGATCATATTCTCAGGCAATATTAACAGAAAACTTGGTATTTGTTGCGGGCCAAGGTCCATTAGATCCAGCCACGAAAACAGTGCCAACTACTGTATCGGAACAAACTAGACAGGTATTAACTAATATTAAAAATATTTTATTAGAAGCAGGTTCTTCAATGGATAAAGTAGTTAAGGTGTCTGTGTTTTTATCTGATATAAAGTACTTCAACGAGTTTAATAAAGTATATGAAGAATTTTTTAACGAACCATTCCCTGTTAGAACAACTGTTGGTGCTCAATTGAATAATATTGATGTTGAAATTGATGTAATTGCACTTAAAAATTAATCTTATAAATTTAAAAGAGGGATGATTTGTGTATATTTCTTATGATATAATATCCTCTTATAGGAGGTATTTTCATGGAAAAATATACAAAAGAATTTATCATTCCATATTATGATACGGACAAAAATGGTTTGTTAAAAATCTCGGCTCTTTTGGCTTATATGGAAGAGACATCATCGTTTCATAGTGATGCATTGGGTATAGGGGTTGAGGAATTAGGTAAAAATAATTACGGATGGATGTTAAATAGGTGGAGAGCAAGATTTTATAAGCTTCCAAAGGTTAAGGAAAAGGTAATTATAGATACATGGACCTCGGGCTTTGATAAATTTTATGCCTACAGAGAATTTGCTGTATATGACATAAATAATGAGCCTATATGCAATGCAACTACCCTATGGATATTTCTTGATGTAGAGAAGAAAAAACCAATAAGAGTACCAAAAGAGTTCAATGGAATATATAAAATAGTTGATGAAAAATTGATGCATGATTTTGCTGATTTTAGAGATGATTTTACTACCAAAGAGGGAATGGATTTTCATGTAAGAAGATCTGATATTGACTACAATCAACATGTTAATAATGTTAAATATCTAGATTGGATACTTGAAACAGTTCCAGAGGATGTATATGAAAATTATCAATTGCATGAATTGGATATTCAATATAAAAAAGAATTAAAATTAGGAACTACAATAGATTCATTAATCTTAGAAGAAAAAGACAATAAAAATCCTACATACTTGCATAAGATAACAAACAGAAAAGAAATTAATGCCTATGGAAGGACTGAGTGGATTCCTCTAAAAAAAATTGAAATATAGCTAAGCTATATTTCAATTTTCTTATTTAATTACAAATCTGTCTTAACTACCTTCCCGTTTTCATTAACATGCATTTCTGTGATTTTTTCTAAAATAGGAACCCCGTCAATTTTTGTACATTCTAAAGTATGAATTTTTTTATTAATTCCTTTACCATTTTTGAAATTAGCTTTCATGACCTTCATCAATGATACAGGATGTTCAGGCTCTTTTAATGAAATAAAAGCAGTATTTGGTACTGCTATAGTATCACCAATAAGTTTCTCAAAGTCAATTCCGTCGATACCTGGAACTAAGTAAAATTCTGCTTCTTTTTTTAAATCATCAAAAGATTTTACTTGAACATTAGAAAATTCTTTTTTAGCTACAGCCATTAAAGTTGCCATTAGAGGCCGAATACCTGCTGATCTATGACCTGATACAACTATTGATTCCTTACGCATAATAGCATCTTCAATATACTGTCCCTGCTCTTCTGTCATAAATTTTTGTTGTACAAACTTACTTATCATTGGATTCAATTAAATCACTCCTAGAAACGTAATATTTATATATATTGTATCATTAATTTGATATAATATAAACAAGTTTAGGCAAATATAGTCAATTTAATAGAAAGTATTATAGATTTAGATAAAAAATGGAAGGAGATTTTTATGGAATATGATAAGATGAAGATGAGTAAACAAAAGCATATTGCATTAATTGCACATGATAATATGAAAAAAGAATTAATAGATTGGGTTACAAAAAATAAGAAAATATTACGTAAGCATTTTTTATGTGGTACAGGGACTACTTCAAGGATGATATCAGAGACTGTAGAACTTCCAGTGAAGGCGTTTAAATCTGGACCTATGGGTGGTGATCAGCAGATAGGTGCGAGGATAGCTGAAGGTAATATAGATATGATGATATTTTTCTGGGATCCATTGGAAGCACAGCCGCATGATCCAGATGTGAAGGCTTTGCTAAGAATTGCAGTTTTATATGATATTCCGGTAGCAAATAATAGAGCAACTGCTGATTTTATCCTTACATCTCAGTTAATGGATGAGGAATATGAGCGTCAAGTAATAGATTATGGACATTTTATAAATGAAAGAACTAAAAAATTATTAAACAATTAATTGTTTTAAAATTAAAAAAATTTAAAAATACCCTTGCAATATTAAAATGACAATGTTACAATAATGTTGTAGCTTTAATTCAGTAGTAATAAATTAAAAGACAATAAACGAAGTATTACAGCATCAAGCATATGGTTACGAAATTTATTGTTGGAGAATTACATGAATTAAAGAAATAAATTTTGGAGGTATATGCTATGAAGGGTACAGTAAAATGGTTTAACGCAGAAAAAGGATTTGGATTTATTACAACTGAAGAAGGAAATGATGTATTTGCACATTTTTCTCAAATTCAAAAAGAAGGTTTCAAGACATTAGAAGAAGGCCAATCAGTAGAATTCAACGTAGTTGAAGGACAAAAAGGTCTTCAAGCTGAACATATCACTGTATTATAATAAACCGAAATCAAATTGCCTCTTAGGGATTTTTCCTAGGAGGTTTTATTTTTAATTATATTATGATACACTAAGACTTAAGTTAAATAAAGATAAAGTGAGGTAGATTAATGAGTGATAACAAAGAATTAGTTGCGATTGTCAATGGAAAGGAGATTTCTAAGAATGATGTACTAAAGTACTTAAATGATATAGGTCCCCAAATGGCAATGCAATTTCAGTCACCCGAAGGAATAAGAAGAGTAATAAATGAGCTTGTAAACCAGGAATTATTGTATCTAGATGCAGTTGAAAAAGATTTTGAAAGTGATGAAGAATTCCAAGATGTTTTGGAAATTACTAAATCAAATCTATTAAAGGATTATGCTGTAAATAAAATTATCTCAAAAATAGAAGCTACACCAGATGAGTTGGCTGTACACTATTTAAAGAACAAGGATCAATACAATAAGCCTGAAACTGTTATAGCAAGCCACATATTAGTAGACAAAATTGACTTGGCTAATGAAGTAATAAAGGAAATAGAGGAGGGCTTGAGCTTTGAAGATGCTGCTAAGAAATATTCCTCTTGTCCTTCTAAAGAAGCTGGAGGAAATCTTGGAGAATTTTCAAAGGGACAAATGGTTCCAGAATTTGATGAGGCTGTATTCAGTATGGAAGAAGGGGAATTATCTGCTCCGGTGAAAACTCAATTTGGTTACCATATCATTAAATTGATAAAGAAAAATCCTGCTGGTGAAAGTGAATTTGAAGATGTTAAAGAGGAAGTTTACAAGGAAGTACTATTAAAGAAGCAACAGAATGCTTATATAGAAAAGTTAGATGAACTAAAAAACAAATATAAAGTAGAAATGTTCTAATAGAGGAGGCGTAAGTCTCCTCTATTTTTAAATGGTTCAAAATAATTTGTATTTGTTTAAATCCGTATTTTAGTGGTATTTATCTATATGAACATAATATTTATAATATTATAAAATAAAACTTTATCATATGGAGGTGGTACTTTGTCTAGTGAGCAGCTAAAAAAGCTTTTTATCAAACAAAAGATGATGAGAACAGTTATTAAATCACTCATACCATTAATAATAGCTGGGACTTATTTTTTTGGGTTACGAGTATTGCTGTTGCTGGCTATTGTAACAATCTTTGGAGTAGCTACTGAATGGCTATTTGAAAAGCATTATAATCGTAAAATTTCTGAGGCGATTTTTGTAACATGTATCTTATATACCATGACATTACCTCCAACAACACCATATTGGATTGCAGTAGTTGGCATAGTATTTGGTGTATTGTTTGGAAAAGAAGTCTATGGAGGATTTGGCAAAAATATTTTTAACCCGGCATTAGTTGCAAGAGCGTTTATTTATATTTCCTTTCCTACACAACTAACTATTTCATGGGTAAATGCTTCACAAGGATTTCCTGGAGGCTTTGGTACATATCTTAATGAAGGAATTGAAATGGTATCTACGGCAACACCTATGCTATTATTTAGAGCCACAGGAGAGACAGTTTCGAAACTTAGCTTGTTTGCAGGTAATATAGCTGGTTCAATAGGTGAAACCAGTTCAATCCTAATAATTATTGCTGGAATATATTTATTGTACAAAAAGGTTGCATCGTGGCATATTATGGTTGGATGTCTTGGCGGCTTTTTAGGCCTAAATACAATATTATATTTATTTGATCCAGCTAAGGTCTCTGATCCATTATATGGATTATTGGCAGGAGGATTTTTATTTGGAACAGTATTCATGGCTACAGATCCTATCTCATCCCCAAAAACAAAAGAAGGGAAAGTTATCTTTGGAGCTTTAATTGGTATTGTTACAGTCATTATAAGGGGATATGCGTTATTTGCAGGAGGAATGATGTTTGCAATTCTAATTGGAAACACCTTTGGACCTATAATTGACGAAATTGTAAAAACAATTAAGAACAAAAAGAGGGAATTAGCTGTAAAGAAGGAGGTAAAGCCAGTATGAAGAAATCATCTTTTCTTTATCCAATAATATTTATGTCCTTGATAACTGCAATATCCGTATTTGCGCTGGCTTTTTTAAATGAAAGTACAGCGGAAAGAGTAGCTACCCTTCAGGAAACGGATTTAAGAACTAAGATTCTTTATGTTTTCGACATTGATGTATCAACTACTGATGCCAATGAAATTGAAAAGCTATTTAATGAGCATGTAGAAGAGGAAATACTTGATGATAGTAGAATCTTTATATTGAAAGAAAATGGGGAGGACAAAGGCTATGCATTTCCAGTGGTAGGACCTGGGCTTTGGGGTCAGATAAATGGATATGCTGCTATTTCCACAGATTATAATGAACTTTTGGGAATAGTATTTATTAAACACGAAGAAACACCTGGTTTAGGAGGCAGAATAGAGGAAGAACAATATCTAAGCCAATTTAGAAACCTTGATTTATCAAGTGCCAGTGATGGCAACTTTATCATATATAGACCTGCTGCTAATGGGAATGTAGATGCTATAGCAGGTGCAACACTTACATCTAATTCAGTTGCTAAACTATTAAATGAAGACATTTATGGCTTTATACAAGGGAGAAAGGGGGAATGAAAATGTCAAAGTATAGTCCTAAAAAAATAATGATAAATGGAATATGGGATGAAAATCCCGTATTGAAGCAATTGATTGGCATTTGCTCGACTCTGGCTGTTACAAACAACTGTATGAATTCACTAATAATGGGTCTGGGGTTAACCTTTGTAACAGGATTATCATCCTTTACTATCTCCCTTATCAGAGAGTTTACACCAAAGCATGTAAGAATGATGGTACAAGTACTTATTATAGCAGTTTATGTAATTATAGTTGATATATATTTAAGAGCATTTATGCCTGAGCTAAGTAAGGCTTTGGGACCGTATGTAGGGCTAATTATTACAAATTGCATAATAATGGGTAGAGCTGAAGCTTATGCTCAAAACAATCCACCTATACCTGCATTACTTGATGGTGTAGCAAATGGTATAGGTTATACCTTAGTATTGTTAGCAATTGCAGTTGTAAGAGAATTATTAGCTTTTGGCTCACTTTTTGGCGTTAAATTATTAGGAGATTGGTGGACCACATGGACAATCGCAATAATGCCTCCAAGTGCCTTCTTCTTATTAGCAACATTAATTTGGATTGCTCATAATATCCAAAATAAAAAAGGTGAGGTGGCTAAATAATGATAGAACTTAATCCTATGATTATATTTGTAGCTGCTATATTTACTAACAACATGATCTTTTCAAATTTCCTTGGAATGTGCTCATACATTGCCGTATCGAAGGAAATTTCGACCTCACTTGGTCTTGGTGAAGCAGTTACCTTTGTGTTGGCATGTACTTCAGTAATTAACTACTTGATATATTATTATATACTAGTACCACTCAACCTTGAATTCTTAAGATTTATAATCTTTATTGTAAGTATTGCAGCCTTTGTACAGCTTCTGGAAATGATTTTGGAACGATATCTGCCAAATCTGTATTATGCATTAGGTATTTTCCTTCCTTTAATAACTGTAAATTGTGCTATATTGGGAGTTTCCTTATTTATGATTATTAGAAACTATACATTTCTTCAATCCTTTGCTTTTAGCATAGGAGCGGGAGTTGGATGGACACTGGCAATAGTTGCATTGGCAGGAATCAGACAGAGAATAAAGCTGGACAGCGTGCCTGCAGGACTTAGGGGTCCGGGAATTGCCCTGATTACGACAGGATTGATGGCATTAGCCTTTATGGGATTCTCGGGCATAGTCCAAATACAGTAGGGGGGAATATTTATGAATTCTATATTAGTTTCGACAGTAATATTTACAATGATGTCAGCCATATTTGCCCTTTTACTTACAATTGCTGATAGAACTGTAAACAATTATGGAGAAGTAAAAATAACTATAAATGATGAAAAGGAATTGAACGTCAAAGGTGGCTCATCACTTTTATCTACATTAATAGAAGAAAAGATTTTTATTCCTTCTGCTTGTGGGGGAAAGGGAACTTGTGGATATTGTAAGGTAGAAGTACAAGATGGAGGTGGACCTATCCTTGCTACGGAGCTTCCATTTATGTCAGAAGAGGATTTAGCAAACCATAAAAGATTATCCTGTCAATGCAAGTTAAAGCAAGATATAAAAATTCATATTCCAGAAGAATTATTTAATGTAAGAGAATATGATGCAGTAGTTGAAAATATTACAGATTTAACTGAGACAATCAAATTGTTAAGGTTTAGATTGCCTGAGGGAGCAGAGATTAGTTTTAAACCAGGGCAATATGTTCAGCTTAAGGCACCGCTTTATGAGGGAAATGATGAAGAGGTGTATAGAGCATATTCTATTGCGTCCTCACCATCAAATAAAAAATTTCTTGAACTTGTAATAGGTTATGTACCTCAAGGAATAGCAACTACTTATGTTCATAGGCATCTAGAAATTGGAGATCCAGTATATATTAATGGACCATTTGGGGATTTCTATTATCAGGATAATGATAGGGAAATGGTAATGGCAGCTACAGGAACAGGAGTTGCGCCTATTCTTTCACTTCTAAATTATATGAAAGAGAATGATATAAAGAGAAAGGCAAGATTCTACTTTGGCGCCAAAAAACCTGAAGACTTATTTATGCTTGATTACTTCAAGGAACTTGAAGAAACAATGTATGATTTTAAATTTATACCATCATTGTCTAGGGTTACTGAAGAAGATAATTGGACAGGTGAGGTAGGCAGGGTTGATAAAGCAATTAATAAGTTTCTTGAAGATGGTGACAATAAGGAAGCTTATCTATGTGGAAATGCTCCTATGATTGACTCAGTAGTTCAAGTCCTAACTTCTAAAGGCATTCCGGAAGAATTAATTTATTATGATAAATTTTAACTAAAATCTCTAAGTTTTCTTAGAGATTTTTTACTTGGTAATCATTTGTTAACAATAAGTTAATAATAATGTGATATAATTAATTTGTTATTAAACAAATGGAGGGGTAGGATTGAAACTAGAACTTTTTGATTTTATCGACAAAACATTGCAGATTATTGACAGTAAAAGCGATGTATTGAATAGAGTAGCAGATGAACTAGATAATTTTTTTACCAATAGTTTTTTTATCAACGACCATTTTTTAAATGTTAATTATAGAATAAAGTCTTCTGATAGTTTAAAGGAAAAAATATTGAGACATAATCTATATATTTTATACAATTCTCCTGAAGAGTTGGTGGATAATCTATCAGATTTAATAGGTTTTAGAATTGAATGTAGATTTATTAAAGACGAAGAAAAGATTTATAAAGATATTATAAAATTGTTTGATATAAAAGAGCAAAATGGATATTTTTCTAATCCTCTAAACTCTAGTATAATGCTTAAGTTAGATGAAAAACAACCACAGATACAGAAAAATGGCTTTGAAATATACAAGATTGATGGAAAATACAGCAAAGATGGAATCAATGTAAATTTTGAACTTCAAATTAAGTCCATGGTTAACGTTTTCTGGGGGGATATTGACCACAGAGTATTGTACAAGAACTTTAATTATATGATAACTGAAGATTTCTTCAGAGATATAATGTCTTCGATAAAAGATAATCTTGGTATGATTGACAGACAGTTAATGCTTGTATACAACCATCTAAATGATATGGATACAAGCAATGCCGTCACTAAAAGGAGTCAGCTTAAGTCACTATTATCAAAGGTAATTCACGATATTTATATTACGAAAGTAAGACAGGAGCTTGGATTTGTAATTGATTTTAAGAAGTCTACAGATGTAATTGTGGATTACATATTTGTGAAAAGCGGTGATGAGAATTCACCAAGCTATAGCAACAACTTTATAAGAATTATTAATAGACTGAATGAAATCGGACGTAATGATATTAAATTTGATAACTATATAGTTTTTGAAAGAGATATTAATTATAAGGATGAATTTTCAGCGGAGCTTGGCAATACAATTCTAAAGGTAATAAATAGAGATTTTAAGTGGAATTTGTTTTTCAAAATATTATTTGAGATTCAGGAAGATGATAACACAGGAGATTTTGAAGGCTTTATAGAATTCCTGGAATATAAATTGATGAATGGAATAGAGAAAACTTTAGATGGCAAAGCTATAGATGATACACAGAAGGATGAAATAATAAGTTGTATAAAAGGATATATAATAGAATGTTTCAGAGTTGAAACGAATATTGAATTAATCAATAGCTGCAATATAAAATTGCTAAATAGCAGTATCGTAAAGATTTTAAAGAGCGTAAATACTTATGAGGATTGGCTATCTTCAAAAGCTCATTTATATGATATAATAGTAAATAAACATGGAAAGTAAGGCCTAGCCTTACTTTTTAAGTTATTAAGAGAACAAATAATCACTACATATTTCTATTTGCTTCCGTTAACTAAGTAGGTTCCTTTTATATGGGTATAAATTAGAAAAGGAGGTTTTTATTATATGAAATTTATAGATCGAGCGAAGGCTACTATCCTAAACACTAGAAAAAGCTTCGAAAGGTTTCCAGTGACGATTGTTTTATCAATATTATTTACTGGTTTATTGATATATAATTTTGAGGTAGGAAACGACCTAACTAATGTTGCTAGGGATAACCTTATAAGGTTAACAATGGTATCTGGCCTTGGATTGTTATTATCATTATGTATAGGATTACTAAATGAAAGATTGTTTAGGGCTAGAGGTAAATCCATATTAACCTATATAATCGGTGGACTAATTTTAATTGGATATTATTTCTTTTTATTAGATAAATTCGAAATGGTTCAAATGACTAGATTTTTTGGCACTATACTGTTTTTAGTAGTATCTGTTGTTTATATATTGAAACTTAAAAATGATATAAATTATGAAAGCTATGTTATAAAAGTATTTTCAGGAGTATTTATAACAATACTGTATTCAGCCGTATTGTATTTTGGATTATCGGTAATTTTCTTTACAGTAGATAATCTATTCGATATTGATATCAGTGGAAAAATATATTTATATACTTTTTTTATAGTTGTATTTATCTTTGGGGTATCATTATTTCTATCTAAGCTACCGGAGAAGGATGATGATTTTAAAGATTACATCTATTCCAAGTCTTTAAAAGTATTGTTGCTATATATAGTTATACCATTGATAAGTGTATATACAGTTATTTTGTATGCATATTTCATAAAGATTTTGATTACCTGGGTATGGCCAAAGGGCTTGGTGTCTCATTTAGTTCTATGGTATTCAGCCGTAAGTGCTGGAGTGATATTTTTAATAACCCCATTATTAGAAGAGAATAAGTTAGCCAAGACATTTAAAATATTTTTTCCTAAGTTCATTCTACCTATACTTGTAATGATGTTTATATCCATATGGCAGAGAATTAATCAATATGGAATCACAGAAAACAGGTATTATATCTTGGTATTGGGACTGTGGGTACTTGGTATTATGCTTTATTTCAACTTTAAAAAACCTCTAAAGAATATAATAATTCCTATATCATTATCCATAGTAATATTCATATCCCTATATGGTCCTGTAAGCAGCTATAGTATGTCAAAGATGAGCCAGAACCATAGATTAAATAGGATTCTTGAAAATAATGGATTGATAACTAATGGTGCTTTAGTAGCTAATCCAAATGTTAGTAAAGATGATCAAAAAGAGATAAGTAATATCATAAGTTACTTCAATAACAATCACAGTTTGGCGGACATAAAAGCCATGCCTAATGATTTTGAAGTAGAGGATACAAAGAAACTACTTGGCTTTGAATACAGTCCTGTTTATGGGACTCCAACCAATATTGATTATTTTAGCTATTATTTGAACAATATCGGGAAGCAGATTAATATTTCTGGATATGATTATTTTTTAAATATATCCTCATGGGATACAGATACTATCCATATAGAAAAAGAAATAGAGGTCAAATATTCAAAAGACCATATTTTAACAGTAGAAAAGGTAGGAAAAGATATTATAAATGTAGACATAAATAAATTTGCTGAAGAAATGTATAATAATAAAAACTCTGATAAACAAACAAATGATATTGATAAAATGACTTTTACAGTTGATAATAAAAATATACAATTAAAAATTGTATTCAATAATCTATATGGACAATATAATAAGGAAACAAAGGAGTTTAATCTAAAAAACGCAGAGTTTATGCTGTTTATAAAATGAAAAAATTGAATCAAGGAATCTAGGGCTTCAAATGTTCAAAAGGAGAGGGTAAAATGAAGGAAATATATTTAGCTGGAGGATGCTTTTGGGGAGTAGAAGAATATTTATCAAGAATTGATGGAGTGATGGATACAGAGGTTGGTTATGCAAATGGGGAAGTTGAAAATCCAACATACAAGCAGGTATGTACAGGCCTTACAGGTCATGCAGAAACAACCTATGTAAAATACGATGAAACTAAAGTAACATTAGAGCAGTTACTGGACAGATTTTTTAGAATAATTGACCCAACAGTAGTAGATAGACAGGGTGGAGATATAGGCAATCAATATAGAACTGGAATATATTATATTGATGAAGCAGATTTGGAAATAATTCAAAAAATCATCACAGAACAGCAGAGAAAATACGAAAAGCCTATAGCTACAGAAGTAAAGCCTTTAGCATGTTTCTTTAATGCAGAGGACTATCATCAGGATTATCTAAAGAAAAATCCTGGCGGATACTGTCATGTGGATATGAATGCGTAGGATAGTTAAGAAGTAAGAGTTAAGAACTAAGAACTAAGAACTAAGAACTAAGAGTTAAGAATTAAGAATTAAGAACTAAGAATTAAGAGTTAAGAGTTAAGAATTAAGAGTTAAGAACTAAGAGTTAAGAGATAAAAAATAGAGATTCTTCGGTGATGGGCATTATATAGCTAGTCTCAGAATGAAAACAGCGTTGTGTCATGCTGAGCGTGTTGCGAAGCATCTCGGGTTTTATGTCATTACGCGGCAGTATAATAAATAGTATCACAATTAAGGAGTTGTTTACCATTCGTTTTAAAAAGATATATATCGAAATAACTAACATATGTAATTTAAAATGCAACTTTTGTCCTGTGACTAAACGTGAACCCAAATTTATGGAGCCAGATGAATTTGGGTTTATTCTTGATGAGATTAAGGACTATACTGAGCATATCTATCTTCATATTAAAGGTGAACCTCTATTGCACCCAAAGCTTATTCAAATTTTAGATTTAGCCCATGATAAAGGCTATAAGGTAAATATAACTACCAATGGAACCCTTATAAATAAGAATCTGGACATGTTGTTGACGAGATTAAGTCTTAGACAGATAAACATATCATTACACAGCTTGGAACAGAATGAAGACTTTGAGAATCAGAAGGAATATATGGACAATATATTGAGCTTTATTGAAAAAGCTAGGGATAAAGATGTGATTGTTGCCTTAAGACTTTGGAACTTTGGAGGAGATACCGAACATAATATTAATAAAAATAAATATATCGCAGAAAGACTTTTTAATGAGTTTGACTTAGATTATAATATCTTGTATGAGTTTAGTAAAAAGCAGGGAATTAAAATCAGGGACAGATTATATTTAAATAAAGATTCGGAATTTATTTGGCCCGATTTAAACAATGATTTTTATGATGAAAAGGGCTTCTGCTATGGCCTTAGAGATCAGCTAGGAATATTGGTGGATGGCACAATCATTCCATGCTGCCTTGATGGGGAAGGAATAATTAATCTAGGGAATATATTCAAGGATAAATTAGACTATATATTAAATTCTTCTAGGGCTACTAATATCTACAATAGCTTTTCCAACAGAGATGTTGCTGAGGAACTATGTAGAAGGTGTGGATATAAACATAAACTTATTTAACATAATAATTAAATAAAATTAATAAAGTTGAAACTATATATAGAGCTTTGCTATAATATATATACTATATATTGTGTTTTACTAGGAGGCATAAAATGATTACTAAGATTAGAAAGAGAGATGGCAGAGAAGTGCCCTTTAATGTAGAGAAGATTGCAAATGCAATTTTTAAAGCTGCTCAGGCTGCTGGAGGGCAAGATTATAAAGTATCGATGAAGCTATCCGAAGAAGTTATTACTCTTTGTGATGAGAAGTTTAAGGGAAAAGTTCCTGGAGTTGAGGATATACAGGATATTGTAGAAAAGGTATTGATAGAATCTGGACATGCTAGGACAGCTAAGGAATATATCCTATATAGAGCTGAAAGAAGCAGAGTAAGAGAAATGAATACAAGACTTATGAAGGTTTATGATGATCTTACCTTCAAGGATTCTAAGGATGCTGATATAAAGAGAGAAAATGCAAATATTAATGGTGATACAGCAATGGGCACCATGTTAAAATATGGTTCAGAGGGTGCAAAAGAATTCTACAATTTATTTGTATTAAATCCAGATCATTCAGCAGCCCATAAATCAGGAGACATACATATTCATGATTTGGATTTTTTAACTTTAACTACAACCTGTTGTCAGATTGATATAGTTCAACTATTCCAAAGAGGATTTAGTACAGGGCATGGATTTTTAAGAGAACCTCAGGATATTTCATCCTATGCTTCATTGGCATGTATAGCAATACAGTCAAATCAAAACGATCAACATGGCGGACAGAGTATACCTAATTTTGATTATGGCATGGCTATTGGAGTTAGAAAGACATACAAGAAAAGCTATAGAGAAAACCTAAAGAAGGGCATAGAACTTTTGATAAATGAATTAGATCTAAGTGAAAATTTAGATTATATATTCAATATGCTGGAACATGATTATGAGAATATACCAACAATGGATGACAATGAGGTTTATTTAAAAAAAGAAGCAGAATATTTAAATGAACTTATAAATGATGAAGAGCTTGTAAGCAGGGTCCAGAGTTTTGCTAAGAGAAATGCCTATATTGATACTGACAAAAAAACATACCAAGCAATGGAAGCCCTAATTCACAATTTAAATACTATGCATTCAAGAGCAGGTGCGCAGGTACCCTTTAGCTCCATTAATTATGGAACTGACACTTCGGTTGAAGGTAGAATGGCAATGAAAAATTTATTGCTAGCTACGGAAAAGGGATTAGGTAATAGTGAGACTCCAATATTTCCTGTACAGATATTCAAGGTTAAAGAGGGAATAAACTATAGCGCTGATGACCCAAATTATGATTTGTTTAAATTGGCATGCAAGGTAAGTGCAAAGAGGTTGTTTCCAAATTTTTCATTTATTGATGCACCCTTTAATCTAAAATATTACAAACCAGGTCAGCCGGAAACTGAAATAGCTTATATGGGATGTAGAACAAGGGTAATTGGTAATGTTTATGATGAATCTAAGGAAATTGTAAATGGAAGAGGAAATCTAAGCTTTACTACAATTAATTTACCTAGATTAGGTATTGAGCATAGGGGAGATATAAAAGGCTTCTACGAAAAATTAGATGATACTATTGACTTGATTATTGCTCAGCTTTTGGAAAGGTTTGAAATCCAAGCTGCTAAAAAAGTAAAAAATTACCCATTCCTAATGGGACAAAATATATGGATAGATTCTGATAAATTAGGTAGTGAAGATGAAGTAAGAGAGGTATTGAAGCACGGTACATTATCTATGGGCTTTATAGGGCTTGCCGAATGCTTAAAGGCACTTATCGGTAGTCATCATGGTGAATCAAAAGAAGCTCAGAGATTAGGGCTTGAGATAATCGGGCATATGAGAAAAAGAATGGATGATATTTCAGAGGAATACAAGATGAATTTTACTCTACTTGCTACACCTGCTGAGGGACTTTCAGGCAGATTGGTAAAGCTGGATAAAAATATTTATGGAGAAATTCCAGGAGTTACTGACAGAGAATATTATACAAACAGCTTCCACGTACCTGTATATTATAAGATAAATGCGTATAACAAGATATTAATCGAGGCTCCTTATCATGAATTGACAAATGCAGGGCATATTACCTACGTTGAAGTGGATGGAGATCCTACAATGAATATTGAAGCTTTTGAGAAGATTATTAAGCTGATGAAAGAAACTGGAATTGGATATGGTTCTATCAATCATCCAGTAGATAGGGATCCTATATGTGGCTATACGGGAGTAATAGGAAATACATGCCCAAAATGTGGTAGAAAAGAAGACGAAGGTGACGTTGGTTTCGAAAGAATTAGAAGAATAACAGGCTATCTAGTTGGGACTCTGGATAGATTCAATGATGCAAAGAGGGCGGAAGAACATGACCGAGTTAAGCATTTCTCATTCCAAAACAGATAAAATACGAATAGCTGGAATAGTTGATGAATCCATAGTAGATGGTCCTGGAATCAGACTTGTAGTATTTACACAGGGTTGTAGACACAATTGCAAAGGGTGTCATAACAAACACACTCATGATTTCAATGGTGGCTATGAAATCACCATTGAGGAAATAATAGATAAGGTAAGGGAAAATCCTCTGCTTGATGGTATAACATTAAGTGGAGGGGATCCTTTTGAACAGGCGGAAGCATGTAGTTATTTAGCTAGCTTGATAAAGAAAATGGGGTTAAATGTAGTGACTTATACTGGCTATACATATGAAAAGCTGTTAAAGAAAGAAGAATATAAAGCCTTACTTTCTGAAACAGATATCTTAATTGATGGGGAATTCGATATTACTAAAAAGGATTTAACGCTGCCATTTAGAGGGTCAAGCAACCAAAGAATTCTCTTTGTTTCAGGTTATTGATGGGAGGATAAAATGTTTAAATTAGAGCCAATTAAAAAGATGAACGAAGAAGAAAGACTTAAATATATGAACATACTTCTTAAAGGACAACTAAGTTCAGAAAAGGATAATTTAGCGAATATATCAAATGCTACTGCAATTATCAATGCCTGTATCGATAACATAAACTGGGCAGGCTTTTATTTTTTAAAAGAAGATGAGCTAGTTCTTGGACCGTTCCAAGGATTACCTGCATGCAATAGGATAGCCGTAGGAAAAGGAGTATGCGGTACTGCTGTATCAACAAGAGAAGTACAACTAGTACCAGATGTACATCTATTCCCAGGTCACATTGCCTGTGATTCAGCCTCAAATTCCGAAATTGTCATACCAATAATTAAAGATGATAAGGTAATTGGTGTATTGGATATAGACAGTCCTATAAAGGAAAGATTTACCGAGCTCCATGCAGAATATTTGAAAAAGTTTGTTGATACATTGAATCATTATAATGATAGGTAAGAACTAAGAACTAAGAGATAAGAACTAAGAGATAAGAACTAAGAGATAAGAACTAAGAGTTAAGAACTAAGAGTTAAGAGGTAGCTGGAAGGTGAAACCCGGGATGTGAGCAGTGATATTGCTGCCCAGCTCAGGATGACAACTTCAGGAGTCGTCATTCTGAGCATTAGCGAAGAATCCCGGGTTTTCAGTATAATCTCTGCTAGTGTCATTCTGAGCATTAGCGAAGAATCTCGGGTTTCACTCTTAGTTCTTCACTCTTAGTTCTTACCTTATCTTTGTATTTCCTTCACCTCTATTATCTCCAAAATACTTTTCGCATATCTATTTAAGTCCATATATTCAGTCTCAGCTTCTCCAATTTGATTGTCATATGGGTCGTTTCTTAAAAATTTCTTTTCTGGATAAAGAGGATATTGGAAGTAGTCATTAGCCACCATTCTAAATGGATCAAGATTACCAAAATAGAAATTCCAGCTAATTGTATCATTACTTCTTCTAGCTCCACCTCCGAAGGAAGGGTCAGCAAACAACCAGCCATAAGGCTCGATATAGAATTCTGCCCAATCATGGCATCCGATATAATATGGAGTTACATAAAGTCCAGATTGCCATCTAGCAGGTACACCGACGATTCTACATAATGTAATAAACAATATAGCTTGAACGCCACAGTCACCTTTTAGATTATACGCACAGTATTCAGCAATAGATTCAATGGCAGCATATGGTCTCATATAGCTATATTGAACATTTTTAGTTATATAATCATAAATCAGTCTTGCTTTTCTAAGAGGATTTTTTTCATCCTTAATAATTTCTTGAGCTAGACTTACTAGGAATGGAGAAAATCTCACATGTGGTAAATCCTCGTTTAGATAAAATTTTGGTTGAGTATCTGATACCTTGTCGTATTCAGGGTTGTTATACTTAATATGATTCTCATATGAATATTCAACGGTAAATTCATTGTTTTTCTTTAATTCTTCCTCGAAGTAAATAGTTCTAGACGGATGATTTTCAGGTGTAATTTTTTTGACTTCATGGCTAGTCTTAATTATATTGATATTCTTAATTTGTTCAGCTGCCTTAGGAATAGGTAAATGAACCTTAATCTTATTACCCTTAATAGTCTCGTCTATATCTACCTTTAGACCAGTTTTCACATGAATAAAAAAGGACTTACCATCATTGTTTATAATTTCTTCAACAGTTTTTTTTCTTATTTCTTCAGATTTATCATAAGGATCTTTCTCAGATAATCTTTCTTTTAAACTTTTATTTACCTTAAGCATATTTTCAAAAAATCTTCTAGCCAATTTCATTTCGCCATTAATGAATACCCAATCAGCATATCTTTCATCGATTAATCCTCTAAATTCCTCTTCAGTAAAGCCTTCAATATTTTTCTTGCACTTTTCTAAAGCCTCATCAAAACTATAAGTATAGGTACTTTCCAGCATATTTAATCTCACTAATTCATACTCAAGTCTTTCCTTAAGCAGGCTTGTAATGTTCCTCTTTAGATATAATTTTATAAGCTCTTTAGCTTTATCAGAATATCCTGCATATACATATGCTCTAACATCTTCTGGCAATGAGACATTTAAGAAATTCATTTCATTTATTTTATCCATTTTATCCCTCCTCTTAATATTAGATTACAACTTATGTAGCTTTATGACAAGAGAAAAAAACTAAGAGTTAAGAAGTAAGAATTAAGAGTTAAGAAGTAAGAGTTAAGAGTTAAGAGTTAAGAATTAAGAGTTAAGAGTTAAGAGTTAAGAATTAAAAGATAGAAGATTAGACCCGAGATCCTTCGTAAGCAGTGATATTGCTGTCCAGCTCAGGATGACAACTACTGGAGTCGTCAATTTCAGCGAGAATCCTGGGTCTTACTAATCACTGCTAATGTCATTCTGAACCGCAGGTGAAGAATCTCGGGTTTTAATTGTGAATTGTGAACTATGAACTGTGAATTGTGAATTATGAATTGCAATGTGAATTGTGAACTGTGAATTGTTATGCTATATTGTATATAAGACCAAAAGGAGGATATTATGGAAATTATATCACAATTGCCAGAGATAATTAAAGAATGTGAAAGGAAAACAAAAGAACTTCTATCTATCATTCCTAATATAAATTCTACTGTAGAGGAGGATGACTTTATAAAACAACAAAAATTCCTCAATCCTAATGTTCTATACCATAGTGACAACATTGATTCTATGGTAGATCTTATCAATAGGGGTTATGGAGGGAATCTAGATTTAATATACATTGATCCGCCATTCTTCACAAAAAGTAGCTACAATAAACGTGTAGAGATAGTATTCAAAGGAAAGAAGGAAGTTTTAGAATATAAAGCATATGAGGATCTATGGAAAGGTGGCTTAGGAGAATATTTAGAAGAGCTGACTGTTAGACTTATGCTAATGAAAGAGCTGCTTTCAGACAAAGGTACTATTTATGTACATATTGATTTTAGAACGGTACATTATATAAAGGTAATAATGGATTACATCTTTGGAGTTGATAATTTTCTTAATGAAGTCATTTGGGCATATAAATCCGGTGGTACAAGTAATAGATATTTTTCTAGGAAACATGATAATATTTTGGTATATACGAAAACTAAAGAATATATTTTTAACCCACAGAAAGAGAAATCATATAACAGAGGGTATAAACCTTATAGATTTAAGGGAGTAATGGAGTATGAAGATGCTTTGGGCTGGTATACCCTTGTGAATTTAAAGGATGTATGGCAGATAGATATGGTAGGAAGAACATCTGGTGAAAGAGTTGGATATGATACCCAAAAGCCAGAAGCACTCCTTGAAAGAATCATTCTATCTTCATCAAATGAAAATTCTATAATAGGTGATTTTTACGCAGGCAGTGGTACTACTTTAGCTGTAGCACAGAAGCATAACAGAAGATGGATAGGTTCAGATAAAGGAAATTCATCTATTTTAACAATAATGAAAAGACTTGGACAGATGGATATAGTTAATTATCAAAAAGTTAATTTTACAGAAGAAAAAATATGTGGAAATATAATTATAAATTGTGATAAAGTAATTGATAATGATAAATATAAAATCTGTCTGTATATAGAAAAATATAATCTCGATATAGAATCATTTAAGTTCAATAAAAAGAATAGAGAGCTTGTAGAAAATATATTGAATGAGGATTCATTATATCTTATCGACTATATAAGTATAACAACTAAAAATAGAAGAAAAGTAATATATGAAGATTTTAAAACAAGACATAAGGATAGGATTGGTACAAATATTTATATTGATGCTGATAATATAGAGGTACCATTATATGTAAATACAATAGATATATTTGGAAACATTACTAAGACTGTAATAGACGAATCTGTCATTTCGAACGAGGTATAAACCTGAGATTCTTCGACTGCGCTCGGATGGCAAAATAAATAGGAGGTCTGTGACCTACCGAAAGAAAGGATGATAAAAATGGGTAAATTAGATGGACTAAAGCCTGAAAGAGTTTTTTATTACTTCGAAGAGTTGACTAAAATTCCTAGATGCTCTAATGAAGAACAAAGAGTAAGCGATTATCTAAAGAGTGTAGGCGAAAAACTGGGACTTAAGGTAATCCAGGATGAAGTATTAAATATAGTTATAAAGAAACCGGGAACAAAAGGCTACGAAAACAGGCCAACAGTAGTATTGCAGGGACATATGGACATGGTATGTGAAAAATCAGATGATGTTTCCCATGATTTTTCATGTGATCCAATTGAAATAACAGTAGAAGATGATTTCATAGTAGCCAATGATACTACTCTAGGCGGAGACGATGGAATAGCAGTTGCCATGGGATTAGCACTAATGGAATCTACTGATATACCGCATCCTCCATTGGAATTACTTATAACGACTAGTGAAGAAACAGGTCTAATAGGTGCAAATAAGTTGGATGCAAAACATATAGATGGAAGGATATTAATAAATATAGATTCCGAAGAAGAGGGTACCATATTAGTTAGTTGTGCAGGTGGAGAAAGAAATATAGTTTCAATTCCATATTCTTATGTAAATGTAAATGTAAATGATAAGGATTCATTTACATTAAAAGTAAGTGGTCTTTTGGGTGGGCACTCAGGTATGGAAATAGATAAGGGTAGAGGAAACTCCAATAGGATTCTTGGTAGAGTATTAAATAGATTAAATGAAGAAATAGACCTTTCATTGACTTTTGTAGAAGGTGGGTCAAAATCTAATGCTATTCCGAGATTTGCCATAGCAAAAATTCTTTTAGACAAAAAAGATGTAGATAAAGCTAAGTCGATAATAGCTGAAATGGATAAAACTATAAAATCTGAGCTATCAACAGGTGATAAGAATGTATCCATAACACTTGAGGATGCAGAAGCACAAGCTAAAGCCTTTTCTAAAGATGTAAAAAATAAAATAATTACTGCATTGATGCTAATCCCTACAGGTGTTCAATCCATGAGTCAAGATATTGAAGGCCTTGTTGAAAGTTCAAATAATCTTGGTGTATTAAAAACTCTTGATGATGCGGTAACTATAGAGTGTGCTATCCGAAGCTCTGTTGATAGTTTGAAGAAAAATATTGCTCAACAAATAAGATTAGTTGCGAAAAGTTTGGATTGTGAATGGAAAAGTACCAGTGCATATCCAGCATGGGAATTCAATAAGGATTCATATATTAGAGAAGTATTTAAAGATTCCTATATGGAATTATATAATAAGGAATTGAGGGTTGAGGCAATTCATGCAGGACTTGAATGTGGATTGTTCAAAGATAAATTTGGTGAAATAGATATGGTTTCATTTGGACCAAATTTGTATGGCGTTCATGCTCCTGGGGAGAAGGTTAGTATTTCTTCAACGGAAAGAGTCTATGAATTGCTATTAAAAGTTTTGGAAAATATTCAATAAATATCTTGTGTTATCCTACATAATTGGGTACTATAGATATAAACAATAATACTTAAATATTGATGTAAAAAAGGAGAATGATTATGAACGATAAACATGTACATGATGAAAACTGCAATCACGACCATGACCACGAAGAAATGGATATAGTATATTTAACTTTAGAAGATGATTCTGAATTAGAATGTGAAGTAATAGGCATATTTGAAGTTGAGGATAAAGGATATATTGCATTGCTGCCTATGGGAGAAGAGGAAGTGCTGTTATATGGATATAAGGAGTTAGAAAATGATGAATTCGATCTTCAGGCAATTGAAGATGAAGAAGAATTTGACCTTGTTTCTGAGGCATTTTATGCTCTATATTCAGATGAAGATGATTCTGAAGAATATGATGACGAATTCGAAGATGAAGAATAATTAAAATAGAAAAGTACTTTGCAAATAATGCAGGGTACTTTTTATAAAATTCATGAGGTAGATAAAATTGTTTAAACTGATAGCACTGGATCTTGATGGGACATTGTTAAATAGAAATAAAGAAATTTCATCTGAGAACCTTGAGGTGATAAATAAAGTCATTGATAAAGGATATGAGGTAGTAATAGCTACAGGTAGAGGATATTATTTAGCTAAGGGATTGATAAATAGTATAAAAAGACCCATGACTATACTTGCTAACAATGGCAATATCTTGAGAAGCTCTAAAGATGATAAGGTCATTTTTTCCAAGTTTATAAATAAAGCTGATTTCAAAAACGTTTTGTTATTGGGAAAATCCTATGATCTTCATCCAATTATACATGTTGATTATTACCTTGATAAAATAGACATGATAATAGAAGATGACTATAGCCAAGCAAAATACAAAGCATATCTTACTAAAAATGACAATAGATTTAAAAAGATATCAGATGATTCTATTTATGATATAGATAGAGCTTTAGCCATTGTATATCCTGGTAAGAAAGCCATGTTGAATGAGTTTTCTTTTGAAATAAATAAAAGATTTCCAAATAGATATAATTCCCACCTTTTGGAGAAAATAGATATGGCAGAGGCAATGTTTGAGGTAATGAATCCCCAAGGGAGTAAATGGAAGAGTATTGTAGAATATTCAAATTCAAAGGGTATAAGACCTGAGGAAATAATTGCATTTGGAGACGACAATAATGATATTGAAATGATTGTAAATTCTGGTTTAGGGGTAGCCATGAAAAATGGTAGCTCATTAATTAAGGAAGTTGCAGATATTATTTCTGAAAGGGATAATGAAAACTCAGGAGTCGCATTTGAACTAAAAAAAATATTAAATATATAAAAAACTTTAGCTTTGTCATCTTGATCGTAGTCTAAGATACTCCATCACATTACACTACGCTTCAGCAAATAATTCATTAGTGAGGTGAGATTTTGGATATTACTGTTTATAATACGTATTCTAAATATCTTCAAAATAAATATGGCGAAAAGGTATATAAACTGCCTATAAAATTACCGCTGACCTGTCCAAACAGAGATGGATTGCTAGGGAAGGGCGGCTGTACATTTTGCGGTGAGGAAGGGGGCTCTCACGAAAACTTATCTGATTGCCTAAGTGTAAAAGAGCAGATTAGTAAAAATATGAAGTACATAAGAGAAAAGTATAATGCTAATAAATTTATAGCTTATTTCCAAAATTTTTCGAACACATATATGCCTTTAGAAGATTTCAAACGCTATGTCAATGATGCCATAATGGAGGATATAGTTGCAATATCAATTTCAACAAGACCTGACTGTATAAATGATAAATATTTGGATTTTCTTGTTGAATTAATGTATAATATGGGTATAGATGTAATAATAGAGTTAGGACTTCAAAGTGTTAACTATCACAGTCTTGAAAAAATTAACAGAGGTCATACTTTAGCTGAATTTATTGATGCTGTGATGAGAATTAAACGCCATAATTTAAGAATATGTACCCATATAATATTGAATCTTCCTTGGGATGATACATTAGATACAGTAGAAAATGCCAAGATACTCTCAGCCTTAGGTGTAGATGAGGTCAAGCTACATAGCCTATATATCATAGATGGAACTGAGATGGGCGAAGAATATAAAAAAGGTGAAATAGAAATAATTTCTAAAGATGCGTATATATATAGAGTAATAACATTTTTAGAATACCTTGACCCTAAAATAGTTGTTCAAAGGATTATGGGAAGAGCACCTGAGGAAAATTCCTTGTTTGTCAATTGGCATGAATCTTGGTGGAAGATTAGGGATGAAATAGTTGCAAAGATGATTAGTGAAGATAGATACCAAGGAAGCAAGTTTGATTATTTAAATGGGAAAGCGTTGCACAATCTCTAGGAATGTTTATTTAATTATTAAATAAAAGAAAGGTTAGGTGGTTAATCATGGTTAAGTTCATTTTAGGTGGAAAAGGTGTAGGAAAGACTAAATGGTTAATTGACAAAGCTAACAAGGATATCAAGGAGGGAAATGGAAACATAGTTTTTGTTGATGTTGATGACAATCATATATTCAGTTTAAATTATAACGTTCGTCTGATAAATGCCATGGAATTCAATATATTGAATGTTGAATCTTTCTATGGCTTTTTGTGTGGCCTTTTATCAATGGATTATGATTTAGAAAAGATATATGTTGATGGTATATATAAGGTAACGAAATTGAATTTAGAAGATTTAGTTTATTTATATAATTCGTTAAAGAAAATTTGTAAAAAATATGAAGTTGAATTCTACTTAAATGTTGATTATACACTTGATCAAATACCGGAAGATTTAAGAGAAAGCTGTATAGAAATAGAGGCATAAAGAAAAGGGGTCCATGAGGACTCCTTCTCTTTATGATAATGGTCTGAATGTTGAACAGTCAGTATCGTCTGATGAATCAGCATTTTTTGGTTCAACTAATATGGATTTAGCAGTACATTCTTTGCCGGCTTTATTGTATACACATGACTCAACAACGCATTTAACGCCATCTAATGCTTCGTTATTATTATGTTCCATTTTATTGTCTCCTTTCATAATGGTATATGTGTCACATGTTTAGTTTGGATAAAAATAATTATTTTATTCTTTTAAAACATTTGCCAATAGGATAGAATATATTAATGGAGGTATTTAAATGGCGAAAGTAGAGAGACTGGATAAGGTTTTGGCAAATATGGGTTATGGAAGCAGAAAGGATGTGAAAAAGTTTATTAAGTCTGGACTGGTAAAGGTTAACGGCAGATTAGTAAATGATAATGAATTTAAAGTTAGTCCCTATGAAGATGAAATAATCATCCGTGGAGAAGAAGTAAATTACAAGGAATATATCTATCTTTTAATGAATAAACCACAAGGATTAGTTTCGTCAACTGATGATCCTTTAACACAAACAGTCATTGATTTATTGGAACAAGAACACCAAATCTATAAACCATTTCCTGTAGGAAGACTGGATAAAGATACTGAAGGTCTACTTCTAATATCCAACGATGGGAAGCTGGCTCATGAGTTGTTGTCTCCTAAAAAACATGTAGATAAAACTTATTATGCTGAAATTGATGGGACTGTGGAGGATGAGCATATAGATATCTTTAAAAGAGGAATTGTCTTGGATGACGGTTATAAAACTTTACCAGCAAAGCTTGAGATTCTAGAATCGGGCATTTTTTCAAAAATTCATCTTACTATCCAAGAGGGAAAATTTCACCAAGTAAAAAGAATGTTTCAGGCATTGGATATGAAGGTAGTATATTTAAAAAGGATATCCATGGGTCCACTTGCATTAGACGAAAATTTGGAACCTGGTAAATACAGAGAGTTAACCGAAGAAGAAATAAAATTATTAAAAATATAAATATATGATATAATATGTAATTAATAGAATTTATTATTAGAATGGGTGTGTATTTTGGAATCTTATCTTAATAGGTATCGTCGAAAAGGATTGTTCGAATCCTTTTTTGCAGACAGATCATCACTAATAGTTCAATATAAGAATGGTGATATCACTAAGAGAGAATTTATTGAAAGCAACTATGATATTGTCATAAAAATGAACATTAAGCCTTTTATAAAGGTAGATAGCTTTGAAAAGGGCATGTACAACTATCAATATTATAATGTAATGGCTAAATATTTTACTTCCTTATCAAAAGAAATAAAAAACACTAAAAAGCATCAGAAATATTATGTATATTACTTAAATAAAGGATATAGCTATTATCACGAGAAGGACAAAGCAGCTTTAAGCTTACTTAAATTTTTAAATTTTCAAGGTGTTGAAGCATATTTTGTAAAATGCCAATCGAAAAACTTAAAGGATAAATTATTTGAAGTGGTTCTATTAGAATATAAAGAAGCTATTTTTCACTCAAAGGCTCAATGGTTCTTAGATATTTTAAGAGCTGAGGGAGTATTTACAGAGGAAACAAAGCCTTCTCTAATCGATGAATATATCAATGAAAAATACTAAAAACATAGCTAAGAGCTAAGAAGTAAGAAATAAGAGTTAAGAAGTAAGAACTAAGAACTAAGAGTTAAGAAGTAAGAAATAAGAGTTAAGAAGTAAGAACTAAGAGTTGAAAACAAAACCCGAGATCCTTCGAAAGCAGGTATTATACTGCTAACCTCAGGATGACATCAATGTCATCTTGAGTTCCAGTTCAGAATCCCGGGTTTATCTTAGTTCTTACCTATCATTTTGTTAGTATATTTAAGATTTCCTCATAACTGCTTCCCTTAGCAATTTTAAATGTACCGGATTTTAGCTTTGTATCCATATTCATCTCTACGACCTTGGCTATAAAAGATTTACTACTATCAATTAGTCCATTTTCTTGAAGTATCAAGCCAATTTTTCCTGGTAAAGAGCCAGCAGGAATTATGATACTTACTTCCTCACCCGAAGGATTTTGTGGTGGTTCCGGATCTGTAGGCTGTTCAGCTGGATTTTCAGTTGGTTCCTCTGGTGTTTCTTCAGGACTTTCTGTAGGTTTCTCTGTCGGATTTACAGTTGGTTCTTCTCCATTTTTCACATTATCATTTTCATCTTGTCTAGGTCTTTCATCTACAACAACAGGGTCTTTAGCTACATCAGCATCAACCTGTTTGGTAAATAGCACGTCCAATCTCCAACCAATAATAGCCACAACTACAACTACTATACCTAACATTACTATATAATCAAACGAATCGTACATTATATCTTTAATTTTTTCTAAAATCTTGTCCATTACATCACCTCAAAATGTTTAAAAACTTAAATTTGTAAAAAGCTATTAAATAATATATTATAATTATAACATAAGACTAAGAAAAAGGTGAATAAACTTTGAGAGAAATAACGATTGATAAAAATGAAAGTAATCAGAGATTGGATAGATTTCTAAAAAAATATTTGGCTAATGCTACGCAAGGATTTATATATAAGATGCTAAGAAAGAAAAACATCAAGCTAAATGGTGTCAAGGCAAATCCTGAAAGCATTATCTTTGAAGGTGATATTTTACAGCTTTATCTATCCGATGAAACATTAGATAAATTTATGGCTGTAAAAACTGAAAATCACTCTAAACTTATTCCAAATATAATCTACGAAGATGATAATATAATATTGATAAATAAACCAATTGGGATATTATCACACGGTGCTGGAGAGGGGGAGTTTGAGGACAATATAGTTGATAGTATGGTTAGCTATCTAATACAGAAGGGCGAATATGTACCAAGACTGGAGAAGACATTTACGCCTTCAATTTGTAATAGACTTGATAGAAATACCTCAGGAATAATTATAGGAGCGAAAAATTATCAAAGTCTTAAGGTAATGAATGCTGCCATTAAAATGAAAAGTGTGCGAAAATTTTATAAAACAATAGTTAAAGGCGTAGTGTCAGGAAATTTCAAGGAAGAGGCATATCTTAATAAAGATGAGGATAGAAATATAGTTCGGGTTTCCAAGGAGAGTAGCGATGGCTCAAAGCACATAGAAACCCATGTAAAAGTGTTGAAAAAGTCAAAGAAATATTCCTTGCTGGAAATTGAGTTAATAACTGGACGAACTCATCAGATTAGAGGACATTTATCATCTTTGGGATATCCCTTGATTGGTGATAGAAAATATGGAGATATGAACACAAATAGGAAATTTAATATTGAATATAATTTGGATAATCAGTGGCTTCACGGATATAAGATAGAATTCCACGGACTAGGGGAACCGTTAGAATATTTAAATGGAAAATCCTTTGAAGCACCAATTAATAAAAAATATATGAATATAGAAGAAGATCTATTTGGTTAGGAGTGGTATTTTGTTAAATGAGATAAGGACGATAGTTCATGGATATGGTGAGTATGTGGTATCAGAATGGTCAACTCTTCAGGATTTGTCAAAGCTTGTATATGGCAATGAATATAAAAAGTACCTAGGAGCTAGGATAAATAATGAAATATTTAACCTGAAGAAACTTGTAATCCCAGATACTGAAATAACTTTTCTCGATAATCACGATGTGGATGGATATAGAATATATACTAAAACAATATCCGCAGTTTTTATAATGGCATGTAAAGAATTGTTCAATGATAATGTATCAATAGAGCATTTTCTAGGACCTGGATTATATGTAGAGCCTAAGAATGCCAAAGGAATTAGCTTTAGTAAGATGGTTGAGATTGAAAACAAAATGCATGAAATCGTAGAAAGAAATTTTGAGATTGAAAGAATTGAATATACTAAGGAAGAAGCTATAGAGCTGTTCAAAAAAGAAGGGTATGAAGATAAGGTAAGATTATTTAATTCTATAGACAAAGAAAATGTAAGCATCTATAGGATTGGCAATCATATAGACTCATTTCACGGATATCTGGCTCCATCAACAGGATATGTAAGTGAATTCAAGTTAAAGTATTATTATCCGGGAGTAATAATACTGTTTCCAAGCTTAAAAAATGATTATAATATGGATAACTTCAAGGAGCAGAAAAAGCTTGCTAAGATCTTTAAGGAATCAAATGATTGGCTTGATATATTGGATTTGGGTTATTTAGGATCCTTAAATGAAAAAACAAATAGTGGAGAAATTGGAGAAGTCATAAGAATAGCTGAAGCATTGCATGAGAAGAAAATTGGACAAATTGCCGATGAAATATGTGAGAATAAGGATGTAAATATAATACTTATAGCAGGTCCATCATCCTCAGGAAAAACTACATTTGCTCAAAGACTTGCAATACAGCTTAAAGTAAATGGGAAAAGACCTATTTCAATATCAGTAGATGATTATTTCATAGATAGAGATAAAACACCTTTAAAAGAAGATGGAACGCATGACTTTGAAGCTTTAGAGGCAATTAATGTAGATGACTTTAATATGGATTTAGTAAGTCTTCTTGAAGGTAAGGAAATAGAATTGCCAAAATATAATTTTATAACTGGTAAAAGTGAAAAATCCGGAAAGATTATCAGAGTAGATCAGAATCATCCTATAATTATTGAAGGAATTCATGGATTGAATCCAAGACTAACAAAGGACATTCCTGAGAAAAATAAATATAAGATATATATATCTGCATTGACACAGTTAAATATCGATTCACACAATCGTATTCCAACTACTGATACAAGATTGATAAGAAGAATTGTCAGGGACAACAAATATAGAGGAATCAGTCCGTTAAAAACATTTGAACTTTGGAGTAATGTAAGAGCTGGAGAAGAAAAGTATATATTTCCATTTCAAGAGGAGGCGGATATAATGTTCAACTCTGCTCTTGTATATGAGATGGCTGTACTAAAGAAGTATATTGTTCCAATATTAGAGGGAATCGACAATTCAAGTGTATATTATAGTGAAGCAAAGAAGCTTCTAAAGTTTCTTGAATATTTCAGGGATATAGATATAGAAGAAGCCATTCCACCTAATTCTATACTTAGAGAATTTATAGGAGGAACATACTTTAACGTACATTAAAAAGAATCATTCAACACCTAAGCTGTCATTCTGAGCGAAAGCGAAGAATCTCGGGTTTAGGTTTTTTATTTATCTTCTAATTATGAATTGTGAACTACGAACTGTAAATTAGATAATATTTATCCTTCTTATGTAATATACATAAATAAAGTAAATGCTCTTAAGTAAATTGTGCTAAGACGAGGAGGATTATTTATGAGAAAATTTCTAGCTATTACATTAGCATTATTAATTATTCTATCAGGATGCTCACCAAAGGAACCTGCAACAACTCCAGCAGATGAGACTCCACCTGCAAATGAACCTTTAGCATCTGAGGAGACACCCCTAGAAGAATATAATGTTGCGGATAAACAGGAATATAGCTATGTATATTCTGGAGAATTAACTACCATAAATTACTTGACAACTGTAAGTACAAATGAATTTGCAGTAGCGGCAAATTTAGTAGATACCCTTGTTGATTATGATAAATATGGTGTAGTAAAACCATGTCTAGCCACTGAATGGTCTGTATCAGATGACAATATAGTTTGGACATTCAAGCTTAGAGAAGGGGTAAAATGGTTTGATGTTGATGGAGAAGAATATGCAGAGGTGGTGGCTCAAGATTTTGTGGATTCTATCAAGTATATATTAAATTCTGAGAATGAGTCCTCTTCAGCTAATATAGTCTATAGTGTGTTAAAGAATGCAGAAAAATACTATAATAAGGAGATTACAGATTTTTCAGAAGTAGGGGTTAAGGCAGTTGATAAATACACTCTGCAATATACATTGGAAAAACCAGTTCCTTATTTCTTATCTATGGTTACTTATGTATGCTTCCTGCCAGTAAATGGCCAATTCTTGGAGGAAATGGGAGATCAATTTGGTGTTGATAACTATAGTCTTCTATATAACGGTGCTTATATAATGGAAACCTATGAACCGCAAACAAGAAGAGTATTAGTAGCAAATGAAAATTATTGGGATAAGGAAAATGTATTTATCAAGAAGTTGAATGCTATATATAATAAAGAGTCTTCCTCGCTTGCTCCTGAGTTATTTTTACGTGGAGATATAGATGATGCAGAGATACCTACTACTATTCTTGATGATTGGATGAAAGACCCTGAGAAAAGTAAGTTGGTAAGACCATATAGAACTAGCTATTACACATATTTTTATTGTTTTAACTTTGATCCACAATTTTCTGAGGATTTTGAGCCAGCTAACTGGAAAGTTGCAGTTAATAATTTGAACTTTAGGAAGGCATTGTTTCATGGATTTGATAGAAAAGCTGCAATGTTGACACAGGAGCCATACAATCCTGAGAAAAGACTATTAAATACTATAACTCCAAAGAATTTTGTAGATTACAATGGTACCGATTATACACAAATTGGTTCATTGGCTGATATTACAAATCGAGACAGCTTTAACAAAGACTTAGCTCTTGAATATAAGGGAAAAGCTATGTCTGATTTAGAAGGTAAAGCTACTTTCCCTGTAAAGGTATTGATGCCATATAATACTGGTTCTACAGACTGGGCAAACCGTGCACAGGTGATAGAACAGCAAATAGAAAATCTACTTGGAAAAGATTTTATAGATATAATCATAGATGCAAGGCCACCTACAGGATTTTTATCAGAAACAAGGCGTAATGGAAACTATGCTTTTTTGGAATGTAACTGGGGTCCAGACTATGCAGATCCTGAAACCTATACAGACCCATTTGTACCAGATGGAAATTACAATTTCCCTTATTTAGCAGAAGGCTACAAGGAATCAAATGGAAAGAATAAATATGAAAATATGATTAATGCTGCAAAAGATGAACTTATAGATATTGAGAATAGACTTAAATTATTCGCAGAAGCAGAGGCATTCTTTATAAATGAAGCTTTTGTAATCCCATATGCAGTTGGTGGCGGAGGCTCATATGGAGGAGGATATGTAGCATCAAGACTAAATCCATTTGAATCCCAATATTCGCCATTCGGAGTATCACGAGAAAGATATAAAGGTCAAAAGGTAATGAAAACTCCTATGAATACAGAAGAGTTCACAGAGGGTTTGAAGATTTGGGAAGCAGAAAGAGTAGAAGCGTTAAAGAATAACTAAGAGGTAAGGACTAAGAACTAAGAGTTAAGGACTAAGAACTAAGAGTTAAGGACTAAGAACTAAGAGTTAAGAACTAAGGACTAAGAGTTAAAACCTGGGATTCTTTGGGGGCAGAAATTATACTGTCAGTCTCAGACTGACAATAGCATTGTGTCATGCTGAGCAAAGCGAAGCATCTCGGGTTCTGACCAGAAAGATAGACTCCAATAATTGTGAATTGTGAACTGTGAATTGTGAACTGTGAATTGTGAACTGTGAAT
>ENA-UOOK01001166-UOOK01001166.1-fermentation-metagenome-genome-assembly--contig:-NODE-1166-length-35016-cov-8.911473_pt1 | contig 35016 bp, 34 predicted proteins | sample MGYA00245777_ERZ724023 | MGnify/ENA primary metagenome ERZ724023 (study PRJEB28704, sample SAMN03018312) | fermentation metagenome | biome: anthropogenic terrestrial biome; feature: soil; material...
GTTTTATGACTCCTTTTGTATGGATGTTTATTAAGACATATGAAAAATTAAGGGAATATATTATTGAAAATAAATCGATTACGACTCTCGTACAGATGGAATACTCTGCTTTTGAAGAAGCTACTGTGCCAATTTGCTCGTTTGTACTAAAAAATGGACGTGAAACTTCTAAGGGGCTCTATTTTAGATTGTCTGAATTTAAGGGCGGAATGGAAGTGCAAAAGCAGAAAGTATTGGAGGTATTAGAGAATAAGTCAAGCAGGTACTTTTTTGAAACTTCACAAACTAATTTCTGTAAAGTGCCCGCTTCTACAATTGCTTACTGGATAACACCAGAATTGCTGCAAGACTTTGAAAAAGGTGACTTATTAGGAAACATTGCTAAACCCCGTCAAGGGATGGCAACTACAAATAATGATTTGTTTCTTAGATTATGGTTTGAAGTTTCAGCAGAAAAAATGTACTGTCATGCACATGATAAAAATGAGGCTTTGCAGAGCAAAAAGAAGTGGTTTCCGTATAATAAAGGCGGTGATTTCAGAAAATGGTATGGTAACAATGATTACTTAGTAAATTGGGAAAATGATGGACAGGATATTAAAAAATACCTAATTGGAAAAAATCCAAATATACCACGGGGAGAAACATTATATTTTAATAAATGTTTTTCATGGTCTCTTATTTCTTCTTCGTCACCAGCATTTAGATTTAAGGATTACGGGAATATTTTTGATATTGCAGGGATGAGCTGCTTTTCTGATGAATATTTACTTTACCTTCTGGCATTGTGCAATTCAAAAGTAACTTTGGAGATATTATCAATTTTAGCACCAACAATTAATTTCCAAGCAGGAGATATTGCTAATATTCCAGTACTATTTGATAAAATGTATTTTGACGAGGTGGAGGCTCTTGTGAAGGATAGCATTTTAATTAGTAAAAATGATTGGGATGCATTCGAAATTTCATGGGATTTTTCTAAGCATCCGATTATGCATTCTTACCACAGGGTTGCAGAGGCGTATATTACATGGGAGAGTGAGTGTAAAAGTCGTTATGACCAATTGAAAGCAAACGAAGAAGAATTAAATCATATTTTTATTGACATTTACGGCCTTCAGGATGAATTGTCTCCGAGTGTTGAGGATAAAAATGTAACCGTCCGCAAGGCTGATTTGCAGCGTGACATAAAAGGATTGATTTCCTACGCTGTTGGCTGTATGTTTGGACGATATTCGCTCGATATAGAAGGACTTGCCTATGCAGGCGGCGACTGGGATGCAACCAAATACAAAACCTACCCTGTCGATGAGGACAATATCATTCCAATCTGTGATGATGAATACTTCCCAGATGATATAGTGGGTCGTTTTGTGAAGTTTATTGAAACGGCTTATGGCAAGGAAACGCTGGAGGAAAATCTGAAATTTATTGCAGATGCCCTTGGCGGCAAAGGCACGCCACGGAATGTAATTAGAAGCTATTTCCTGAATGATTTCTATGCAGATCACTGCAAAATGTATAAGAAGCGCCCTATTTATTGGCTGTTTGATTCCGGTAAAAAGAATGGCTTCAAAGCACTGATATATATGCACCGTTATCAGCCAGACACCATTGCTCGTATGAGAACCGATTATGTGCATGAGCAGCAGGAGCGTTATCGTACCGCTATTACACATCTGGAAGAACGTATTAATAAAGCTTCCACATCAGAGCGTGTAAAGCTAAATAAGCAGCTTAGTAAACTGCAAGATCAAGCCGCTGAAATCAAAGTTTATGAAGAAAAAATTCACCATCTTGCTGATCAGATGATTCCCATCGACTTGGATGATGGTGTAAAGCATAATTACGAAATATTTAAGGATGTCTTGGCAAAAATAAAGTAAAGGAGGTGTTCGTATGACCATAGAAGAAATCTTAGCAGGTGAGTCCAAGAGCGTGGAGTTTAAAGAGACGTTGCCGGAGAAAAGCAATAAATATATGAAGACAGTGGTTGCTTTTGCAAATGGGCATGGGGGAAGGCTGATATTTTGAATAAGGGATGACAATCATGAAGTAGTCAGAAAGGGACATGGAAGGTGCATTTAAAAGATGAGCAAACAAATAAATAAGGAGATGTCAGCATGGATACTGATAAAATAATACAAGATTTAAATCGCCGCTTTGCTGCGTCTTTGTCGGAATTTTATAATCGACGCATTATATTTTGGCACGATGAAGATTGTGAGTTCGGGGATAAGCTAGATGAAATCGTGTTGGATAACGCTAAGATAGTCAAACTTACAGGCAACAACAATTTTGAAGTGAAGAAGCTGTTGTCCTTTGATGATAAGATTAATAACTATCTTGTGTATAGTCCGATCTCCTATGAAAGATTAGATGATAACTGGCTGATTGACGTTGAACTGTATAGTGAGGATTTTCGTGCAGATTTGATTTCCATTTGGATGGATGAAATGAGAATCCCGTCCACACTAGCTCTTAGAAAGCAGGTCAAGGCCTATAAAAAGTATTTTAATGCAAAAGAACGTCGCAGGAAGATTGTATCGCAGAAAAACAAGGTCAACAATCCGGCACAGCTACACTTGGCTGTCATGGCTGCCATCTGTGGACTTCAAGATTCATGGCCAAACAATATCCTCCGTGCGGTTTTCCGAGCAGGATTGAATATGGAAACCAACAGCATCTACCAAGAGTTTGTGAATTATGGTGCAATGGATGCATTCTGGGCAATGGCAGCACAGGCTTCCGGATATGGTGAGGAAGAGAATGATCTTGGTCGCCTTGCCATTCATATGCTTTTGACTGCGGCAAGTAGAACCATGAACAAAGAGAACTTTGCCGGGCTAGATAGCTTTATTTCTATGCCGCATCAAGCATATTGCTATGACTTTATTTCAGAATGGCTGCACAGTGAGGATTCACAGCAGTTGTATGAAATTGCAAGGTATGTGGAGAATGAAGTCCGCCTGCCACAGCGGTTTGAAAAGCTCGATATTAAGGATTTGGTGGATACAGAGTGTTTTCCTTGCATCAACGAGTGCATTCTTACCAAACTGATGACAGAAATCAGTGACCACATTATCAATGTGGATACTATTACGGCAACTGTTGAAAAGCGCCGCACATGCGTCTGGTATGATACTGTCCAAAACTTCTATGATGGTATTTTGCAGGTAGCTAATATGCAGGCGTTTTTTTACGAACACTCTGCTGGTTTTCATACCGTGGAGCCAAAGATAGTTTGGAAGGAATACACGGATACTTATTATAAGATGGACACTTATTATAGACAGTTCCACCTATGTTTTGCAAAGAGCTTGAAAGCGTCCAATCCTGCTCTTGATGACCTGTTCAAGCATGTGGTGGAAGAGGTGGAAGGACTCTATATTAACTGGTTTTTAGGTCAGCTTGGCAGTAATTGGTCGGATGCCTGTGCAGATGAATTGGCAGAGTATGGACATATTTTAGAAGTGCCCCAGCAGGAAGATTTCTATAAAGACAAGATTAAAAATGCGAATACCCATATGTTCGTCATAATCTCAGATGCGCTACGCTATGAGGTAGCAGTTACCCTTGCAGAGCAGCTAAGACGTGAAACACAAGCACAAGTGGATTTAAGCAGCTGTGAGGCAATATTTCCAACTACCACCAAGCTTGGTATGGCAGCTTTATTGCCGCATAAAGTGCTAACTACTGAATTGAAAAATGACAAATTGTCAGTACTCACAGATGGACAATCAACAGAGAGCAACAACCGTGATAAGGTGCTGAAACAGGCTAATCAAGACAGCATTGCACTAAAATATGCAGATATTATTGGTATGAAACGTGCAGAGCGTAGTGCTTTGGTAAAAGGAAAAGAAGTCGTATATATTTACCATGATACAATTGATATTGCCAGCCATACTTCAGACAGCATGGTTTTTGGTGCTTGTGATGATGCAATCGCTGAGATCAAAAATCTGGTGCGCATCATTGTGAATGAGTTTGGTAGCGCCAATATCATCATCACTGCAGACCACGGCTTTTTGTATACTTACAGTCCTTTAAGAGAGGATAACAAGGTGGATAAGACCAACTTTAATAAGAAGGACGTAGAATATGGAAGACGTTATGCAATTATGGAGCATGGGGCAAAGCCGGATTACTTGATGCCTGTAAAGTTCTTGGGCGGCAATACTGACTATGAAGCGTTTGCACCGAGGGAAAACATCCGCATCAAGATGAATGGCGGCGGCTTGAATTTCTTGCATGGTGGCGTTAGTTTGCAGGAGATGGTGGTTCCGGTCATTGAGTACCACTTCCTTAGAAACAGCTCCATGGAATACCTAAAGAACCGTAAAAAATATGATACTAAGCCGGTAACGGTTAATCTGCTATCTGCTAGCAGAAAAATCAGCAACATGATTTTCTCACTCAACTTCTATCAAAAAGAAGCTGTTGGTGATAATCGTGAAGCCGATACTTATTTGTTGTATTTTACAGACAGCAACGGAAAACAAATCAGTGATGTTCAAAAGATTATTGCAGATAAGACCAGCGAAAACATTCAAGACAGAACCTTCCGCTGCAGCTTTAATTTGAAGCCTTTGAAATATGAGAACACTGAAAGCTATTATCTTGTAATTGCCGATGAAACAGGCATGCAAATGCTACAGCGTGAGGAGTTTCAAATTGATATAGCATTTGCAGTTGATGAGTTTGATTTTTTACCAGAGTGCTGAATATGCTGAATTTAAGGCATTGAGCGTAGAATAGGGAGGTGAACAACGGTGGCTGCAAGAGGAAAAAGCATTAATCTTTTCTTAATGGACGGCGAGGTCAACGGACGTATAAAGTGTACACTTGCCAACTGGACTGGTATTGCATATAAAATTCCACGAATAGAACTAGATAAGTGCAAGGATCGGGATGACCTGAAGCAAAGTGGCGTTTACTTTCTGTTTGGTACTTCCGATCAAACTGGTGAAAACATGGTGTATATCGGGCAGGCAGGCGCAAGAAAAAATGGGGAAGGTATTCTAAATCGCTTGCAAGAGCATAAGCGAGACCCAGATAAAGACTACTGGACAGAAGCGATTGTATTTACAACCTCAAATAATTTCTTCGGCCCTACTGAGATAAGCTATCTTGAGAATCATTTCTGCAATCTAGCGACGGATGCAAAACGATATATTGTAAAGAATGGAAATGATCCTTCACAGGGACATATAACAGAAGAAAAAGAAAGTGAATTAGAAGAGTTCGTGGACTATGCCCAAATAATCATGGGTACGTTGGGACATAAGGTTTTCGTCCCGGTGGATGCTACACCAGCTACTATATCAAATGATCCAGCTGCTGATAAAGCGGAGCCAGTGCTATATCTGAAAACAACTAAGGCGAAAGCAACAGGTCGTCGTACCAGTGACGGATTTGTAGTCTTTAAGGGTAGCGAAGTATCCGCTAAACCTACTAGGAGTTGCCCAGATGCCATCCAGCATCTACGCGGGCAATATGTCGATCGGATTAATGTAGATAATGTGTTGATTGAAGATACACTTTTTAGCAGTCCATCATCAGCAGCTGGATTTGCAACCTATGCCAGTGCCAATGGCTTGACAATGTGGATGACCAATGAGGGTAAGTCGTTGCGTGACATCGAAAATGAGGAAGGATAAATCCTATTTTTCATCTTGACAGGTTTGCCCTGATTTTGAAGAGGCTATGCTTATTTGAAACTATGTTAAATTAATCGATATATTTCCGCAACCACCCCTATTAAGTAAGCCGGAATATGAGAAAAATATCTCAAATTATGGGCAACATAATAATAAATTAGATGCTTACTTTAGATATTTGATACCAATAATTCCAGTAGGTTTAGGAGGGTTTATATGGATTCATGTTTTGAACCGGCGATTTGGCCGGAAGACAAATTGCCAAAAGAAGCTGCCGATTATAAAGAATGTGAAATATGCACGGAAAAATCGCGCATCATTTGGGGGGAAGGAAATCCTAACGCGCCTGTTGTTGCAATTTTAGATAATCCAGGTGCCCGTGAAGATAAAGATGGCAATGAATATGTCTGCGGAACGAGGCAAACTCTGCAGACAGCATTGCATCGAGCCAATTTGGCATCGGATGACATCTATTTAACTTATCTTTTAAAATGCAGGCCCCTTCGCCAATATAACAAAGAAGAAGTTAGAGCTTTCAGTAAACCATTTCTCATTCAACAAATAAAAACGATGCAGCCGAAATTCATCGTTTGTCTGGGAGATACGGTTGTTCAGGCGATGTTTGATGAGAAGGAAGCCCACGTAAAGAATCTAAGAGGGGTATGGCATGCTGTACTGGGATATCCCTGCATTATCTCCTATCATCCGCTGGCTGTAAGGAGACGGCCTAACCTGACACGTCAGTTTATGGAAGATTGGGGTATGTTGGCACAACGGTTATTTTGTGTTGACAATGGACAAAAATAGCTTGTAACATACAATCAGAGAATGTAAATATCATCTGGTAATTCGCTAACGCATTTATGTGATTAACTACAAAGAATCTGCAAGTGTAAGTATGGTGTTTAGTAAATATAAATGGCATCAAAATTGTAAATTTTTCAGAATGGTGTTTACATTTTTACAATTTTGAGTATAATATAAACAAGAGGGGGCGGAAAATATGTTTAGTAAGAATTTAAAATACTACCGTTTGAAGAATGCAATGTCTAAAAAAGGATTGGCAGAGCAACTTCATATATCCCCAATGGCTATCTCAAATTACGAAAATGGCAAACGGAAACCCAGCATGGAATTGCTAAAGCAAATGGCAAAGGTACTCGGAGTCCGTGTGTCGGATTTCTTGGCCATTCGTAATGAAAAACTGGTGTTTTGCCATGGAGACTTTAGGAAGAACTCTAGGCTTTCTGTTACTCAGCAGGAATATGTACGGGAATCTGTGGAAGAGTATTTCAACCGGTTTATGACCGTAGTTGAAATATTGGGTGGAGATGTTTTGCCATATGCTCCACAAACTAATGTGTTACAACTCACCGGCAATAATGAAGATGATGCACGTTCATTAAGAAAGCACCTGAACTTGGCTGTTGATGGACCGATAGATAATTTAACTGATATTCTGGAAAGTAAGGGTATCTTAGTATATGTTTGTGAGATCAACAATGACAAGTTTTCCGGTATGAATGGCTTTGTCAATGAACGCCCATACATTGTCATCAATAAGAATATGAGTCCTGAAAGGAACAGATCTACCATTGTACATGAGCTTTCCCATTTGATGTTCAAATGGCCGGATGATATGGAGAATAGTAATATTGAAGAATTGGCAACTGCAATCAGTGGTGCTTTTCTATTTCCTAAAACTGATGCTATAAGAGAACTCGGAATTCGCAGGACTGTAATTTCAAAAGATATGTTATTAGTAGCACAAAAATACGGTATTTCTATGTTTTTGCTTGTTAAGCGTGCACAGCTATCAGGTATCATTTCTGCAAGTTTAGCAAAAGGGTTTTATATTAATGCTTCTTCGGCAGGATGGAGAAAGAATGAGCCTGCCCGAATCAACAGTGAGAATCCAACTTTATTCAAACAGTTAGTGTATCGTGCGGTAAATGAAAACGAAATTAGTATGCAAAGAGGAGCTGAATTGCTAAAAACTTCATATGACGAAATCGCTTCTCACTGCTGCTTCAGCGAGGATAAATAATGGAGTATATAAGCAGCGATACAAATGTATGGATTGACTTCTCTGTTATAAACTGTATTGAGTTACCGTTCTATCTGCCATATACCTATATTATGGATGTCGACGCTATCGATGACGAACTGTTATCGCCGGCAGGCCTGCGCGGCAAATTATTGCGATGCGGTCTTGTTAGTGTGGAACTTACGATTGAAGAGTTTAACCTTGCTGAAGAGTTTGGCCCACGTTATCCTAAACTATCTATATATGACCGCATCGCTTTAGCAATTGCAAAAGTAAGGGGAATTGTATTATTAACGGGTGATGGTGCATTGCGGAAAGCAGCAAAAAGCGAAAATGTCAACATCCTTGGTACGATAGGCATTCTTGATCAGCTGTTAGATGGTAATTACATAACAGAACATGAATATGAGCGTTGCTTGTTGGAATTGCAAAAACATAATGGACAAGAAGTTAGACTACCAAAGAATGAAATAAATTCAAGACTTCTACGATTAAAAAAATAGACTAATGGGTGATGCGCAATATAAAATTGCTGGGTCAGGATTCGACTTGATTTATCAATGGGACTCTTGTTTTGGCAGCGTGGTGATTTATAATGAAAAAAGGCATAAAGAATCTGTGATAGAATTTCTTCAAAGCTATTTTTAATAGGCTCAACATCTTAAAGACGAAATGACTTAAAAATAAAGAACTGTAGCTTGTACTACTGCCACTTAGTGTCATTATTCCGTGTTACATATTCCTTTGTGTGGGAGGCGAACCTCGGAGTCCAAGCCCTTCAGAGCATGAAACTATCTGTAGGACTTTTGTAGCCATTTCACTTGGATCGTTTTTCCCATTCCGATATCCTCCTTCTTTACTTTGTCTTATCCGTATCCCTTTTTATGGCCTTGTAAACTTCCTGGTTAACTGATTCTTGATAGTAGTCAGCATAAGTTTTTGAATCTTTGATCAGGTTGTCGCAGAAAGTTGCTACGTCGCTGCCAGTCACTTCGAGAACACCTTTTCCTAAGGCCACGCCCTCTTCAAAAAGGTCGATAATCCCCGAGAGCAAACCCGTTTCCTCGGTTAGTTCAACAGGGCCGACTTTAAAGAGATATTTTTGAATTTCCTTATAAACAATCTGATAATCCTGCGGGAGTGCTTTGACACGTGCCATGTGGGCCCGCCATTTTTTTTTGCCTTCGATAATATCATGTATTCTCATTTTCTCCTCCTATTTACCCAGTTTTTTAGTAACATTATTGTTGAGTTGCTCGTGCCACTTGTCGCGAATGGACTTTGCCCCATTGACGCTTGCTAGCGTTGAACAGAAGCCTTTGATATCGTCACCAAAAACCTCTTGGACACCCTGACCGTCTGCCGCTGCTTCTTCGAGCAGGCCAAGCACACCGCCTAAAATTGGTATGAGGTTGCGGCCGGTGAAATCTGCGTTCGGCCAAAGATTCAAATTGATTTCTTCCCATGCCTTTTGATAATCAGCCGGCAACTTTTTGGCTCGGGATTCAAAAGCTTTCATTTCTTTAGTCATGTCGTTGCCTGTGATCTTATCCCAAAAGTTCATTGCTTTTCCCCCTTTAGCTCGTTAATTTTTGATGATACAAACTCCCATTTTTTCCAGAACTTTTGCAGCTCCTTGCGCCCAGCATCGTTAAGCACAAAGAACTTGCGCGGTGGCCCCATATCGGATGGCCTTTTTTCTATGCCCACAAGTTTATTTTTCTCAAGCCGTACCAAAATGGTGTAGACAGTTCCTTCTACAACATCTGTGAAGCCGAGAGCATTCAATCGCCGCGTTATTTCGTATCCATAGGTTTCCCCACGGCTGATTATTTCTAGAACGCAGCCTTCAAGCACTCCTTTGAGCATTTCCGTTAGGTTTTCCAACATAATCCCCCCGTTACTATTATGTATGACTTGTATGTAGTAATACTTATTACCACTACATAGTATCACTTGCTAGCACGGCTGTCAAGCAGTAATAGACATGCAAAAGCAAAACATCTGGAGGTATGGTTTAAGCACAGATATGTGTTTTCCTGTTTTCTAAAAACATTAGCATAGTTTTTAAATCACCTGTTCTCATGCTAAGTTTTACCATAGGAACAGGCTCTTTTTATAGCTTTGAAAGCCCTAATCCCTATATTGTTTTAATATTTCCTGAAGCGATACCTGATTGACTTTTCTCTTAGCACTTAATGTTCCTATAAAGAATATAACCGCTACAATTATGACTCCAGCAAATACATGCCATACCCTAAACTTAAGAGGCAGTACCATATTAAAATTCTCTATTAGATATTTTTCCAAGATATTCATTATCCCTATAGCCATGGGAACACTTACTAAAAATGATAATATGGAATATAGAAAATAACTATTTAGTATCATAGAGTTAACTTCTCCATCACTATACCCCATTACCTTAAGCAGGGATACATCATAGTATTTTTCTTCTACTGTTATAGTGGTGAGAATATAGAGAACTATTATAGCTATAACCATTGCCACTATTACTAACATATATATGGAGTACTTTGTAAAGTTCTGCATAAGCTGTGCCTGCTCTAAAATATCTGATTTATCGGTTACAGTTAAATACTTATCTTCATCTAAACCCTCTCTAGAATAGACTCCATTAAAAAAATCATCTGATTTATTATCTGTTACCATTTTGCTTAGTTCATTTAAATTCATATAAATTTTATAATCACTATATTCCTCGCATATACCTACAATAGTTAAATTATATTCTTTATCGCCTATTTTTACTTTTATATTGTCTCCAATTTTTGTACCATACTTCATATTAAAGCTTTTGCTTATAATAACTCCCTCTTTTAGCTTTGGTGTAATATCTTTCTTTTTATCATTATAAAGTTTATGAAGTTTGTTATTATATTCAATGCCTTTTAATGTTATGGTGTCATCTTTATATTTTCCATTTGTATATAATAAAAACTTTTCTTCTCCATTTTTTAAAGTAGGAAGGGGCTTAGTTATATCCACATAAGCTTCATATTTGTAGCCTACATTATTATAATAATCAGTTACCATTCTATTAAATAAGCCATTGGTCATAAGTGCAAACATTATTAGTATGGAAACAAAAGCAATACCAACAAAAAATACAAAAAACTTTCCTGTGTCGTTAAGTATAAAAGTATATTTAAATTTAGTTATAGCGTTTGCATTTTTCATCATTTTTGAAGCAAATTTATTTAATTTACTTACTTTTTCCTTGTCCCCTGCTCGTAGTAAATCTACAGCCTTTTTAGATAACATCTTTTTAGTTATTAGCATTGATAGGCCAATAAAGAATACTAATGGTATCAATATGGCTGTGAAAAATACCATTAAATCAGTCTCTATATTTGTTGATGGTAAAAGGTAAAACTCTAAATATAAATCTCTCACAAATACTGATGAAAATTTACCTGCTGCATATCCAGCTATAAGCATTGGGAGTGCTATTGCTAGTATAAGAGTTATATATGGAGTAGCTATTTCAGTATTTGAATATCCTAAGGCTTTTAATACGCCTATTTGACCTCTTTCACTTCTTATAAGTTTGTATATTATTATTGCAACTATCATAATTGCTATAGATGAAATCATAAAGCTAAAGGCTAGGCTCATAGCCTTTCCCCCTTTAATTTCTTCATATACAGCTCCGCTTCTTATTTGATTTTTAGTACTGGTTATACCAGTTACATAATCTAAATCTTTTTTATTTTTAATTTCATTTACTACAGTTTTTTCGAAATTTTTTTCGTCAAACTTCCCTTTAGATTTACCAGCGAAATGGAATCCTTCTTCACCCTTTATATTTTCATACTCTTGGTCTGTAACTAATCCTATGGTTTGCATACCATTATCGATTATCAAGGTTGAACTAAACATGGGCAGGTTATAATCTGGAAACAATACATATCCAACTACTTTGTAAGGCTTTTCTTTTATTCTTAATTCATCATTTAGTTTTATATTGTTCTTTTTTGCATATATTTTTGTTATTGCTATTTCATTATTTAATGAAGGCTTTTTTCCCTTCTCAATCATAGGTATGTTTATATTTTTAGATTCTTTTATAATCTTTATTTTGTGATTACTATTATTTACACTTATATCCTTGTACTCCCTTAACTCAAGGTTGTAGCCCTTATACTTTTCTTCAAATAATTTTTCTCTATTATGCAAAATTGCATAAAATAAATCTTTATTCTCTTTTTTAATATTAGTTAAAGTATATATCCCCGGTGTTATATGATAATTTGAAATGGCATATTCAAGTTCCTTTTGTGTTAGGCCATTTATCATATCTATAGAAAAATCTTCTTGATGCTTATCAATAAAAAACTTCTCTGCAGGCCCTTCTAAAGAACTTATAGCATAAAACATCGTTGTAAATATAAAAGAACTTAGAAAAATTATAATCCCAATGGCAGACAGCTGGGCTATTTTATTTTTAAATGTTTTTAATGTACCTTTTAGTAACATATGGCTAACCCCAATTTATCTCAAATGCATTTTTCTTAGATTCATTTCTTACTATTTCTTCTATTCTGCCGGAGTTCATTTTCATTACTCTATCTGCCATAAGAGCAATATTAGGGTTGTGGGTTATAACCACTGTGGTGGTTTTAAATTCCTTATTCATTTTTTGGAGCACATCTAATACTTGTTTGCCAGTTGCTTCATCTAATGCCCCAGTTGGTTCATCACAAAACAATATGTTAGGATTTTTAGCAATACTTCTTGCAATAGATACTCTCTGCTGCTGCCCCCCAGATAATTGATATGGATACTTATCTTTTTCAGATTCTATATCTACCTTTTGTATTATCTCATCTATGTTAAATGGATTTTTTCCTATGGCTGCACCTATCTCAATATTTTCTCTTACAGTTAAATTCTGAAGCAGATTATATTGTTGAAATGTAAATCCTAAATTATCTCTTCTAAACTTAGTTAATTTCTTCGAGTCATAATTGCTTATTATCTCATCATTATAGCTAATTTCTCCTGATGTAGGACTATCAAGCCCACTTATTACATTTAAAAGGGTGCTTTTGCCACTTCCGCTAGGCCCTAGTATAACTAAGAACTCCCCCTGTTTTATTTCTAGTGATATATTTTTTAGTGCATATGTTTCTATGTCCCCTGTTTTATATATTTTATTTACGTTTTTAAGTATTATAGACAAATTCCAACCACCCTCTCCTTATTCTAGTTTTACCATAATACATTCCTATTATAGCATCTAAGTATGAGACAACTTTGTAATTTTACTGCAATATTCAATTGAATAAAAGAAGAATAGATTTTTAGGCGTTTTGATTTGTTGCCGTATAAATATCCTCCTTGTATTTTATTTACTTCGGCTATATAATTAATACTAATAATGTAAAGAACACACTTATTTGTAATATAATTATATAAAAGGAGTATTTACAGATGCCACCTAAATTTGAGAAGGAGAAATAACATGAAAACTAAAAGAAACTTAATTATTTTTATAATTATAACTTTAGCAAGCGGTTGGCTTGGTGTATTAGTGGATATGCTTCTTACAAATCAGCCGGAGGGCAACACTTTGGGTATGGGTTTATGGCTGATATTACCTGTCTTGACTGGGATAATATTAAGATTAACAAGTCGTGATTGGAAAGGTGCGGGAATTAAACCTAACTTTAAAGGCAATATAAAATGGTATTTATTATCGCTTATTATTTATCCAGCAGTAACAGCAATAACATTTTGCCTTGCAATGTTTTCTGGAGGAATTAATACATTAGACTTTAATATGAGTATATTATTACCGTTAATGGTAACCTCTGCTGCTAGCGGGTTGATTAAAAACATATTCGAAGAATTTGCATGGCGTGGTTACCTGACACCTAAGCTCATGGAATTAGGAATTAACGATTGGCTAATTTATATAATTTCTGGTCTTGTGTGGGCTCTGTGGCATTCAGCATATTACCTTGTATTTTTGCCTAATAGTTATTTTGAATCCATATCAAGAGTTAATTATATTTTAATAGGAAGCGTACTAATGATATGTTGGACTGTAATGTTTGTTGAAATATATAGGCTTACTAAATCCGTATGGCCATGTGTACTTATGCATGCAATTGAAGATGCTGTTCCCACTCTTTTAACAACAGGCGGGTTTATAGTATTTACAAATAGCGGCGATATTTGGTGGAATCCCATTACGGGTATTGTGGCAACAGCGTTATTCCTTGCAGTTGGACTATCTCTAAGATATATTAGAGTAGGGAAGGATGCATATACAAAAGTACATATATGCGGATTACTTCAGGAGTAATTTTACTTACATGGCAAGAAGCCTGAAATTGAGGTGTAATTTTCCGCATTAAATATTGCAATTGTTGATGATGAAAATGTACAAGCACTTTGTTTGTATATTGGCTTTATGGTATGCTGCAGGAAAGAGGGCGATGGGGTTGAAAGAGAAAAATGGAAAACCTAAATATAGTGTTATAAATAACATTATATTTTTATTAAAAGATATGTCGAGAGCACACCCGCTATTAATAGTTTTTATACTGCTACAAGCAGTGCTGTCTGTTGCGTCACCACTGTTTGGAATTTATTTGCCTAAAATTACTGTTGACTTGGTAACTGCATCGGCGGATACGGTGAAAATTATTTATACCTTAGGTGTCTTTGGGTTATTGATGGCTGCATCAATGGCCTTATCAAGTATGTCAGCAAACGGAAAATATATGATGTACAACGATATGCGAACTTACTATCAAAAGAAGTTATTTTTGCAGTCATTAAGCTGTGATTACATTTATGTTGAAAGTGGAGAGGGACAAACAAAATATGAAAGAGCTATGAGCACATTACGTGCAGGTGACTGGTCTGGTACTTCAAAAATGACAGTGACAATGATTAATATCTTTGTTGATGTGGTGTGTTTCGTAATTTATTCCGGCATAATATCAACTCTAAATATTTTCATTATATTATTATTGATTTTATTGTCTGCTGTAAATTATTTTTCAGTCAAAAATGCTCAAAAATATGAGTACAATCATAAAGATGAAGAGGCAAGGTTTACTAAAAAGCTTGATTATGTAGAGCAAACTGCTAATGATGTAAAGTATGGTAAGGATATTCGTTTGTATGGTATGAGTCGTTGGCTTATTCAGTTGCGCGATATACTACTTGAAGGTTATACTGCATTAAACCGAAAGATTAAAAACCGATATTTTATGTCTGGTGTTGTAAACGCATTTACATTGTTTCTGCGCGACGGAATTGCATATGCATACTTGATCTGGTCGGTTATAAGCGGCAATATTTCCATTGGCGATTTTGTGCTGTATTTTGGAGCAATAACAGGGTTTTCTGGGTTTGTTAGCAGTATTATAGGAAACATTAACGAGCTTAATGAAGCTAATCTGCAAATGAATGATTTGCGTGCATTTCTTGATAATACAGATGCGCCTGAACCAGATAACCCGGTAGATATCCCTTCTAGTAACAACATGTCCATAGAATTTAGCCATGTTTACTTTTCATATGATAAAAACGCTGAACCTGTATTAAAGGATTTTAGTCTTTCAATAAAAAGAGGTGAAAAAATAGCCCTTGTAGGTATAAACGGTGTTGGAAAAACAACAATTATTAAACTGCTGTGTGGTTTTTACAAGCCTGACAGTGGGGAAATATTAATCGACGGCATAAATATAAATAATATCCGCAAGAGGGATTTATATAAGCTTTTTTCTGCTGTATTTCAGGATGTGTACATACCTCCATTTACAGTAGCAGAGAATGTTTCTCTGAAGGTAGAAAAGGAAACTGATATGTCACTTGCAAGCGAATGTTTGAAAAAGGTTGGACTATATGACAAAATCAACGAGTATCCAGACAACATTCATACACCAATGACAAAGCAAGTGCTAGATGGAATTGTGCTTTCCGGAGGGCAGCAACAAAAATTACTTATGGCAAGAGCATTATACAAAAACGCACCCATATTGATTTTAGATGAGCCTACTGCTGCACTTGATCCAATTGCTGAAAGTGAAACTTACCGTAATTTTCATGAACTCTCGAAAAATAAAACAGCTATATATATTTCACATCGTTTGGCAAGCACGCGCTTTTGCGACAAGATTGTGTTATTAGGTAATGGAAAGGCTCTTGAAATTGGAACCCATGATGAACTTTTAAGAAAAGGCGGCGAATATGCTAAAATGTTTGAAATCCAAAGCCATTACTATAAGCAATCAGGGGGTGAGCAGATTGAAAGTGCGTAAAAATATAAAATATATTTCTGATTCAATAAAGATGATGTGGCAACTGGATAAAACGGTTTTTGTAACAACCTTTATAATTTCCGTAATCGGAGCAGCCCTACCTTTTATAGCAATATTTCTATCTGCTTATGTAATTGACGGTTTATCACAAGACAAAGACATTGGTACATTAATTCTTACATCTGTATCTACAGTGGGCGGAATATTTGCTTTGAAGATTATCAATGCATACCTTGGCAAAATCAAGGACATTCATACAGAGATATGCGTTAAAAAGTTTGACATGAAAATGAGTATCCGCACTTTGGCAATGGATTATGAACTCCTTGAAAGCCCAAAGGTTAACGATATCCGCACAAGAATACGGAATGATAATAACTGGGGAGCCGGGTTTTATAGCATGGTATGGCAGCTGCCTGAGCTTTTATCAAGTTTTGTAAGCTTAGTGGTATCAATTATTGTTTTGCTTCCTTTGTTTTTTAATAGCAATGTATTTTCTGATATAGCTTCTTTGGTGATGTTAGCAGCTTTTTTCATCGTTATTGTATTTAATATTTTGTTTTCCGCTAAAAAAACAAAGAAACTGCATGGTATACTAAACGAAGTAGGATCCACATATGACTATCTTGGTTATTTTTTATGGAATAAGCAAGATTATAAGCAGGGCAAAGACATAAGAATATTTAATGGTCAGAATATAATTAAAACATATCTGGATGATGATTATAAGCAAAAATCAGATTGGATAAATGAGGTAACACTCAATAGCAGCGAGCAAGGTTTTGTCAGTGGCTTATCATCCGGACTGCTGCAGGTAATTGCATATATATTTGTTGCAGTACGTGCAGTATCAGGAGCATTAACCATTGGTTCAGTATTAAAATTTGCTTCTATCATCCACAGATTTTCATTGGATTTATCAAGAGTATTTTCTTCATTTACAGAATATGCAGCTGCGGCAGAACGCCAACAATCTACACTGGAATATATGAATATCCCTGATGTTCTATTTAAAGGCACACTCCCTGTAGAAAAACGCAATGACAATGAATATGAAATTGAATTTAAAAACGTATCATTCAAATATCCTGGAAGCAAGGTTTATGCACTCAAAAATTTAAATATGAAGCTGCAAATCGGACAGCGTATGGCAATTGTTGGCATGAACGGCAGCGGAAAGACCTCAATGATAAAGCTGCTTTGCAGGTTATATGATCCAACTGAAGGAAGCATTACCCTTAATGGTATTGATATTAAAAAGTATGACTACGAAGAGTATATGAGCATTTTTTCCGTTGTATTTCAGGATTTTAAGTTATTTTCATTTAGCTTGGGACAGAATGTAGCCGCAAGTGTGGAATATGACCGCAAAAAGGTTGTGGCATCGCTAAAACAATCAGGTTTTGGCGACAGACTGTCCACTATGGCAAAAGGACTTGATACTGCTTTATACAATAACTTTGAAGAAGATGGGGTTGAAATCTCTGGTGGCGAAGCGCAAAAAATTGCACTAGCCAGAGCTTTATATAAGGATGCACCATTTATCATACTTGACGAACCTACAGCTGCTTTAGACCCTATAGCGGAATTTGAGATTTACTCAAAATTCAATGAAATCGTAGGCGGCAAAACCGCCATTTATATCTCCCACCGTTTATCATCCTGCCGTTTTTGTGACGATATAGCAGTTTTTCACGAAGGGCATCTCATAGAGCGCGGTAGCCATGATAAACTTATTGCAAATAAGGAAGGCAAGTATTATGAATTATGGAATGCACAGGCTCAGTATTATGTATGAAGTGTTGCTATAATAGGTGCGTTTATGGAATCTGAATAAGTTGTAAAAAAGGCTGCAATCAAAACAGAGCAATAGTTCCAACATAAAACTAACGTAAAATAAAAAGTTGATAAATAATTGAACATTGTGAGTTATACTCAATTGATATTTAAGGAGGTGTATATCTTTGAAAAATAAAATTTTAATTGCCGATGATGAAGCCGATATTCTTTCAATGCTTGATAGCTTTTTTAGAAGCAAAGACTACGATGTATTAATGGCTTCAAATGGTGAGGAGGCCTTAAAGCAAGTTGAACATAACCCTGACATTATTTTGCTTGATATCAATATGCCAGGATTAGATGGACTGGAGGTTTGTGAGCGCATCCGCAATCATATATCTTGTCCTATTCTTTTCCTGACTGCAAGGATTGAAGATACGGATAAAGTGAGGGGCTTCTCAGTTGGTGGAGATGATTATATAGTCAAGCCTTTTTCTCTTGTAGAATTGGAGGCAAGGGTGCGCGCACATTTGAGGCGCGAAGCCCGCCATAACTCTGAAACGCAAATAAAATTTACTGGTGATCTTACCATAGATTTTTGCGAGCGTTGCCTATTCTGCAAGGGTGATAAAATTACTCTTGCAAAGAAAGAGTTTGATATTGTTGAATTGCTGTCCTTAAATATTGGACAAGTTTTTGATAAAGAGAGAATCTATGAAAGAATATGGGGGTATGACAGTGACGGTGACAGCAGTGTGGTTGCTGAACATATCCGCAGGATAAGGGCAAAGATCTCCACATATACGAGCCGGGTGTATATTGAAACGGTTTGGGGATGTGGCTATAAATGGATAAAGTGAAGCGCATAGGTAAAAACCTATCATTGAGAAAAAGCATTGTACTCTATATTGCTATATTTATTTTTATTGCACTTGTACTTAGTATTGTGACGGTTGCTTTATGCGATAATACCGTACAAAATATTGAAGACCGTTACCAGCCATCAGGAGAAAAATACTATCTAACAACGCGAGACGGAAAAAGGTTAGGAAATGGCACTTATATAGGGGATTCTCCTCCTCACATGGCTGAACAAGATGAGCGTTTGGTTGCTGTTTTGGGTATTGTCCCCATGATAGCAACACCCATTTATTCTGCATTATGCATTATTGCAGCGGTTTTGCTATTTTATCGAAACAAATTAAAAAAGCCGCTTGCAGAGCTAAAAGCGGCCTCCGAAAAGATTTCTAATAGCGATTTGGATTTCTCAATTGAATATGAAAGTAAGGATGAATTAGGGCAGCTTTGTACCTCTTTTGAAATTATGCGTTCTACTCTCGCAGATAATTTTTCTGAAATTTGGCGGCAGGTCGAGGATCGCAAACAGCTTAATTCTGCTTTTGCACATGACTTGCGAACGCCACTTACGGTGCTAAAAGGTTATGATGAAATGCTGCAAGCAAGCTCTAATTCTCAAACGAGGGATACTGCAATTACAATGGGCAAGCACATTGAACGCTTGGAACATTACGTAGCTAGTATGAGCAATTTGCGGCGATTGGAAGACATGCATCCAGAGTATGAACCTGTTTTACTGCAAGAGCTTTCGACGGCCTTATGTGATGGTGCAGGTATTGTATGCCAAAAATACGGCAAAAGGCTATGTATGCAGAATAAGATACATTCGCAAAAACTGACTGTTGATAGGTCTTTTATTTCACAAGTAAGCAATAATCTGGTTACAAACGCTGTACGCTATGCAGCTTCCACTGTTACCTTTTGCATTGAAGAAAAAAACGGGGGACTTCTTTTGTCAATATCTGATGACGGGAAAGGCTTTTCAAAAAACGGTTTTCATAAAGCAACAAATCCTTATTTTACAGAAGACAAAATAAAATCCGAACATCTAGGTCTTGGTTTGTATATTTGTAAAATGCTTTGCAATCATCACGGAGGTTATTTGAATATAAAAAACCTTGCATCTGGGGCAAAAGTGTCCGCATTTTTCAAAAGTCCATCTTTGTAGATAAAAAGTTGAATAATGCCTTCTATACTCTCTATGTAAACACATGGAGGGTATTTTTTTACTCGCTATGATGAAAGGAGTTTTTTATATGGAACTAAAAACAATTGAACTAACCAAAATGTATGGCTCAAAAACTGCTGTAAATCATCTAAATATCACTTTATCAAATGGCGTTTATGGCTTGCTAGGAGCAAATGGCGCAGGAAAAACCACGCTCATGCGATTATTGTGCGCTATTCAAACGCCAACCTCTGGGAAAATCACTTTGAATGGAAAAAAGATAACAGGGCTTGGCGAGGAATATAGGGGTTTGCTTGGGTATCTACCTCAACATTTCGGGTATTATTCAGATTTTACTGCACTTGATTTTTTGTTGTATGTTGCCGCCTTAAAAGGTTTGAATGAAAAGACTACAAAAATAAAAGTTAAAGAACAGCTTGAAGCTGTGGGCTTGTCTGAGGTAAGTAACCGGAAAATCAAAACCTTCTCCGGCGGTATGAAGCAGCGTTTGGGGATTGCACAGGCAATGTTAAACGACCCGCGCATCCTAATCTTGGATGAGCCCACAGCGGGGCTTGATCCCAAAGAGCGTGTGCGCTTCCGCAATTTGATTAGTGCTTTTTCAAAAGACCGAATTGTAATTTTATCTACGCATATTGTATCTGATGTTGAGTTTATCGCAGGGGAAATCATTATGATGAAATCTGGGCAAATTCTTCATTCCGGAAAGCCACAGGAAATAACCACCGAGATTGATGGACAAGTATGGGAATGTACCGTCCCTACCAATTGCGTAGATCAGTATACAACGGCGCTTAATATTAGTAACTCGCGAAATATTGAAAACAATTGTACTGTACTGCGAGTTATTGCGGATTGCGCACCTATGACAAATGCGGTACAGGTACGGCCAAACTTGGAAGATTTGTACCTGTTCTATTTCAAAGGAGGAAATAACCAATGAGAAAATTAATCAAATTTGAACTTCGGAAGATATTGACAAAGAGGCTTATGCTGATTGCCATTGCTGCAGTCATCTTGTTGTCTATACTGCTTGGCGTTTCCATTTCTCAATCCATGTATGCGTTTGATGGCACAAGCAATGAGGGAACAGGGCAAACCGCCATAAGCATTGATAAGTCTATTGTTGCAAAATACAAGGGCGTACTAACCGATGAAAAAGTACAGCAGATGATGGCTGATTTTAAACCTAAATCTGATTTACATGGAATGAATGCAGTATACCTTTACCAAAATGCTATGCAATCTGCAGTGTTTGCTAGATTTTCGGATATAAACGGAGATTGGAATGGCTTAAGTGTTGCTGATGTGTTTGAAAATGAAAAAATAAAAGTTGGATATGTTAATGGCTGGCTTTGTACAAGCCAAAACATGGCAAAGGTTTCTATTGTTCTTTCGCTGGTTATCATCTTAATGATTGCACCGGTTTTTTCTGGCGAGTATGACGGTGTTGACAATATAATTCTGACAAGCAAGTACGGAAAAACAAAGTGTGGTACAGCAAAAGTTATGGCAAGCCTTTTGGCTACTTTACTTGTAACCGCATTCGTTGTTATTACTAACATTATGATTGCTTTTATGATTTATGGGGGCGATGGACTGGATTGCAGTATCCTTTTTGGACCTTTGGCTTTTACTGAGGGGTACATTCCGTTCAATATCACTTGCGGTACACTACTTAAATATCAAGTTCTTTTAGCTTTTACCAGTGCTGCCAGTGTTACAGGTATCACCCTAATTTTGTCTGCTGCCTGTAAAAACCAAATGGTGGCATATGTAGCTTCTGTTGCAATTTATTTACTGCCTATTATGATGCCTATTGCTGAAACAGACCTGTTGTTTAAGTTAATCGTACTTATGCCATTTTATCATTCACAGTACATTTCCATAATGTCGGTTGAACAAATGGGCAATGGCATGCTTTATGCTGTATGGGCTATTCCTGTAGCAATTATTTTAATTACGTTTGGCTTTGCTGTTTCTTGCAGGGTTTTTGCAAAACATCAAGTTTCTTAAAGCATGACATGAGGTTGCTTGTACTAGACTTACGAAATTTGAATGCGGCGACTTTGAAATATTAATTTCAAGTCGCTGCTTTTATTTGGATATCCTTGGATTTGAAGGTATTCGCCTTGTTGGTGTATCTATGGGAGAAAGATATAAGATTAGTACAGAATATTATTAACAAATATAATATAATAAATTGTGAGTAAGAAAATTACGATTATTTTAAAACAATAGGAATTGTTAATGGAATATTAGAAGGAAAATATTAAGACTATGGAGAAAATTATAGGTGAACTAAGATATTTAAATGTGAAAAAAAATGTATTAATTCCTTTAATCAATATAATAATAAGTACAAGATTCATTATAGACGCAGGGGGTGGATTGAAAAACTTGAAGAGTTAATTGATGATAAAATACATTTTGGAAGGTTTTCAATGTAATAAATAAAAGTAAATTAATCGATGGTTAATTTTTTTAAGCAAAGGTTAACAAACGGTCAATTACCTAATTGAATTTATTTCTATATAATTAAGGAAAATAAAATAGAGGAAGCAGAGTATTTTGCTGATATTTCTCAAGAAACAGTCCAGTTATATGATTTATGAGACTATAATTCCTATGTGGCTCATTTTCAATTAGCTGTATTAAAAAAAGATGAAAATCGATGCATTGAATTATTAACATCCATGTTTGAGGCAATGTCTACTAAATGGAATATCAATAATTCACCATTATATAGGCATATAAAAGCTAAAGAGGATAATGTGTCTATGGGAGAGCAATTTTTGCATGCTCTGATTGCAGGAGTAGAAAATGATGAGGAACTTGAATTTTTAAGGGGCAACCCAGAATATTTAAAGCTAATAAGTAGATATGGCAAATAGATACTTTATTAACCCCTCTAACTACGATTTGGTTCAAAAAGGAGGTGATTAACTTGTTAAATGGACGACAGAAAAGAATTATTATGCTGCTTAAAGATAGCGAAAGGTGGATCACGGGTAAAGAGCTTTCAGAGTTGCTGCATGTTTCTGATCGTACTATTAGGTCTGATATTGCATACATAAATCTACATTATGATTATATGTTTGTTCAATCAAATCGAAGTGGCTATCATATTAATGAAGAAATACCATCAGGTAATACTATCAACTCAGAAAATGAAATTCCCCAAACATGTTTTCAGAGATGCTTTTATATTGTTCATGAATTATTGTTTAAAGAGAATGAACTCAATCTAGTTATTTTTATGAATAAAGTATTTGTTAGCGATTCCTCTATAGAAAACGACCTAAAAAAGTTAAAAGAGATTTTAAAGCCCTATCCATCCCTTGAGCTTGTAAGATATAAAAGTTATATATCATTAAAAGGAAATGAAAAGGATAAGAGGGAGCTTTATGTAAATCTACTTTTAAAAAAGATAAAAGGGAATCTTTTGAATTTTGATTTTTTAGCTGCATTATTTCCTAAATTTGATTTATTTACAGCAAAAAAACTGCTAGAAGTTGCATTTAAAAAATATAACTACAGTGTAAGAGAGATGGAATTCCCAGTGGTCATGGCTTATATTGGAGTGGCAATTAGCCGTATGCTTTCTTATAATTACATAGAAATAGATGATGATTATGAAAATATAGTAGGCAGCACAGAATTTTCTATAGCAGAGGATTTTTATAAAGATATGTCAAAAGAGTTACATTTTAAGATTAAAAAGGATGAAAGTATTATATTAGCTCTAATACTTTTAGGAAAGATACAAGCTGATACAAATGAAAATATGCTTCTAATAAATTCTGATTATAAAGTTAATCAATTGGTAAGTGATATATTAGAAAGTATATATGTTCAATTTGATGTTGATTTAAGAGGCGATGAGGATTTAAAAGATGGATTATCTACTCATATTCAGCAGCTTCTTCATCGAAAGAAGAATAATATTCAAATTTCAAATTTGTATTTGGATGAACTAAAGTATAAATATCCGTTTTTTTTCGAAATGGCTATTAAGGTTGGAGAAATAATTGAGAATAATTTAAATGTATCTATAGATGAAAATGATATCAGCTTTATTGAACAGCATCTAGGGGCTGCTTTGGAGAGAATGAATTACAAAGATAAATATAGAGTAATCATTATAAATCCCAACAATCAGGCTTTATCAAGGTTATGCACAAAGAAAATAGCAGGTATATTTCATGAACGTATTACAGTTGCTAGCTGTATGAATTACTTTGAAGAAAAAGAAGTTTCTAGGATAAAGCCTGATTTGATTCTCACCACTTTTCCCTTAGAGCATAACCTAGATATTTTAACAGTGCAAATTTCTATTTTTATCAACTCAGAGGATGAAATTAAGATTTTTAAAGCCCTAAATCTATTAGATAATAAAAGATTTAAGGAAGAGTTTGTTACAAGTTTTAGAAGTATGATGGAACCTAGATTCTTTTATTTTGATCTTGATTTGGATACTCCAGAGGAGGTCTTAAGTTTTATGAGCGATGAGCTTTATAATGCTGGCTTAGTTGACAAAGATTTTAAAGAGGCTGTATTAAAGCGAGAAGAGCTTTCCCCTACATCTTTTGTTTATTCTTTTGCAATCCCACATCCCCTTACAGCGATTAGTAAAGAAAGTAAGATAGCGGTGGCCCTGCTTAAGCGACCAATACAATGGGGAGAGTTTAAAGTTAAGTTGGTTCTTCTACTGGCTATACAAAAAGATAATGAGAAAATAATAAGAACCTTTTTTGATTGGCTTAGTGATATAGTAGGTGATCCTAAAAAGTTAACTTCAATCATGAAGATAAAAAATTATGATGAGTTTATTAGTTTAATACTTAAATAAAGGAATATATGTACATGCAAAAAGGACAAATGGAGAGATAGGCTTGTACATATATTTTTTTGCGCCCAAATATTGCAATTTATAAATAGGTTTCCTAGTACTAGGAAGAAGTATTGTAAGAGTTTGTGATAATTATGTATATAATTTATCTTAGAGGCTAAATTAACTAAAGGTATTGGCTAAGAGTGAAGTGTTGTGGATAAAACTCATAAAGTTTTTTATAATTTATGCTCTCTCTTATCTATTACTTATTACTTATTACATATTCATACTTATACAGGAGGAAAATTACAATGGAAGGATTAGAATTATTTTGCTTTAAGCTCATATCAGCTGCTGGAACAGCAAGATCTTGCTATATTGAAGCAATAAATGAAGCCAAAAATGGAAACTTTGAAAAAGCTGAAGAACTAATAGATGAAGGTAAAAAGAATTTTATTGATGCTCACGATGTTCATAACAAATTGCTTCAACAGGGAACAAGTGGAGAAGACTCAGGAAACAACCTATTGCTTATGCATTCAGAAGATCAGCTTATGAGTGCAGAAATGTTTCAGATATTAGCAAAAGAATTTATTGGTGTATATAAAAGAATGCTTGAATTAGAGGGAAAGGCCAATTAAGATTTATGCCTAAATAATAAATATTTAATTTCTATATGAGGAGGTGATGAATAAATGAAGAAAATATACTTATTTTGCAGTGCAGGAATGTCTACTAGTTTGCTTGCTAATGATATGCAGAAAAAAGCTGATGAACATAATCTTCCTGTAGAAGTGAAAGCATTTTCTATTTCTAGCCTTCAGGAAATTTATGAAAAAGAGCATCCTGATTGTATTTTGCTAGGTCCTCAAGTTAGATTTCTATACGAGGAGACTAAAAAAACTTATAACAAACTAAATACCCCAGTTGGACTTATTGATGCAAAGGATTATGGAAATATTAATGGCGCAAACGTTTTAAAACAAGCATCAAAATTAATTAAGGAAGCAAGTCGGTAAGTATCCCTTATTATTGAAAAATCAGGAGGAGATAATTGTGAAGAAGAGTTTTATGGATAAATTAGAATCAAAACTTATGCCCGTTGCTCAATATATAAGTAAAAACAAGTATCTTATATCAATTCGTGATGGATTTTTAATTAGTATGCCGCTTCTGGTTGTTGGCTCGATATTTATGCTTATTTCAAACTTTCCAATTCAACCTTGGATTGACTTCCTAAGGAATACAAATATAGGCGGAGCATCAATTGCGTCATATTTTTCTAATGTAACAGATGCAACATTTTCAATTATGTCTATATTTGTTGTTGTAGGTATTGGCTATAATTATGCTAAACAGGAAAAAACAAATATGATTTTCGGTTCAGCAGTTGCTCTTTTAAGCTGGTTTCTTCTTATGCCGTTTTCTACCTCATTTATACCAGAAGGAGCTACAGAAGCTATAACAGTTCCTAGCATTCCGCTAGAATGGGTTGGATCAAAAGGTATATTTTTAGGGATTTTATGTGCATTCCTTTCAGTTAAGATTTATAAATTTGTAGAAGATAAGGGATGGACAATCAAAATGCCAAGTGGTGTTCCCCCAACAGTCGGGCAATCATTTGCAGCATTGTTTCCAATTACCGGGGTAATCATCGTATTCTTCATTATACGACTTATTTTTTCATTCACACCTTGGGGAAATGCTTTCGAATTTATTTACAAGATATTACAGGTACCTCTACAGTCAGTAGGAGATTCCCTTGGAACAATGTTAGGGGTTTACTTGTTTGCTCATATACTGTGGTTCTTTGGAATTCATGGAACAAACATAACAGACTCAGTTTTTAGACCTATACTTTATGCATTATCTGCAGAGAATTTAAGAGCATTAGAGGTTGGGCAACCATTACCTCATATTATAAACACTCAGTTTCAGGATTTATTCGCTACATTTGGAGGAGCAGGATCTACACTTTCATTGCTAATTGCTATGTTTTTCTTCTGCAGATCAAAACGAATAAAGGAATTGGGTAAAATATCTATTGTACCTGGTATATTTAATATAAATGAACCAATTATTTTTGGGTTACCAATTGTACTAAATCCCATAATAGCTATCCCATTTATACTTACTCCAATGGTTAATATTTTGATATCCTGGATTACAATGAATATTGGACTTGTTCCAATTTGTAATGGAGTTATTATGCCATGGACAACACCACCTATCATTTCAGGTTTTCTATCATCCGGATGGCAGGGAGCATTGCTTCAGGTATTTTTAATTGCTCTTGGTGTAGTTATATATTATCCGTTCATTAAAACAATAGATAAGCAATACTTAAAAGATGAAGCAGAAGTTGAAGCAGATGGAAATGATGAGGATGTTTCTTTAGATGATTTAACATTTTAAAACTTAGGAGAATTATTTATGATTAAGATAATAGCAATTTATGATCAAATTCAATCTGGAATGGGCACTAAAGATGATAAAATGTTAGCCCTAGGTGGAAAGAATGTTCCTATAGGGCCTAGCATAATGATGGAACCTTATCTAAAAGATATTAACGCAAAGGTTGTAGCCTGCTTATATTGTGGTACTGAAACTTATTTAAGAGATAAAGAAACAGTAAGCAAAAAACTTTGCGAAAAGGTGCAAAAGCTGCATCCTGATGTGGTAATTTGTGGACCTGCTTTTAACTATAAGGATTATGCCCAAATGTGTGCAGAGATTACAGATAGCATAAGTCTTTCAACAGATGTGCCTGCAATTGCATCCATGTCTGCTGAAAATCAAGAGATAATAGAGAAGTACAAAGATCGAATATATATAGTAAAGTGCCCTAAAAAGGGAGATGTTGGTTTAAATAGTACGTTGAGTAATTTATGCAAGGCTGCAAAGTTACTAGCTGATAATGCTGATAGCGCTGGAGATATTAAACAATATTGTTTTTAAATTATGTAGTACTATTTATAAAATTTGACAAATAGCAGACTCAATCGAGTTTCTGCTATTTGTTCATGAAGTTTAAAATCTGAAAGGCTGGTGTATTGAAATGCATAGAATGGGTATCTCTATTTATCCAGAACATTCAACAGAGGAGAAAGATTATGCTTATATGAAATTGGCAGCAAAATATGGCTTTACTCGAATTTTTACCTGCCTGCTATCTGTGGATAAGCCAAAAGAAGTTATAATTAAGAAATTTACTAAATTTATGGAACAAGCCCATGAACTTGGATTTATAGTGGGTGTAGATACAAATCCTAGCGTTTTTTTGCATCTTGGGGCTTCTCCAAATGATTTAAAACCGTTTTTTGATATGAAGGTAGATATTATACGTCTTGATGGTCACTTTAGTGATATGGAAGATATAGCAATTACTCATAATCCATACGGTATTCCTATTGAGTTTAATGGAAGTTCCAATACGGCTTTGGATTTAATGATTGAAAGGGGCGCTAATACTCACAACATGATTGTTTGTCATAACTTTTATCCACAGAAATATACTGGACTTGGCTGGAATAAGTTTATGGAGTTTACAAATAAATATAAAGCTTTGGGACTTCCAGTTACAGCATTTGTTTCCAGCAATAATAAAAATACCTTTGGGCCTTGGCCGGTGTACAAGGGCCTGCCTACCTGCGAAATGCATAGAGGGCTGCCTATAAATTTACAAGTAAGACATCTTCTTGCCACTAATAAGATTGATGATATTTTAATTGGAAATGCATATGCTACGGAAGAAGAATTAAAATCAATATCTAAAGTTGACAAAACACGGATTACATTCAATATTGAATTGGCAGAGGATATTACAGAAGAAGAGAAAAATATAATATATAATTATCCCCATTTTGGAAGAGGAGACGCATCTGATTATATTATTCGCAGCAGCGTACCACGAGCAGATTACAAAAACAAAAAAATTCCACACCGAAATTATTCTGAAGAGTCATTTCATAAGGGCGATGTAGTAATAGTCAATGACAATCTATCACATTATAGAGGAGAATTGGAAATTGTAACAAAAGATATACTCAATGATGGCGAAAGAAACTTTGTGGGAAGAATACCAGAAGCGGAATTAATTTTATTAGATTTATTGAAACCTGAATACTTCTTTGGCTTTATTAATTATTAAAATATTTATTTATTGGTGGAAATAATTGTTTATTACTTTGAATCGATTCCTTGATAATAATTGATAGGAGGAGAGAGGGCTTGAAAAAGTTCCAATATGAAGTTGTAAATCCGCAAGGAATTCATGCTGCACCTGCATCATTGCTAGTTAATGAGTTTAATAAATTTCACTGCAATGTAATTATTGAAAAAGGTAAAAAAGTAATCGATGGAAAAGACATTTTTGCATTAATGGGCCTCAATATTAAACAAAACGATACGATTGTCGTGACTTTTGAAGGAAAAGAGGAAAATGAAGCTGTTAAAGCAGTAGAAAGATTATTAAAAGAAAACTTATAGAAGTAATTGGAAGCCAAAATGTGTTATGGAAAACCCTCTATTGATGAAAAACATTTATAAGTTGGGGACGGTGAGTTTTAATGCTTATCGTCCTCTTTTTTTTAGTATAGGGTGGAGCGGGCTTTGGCAAGGAATGGATTCATGATTTTGTCCTGCTTGTAGGAATGATTGTTCCCTATTGGAGTATAGAGTATAATGTATTTAGTGAAAAACATTGCAAGAAAATTTGAATTAGATCTTTAAGAAGATTAAGAAGATTAAGAGGATTAAGAAGATTAAGCAGGGGGATAAATAATTTATGAAAATTTCAAAGAAAGATGCGTTGGCATGGTTTGAATTCTTCTCAATATTGCCAGAAGATGAGGAACTTATGATAAAACAACAAGAAATAGTTTACGCTACATTTGCACAAATTGAGGCAGTAATCGATCATAGAAATGATATATTAATGTCGGAAATTAAAGGCTTGAAAACCTTGAATAATAAAACTTTTTTTGTGGGAGATGAAAGCAAATTTCCTAGGGGATGTAGGTCTTGTCTAATGGGAAACGGTTTGACTGCAATTAGGAAAACAAACAAATGTAACATAGAGTGTAAGTTTTGTTATAATTATGGAGAATTAGATGATATTCCTCCCATTGGTGAAGGCATGTGGGAAATAGGTGGTACAAGGTTTTATGATAAGGATATTGATTTACTCCTTTCCATACAACAGAAACCAACTGGCATTGCCTATGTTTATTTAGAGCCATTCATGGAAATTGAAAAGTACTATCCGGCTATAAAGAAATTTAGTGATGCAGGGGTTTATCAACATTTATATACAAATGGCATTTTAGCTAGGGAAGAAACATTAAAAGCATTAGGTGAAGCAGGCCTTGATGAGATACGTTTCAACTTAGGTGCCTCTAATTGTTCAGACCAAGTTATTAAAAATATTGGAATAGCAAAAAAATATATTAAAAATGTAGGTATTGAAACTCCAATGACTCCTGAGTTTTTTAAAGGCTTTTTTGAGAAAAAGCAAGCAATATTAGGGACAAAACTCGACTTTATCAATTGTGCAGAATTACATTTAAATGAGAATAACATAGATAATTATTACGGGGAAGATATGTATATTGCAAGACAAGGCTATATTTCTCCAATTTGGAGTAGGGAATTAACTCTGAAATTCATGAAAATTGCTGATGATGAAAAGTGGGATTTAGTAGTTCATGATTGCTCAAACTATACAAAGTTTGCCAGAGATTTGAATTTAGGTAGCAAAGAGGGTAAGTGGTTCGGAGCTAGCAATTATGCTTGTGAGTTTCCAAGAACTCCATACGAAGCATTTTTACCTATACTGCGTGATGACAATTTTAAATTCTTAAGTGAAGAAGAATTGCCTGATGGCTATAAGCCAGGAGAGTTGATCTTTTAGGGAGTATTGCCAACTTGTTTTAATAATGGGAAAAAATTATGAGTAGGTGTGAAAAAGCGATAGTAACAGTATTGTGTACGGTATATGACGGGAATAAGATTTTGCTTCAAGATAGTGTTAAAGAGGATTGGCGTGGACTTACATTCCCAGGCGGTTATGTTGAAAGGGAAGAATCATTTAAGGGAAATACGCACGCAGATATAAAATGCGATATGGCGAGGATGTTTTTATGCTGTTAGTTCCTGCACCGCAAAATCTCATTATAGATGCGTATCCAAAGTCGTATTATGTCCACCAAAGGAATAAGAAAACACGGCTACGGTTAGACTGTGCAATTGATAATGTTCGGCTGAATCATTACTATGAAAACAAAGGATATGTTTTTGCGGGTCAATGTTTAGATGGCTCGTATGTCGGAAACAAACGAGAAAAAAGACTAGGCTGGCAAATTACAAATTTATCGAGTGCATCTGTTGAACAGGTTTAAATCGGGTATTAAAGTAAAAGTATAAAACATAACTTGGAGTCAGACCGTCAACTAGGAGATAAATTCTCTTGGTTGGCGGTTTTTTATATAAAATAAAATCAAATGATTATTGACATATGTCAGAAATGGGATATAATAAGAATTAAAAATGGCATATGTCAGAAAACACAAGGGGGTGAATACCGTCTTTGTGACGGATTAGGAAATAGCTTCCTGAAAATAAGATCCATTGCTCAAATTTAGGTGTTAGAGCGTTATGTAATGCAATTGAAAATTATTTAAGTAAAAACAGAACGGAGGACTCTTATGAAAATAGTAATTCCAGTAGATGAGAAAACCTTGGAGTCGGACGTATGTGCATCCTTTGGGCGTACTCCCTATTTTCTTATTCATGATACAGAAACTAAGGAAAGTGTATTTATTGATAACAGTGCGGCGGCAAGCACAGGTGGCGCCGGGATTAAAGCTGCACAAACGATAGTAGATAATAAGGCAAATGTTTTGCTCGCTCCCCGATGCGGAGAAAATGCTGCCGACGTACTCAAATCTGCTGATATTAAAATATTTAAAACAACATCTGCCTCAGCAAAGGGTAATATTGATGATTTCATTGATGGAAAACTTTCTTTGCTAGATGAAATTCATGCCGGATTTCATGGGCAGGTCGGCAATTAATATGAGAATAGCTGTGCTAAGCGGTAAGGGCGGCACAGGAAAAACACTGGTATCGGTGAACTTAGCTGCGGTAGCGAAAGCATCGACATATATAGACTGTGATGTGGAGGAGCCAAATGGACATCTGTTTTTTAAGCCTAAAAAAGTTCAGTATGAAGAAATATCAGTGAAAATTCCAAAAGTGAATAATGAACTATGCAATGGATGTCGAAAATGCGTTGACTTTTGTAAATTCAATGCCCTTGCCTATATCAAAAATAAACTGATTGTCTTTGACGAGGTCTGCCACTTCTGCGGCGGCTGCATCATGCTTTGCCCTGAAAAGGCACTAACAGAGGAAGAAAAGGTTATTGGCAAAGTTCAAAAAGGAACTTCAGACGAGGTAACGATATACACAGGAATATTAAATACCGGTGAGGCTTCGGGTATTCCTATTATAAAACAGCTGCTTGCTGAGAAAAATTTGGAAGCAAATAAACAGACTTTTATTGACTGCCCTCCCGGAAGCGCCTGTATTGTAATGGAAAGCATCAAAGATGCAGATTACTGTATATTAGTAGCTGAGCCTACATTGTTTGGTGTGCATAATCTTAATATGGTATACGAACTGGTCAAGTTATTTAATAAGCCATCCGGGGTGGTTCTTAACAAATGTTTGGAAGAAGAAAACCCGGCAGAGAAGTTCTGTTTAGAAAAAAATATTAAGATTTTAGGCCGGATTCCATTTGACACTAACCTCGGAGCATTGAACTCAAATGCAGAAATTGCCGTTAGTAAAAATGAAAAATACCAGGATATGTTTTCTTCTCTGTTGAAAACAGTGACAAAGGAGGTGCAGCATGAAACAACTACTAATCCTTAGCGGTAAAGGCGGCACCGGAAAGACCACAATAGCGAGTGCATTTATAAAACTCGCTGATGCCAAGGCATATGCGGATTGTGATGTAGATGCTCCTAACCTGCACCTTATAACCGGGTGGAACGCTGAACCGGAAAAAATAGACTATTATGGGTTGCCAAAAGCGGGGATAAATACAGAACTGTGTATTGAATGCAATCAGTGCAGACAAAACTGCCGATTTGATGCTATTTCAATAGATAAAAAATATAAAGTAGATCCTTTTGCGTGTGAAGGCTGTGGCGTTTGCGAAGCTGTTTGCCCGGTAGGGGCTGTGTCTTTAAAACCGGCTGTAGCTGGTGAGTTGATGTTATATGCAAATGAAGGAAAAGTTTTTTCTACAGCACAACTCAAAATGGGCAGCGGTACCTCTGGAATGCTGATCACAGAGGTTAAAAAACAAGTGAAGTCGGCAGCGGTTGATGCCCATCTTGCAATTATTGACGGTTCTCCCGGTATAGGCTGCCCTGTTATTGCATCACTCAGCGGTGTGGATATGGTTTTGATAGTTGCCGAACCTTCCATATCAGGTATCAGTGATATGGAGCGTATCATAAATACGGCGGCGAAATTTGGAACTAAGACAGTAGTATGTATAAACAAATATGACACCAACATTGGAAATACAGAAAAGATTGAAGAGTTTTGCAAAAAACAAGGGCTGGCTTTTATGGGCAGAATACCTTTTGATTCTGGCGCAGTGAAAGCTATTAATAATGGCCAAACTATTGTGGACATAGACTGTGCATCAGGAACTGCAGTGAAAACGATTTACAATAAGACAATGAAATTGCTTTTTGAAGGAGGCGGTGGGCTAAGGTCATGATTATAAAAACATTAGTGGAAAACACATCGATATCGAAAGACTTCAGTAGTGAGCATGGTCTTAGCCTGCATATAGAAACAAAGAAACATAAAATATTGTTTGATGTTGGAGCAAGTGATTTGTTTCTACAAAATGCAAAAAAGCTTGGTGTAAATATTGCTGATGTTGATTTTCTTGTAATTTCACATGGACATTACGACCATGGTGGCGGATTAAAAGTATTCTTTCAGGAAAACAGTAAAGCAAAAGTATATCTCCGCCAAGAAGCGTTTGAAAAGCATTATGCCTTGCGTTCAGTAGGTAAGCCCAAATTTATTGGCTTAGATGAGGATTTGAAGAAGAATAGGCAAATTGTATTTACTTCAGATAATTATTCTATCGACAAAGGGGTTTGGTTATTCTCCAATATTTCACAAAAGGAGCCTCGACCAAAATCAGATAGCGGTTTGTTAACTGAGTATAATGGGCAAATGACGGATGATACTTTTGCTCATGAACAAAACCTCGTAATAGAGGAAGGCGGAAAGACTCTTTTGGTAACGGGCTGTGCTCATAATGGCATCATTAATATACTTGAGCATTTTCATATGCTTAAAGGACGAATGCCCAACTATGTGATAGGCGGATTTCATCTTTCCAGCCGCTCTGGTGGAAATGAGGAATTTGGTACGATAGATAGAATTGGTAAACACCTAATGAGTACAGGAGCAAAGTATTATACCTGCCATTGTACAGGCATGGAAGCCTATGAAAGGCTGAAATCTGCTATGGGTGATAGCATTGATTATCTGTCAGCAGGTAGTGAAATAACAATTTAAAATAGAGGGGTTAAGATTATGAGCGAGAATTGCAATCAAAGCTGCAGCAGCTGCTCGGAGGACTGTGCAGAAAGAAAAGAACAGAGAACCGATTTCTCCGAAAAACCACATGAAATGAGCAACATAAAAAAGGTCATTGGTGTTGTCAGCGGTAAGGGAGGCGTTGGTAAGTCACTTGTAACCTCCATGCTTGCAGTTACTATGAATAGAAGGGGCTTTCATACCGCTATTTTGGATGCTGACGTTACCGGACCTTCTATCCCTAAAGCATTTGGTATCAAGGAAAAAGCTACAGGCAGTGAATTAGGTCTATTTCCTGTTAAAACCAAGACCGGTATTGATATTATGTCTGTTAATTTACTTTTAGAAAATGATACTGATCCAGTTGTCTGGAGAGGGCCAATCATTGCTGGCACAGTCAAGCAGTTTTGGACTGATGTTATCTGGAACGATGTGGATTTTATGTTCATCGATATGCCGCCGGGTACCGGCGATGTCCCCCTTACTGTATTTCAATCTATTGCTGTTGATGGGATTATTGTTGTGACATCACCGCAAGAATTGGTATCGATGATTGTTTCAAAGGCAGTCAAGATGGCTGAGATGATGAATATCCCTATTATTGGTTTAGTGGAAAATATGTCATATTTTAAATGTCCTGATAACGACAAGGATTATCAGATATTTGGCGAAAGCCATATTGAAGAAATTGCTGATAAACATAATTT
>ENA-UOOK01001167-UOOK01001167.1-fermentation-metagenome-genome-assembly--contig:-NODE-1167-length-34982-cov-8.828414_pt1 | contig 34982 bp, 33 predicted proteins | sample MGYA00245777_ERZ724023 | MGnify/ENA primary metagenome ERZ724023 (study PRJEB28704, sample SAMN03018312) | fermentation metagenome | biome: anthropogenic terrestrial biome; feature: soil; material...
GACAAGTGTCACTAATGACTAATGGTAAGATTATCAAGATAGAATATTTTGCAAGGAGAAAAAATTACGAAATAATAGATGAGAATTTTGATGATTGCTATATTGAGGTAAACGATAGATCTGATAATTTCAAATTGGTAAATAGCATTCGGGAATTAGTAGAAATGGCAAATACTATATTTGAGAAATACGATTTTACTATCAATCAGGATGCTATGGATAATGTATTGGATTTTATAGATATTAAACGACTTATAAAAAAGGCAAGAGAGACATGATTTGTGTAAGATGGGATAGGAGAGATAACGATGTTTATATCAAATATTAGTATTAAAAACTTTAGAAATTTTGATAGTATCTCGGTTGATTTTAGAGATGGAATTAATCTGTTAATTGGGCAAAACAATGCAGGAAAGTCTAATCTTCTAAGGGCATTAGGAATTATATTTGATAGCTCAACTAAAAAACAATTATCGATTAATGATATTTATAATAATATACCTTTGGAAGAATTAAAGCTACACTCTCCTAAGGTATCAATAACCGTGATTTTATCACAATCTAAAAATGAAGACTTGATGGGAGGTGAATTGGTTACTGTTAGTAATTGGCTTATTTCCTTACAGGAACCTTACTTAGCACAAATTCAGTATGAATTCTTTTTACCAGAAGCTCATGAAGCAAAATATAGGGATGATATGCAAGATGTATCTTCAAAGGAAGAGGCTTGGGAGGTTATTAATGATAATTTTATAAGATTATATATAAATAAAACATGGGTTGGAGAACCAGATAATCAGATACAAATTGACGGTGAAAGTCTTAATAAATTTGATTTTCAATTTTTAGATGCTATACGTGATGTAGAAAGAGATATGTTCTCTGGTAAGAATACACTATTAAAGAATGTGATTGATTTTTTTATTGATTATGACATTAAATCTGATAAAAATCTTACAGAAGAAGAACAATCTGAACAGATAGCAAGTAGAAAAAAAGAATTTGATACTACATCGCAATTGCTTGTAGAGAAGTTGCAAAACCGTCTAAAAAGTGGGAATAAGGAAATATTATCATATGCAGATGGCATTGGTGCTTCATTTGATAAATCTGAACCTGATTTAGAGGGTAAGATCACTGAAAGTGAATTATATTCTATTTTGCAATTAATTGTAAAGCAAAATACAGGTATGAGTATACCAATATCAAATAATGGTCTTGGATACAATAATTTGATCTTCATGTCATTATTATTGGCTAAAATGCAAGTTGATTCAGATGGAAAATATTTGGGGAGTAATGCTAAAGTTTTTCCTATATTAGCAATAGAAGAGCCTGAAGCTCATCTACACCCAACAATGCAAATTCAATTTATTAAGTTTCTAAAGAAAAATATTAGTGAAAATAAAGTAAAGCAAATATTCATAACATCACACTCAACACATGTTACTTCATCAACTCCGCTAGATGATATCATTTGCTTTTACAAAGAAAATGGGAGGTCTGAAGTTGCATATCCTGGCAGAGTGTTCTTTGACATTGAATCAGGAGAATTAAAAAAAGATAAACTTGATAGTAAGAAATATGTTCAGAGATTTCTTGATGCAACTAAATCGAATATGCTATTTGCAGAAAAAATAATCTTCGTAGAAGGAATAGCTGAACAACTATTAATACCTGTTTTTGCAGATTACATAGGTAAATCTTTAGAAGAACATCATATTTCAGTCATTAACATTGGTGGTAGATATTTTGAACATTTTCTTTACTTATTTGATAATAACAAGGAAGGTACTATTAAACGGAAGATTGCATGTATTACTGATTTAGATCCTACACGAAAAGAAAAAGATAAAGAAAAGGCAAAATTTAAGAAATGCTATCCTTTTGAAATGAATGCTGATTCATCAATCTACGATTATGGGTTAAACTTAAATATGGAAAAGTACCAGGAGGACAACCATCCAAACATTCGATCGTTTATGCAAGACAAAATCTATGGCAAAACTCTTGAATACCAGTTGGCTTTTGAAAATGAGAAATGCAGATTACTATTAACTCCATCGTTACAGAATAAAGATGAGTTAGTCGATTTAATGACTATGATTGAGGAGAATAAACCATTAGATGATATGTTGGTTAAACTACGAGAAAGCGATGAAAATAATAGGGTTATAGATTCTATAACAAAATCAAATGAAGATTCTTGGAATGATGAAATGAAGAAAAAAGCAATATTTGCTTCAAGATACTTAAACTCAGTTGGGAAAGGTGAGAATGCATTAGAATTGTCATCTGAATTGAGAGAAAATTTATCGAAAAAGGATACGGAAGAATTTATTGAATTTAATGTGCCAGCATATATTAGAGAGGCAATAGAATGGATGTGTGAAGATATATGATCATTACATCGAAAGATAAAATATGTATTGAAGAAGACTTTAAAATTGAGGCCGGGCCAGGAGCAGGAAAAACTGAGTTCTTAGTAAATCATATTAAGAATGTTCTTCAAAATTCAACAAGATTATCACGAGTGCGAAAAGTTGCATGTATAACATATACTAATACAGCTGTGGAAACTATCCTTAAAAGGTTAGGAAACGGAGTTTCAAATCAAGTGGAAGTATCAACAATTCATAGTTTTTTATATAGAAATGTTGTAAAACCCTATTGCTCATTTATCCCAACTGAATATGAATTGTGTTCCAGGAATGTGAAAGGTCATGATGAATTTTATGTGAGTAATAGATATATTAATGAATGGTTTGAAAATGAAGATTTAAGTGAATTAAGGCATCCTAATACCAAAAATCAGATTCTTAAAATGCCAGCATATAACCAAGCTCTAAAAAATTGGCTATTATCAATGCAATGTGTTTGTGGAGAAGGAACAGTTTTATTTAAGTGCGATAATACAAAGGCTGTCGGCTATGATAAAGATAATGATACTCCATTAAGGCTTAGAGCAAAAAGTTTAAACATATTATCTAATAAAATAATTGGTCTTAAGAAAATATATTGGCGAAAAGGTAAACTCGACCATAATGATGTGCTATTTTTTTCATTTGTTCTTATTGAGAAGTACCCCTTTATCTTAGCTGTACTTAGGGCAAAATTTCCATATATGTTTATAGATGAATACCAAGATACAAATCCTATACAATCACATATTTTAAACGAGATAAGGAAAAGAGATACTGTGGTAGGAGTAATAGGCGATAAAGCCCAGTCAATTTATAAGTTTCAAGGTGCAGATCCTTCCTTATTTGATTCATTTGAAGTCGATGAAAGTAATGTTTATACAATTAATAATAATCATAGAAGTACAAATCAGATTGTAAAGTTTCTGAACGATATACGTGATGATATAAATCAAGAGCCATGCAATAATATTAATGATATTGAAGCTACTATATATGTGGGAAATAGAAATGCTGGTTACAACAAGACATGTGAAATTTGCTGCGAAGAAACGGTAGTCTCACTTTCAAGAGATAATATCAATTCGAATGCTATGAAAAAAGAAATTGAAGGGAATGACTTAAATAGAAAATTACTTGAAAAGCACTCAGAACAAGACAGTAATAGCGAACGAAGAAATTATATAGTATCTTTTATTCAATCTGTTGAATTGGCAATAAATAGCAAATATAAAGAAGCAATAAAAAGTATAGAGTGGCTTTTCAGGAATGAAGAGAATCCAAAGAAAACAGCACTTTTTTCATTAACAACAATGCTTAAAATATATAATCAATATTGTGATGATACGTTAATGAAATTTTATGAATTAACATGCTCAACGCTAAGTGCTAACTTAGCAGGTTTTAGAAAAGGCGCTGCAAAAGATTTTTATGAGAATACGTTGTATAAAGACTTGGCGATCTGTATTAATATCACAGAAGATATTAGTAATCATATAACAATTCATAAAGCAAAAGGAGCTGAATATGAGGATGTTATTTTAATTGCTAATAAAGAAATTAAAGGCTTTCTATTAAATCCTGACTTGCATAATAATGAAGAACATCGAATAATTTATGTTGCGATGAGCAGGGCGAAAAGAAGATTGTTTATACAGCTGGAAGAGCTCAGTGATATAGAGGAAAAAAGGTTACTTGATAAATTTAACTATTTGAATATTGAAAGGTTATGAGATGGTGATAATAAAATATACATAAATAGAATAACTTGAAGTTAGATTAGATATTGGGGTGGTTAGATATTAAGCATTGGAAATTCTAATTTGACAATGAGACAGATCAATACAAAGTCCAATTTGAAAAGAAAAATGAGGTGATTAATTATTGAAAAGGGAATATTTTGATGTACTCGAAGAAGTTTATACCGAAGGTGGTATAGGAAACACAGTTATGAATGAATTTTATGACAATATTGTATCTGGTGGAAGTGAAAGGCAATTTGCAAGGCTTGCTGTATATATGGAGTGGAAATACGGAATTAAGTCTATAAAGCAAATAAAGACAGAACATATATATGAGCTTTTAGAGCTTTTCAGAGGAGAAGGTTATAAAGATGCAACTCTTAAAAGCTACATATCAGCTTTTAGGCGAGCTTGTAAATGGCACAGGAACTTGCTTTCAGAGGATTTCGTGATACCGTCAAACACAGGATTTGAAAAATGGGCAGAGAAAAGAAAGGTTTAAAATGAATGATTAAAGTAGAAGGCACATTGAAAGATATTAAATATTCCTTGAAAAATAAAAGAATAAAAGATAATGAGAGTTGCCCTTGTGGAAGTAGAGTTGAGTTTGTATCTTGTTGCAAATGTAAACCTTTGAAGGCGATTAATAAATCTAAAAAACCAGCTGATGTACAAATAATGGAAAAGGTGCGCTCAAAGATGAAAAGATGCTGTAGTAATTGGAAAGAGAATAGGTTTTGGATTAAAAAATGCTTTTCGCCAAAAATATGATGATGCGTATTATAATTCACCTAAAATCAATTTATTTGTATGAGGAATATCAAATTGGAAGGATATACATAGGAGCATTCTTCAAAAAACTGCTAAGACTAAAGCCCTCAGTATGCTGAGGGTTTTATTGTTGGTAGCTTTTATCTTTACTAAATTATACATCAATATATAAGAGTTGCCATGCTATAATTGACGTAGCTATTAATCAAAAATGAAGTGATACGTGCTGAAATTATTGAAAATATACTTTGACACCAAGGGGGTATTAGGTGCGATGGTCATCTTTATTGTCACCTCAAGGCATGTGGAATCCATAATCCTGTTGCAAAAGAAAAATAGCTAAATTGTAAGAAGAAAAATCAATATAAAAGAGGTAAAATTTAGGATGTGAGAGTTAAAACTTTCATATCCTTTTTTTATACAAAATATATGGATTAGCCATTTTATATAGATATTGGAGAGCTATACTATGAAGAAAGTTATATTTATACCAGCTAAATTACCAGAATACAAGAAAATAAAAGTTTCAGCATATTGCAGGGTTAGTACTTTAAACAGGATTCAAAGAGAAAGCTTGCAATGGCAAATAGATTATTACACAAATATGATATTAGTAAATCCAGATTGGATTTTTGCAGGTGTGTTTTATGATGTTGGGAAAAGTGGATTAAGAAAAGAAGGAAGACTAGGACTTAATAAAATGTTAACAAAAGCATATAAGGGTGAAATTGACTATATCCTTGTTAAATCTATTAGTAGATTATCTAGGGATATTATAGATGTACTAGAAATTATAAGATCACTAAGGGAAAGGGGAATAAATATGCATTTTGAAAATGAAAATCTAGATTCAATAAAATTAGAGAATGAATTAGAAATAACATTAAGAAGTATGTTAGCACAAGAGGAAAGTAAAAATACTAGTGAAAATATTCAGTGGGGATTTCAGCGTAAATTTGAAAAAGGAGATATTTTTACAAAATATAAGAATTTTATGGGATATACATCTGTTGATGGAGAAATGGTAATTGTCCCTGAGCAGGCTGAGATAGTTAGAAAGATATTTGACTTGTATTTACGGGGATTATCATTTAGGCAAATCAAAGATTACCTGGAGTCAATGGATATAAGAACGGTCACTGGAAATGAACATTGGGATACAACTACCATTCAGAAGATGTTGCAGAATGAAAAGTATAAAGGAGATACAAGATTACAAAAGACATATACAGAAGATTTCATGACAGGTAAAAAAGTGAAGAATACTGGGCAAAGACATAGTTACTATGTAAGTAATAGTCATCCAGCTATTGTATTAGATGAGGTATTTGACAAAGTACAGGAAGAAATGGCTAAAAGGTCAAGGTTAATTTATAAAGAAGATGGAACAGTAGAATCAAAAGGAAAAAGATATAACAGTAAATATTTATTAGGAAATATACTGGAATGTGGATATTGTGGAGCATCTTACAGGAGAAGAACTGAAAGGGGTAAGGTAGTTTTGAGATGTGCAACTAGGATGGAAAAGGGAAGAGATAATTGTGGTGATTCTCCTACTCTTAAGGAGGAGTTCATAGAAAGAAGTTTAGTAGAATGTGTTTGTAGAGGTAAATCCTATGACGAAGAAATAATTAGAGACAAGATAGATAAAATTTTAGTTTCCCGTAAGTATATAGATATATGTTGTAAAAATGGGGATGAAATTAGGGTTGAAATTTAGAATATAAAATATAATTTTAAATAGGTAATAGAAATAGAGCAAATAAAGATAAAGATTAAAGATAGCGATGGAACAAATGGCGAACTACTATGATTGAATAAAAATGAGCAGTAACAGATTAAGTAAAAGTTACTGCTCTAAAGCTTATAATATGCCAAAATTAAAGTTCTCAAATAACACTGAGAGTTTTAATGTTGGTATATTTTGTAGAAATAAGTCGACAGAATAATCTATACATTTGGAGAATAGTGGGGTTTTGGGTTGAGAAAAGATAGAGTATGGTATAAAATTGAAGTATGGCTATTTCAAACCATAGTTGCTAACATTTACATGATGTTGATGACTGGTTATATAGATTTATATATCACATTTAATGGGTGCAACCAATACAATTAAAGTCCTCTTTGACTCTAATGATTTACCTTGTGAGTATAAATCAAAACCATATGATAAAAAATGAGAAAAATTACAGACTCTAAGCAACCGAATAATTATTACTTACTTCCACAAGTATGCTTTAGTTTGTAGTTGTTTTTAGAGGGGGAAGATAAGTATGGGCTTAAAAGAGATACATGAAATTTTAACAGATATGAACTTAGAGGAAAATGATAATTTTGTAGAATTATATTTAATAAATAAAAAGAATTCTGAAGAATATTATTCATATAGGTTAACGGTTGAAAAAAAGCTTCAGCGAGAGTTAATTGAGATAGTCTTAACATCTGTTTTAAATGTACGAGATAAAGAAATCTGTGAATATAATCCTATAGGGCAGGTAGATTCTGTCATAGAGAAATGTAGTTTAGATTATATAAAAAATGCTGACAATGTTTTATCTTCAATGGAAGATGGTTCACCAAATAGACTAGAATCGCTGCCAGAGATAAAAGACATACATAGTTATTGTATTAAAATAAAAAAAGGTGATGTGTCTATTATAACATTTAGAAGGTTTAATAAACTAAGAAGATTAAGAGCAGGATTTATTGGAACAGTAGTAGAAGGTAGATTTAAATCTTTAGATGGAGAATTAATAGGATTGTACAACGACATTGATATAATAATTTTTAATGGGGATATTTTCACCTTAAATCACATAGCTTTAGAAAGGATATTCGATATTGAAGTACAATTTAAAGAAAAAGCAAAAGAAGCTATTCAAGATATAAGAGACAAAGATATTATAGATAACTTTGATAAATTTGAAGACGATGCACTAAATAACTTAAATGTAATAAAAAGGTTAACGAAGATAAGGGAGAATAAAACTCTACCTAAGGTTTTTGATAATTTTGATAATGTACCGAAAGTAATAGAATACTTTGGGTTAAATATTGAATTAAATCAAACTCAAGATAAAATTATTTATGTTGATAAAACTCAAATTGAGGACATCACATTATTAATGAATGACTCTTATTATGAAACTATAATAGCAGGGGTACCAGGGATTGATAAGTTAAAATAAAAAATGGGGGGAAGTATATGAGATATTTTAGAAAGTTAATTTCAACCATAGTAAAATGGATGATTTTTTTAACATCTTATATCCCTTTATTTATTTTGATTATAATAAAAGATCTTAAGGGTTTAACAATAAATAGTTTAAGAATTACCTTTAAAGAAAACAAGCTATTTATTTTTGTGATTTTGATATTATCAACTATATCCAGTTTAATAACTATAATATTATTTAGGGCAGAAAAATGTAATCCCTTAGAAATAAAAGAAATTGAAAAAGCTGATGAAAGTATATTAGAATATTTCATAACATATTTAATACCATTATTAGAAATCGAATTAGGTAATGAGATAAGTATTTTAATTAATGTAATAATATTTTTAATAATAGGAGTTTACCAAGTAAAAGGAAACAAATTATATTTAAATATAGTTTTGGTTTTTTTAGGCTACAACATTTATAAATGTAATTCAAGATATATTTTAATAAGTAAAAAAGGCATAGATGATATTAAAATAAATAATCAAATAAAAGTTAACTTATTAGGAAATGTAGCGATTTACTAATATTCAATAGGTTTAGATATTGATTGAATCTTATATGAAGATATATTAAAAGTATTATATTTTCATTTAAAAAAGTAACTTGCTATAAGAGAATAAAATTAGGGTATTCAATGAATTTTATGATGGAAAATTATTGGGGAAACTAAAATATTTAATTAATTAAGAAGAAAACATATTATCTAGTAAATAAGATAGTTGTTTTATAATTTATTAAAATTTAGATGTATGGAGATGAGCAAATGACAATAGATATTAATTTTTCAAACATACGTGAATATGATGGGAGCAAACAAAAAGGATTTGAAGAATTAGTATGTCAAATTGCTCACATCGAAAAACCACTAGGCGGGGGGAAATTTGTACGCAAAGAAGGCTCTGGTGGAGATGCTGGGGTTGAGTGTTTTTGGATTTTAAATGATGGTCAGGAATATGCGTGGCAGGCAAAATATTTTACTGAAAGACTTACTTCTTCCCATTGGAGTCAAATAAATGAGTCTGTAGAAACAGCAATCAATAAACATGATAAGCTGTCTAGATATTATGTTTGTATACCAATAGATAGGACTGACAGCAGAAAAGAAAGAAAAGGAAATCCAACAAAATCAGCTTTAGATTATTGGAATGAATATGTTGAAAAATGGACAGCATTGGCATCTGAAAAAGGGATGAATGTAGAGTTTGAATATTGGGGTAAACACGAGTTAACTTTGTATCTACAGAAAGATAAGCCTGAATATACTGGAAGAGTACTATATTGGTTTAATACTGCTGTTATTTCGAGAGATTCATTATTAAGACTTGCTGAGAACTCACGTGAATGTTTAGGAGAAAGATTTACTCCTGAATATCATGTTGATTTGCCAATTGCTAAGTCATTTTCTTGCATTGGATTTGATGAGAATTGGAGGAATTTTCTAAGAAATATATTATCGGACATTTATAATCTTAGAAGAGAAATTAGGACAATTAATAATTATTTATTGCTAAGTGATAAGAAAGAATTATGTCAGCAAATTATAGATAAGTATGAACAATTTTTAAATACAGCATTCGAATTTGAAAATGATAGCTTTTTCTTATTTAATCACTTGGAAGACTTTAAAAAAAGCATAACAGAATTCATAGATATGTGCAATGAATTAGATGGGTATATTTTTGAAAAGTATTCAACTGATAGTGAAATGAAAGAGAAATTCGGAGACGCGAATAATAGTTTGCGTAAAATTACGATTTCACTAGGTGAATTAGAAGATTTTTTTACTTCAAGGGATGTCATAGCTGGTAAGGAGAAAGAGTTATTAATAACAGGGGTAGCTGGAAGTGGAAAATCACATTTACTATGTGATGTATCAATAAAAAGACTTAAAGATGATTTACCAACAATATTTTTACTGGGACAGCATTACTCTGGAGGTAATCCTATTAGATTTATTGCTGAAAAGTTAGACCTGGTTAACTATTCTGATTCAGAGGTTTTAGGAGCATTAGATGCATTAGGAGAGGCAAACAAAAGCAGAACTCTTATTATTGTTGATGCAGTAAATGAAGGAAATGGAAGAGAGCAATGGAGAGATCATTTAAAAATGTTTCTACAGCAATGTAAAGAATTTAATAATCTGGCAGTAGTTATAAGCTGTAGAAATACTTATACTGAATTTATAATACCTGATGAGGTTCTCAATAAAATTACTGTAATTAATCATGAAGGATTTAGGGGATATGAGCGACGAGCTGCATTGAAGTACTTGGGGAATCAGGGAATTAGTTTACCAAGTGTACCATTCTTTTCTCCTGAATTCAGTAATCCATTATTTTTAAAGACAACTTGTAATGCAATAAAAAAAATGGGACTAAAGGAATTTCCAAAAGGCCTTAATGGATTTAGCCAAGTTTTTGAATTTTATTTGGAAAGCTTAGAAAAAATTATAAAACAGAAGAAACATACTCATAGTAATCAGCTTGTAAAAAATGCTGTTCGTGCACTTATAAATAAACTATACCCAGATAATCTTTGGGGAATATCATATGGTGAGGCAGTAAAAATTATTAATGATTGTGACTTTACGAATAAGGTTCAACACCATTATTTGATTTGCTTATATTTGAAGGATTAATTTCTTATGATGTAATTGAAGATAATTTGGGAGAGAAATTTGAAGTTGTTAGATTCACCTATGAAAGATTTAGTGATTATGCAATAGCTAATCATATATTAGGAAAATATAATACGGAAGAAGAGCTAGGTAAATCATTTTCTGAAAATGGTGCAATCTTCAGACTCTTAAAAAGTGAGAATAGGTATAGCCATGCTGGTATCATTGAAGCACTAGGTATTGAAATTCCTGAGAAGTTCGGCAGAGAATTTATTGAATATATTAAGCCAGAAGAAAATGATCATTGGAGGTCTAATTGGTACTTAGAGACAACTTTCAAGAATGGAATTTTATCAAGAACTGCGAATTCTATAACTGAGAAATCCCTTGAATTATTAAATGAACTAGGTGGTTATAGATATCATTCCAAAGCTATGGATATTTTGATTTCTTTATCCACTGAACCAAATCATCCATGGAATTCTGAATTCTTAGATTCTAATCTGCGGAAAAGAAAATTAGCTGAAAGGGATTTGTTCTGGTCTACTTATGTTGCAGTAAACAATTATTATGAAGATGAGGACCAATCAGAATCACCTATAAGAACTTTACTGAATTGGATATTAGACAGTGAGCTGAATGAAGTTGAACAAGAACGCCTCAGACTTTCTGGCATTGTACTTTTATGGATGACTACTACTTCTAATAGAGAAATAAGACAGCAGGCAACTAAGGCTCTTTCAAAGGTTTTATATCATATTCCAGAAGAGATATTTGCTTTTATTGAACTATATAACAATATTGATGATTCTTATTTAGTGACAAGCTTATATGGTGCTGTATATGGTGCAATTATTAATATTAAAGATAATAAGTTAGTAAAAGGAATTTCAGATTTAGTTATTAAAAAACAATTTTATGAAATGGTAGAACATCCTCATATCTTAATTAGAGATTATGCTAGAGGAATTATTGAATACGCTTATTATTTAGAGGAGAAAACAGATGAAATAGAGCAGTTTCGGCCTCCATATAAGAGTAAATGGCCATTAGAAAATCCATTGCCTTCAGAAATTGATGCGTTAGATCAGGAATATTCAAGTATAAAGAACTCTGTTCAGGGTTATATTGGAGATTTTGGTAGGTATGTTTTGAATGATGTTGAGAATTGGACTGCAACCCCATTATATAAAGAAATTGCAGAGAATGGTAAGGATCTTCAATATCATTTTGCTGAAACATTACCAAAAGAATTAAGGCTAAGATATATCGAAATATTGGATAGAAAAGTTGAGGAAGAGAACAATAAAAATTTTAGTTTGGAATCATATCTTGAAGCATTAAAATCATATGATGCTTTTTCAGATAATGAATCTGGTGATGATTGGGAGGATGAGGTTGAAGATTTAGAGGATGATTTAATTGATGATACTGAAGATGAAGAGTTAGGTTTTATTCCATCAATGAAAGAGAAGTCAGAAAAACAACTAATAACAGAGATTCTGACAACATTAGGGGAAACCGAGCAAGAATATTTCAAATGGGTACTGGAACAAGGGATATCTGAGCAAGTTGCAAGGTTTAGCCATAGTCTGTCATGTAGATGGGTAATAAAACGTGTTTATGAATTGGGATGGACAAAGGAATTATTTAATGATTTTGAAAGCATCTATTGTAACAGTGAGTATAGAATGGGAAAAGGTGTTACAGAGAGGATAGGAAAGAAATATCAGTGGATTGCATATTACGAACTTTTAGCTAGATTGGCAGATAATTTAATCTTTAGGGATAGAGGATATTCAGATGTTGATGACAGTAAATTTTATGGACCATGGCAGATAGATATTCGAGAGATGGATCCTTCATACTGGATTAGAGCTAAAACTAGACATTCATATGATGACTCTAATATACGTTGGTGGAGGCCTTATCAATTTAAATCTGATTTCAATAAATTAGAAGAACAGAAGAAATGGTTATGGGATACAAGCAGTTTACCAAACCTACAGTCTATTATTTGCACAAAAAATAATGAAACAGAAGAAGAATGGATAACATTACGTTCTTTTTGCAATTGGAAGACTGATGCTATAAAAGATAAAAATATATTAGGAGAGCCTAATATTTGGTATAGAATTAATACTTGTATAATTAAGCAAGAGAACTTGGAAGTTGTCAAGAAAAGTTTGATTGGTCAAGAGCTATGTTCTCCTGATATAATTTATATTCCTGATAGCAATAATCAAAGATTTTTAGGAGAATATCCATGGCATCCTTGTTATGATAATTTGGAGGAATGGGTTGAACATGAAGAATGGGATAGATTTAAAATTCCATGTAAATATCATGTTCCACTATTCGAATATAGTTGGTCAACAAGCAATTTTTCACACATGCCAGATGAATCTAGCACATTCTATATGCCTTCAAAGAAAATTGTAAAAGAGATGCAGTTATATAGGGACGTTTCCAACCCTTCTAATTGGTTCATGAATGACAAACTTGTGTTTATGGATCCTAGCTTGAATGTAGACACTCAGCCCTGCGCTCTAATACAAAAGGATATATTCAGTAAATGGCTATATGATAATGGATATTGTTTAATATGGTTAATTGGTGGAGAGAAACAATTATTTACACATAACGTTGAAAAATTCTATGGAAGATTATTATACAGTGGCTTATATTCAATGGATGGAAGTGGTAATATAACAGGAGAATGCTGGACGGAAAATCAATTGCCAAGAAAAGAATTGATTTAAGGTAGTATTTAAAATAATGTGAGTTCCAGAACATGGTAAAATGAAGAATTTTAAAAATGGTAAAATAATTTAGCAAATATAATGGTGTGAGGTAATTGTAATGTTTAAACGCTCCGAAATGATAGATGAAATACAAACATATTTAGGTCTTTTACAATCTAAAGTTAATTTCGCTAATGATATAGGTAAAACTGATTTAAATACCGATTCGGAAGATTTTTTTTGTAAACTGCTTAATTTTGTGTATAAATTAAATTTGAAAAATTTAAATAAATTACAAGTTGATTTTCCTGCAATCGATTTAGGTGATAATGGTGCTCGTACATGCTTTCAAGTGACATCAAGGGTTGATATAAATAAAATTAGGGAAACGTTAGATGCATTTGAGAGAAAAGAACTATATCATGAATACGATACAATAAATATTTTAGTTATTGGGAATAAGAGTAAACATACTGCAAAACTTGATTATAAGTATTGCAAATTTAAATATGATGAAAATTTATTTGATATAATGGATCTGAGTCAATACTTTGGACAAAATTTTAGGTTTTTTTAGTTCTCCGCCACCCTTGACAATCCAAACATAAATGCTATTAGGGTATCACCCGAAGGCGAAAAACTCAAAGCAAGATACATATCGCCTTCGTGAGGAGAAATCTTAGCATTTCTTTATTGGCTTATCAAGGGCAAGCCCTACGGGTGGCTAGCATCCCCTCAGGCCTTAAATCTAAAGCAAGCTATGCTGCTCTGCATATTTGCTCATATTGATTTGGGCTCAAATAGTTTATAGATGAATGGATTCTTTTTCTGTTATAGAATCCCTCTATGTACTTGAATAACTCAATTTGAGCATGTTTGTAATCTATAAATGTATGTAAATATGCACATTCTTTCTTAAGTAATGCATGAAAACTTTCTATACAGGCATTATCATAGGGGCAACCCTTAGCACTGTAAGATAATTTAAATCCCTTGGATTCTACTGTTCTACGGTATTCATTTGATGTATATTGCGACCCTCTATCTGAGTGTACAATTAAGCCTTCGCTAGGCTTTTGCGATACTATGGCATTATCTAGCGCTTTTAAAACTAATGTGGTATCCATGGACTTTGAATAACTATATCCTACTATTTTTTTGGTATGCAAATCTAAGATAGATGCTAGATAAGTCCATCCATCTCTTAAGGTGTGTATGTAAGTAATGTCAGCTACCCATTTTTCATTTAACTTAGTTGTGGAAAAATCTCTATTTAACAGATTTTCACCTTTGTCATAGACTTTATTACTTTTTTGTGGTCTATATTTTTTTACCACTATTGATCTGATGCCAAGTTTTTTCATATGCCTTTGGACTCGTTTGAGACTAATCTTCTCATATCCAAGAGCTTTTAATTCTTTTCGGATCTTAGGGGCACCATAGATTTTATTGCTATCATTGTAGATTTTTAAAATATCTTCTTGAAGCTTTTTATTAATAGATTTCCACTTGTTTTCTGGTTTTTCCTTTTGCTTATCATAGTAGGTACTTCTTGGAAATTTGAGTACCTTACACATAGTATCTATACTGTATAAAGTAGAATTAGCTTTAATTATGTCAAATAGTATGTCAAGATTTATTTCTTTGCGAATATAGCCATAGCCTTTTTTAGTATTTCATTTTCCTCCTTGAGCCTAGCATTTTCTTTTCTCATTCTATTGATTTCCTCAAGGTTTGTAGTATCTCCTTCTACTACATTAATTGGCGCTTTCTTCTTAGCCCAATTACGCACTGCTGTTTCACTTATGCTATATTCGCTGGCTACCTCTTTAGGTGTTTTTCCTGATAATACTAGTTCAGCTATCATTGTTTTAAATTCATCTGTATATGATTTTCTTTTAGACATTTTGTGGACACTTCCTTCCTCGGTTATTAGTATATATAAAACCTTATTTAGTGTCCATAGCTATATACTAACATCAATAACTAACTTATCAAAGGAAATTGCTAAGAAAGATAAAGATGAATTAAAATTAATTTTAGATCTTTTTAAAAGAGAATATAGTGATAAAATTATAGAAATTATTAAGGAAACTCGAGAGGATAAATCGCTTTATTTTCCTAAAAAGGTTTCAGAGGATAATTACTTTGCCTATTATGCCTACGGATTAGGTCAAGTGAGAATAGATGCATTTTTACCTAAAAATTTAGATCAAGAGTTGTCATGCTGTATACTCTTTCAGCAACCAGGGCTTTCAGATTGTATGATTTCATTTGATGAGGATGAAATAAAAGAAATATTATTTGAAGGTCATGAAAAAGGATTAACAGGTGAACGAGGATTTATTTGGTATTTAGATATGGATAATGACAAGGTGGGAATTAAGTTTCCTAACAATCGGTTTGTTACTAATATTAATACAGCTAGACAATTATGTGACATAATAAATGACTTGTTTTATTCATATTTAAATTCAAAACAAAAAATTTATGAAGTTATCGGAGCAAATCATTTTAATGAAAAAAGTATTGGTGAATTTTTAATTTTGCAAGTACCTAGATTGATTTGGATAGCAATGGTAGATTTTGCACAAAGACATGATCACTACAGTGGAGATACAGTATGGGATATATTTAAGCCATTAAATTTAATAAAGAAAAATCGCATAATTATTTATAAAAATCACTTACATAAAATAAAAGCTGATGTTTTGGCGGAACTACATGTTGAAGATATGAGTAATAGTTTTGTTGAAATTATTTGGAAAACTGGATATTCCCCATCGGTTGGTAAAATGGATGGATTTGATAATCAAACAAAGTGGAAGGTTGATTATACTCATGATTGGATATTAGAAGAGTTTATCCCGTATATCATTTATTTAAATTATATGGATAATAGGTCTTTATTTGAAAGGATATCTAAAAGAGGCTTCTCATTTATAAAGTTTAAAAATACATTTGATTATAAAAAGTTTGGAATTGAATCTGCGTATGTAAAGTAAAACAAAAAATAGATACCACCAAGGGGCTACTATATACTTACAACATCATTATTGAGCTCCCAAGGCACGTTGAAGCAGCAATTCTGATGACGTATTGTGGTTTGGACAAAAAGTAATAGGGTTTGACCACAACATATAGTGGTTTTGTGGTGAGATTTGGGTCGAAAAACGGCAAAAAAACACCATTTTTCGACCCTTAAAAACAGGGTAAAATATAGATGACATAGAATAATTTGAGTTATCTTAGAAGAAAGTTTGGAAAATAGAGCTTAAAAGATAGAATTATCAGTTGAGAGATTAGCAGATGAATTATATAATATGATGTACATAAGTAAGGATGATAGAACTTTAAATTGTATGGTATGTTTAACTTTTTATATCAAACATGACATACTGCTGTCATATTCAACTTGATAAAATAGATATAGATAAGGAGGTATATTGAAATGTTAGAAAAAATACCGATGGAAGAAGAACTACAACAAATTATGGGTGGAGAGAAATTCAAAGCATGGTCTGAAATTAATAGTTTTATTGAGAAAAATTACAATGTTGAGTCTATGTGGAACAAAGGGGGGAAAACAGGTATTTACGAACTCAAATATCGTAAAGGTGGTAAAACCCTTTGCGCGCTATACCCACGAGAACTAGGTATACGGATTTTAATAATATTTGGAAAAGCAGAACGGGAAAAATTTGAAGATTCAAGACAAGAGTTCACTCAGTACATAAAAGATTTTTATGATAATACACACCAATATCATGATGGGAAATGGTTATATTTAGATTATAATAGTGATTTATCTATTGAAGATATTAAAAAGCTTATTTTAATAAAGAAAAAACCTAATAGAAAGTAGGGATGAATGTGACTAATCTAAGTAAATGCGGTTATTGTTGTGATTTATGTAAAGCGTATTCACCTAATATATTAAAGAATGACCAGCGAAAAGGACTTTCTGAAATGTGGAAGAGCTGTTATGACCTTGATATTCCACCTGAAAATATTTACTGTGATGGTTGTAAATGCCAGAAAGCGGAAGCAAAACTTATAGATACTGAATGCCCCGTAAGGAAATGTGATATTAATGAAGAATTTTCTCATTGTGGAGAATGTTCCAACTATCCCTGTGATAAATTTAATAAAAGAAAGGGATTATCTGCAAAAGAAGTACAAAAAATATTAAAGGCTGATTATGATGTTTCTCAATATAATGAGTATTTACTTGCATATGATAATAAGACTAGAATTGATGAATATAGGAGAAATAATAAAGATTAATTATACTAGTAGAAAAGATTGATATCATGGGCTAGACAAAGTATTGATAAGTTAATAAAGCCTATTATTTCATGTTTTCAAAATGTATATTGGAGCTTCTATTTGGAATTATACCCTGTCACCAAGGGACTACTATCTTTCTACGACATCATTATTATCCTCTCAAGGCACGTTGAGACGTGCGTACTTTTGTCCCACAAAAACCCACAAACATCTCCACCGTCTTTATAAGCAGGAAAATTGAATAAAATAGACTTCAAAGGCAGTTCAGCCTTGTCACATGGGAAAATCTCTATTTCTTTGATTAGCGAAGAAATCAGAGATTTTTTCTCTTCATCGCTGATTTTATCATACACATTATTAAAGTTTGCCAACAGGGTGTAGATGTTTTCCGGTGTGATGGCATCTTGCTCCACGGCTTTGCGGCGCAGCTTAACGTCCTCAATTTTTTCTTCCAGTTCTACGATGATGTCATATAATCCATCAAGCCGGAAGGTCATATCATGGAGCTTACGTTCCCTAAAACGAGTGTCTTCCGGCAGGCTGTCAATTTCATTTTCAAGACAAGTTTTATTAAGCTCGACCTCACGCAGCTTGGATTCATAATTGCTCGGTTCTCTGTTTAAGGTGGAAGTGTCAATTTCCTTGCCTATCCTTGATTTGATTTCGGTTACAAAATCCTGATTTTTAATCAGTTCTCTGATTGCCTCAATGACAAGCGGTTCAATATCGGTTTTTTTGAGCATAGACTTATAGTCACAGTTTTTTCCCCGCGCTATCCGAGCTTTACTGAACATATAATAGTAAATTTCTTTATATGTACTGTCCTTGTTTGTCCAAGCGTGTTTGTTGGTGTACATCGGGCCACCGTATTTCGGGCATTTTAGAATGCCGCTTAATAAGTGTGCCCTGTCCCGGCCAATTTTAGATGGGGATTTTATGCCTGCTATTTCTCGCTTTTCATGTGCCTGGTTCCATAGTTCCTCACATATAATAGCATCGTGCTGATCATCTGTGATAATGTACTCATTTTTCGTGCCTTTGACCTTTTCTCTCGTTCGTCTGCCAAAGGCGATCTTTCCAGAGTACACAGGATTGTCGATTATCATTCTGACAAAATGCGTACTCCACCCAGCGAGAGCACCATTGGCACATTTGATTTTTTGGATACCCTGCAAATTAAGGTAATTGGCAATTTTATAAAACCCCATATTACCATTCACATATTTGTCAAAGATAATGCGTACCGCTTCGGCTTCATCTTCTTGAATATAGAGCTGCTTGTCTTTGAGGTAGTAACCATAGGGAGCAGACCCGCCGTCCCAGCCGCCTTGACGGGCTTTTTCTTTTCGTCCGTTCATTGTCTGCTCAATGATATTTTCACGCTCTATTTTAGCAACGGCAGATAACACGGAGATTAAGAGCTTTCCGCTTGTTTGTGAGGAATCGATTTCTTCCTCAATGCAAATTAAGTTCACACCAAAGGATTGAACGTGTTCCAAGGAATTCAAAATATCGGCTGCGTTTCTGCCAAAGCGGGGGAGCTTATAGACTAAAATATAATCAATATCCAAGCCATTTTCAATATCACAGAGCATTTGTTTAAAGGCGGGTCTGCCCTTTATGGATTTACCGGGATCTTCGTGAATGTCTACAATCTCCATTTCTTCCCTGTCCGCAAAACGCTTTAAGCTGTTTTTCTGCCCGTCCAAGCTGAAACCATCAACCTGCATTTCGGTACTAACGCAAGGATAAAGCACACATTTTCTTCCGCTCCTATTCATAGCCATACCTCCAATAAATTATTGGAAAACATTTTTACTTGGCACAATTTATCTCAGCCAAAACTTCTGCACCATGTTTTTTGACAGTCTGCGAAAGTACATTTATAAAATCCTGATATGCCTTCGTCTTTGCATATTTTCCATTCGCAATCACCTCCAAGTGTATTGCTTATATAAATTATAAGCAGTTGTTTTCTTTATGAAAAGTTTGTCGCATTTGCCATACCCCCAACAAAAGGGGGTATGGTGAGTTGCCACGGCATCGTAGCTTTAAAACCGCTTGTACAGTATGTTCCGGAAAATGGAGCGACGTCCACCGGTTTGACACCCATAGTTTCGTTCCAGTCGTTCGGCTTCCGATAAGACAGCCGCCACTTCATTGGGTGTGTCAATAAAAAGGTCAGCATTGTAAAACGGGTAGTAATCCCGCAGATTGATCTTTGCCATTTGTCTTTCATCCATTTCGATTTTTGGGGTTTGTGGCAGATCGAAACAGAGGCAGGCGGTGAGCGGCAACCGGAGCAGATATGATATTTAGCCTCGAAGTCACAAAAAACACCTTTACACGAAATTACGCGAAAGGTGTCGGCCCCCCACGCACAAAAAACAGCGACTTCGAGTACATGAAAAAGCCTCCTATCCCAAAGCCGCCGCTATTAAGTGAGGGATAACAAAGGAGCACTTATCGTATCCTCCATAAACTCCTTTTTGACAAGGAAAACGGCGGCTTTGACTTCTATTTCAAAACCGCCATTGAATAGACATAAATCACCTTGTCGCCCAAGCAACGGTTTTGAATACGTTGCAAAATATCAGTAATTACGTCCGGTCAGTATAAAGAAAGAGCCGGTAACTGTGAGCGATCTCACATGTTATCGGCTCTGCGTCTTAACGTCTGGCTCTTTGATAACTGACATATTCAGTTGTTATACATTGATTTTCGTTGCCTGTTTATACTTGGAACAAAAAAGTGGTAACTTTTCTTTAGATTTGTCGGCGTGTATTGGCTGCGGCCAAGTAATTCACTCAGCGCCTCACTCATGGATATTTTCGCGAGCTTTCTTCCGCACAGCCGCTTGGTGATCTCATACACCGCAAAGATTAATGCAAAGCTGATCAGGACATACAGCGGGTTCACCGTCATGGGTATCAGCATATTGGTGATCTCCGCGACGTAACCATACAGGACATTCCCGAAGGCCAGCATGAACGGCAGCCCAAGCCAGAAGCCGACAAACACCGCCGGGGTGGAACTGTTCAGAATCAGATTCGTCACCTCTTTCCCGCGATAGCCGAATATCTTGAGCAGAGAGATGGTGTTCCGGTTCTCGTCGATCATCAGCGACGTCACGAGGAAAAGAATAATGACCGCGATCAATACGGCCAGGGCTGTTACGGACGTGACGATCAGCGTCGTAAGCGCGTTTAGGTCTTCATACGCCTCGGGATTCCGCGCGTCCATCACGCCGGAAAGCAGGCTTTCGTCAAAATCGATCTCATGGCTGCTGAGCACGGTGCTGTAGCTTCCGACAGGCTGACCGGTCATGCGGTTGAACTCATCAAAGGGCATATAAACAAATTGCTCGCCGTAGGCTTCGACGATCCCGTCGATTGCCAGGCTGTAGGATTTTCCGTCCAGCTTGTTTACGAAACGGATCGTGTCCCCTTCCGTAAGCTTCAGCCGGCTGGCCAGCGGAGACGAGATATTGACCTGGTCCCTGGACAGCGCGTTTCCCTGCATGTCGTTCACTTTGAAGCCGATGGAATCCGGCTCCATACCCACCAGATAAAACTCGACCGATTCCCGACCTTCGGGGTAACAGCGAAGCGCGTTGTACGGTTCCGCCCCTTTCGGGACGGCCCTCTCCTGCAAATTCTGTATTTCTTTGAAATTATACTCCAGGGGATACTGGTACCTTGTGATCGACCCTTTGTCCATTACCACATCCATTGAGTAGTTGTAGGTGAAACCAAACAGCAATATCATAGACGCTGCGCTCACGCCCAGCACTAAGAACAGCAGACGCGGGATGCTTCGTACCTGCTCGCGTATTCGGAATTTGGTGTTGAATTGAAGACGATCCAGCCGGAGTGCGCGTTCAATAAAATTCACCTTTGCTTTTTGCTCATCGCCTTTCATCAGATCGACGGCGGTTTTCCTGAGGATTCTGCGTATCGCAAGAAAACTCGACAGGCCGATCAAAGCCACCGGCACCAGCACGGCAAGCGCCAGGTTTAATGGAGAGAAGGTATTGCCTTTATCAGGCAGGATATAGGAAGCCAACATAGAATTAACAACAGGCCTTACACACGGCAGCGCAAGCAGTGTGCCGGCAAGACCTCCCACCGCGGACAGCAGCACGGGAATTGTCATATAATGCCGGGTCAGTTCACGGCGGCGGTAGCCCTGCGCGTACAGCGTTCCGATGACTACTCCGTCGGATTTTACCGTGCGCATAATCATCACACCTACAATCAGGCAACTCAGAAGGAAAAAAGCTGTCGCTACGGGAAAGCTCATGGACTTCATGCTGGAAATGTTTCCCCAGGGCATGCTGACGCGCTTGTTATTCTCGGAGTCCAGCCACTCGGAAAGGGAATACCCTTTTTGGCTTAAAAGCCCGTGCAGTTTTGTCGTCTGCGCATCAATGTTTTTCCTGTCCTGAAAACGCGCTCCATAGACCGTAACCGCCTCGTTGGATGCCTCCGGGAACGCCGAAAGATCCGCGCCGGAAACGATCCCGATGCCAAAGCCGCTGGTCGGCAGCACATCGCGAAGATTCTTGATGATATAAACGTAATTGGGCACGGCCATTGTACCTACGATACGAAAGGTTTTGCCGTTCAACTCAATCTGACCGCCGATCGTGAGGCCCTGTGTCTGGCAAAAGTGCGGATCAAGCAGAATATCCCCCGGATTTTCAAGGCCGCGTCCTGATGTTACCGCAGGGATATTGACCTTCGTGCCAGGGCTGAGAAGACGCAGTTCCCCGTTAGGCAATTTTACGTCGTATTGCCGGTAAGCTTCTATCAGCGCACCGGATTCTTCCTCCAGAGCCGCAATGTCCTGAATGGGCTTGTCAGTGGAAAAAGTCAGGTCTTCCTGCCTGTATTCTTCCGCAAACCCGACGACCATGTTTTCGAGGGTAGTTGATATGCCCGTAGCCGCGGTGAAATATAAGCTGCCTACAAGAATCAGAATCACGATGCCGATATATCGGCCCTTGTTTTTCTTGATCATACGCCATACGCGTTTTCGCAGCACCATTACCATTCAATCCTTTCCGCCGGGATAATTTCGGAATTGTGCGCGGCTTCCTCAACCTCGCCGCTTCTCAGCCGGAACACGACGTGCGCCATGCCGGCGATGGCGACGTTGTGGGTAATCATCAGGATGGTCGTGCCGAACTGCGCGTTTACTTTCTGGAGCAGTGACAGCACGCCCCGGGAGGTCTCGAGGTCCAACGCTCCGGTGGGCTCATCGCAGAGCAGGAGCTTGGGGTTTTTGACGATGGCCCGTGCGATTGACACGCGCTGCTGCTCGCCACCGGAGAGTTCCCGAGGGAAACGGTTCTTTTTATCGGAAAGACCGACAGCAGAAAGCACTTCATCTGTTTTAAGTGGTTTTTTACTGATGTTCGATACAACTTCAATGTTTTCAGCTACCATAAGGTTTGGCATAAGGTTGTAGAACTGAAATACGAAACCCACGCGCTCTCGACGGTATTCTACCAGTTGATTGTCATTGAAGTCCGTAATACGCTCGCCGCCCACTTCGACCGTGCCGCCGTCCGCCCGGTCTACGCCGCCTATAATGTTCATTAGCGTGGATTTACCCGAACCGGAGGGGCCTAATATTACGCCGATTTGTCCTCTTTCCATCTTCAGGTCCACATCTTTGAGCACATGGGTAACAATCCCCGTATGATAACTTTTTGTAAGGTTTGATACTGATAAAAACATATTTAACACCTCATTTTTTTATTAGTTCCATGTCTGCAGTCATTTCTGCCGTAAAGTCAATATATAAATTCATCCAGCGCATCATAAAAGAAAGAGCCGACAACTGTGATTCCACTCACGGTTATCGGCTCTGCGTCTTAGCGTCCGGCTCTTTGATAACTGACAAATTCAGATGATTTACACTGATTATCGTTTCCTGTTTACACTTGGGACAAAATAGCGGGAAGTTTTCAAGCACTGTATCTTCACGTATCTTGACCCGTGTTTTGTTGCCACAGACCGGGCATAATATCCACTCGCTCTTGCACACCGTACCATCCCCTCCTTAACAACCATACCAAACGAATACCAGCACACATTAAGCCGCTTTTCGTTTGTATGCGCGCATTGCAAAAATATAAGCTACGAGCATAATTCCGACGCACCATGCAAGCGCGACCCAAATATTATTGCCGACAGGCTCGGAGTTCAGCAACGAGCGCACAGTTTCAATTATTGATGATGCGGGCTGATTCTCGGCAAACGCGCGGACGGGGGCAGGCATTGTTGCGGTCGAGGAAAAAGCGGAGCTGACAAACGGTAGGAAAATGATCGGATAAGCGAATGCGGTCGCGCCGTCTGCCGATTTTGCAGTCAGTCCGGGAATCACCGCAACCCATGTCAGGGCCAGCGTGAACAACGCGAGTATCCCGGTCACGGCAAGCCATGACATCACCCCCGCCGACGGGCGAAAGCCAATCAGCAATGCAACAAAAATGATGACAACAACTGAAATCGCATTTGATATAAGTGAGGTTAGCACATGCCCCCACAGCATGGAGGAACGTGCAATCGGCATGGAGTGGAACCGCTCGAATATACCTCCCTGTACATCGTAAAACAGACGCACGGCCGTATAGGTTATGCCGCTTGCAATAGCCATCAGCAACACACCCGGCAGCATATAATTCACATAATTCACATTTACGCCCAAACTCGTTTTTATCGCACCGCCGTATACGTAGACGAACAACAGCATCATCATGATCGGTACGATAGTGACCGTGATAATGGTGTCCATACTGCGGGTAATATGGCGCATGGAGCGTTCAAGCATGACGCCCATGTCGCTGAAAAAGTACTTTTTCATCGTTACTTTTCCTCCTTCTTGCCGATAATTGCGAGGAATATCTCCTCGAGCGTCGGCTGTTTTTCAACATACTCAACTTTTGCGGGTGGAAACAAACTTTTAAGCTCTGCGAGCGTTCCGTTAGCGATAATCTTACCCTCATGTAGAATCGCAATTTGATCGGCAAGCTGTTCCGCTTCCTCCAAATATTGTGTAGTCAGGAATACCGTCGTTCCGCTGTCGGCAAGCTCTTTGACTATCTTCCAAACCTCGATGCGGGCCTCGGGGTCGAGTCCAGTGGTTGGTTCGTCGAGGAAGATAAGCTGCGGTTTTCCAATAAGGCTCATAGCGATGTCGAGCCTGCGGCGCATACCGCCCGAATAGGTAGAAACCCTTCGGTCAGCAGCATCGGGCAGGCCAAAACGCTTTAATAAGTCATCCGCGACCTGACGCGGATTTTTGAGGTGCCTCAGTTTGGCAATCATGATCAAATTTTCCCGCCCGGTTAATATCTCGTCCACGGCGGCAAACTGACCGGTCAGGCTGATTGACTGCCGCACATAGTCGGGTTTTGATGTAACGTCGAAGCCGTTGACGGTAGCTGTCCCTCCATTCGGTTTGAGCAGTGTGGTAAGGATTCTAACAATCGTTGTCTTGCCCGCGCCGTTGGAGCCGAGCAGGGCGAAAATACTGCCTGTTCTTACCTGAAAATCTACTCCTGTCAACACAGGCGTACTTTTATAGGATTTTTTAAGCCCTTGTACAGAGATGGCTATCTCATTTTGGGACATATTCGTTTCCCTCCTTATGGTGTTAATAACGTGATACCGGTCATGTCCGCCTTCCCGTTTTTCAAAAAGGCGTAAGTCATTCTGTCTGCTTTGCAGTCGATAAACCGAATCCGCTTCAGTCTCTTACCCTTGAAGAAAGTGTTAATAAGCGCTGCATTTTGGAATGTCAGCTTGGCAAAGTCGCAGTTTTCAAAAGAGCAATCGTTAAATGTGCCGTCAAAAACAATATCGTTAAACTGTGCGGCATAAAAGGTGGTATTATTCCAGACTGCACCAGTAACTATACTTTTTAACAGTTCAGTAGATTTGATGGCCGCTCCCGTAAAATCGGCATCAGAGAAATCGCAGCCTTTGATACGGCTCCCAGAAAACTCAACTTCTTTTAATGAACAGTTCCGAAATTTACTATTTATTATATCCGAACTCTGAATGCGGCTGCTGCTGATGTCGGAGTTTGAGAAGTCACAACTATTTACACTGTTGCTTTTCAGCAGAAGCCCCGCCATCTCTGAACCGATAAAAAGACATCGCTGCATGTTGGCAGAGCTAAATTTTCCATGCGGATTTTTTAATCCGGAAAAGTCTGCATCCACCCAATTTTCGCTTGACATATCCCAACCGAGCTTTTTATTTTCATTTTCGGGCGGCAGTTCGACTGATTGCTCAACCGATGAATCAGCAGACGCTTTTTTGGCGATTGCTGATTGGAAGCTCTCAGAGAAATAGTTTAAATCAACACCCAGGATTTCCGCGAGCTGGTTAAAAGTAATGATGTCCGGCATCGATTCTCCGCGCTCCCATTTTCCAACCGCTTGTGAGCTGACGGATAGTCGTTGCGCAAGTTGGGCTTGAGATAATTTTTTCTCTTTTCGAGCTTCTTTAATTTTATTTCCTATCATAATTGATGTTAACATGTTGGGTACCCTCTCTTATTTGATTTAGTCGACGCTATTATCTTAACCTATTTTCACGCAGAATTCAATAAAATGATGAAACTATTGGTTGTTTTTTCGCCACTTTTAGTTGCAATACCCGCTATTTTTTGTTGTAATAACCTTCACTTTTGGTTGTTTACAAGTAAAGTGAGCCATTGTCTGCATTTTGAGCAGAAGAATTTCATTATAATGGTCTTCTCGGGAACACAAAACAGGAACCATAAAACCGGTTATCACGAATTCAAGATAATCTTGGCAATGGTATACACCTTGCTTTTTTGCTTCAATTCCCCTGAGGTTAATTTTGCAAAAAATGCTTGTTGGGGAAGGCTTCCCAATCCCTACTGAACGCACAATAGAATTGTGCAGCTGCGCGTCCTTTCGGACGCTTCCACCTAAGTTTTTCAGGTTAGAGGTTGCGCAATAAATCGATAATAAAAAATCGCAATAAATTGTGATTTTTGTTTCTAATATATTGAGTTTCTGTATTTGCTTAGGATTCGACCCTACGGCCGACAGCCTTCACATAGGCCATTACATACAAATAATGGTCATGTCCATAATGCGGCAGGGGCTCACATTCTTTGAATTCGGCTACATGCTGATGCAGTCCTATGACTTTTATATTTTAAACCAAAAATACGGCTGTAAGATGCAGTTCGGCGGAAACGGCCAGTGGTCAAACATAATCGGCGGGGTTGAATTGACGAGGAAAAAAGCCGGGGAACAGGTTTATGGAATGACGTTGTAGAGGTTGGACATTTTATAAGAGATGAATTGAAGGATTATATAACAAAAATAGTGTATATTTTATCAAAAAGCAGCTATGACAGGCAACGTTTTGACGTACAGCCGTTGCATTTTTTACAGAAGCCTTTAGATAGAAAAAAAATAATAAATGATATAAAGCTTGCCACAATGCTTCTTGAAAAAGAAAATAAGACATTTTCGTTTAAAACGGACAATCAGATGTATAAATTGCCTGTTAAAGAAATAATTTATTTTGAAAGTTCGGGCAGGCAGATAAAACTAATTTCTTTTAAAGGGACATTTTATTTTTACGGAACTGTTGATTCTGTAATGGAGCAGCTTTCAAAAAGCAGGTTTATTATGCCTCACCGCTCTTCTGCCTGTCGCTTAATTATCATGGTTCCTTAGCAAAAAAAATCATTTTTTCCGGCTTGTCCTTTATGGTTTTAATGCTTACAGAAACGTTTATTGTTTCTTTTACAGGGTATTTTGCAATACCTGTTTTCGGGTACAGTGAATATGATTCCTCAATCGGATTGGTTCAGTACAATATTTGTTTCTTTGGCGTCATTATATCAATTTGTAAGTTTTTTTGCTAATGGTAGCTTTGGTCAATTTCAAATGATAATATTGATTATTTCTATTTTAGGGACAAATTTTGCCATATTGTTTTTATATGATACTTTATACCTTTCGTTTTCCGCTAAAACAGAAAAAGTGCTTTTGAAGCAGCAAAACAAGGCATATGAGAAACAATTGGATTTGATGCGGAAGTCGCTTGACTCAGTGCAGACTGTGCGGCACAACATAAAAAATCATATGATTGCGTTGAAAAATCTGAATTTCAATAAAGAAGACACCAGGTTTGGCGAATATGTAGACAATATTATTTCCTCTGTCAATGCCAGGACGGTGTATTCAAATTCGGAAAACGTAATTGTAGACAGTATTTTAAACTACAAGCTGCAAACAATGGAAAATATGGACATTGAATTGCATGTAGAAGTAGACGTACCGAAAAAGCTAAGCATATCCGCATATGATATGACAGTAATACTTGGCAATCTTATGGATAATGCCATTACCGCATTGGACAAATGCAGCGGCAAGAAATTTTTTCTGTTAAAATCAATTACAGCAAAGGCAATGCTTTAATAACCTTAATTAATACATACAACGGAGAGATAAAAAAGAAAAACGGGATATTGCTTACTTTGAAAGATGATGAAAAAAATCATGGAATTGGATTGAAAAGTGTTGAAGAAGCTGTTAACAGAAATAACGGCCATATAAAGATACATTACGATGATAAAGAGTTTAAGGTCACTGTAATATTGCCGGGATAAAAGAAGGTTTAAGCATGTTATTTTTGCTTCCAAAAATAATTTGACATTTTATTACAAAAATATATACATTTCGTTACAATAAACGGTACGAGCTTAAATATCTGATATAATTAGAAAAAACAAAAAGGTGGGATTGCTTATGAAAAAGTATATGTTGAAGTTCTTAAAATGCCTAGCGTCTTCCACAATTTCAGGACTGATTATATATATTCTCTCACCGGTGGGGGATATGAATAAACCGTTGGATGCTGAAGAGGTAAAAGTATATGGTAAGAGAGCAAGGATGATTTTAGATTTTGAATTCGGCACATTGATTTTGCTGGTAATTCATGGGGAAGACAATGTTGCTGAATGCGTGTTGGTTTTAGGAAAAATAAATTTATAACAGTTGGTATGAAATAGCAATAAAGGTTTTTGATGAAGCACTTGATATGTTCGTAAGTCATGATTCTTATTATGAACACGATAGTGACTAGACATATAGATATTCAGAATCAATTGATTTTAACCAAGGAGATGTCGGAGGTACGGCATATTTTGAAAGTGAAGTAGATAACAGTGTAGGAACGATAAGGATGCATGGTCATAGAGATAATCCTTTTGATCTAGCTGCACAGATGAGTTTAGCATTATTTGATGACGAGCATGATGAGATTGAACAGTTAACTGCAGGAACAAATCAGTATCTATTTATTTTCCGGAATCAGACGATGAATTTGGTGACTGGCAAGCTCAATATGTTGTAACTGATTCAAAAGATTGGACATGTTATTATGCACAATATTACAATGCTGATTTGTCCAATAAATTAAATGTTTCTTCTATAGAAGATAATATATATTATTTAAATGGAAGAGTATATAGGGTTGGTAATAACGATTCACTTAAATTGGAAGAATCTAATAAAGATAATAAAATTGATATGGGAGATTTATTTTTACAAATTAAATATGATAATGAGGCTGGATTTATTAATAATTTTAGGGATTATAATGATGGAGATAATTTATATTTTGAAGATTCAATACAAAAATTAATATATAGATAAACAACGAATAGTGATTTTTAGATTCAAGCCGTATGCCTGTTTCGTCCATAGCGAAAAGGCAGATATCCTCTGTATTCTCAACAATATCCAAGAGGTCGGCTATTTTTTTTAAACAGTGCCTGTAGTTCAGGGTCTACCTTTGTTGGTTGATATAATCCTCTTTTATAGGAAAAGCCTAATCTAATAAGCAATTGTCGTATCCATTCGGAAGAATACTCTAAGCCATATTTTTCAGCAATATATTCTTTGAGCATATGGGTATTCCATGTGGCTGCGGTAAACCCTAATTCTCTTGGATTTTTGTTAATAACAGTATCTTTTAGGTCATCAAGCATTTCGTTGTTAAAAGTACTTACACTGCCACCACGAAGATCGGCAGCGACATCTATACCTGATTCATTCCATCTATTAATATATATAGTAACTGACGGTACAGATTTGCCAATTGTTTTTGCGACAACAGATGTATGAATGCCTTGATGTCTCATGATAACTGCCCTCATTAATGATTTTGAGTAGTCACTCTTAAGTTTTTTTTCAATCTCATTAAGATTTTCAATTGTATATCCATGTAAAGTTTTGACCTCAACACATTTTCTTGCCATATTACATTCCCCTTTCTGATATTAATTGTATCAGATGAGGTAGACATAAATATACAAGTAAATTTTAACATTCAAGTTGTTTATCTATATATATCATTAAATTATAAAAGCATATTACCGTCTGAACATAGGCTATAATATTTCTCAACAAAACATAACTATAAATAGTAAAAATTTGATAGAAAAAATTTTTTGATAACCAGTCTGTAGCAATAGCTACCGGGATCTTACCATTTTTAGGTATTGTTAAAAATGCATGGAAAATAGAGAAAAACAAAGATATAATGGGTATTATTGTGCTCAAGGTGCCTACAAAGCCAAGGAAATATTAAAAAATTTACTATTTGTCACTAAACTAGGATTGATATTTATGTACTTAAGTGATACCATACATAATTAATAAAATACGAAATATAATCTTTTATTCTATATTTGAAATAGTACTATGAAATTTGTTGGCTTAGCATTTTGGAACAATTAAACTATAAAAAGTAAGAATTGCTGTTTAGTAAGGATAATTATCTAATTGTGATCTAAGAAGCATATCGAGGAATTGGTTTTAAAGTAAATATATAAAGCAAGTAATTTTTAGTATTGGATATTATATGAATGATATGAATATTAGTATGTGATAAGTTAATGATTTTAATATAGAAACTATATTTGGGGTGGTATATATGCGGGCAATAGAAGTAAATTCTCTTACAAAATGTTTTAAAACACTTCAAAAAGATATAGGTATAAAGAACTCACTAAAGAGTTTATTTAAAAGAGAATATAGAAATATTTTAGCATTAGATGATATATCTTTTAGCATCGAAGAGGGGGAGGTGATAGGATTAATAGGGCTCAATGGTGCAGGGAAAACAACATTACTTAAATGTTTAGCTGGATTAATATATCCTACAAAAGGAGAAATAAAAGTTTTAAATACTAATCCATGGAACAAGGAAAACGATTTTCTAAAAAACATCGGTTTTATTATGGGTCAAAGAGGACAACTTTCTCTAGATTTATCAGCTATTGATGCACTAAAAATCGAAAAAGAAATTTATGAAATTGACGATGAATGGTTTAAAGAGGAGTTAGATGAATTGTGTCAGTTAATGAGAGTTGATCATCTTCTTAAAACACAATTAAGAAAAGTTTCATTAGGAGAACGAATGAAACTTGAAATTATATCAGTTTTGCTTCATAAACCAGAATTAATTTTATTAGATGAACCCACTATAGGTCTTGATTTTATAGCACAAGATAATATTAGAAAATTTTTAATTCAATATAATAATGAACATAATAGCACAATGATAGTTACAAGTCATAACCTTGTTGATATTGAGAAATTATGCTCGAAAATTTTATTGTTAAATAATGGAAAACTAATATATGACGGAAGTTTAGAGAATTTTAAAAGACTGTATGCATTGAAAAAGAAAACAATTATAGTAAATCATAAAGAAAGTACTAATTTTGATACTATTTTGAAATTTATTAAAAAACAAGATAAGTTTAAAACAATATTGGAAGTTCCTCAGGAGAATCTTAAAGAGGTAAAAACTATACTGGGAAGTCAAGAAAGTGTGACACAAATTACCATTGAAGAAGATAAGTTGGAAGATATACTATCTAATATGCTATTAAATTAGGGGTGGATAATGAGAGTTGTAAAAGCAATAATTTCCGCAAGTTGGAAAGAAGAATGGATGTATAGAGTTAACATAATAAGTCAAATTATATTTGGAATTGTACCACTATTAATTAATATCTTTTTATGGAAATCAATATTTTTATATAGAAATGGATATTCAATTGGTGATTATGATTATAATAATATTGTTAGCTATTTTATTTTAGTTTATTTTGTTCAGCAAATGACTGAAAGCCGTTCTTTATCAGTTGAATTGGGAGATGATATTCAAAATGGTAAATTGAACAGTCAATTATTGAAGCCTATTTCTTTTGTTAAAATTAAGTTTTTATCTTTTTTTTCAAAAAAAGTTAGTTTCTCTTTACTAAGATTAATACCTATAATATTATTTTTTATAATAAGTAAATTAAAGGTGGAAGTTAATTCAAGAAATCTATGGTTATTTATATTAGCATTTATTATGGCAATTACTATTCAATTTATTATTGGATTTATATTAGGAATAATAAATTTTTGGTTTGAAGAAAATACAGCAATATTAGATTTTTATAGAAATATAGCATTACTACTTAGTGGAGCAGTATTTCCATTGAGTTTTCTTCCAGATACATTTTTTATGATAGTAAGTTTATTGCCATTTCAATTAACTTTATATTTTCCTATTGAAATTTTATTAAACAATTTGTATCCAATGGAAATTAGAAAGGGTTTATTATTGCAGGTATTTTGGGTATTAATATTAGGAATATTTACTATTTTTTTGTGGAAAAAAGGAAGAAAGAAATACTCAGGATACAATATGTAAGTGGAGTGATAACAAATGAAATATATTAATATTCTTAAAAGATATATTAGTATTTTTAAATTATTCACTAAGATTAATTTTATAAAAGATATGCAATTTAGGGTACATTTTATAACTCAAATAGCTTTAATGTTTGTAAATAGCATTATCTCGCTTATAAATATTTTAATTCTAATGAAGTTTACACCAAGCATTGGTGGATGGAATAAAACACAAATTTTGTTATTACAAGGTATAATTTGGATTGTAGATTCTATTTTTGGAGGGCTATTCTTTTTTAGCTTAATTCGAATTCCTAATAGTGTACGAAACTATGATATAGATTTTATACTTTTAAAACCAATTAATAACATATTTTATGTATCTATGAGATATATGAATTTTGGAATTCTTTTTAGCTCGGTGTGGGGAATAATTTTAATTATATTTGTTACTATAAATTATTCGATACCTATTGTTAATTTATTATGGTTTATTTTTCAATTAGTTCCTTCCATATTAATAATTTATTCTATATTCTTTTTCATTGTAACGATGTCTTTAAGATTTATTAGAGTTAATGGTTTAATTCAAATGTTCTGGTCCATTATGGATTTGGGTAAAAATCCAGGGGGAATATATAATTCATGGTTAAGACATATTTTAGTATTAGTAATTCCTGTTTTGGTAATTTACAATTATCCTGTTAGTATTTTATGGAATGGATTCAATTTAGGTTACACAGGGATTGCAATGATACTTGCTATTGTTTTAATAACAGCAAGCACCTACTTTTGGCAGAAATCTCTTGCGAGTATTTATCAATAGGAGAATCATATACATTTATTTAATAAGGTGGAAATATTGATTAAGTAGTCCAGCTAAGAATTGTCAATAAGAAATTTTAAAATATTTGATTTACCTTTTGGCTAAAAAAGAGTAATCTTAATAAGCCTTTTGAAAGGTAATCAAAAAACGAAAATTTAGATATGAAATTGTACTATAAAGCGATGTCACATCTCGCTTTTAAGTAATTCTTCTGGTGTTCCTCTGGTGTGATGATTTCAAATTTTTTTCATCACGAAGTATTGCAAATACAATGTTACAGACCTTGTGCATAACAGCACCGAGAGCAACCATTTTAGGCTTTGATTGGCATTTTTTTAAATAGTAATCACGCAATACCGGATTCTTGGCTGAGCCATCTTTGTTTCTGCTAATACTGATTAGGGCCATTGTATGAAGGACCATTCTGGCAATACGAGAACCACGTTTAGACATGGATATTTTAGTGCCCTCAAAGTTACCTGATTGTTTTACAGCAGGGTCTAGGCCAAAGTAAGCAAATAGTTGCTTTGGAGATTGAAATGCTGAGAAATCTCCAATTTCACACATTAAACTTACTGCTGAAAGGAAACCGGCACCTTTAAAGGATTCAATAAGATGTATTTGCCTTACAAGGCCAGTATCTTCGTTGCAGTTTACTAATTCATGCATATCAGAAAGTATAGCCTGGATTTCCGCATAATCAGTCCGGAGTCTATCAAGGAGCCGTCAGACATGTTAAATAAATTAGATAATATCTGATGAAGGAAGAATTCCTTCTTCTATTATCGGATATGAAAAGATATAAATAAAAGATGAGTAGTATTGATGACTATATCATCATTATACAAGGAGGGAAAATAATGATAGATAGAACAAATGTACAAGCTTTTGTTTTTGTAAAGAATCCTTTTAAAACTTTAATTCTAAAAAGAATACCGGAAAGGAGTGGCTATTGGCAACCAGTTTGTGGCGGTGTTGAACATAATGAAAAACCAGTAGAAGCAGTAGCTAGAGAAATATTTGAGGAAACTGGAATAGACAATATAAAAAAAATAATGGATTTAAATTATACGTTTACTTATAGAGAAACAAAAAATGGTAAATTAATGGATATGAGAGATATATGTTTTGCTGCTGAGATTGCCAGCGTTCAAGATATAAAATTATCTGATGAGCATGAGTACTATAAATGGTGTACATATAAAGAGGCAAAAGATACTTTAAAATGGGAACATAATTTAGTTGCATTAGAAAAACTTATAGAGCAAATTTCATGTTCAAAAAGCCAATAAAATCAAGACTTTCAAGAGAGTGTACATTATTTTGTGTAAATGGTTTTCTGCCGTAAGAACTAGCTACTCATAAACTGCAAAAAGCAGCTTAGTTTTGGTTACTTTACGTAGCTGACGGTGGTAACCTTCGATTATGTTTGTGGTATAGATTATCCGCCGCATTTGTACGGGGAGGAGTCATAATGAGTATTCGCTATAAAATAGCAAAAAGTATAGGAAAAATGATGGGTTTCAAAAAAATGTTTGCTTTGCCAAAAGATGAACTTCTGGCAAAAGCAAACATTTTTTTGAAACC
>ENA-UOOK01001168-UOOK01001168.1-fermentation-metagenome-genome-assembly--contig:-NODE-1168-length-34970-cov-17.878992_pt1 | contig 34970 bp, 29 predicted proteins | sample MGYA00245777_ERZ724023 | MGnify/ENA primary metagenome ERZ724023 (study PRJEB28704, sample SAMN03018312) | fermentation metagenome | biome: anthropogenic terrestrial biome; feature: soil...
TCAGCCCTTCTTCAGCCAACTTTTTTGCTGTTGCTAGATCCACTAGAGAAATTAACCTTTTTAGTAATAAAAGCCTGGAAGGATTAACACTAAATTTTTTCAAACCTAACCCCAGAAGAATTGGTATTGCTATAGGATCTCCAGCCATCTCGCCACATACTGAACATTCAATCCCAGCGTAGTTAGCGCAACGAATTGTATTGGCAATCAAGCGAAGTACCCCAGGACTTAAGCTGTGATAGAGTGGGGCAACTTTTTGATTTGTTCGATCAACAGCAAGCGTATACTGGGTCAAATCGTTGCTACCAATACTAAAAAAATCAACCAAATTAGAAAAATGATCGGCTAAAATGGCCGCTGCCGGTGTTTCTATCATAATTCCTATTGGAATATTACGATTATACTTTACCCCTTTCTTGTCCAGTTCCTGTTCCGCCTGCTTTAGAATTCCTTTTGCTTTTATAACTTCCGCTGTGTCTGAAATCATCGGAAACATAATTTTCAGGTTGCCATAAGCACTTGCACGCAGAATTGCCCTAAGCTGCGTGCGAAACAGGTCCGGTTGGTCAAGGCAGATTCTGATAGCGCGGTAACCGAGAAACGCATTCTGTTCAGATCCAAGTTTTAGGCATTTTACATTCTTATCGCCACCGATGTCCATTGTTCGAATGATGACAGGCAAACCATTAAATTTCTGCACCACTGATTTATAGCAAGCAAATTGTTCTTCTTCCGAGGGAAGATGTTCCTTACCCATGTATAGAAATTCTGTCCTGAAAAGTCCTATCCCGTCACTACCATATTGTAGCGCTTGATCTGCCATTCTGGCATCCATGATATTGCATACTGTCGATATACGTATACCGTCTGAAGTATATACTTTTTCATTTGTAAATTTCATCAGTGTTTTTTGTTTTTTATTATATACTTCTGCTTTATCGACATACGATTTTTTATCATCTTCCGATAGATCACAAATAGCAAAACCGCCTGTTGCATTAAGAAATACGGTTTCATTGCTTTTTATGTTTTCTACGCCTTCGCATCCGACTATAGTTGGAATACCAAGACCGGATGCTAAAATTGCAGTATGAGAAGTCACCGAACCTTTGTGAAGGATAATACCCTTGATGTGGGTTGTATCGGCTGCTGAAAGTGATGAAGGAGAAAGAAAATCAGAAACAAGGATAGCATCGGAATTCAGCATGGAAATATCAGGATAAGGTAGTCCAGTAATTTGACATGCAAGGCGCATGCCAATATCATTCATGTCCTGTGCCCTCTCACTTAAAAGGGGATCGCCCAGCTCTTCCAAAATTTTTGCGTGTTTCTGTGCAGCGCGTAAGGCAGCCGCTTCCGGGCTGAACTTTTCTTTAAGGTAGGCTACAATTTGCTGCCAATAAGCGGAATCGTTTAAAATTGTCTGCTGCATGTCCAACATGTCAGTCTTCAACTTCTGGTCGGATGCTCTTTTTTTCCATTCCTCGATTTGAATGTTCAGTTTACTTATTGCCTCATGCACTTTTTGCTTAGCTACCTCAAGGTCCAAGTTTGTCCTTTGATCTTGGTCAAGTAAAGGCATCGACGGAACAAGTGATGCTTTTCCTACCACCATGCCAGCAAAAGCAGAAATTCCATGGATTACCATATGGCCTTATTCCTCCAAACTATCGATAAATTCTGCAATCTGCTCTACGGCCTTTGCCTCATCAAGGCCTTCGGCTTTCAACTCTACTGAAGAACCTGCTTTAATTGCCGTAGAAAGGAGGCTAAAAATACTTTTCGGGTCTGCGACTTTACCATTTGAATGGTTGATCAATTGTAAATTGCAGGAAAAACGATTTGCAAGTTTAACTAACTCCGTTGCCGGTCTTGCGTGAATGCCCGTTGGATTATTTATTGTTAATTTTTTCGACGTCATAAATGTCACGGCCCTCCAAATTCTTCTGTGCTGCATTATAATGTTGTCCCGTATATTAATTTGTTTAACTAATATGTGCCTATTTTAAAGAAACCTTAATTTTCTGTCAAATAATCAAATTTAATATAATATTTACTTATTGCATAATATTAATGCTTGAATTTTATTTATTTTTCACAACAATAGATTACTCTATATGCAACTCCTCTCTGTTTTGATAACTTTTAATAAGGAAATTGTACAATAATTTTAATCACATTTCGGTTATATTTCAGCTATTGATTAATTTTCTTCCCATCAGAATGTAGAAAATTGCATTTTATATAATCAACTATATTAATTATTATGTTGACATTAGATAAAAATTATAGGAGGGCTAAAGATAATGAAGATTAAGATTTTTGCAGATGGCGCAAACGAAGAAGAAATGCTGAAAGTTTACCATCAAAAGATTGTTACTGGTTTTACTACAAATCCATCTCTGATGAAAAAAGCGGGGGTAAAGGATTACAAAGGCTTTGCCAAACGAATCACCAGTCAGATACCGGATTTGCCTATTTCCTTCGAAGTCTTCTCAGATGATCTAAATGTCATGATAAAAGAAGCCAGAATAATAGGTTCTCTTGGCAACAATGTTTATGTAAAAATACCAATTACAAATACAAAAGGAATTTCGACCGCACCGGTTATCCATACTCTTTCAAGTGAAGGGATTAAAGTAAATGTCACTGCCGTTTTTACGCCGGAACAAACCAAAACAGCACTGAATGCGCTTAGCCCAGATATTTCAGCGATCATTTCAGTATTCGCAGGCAGGATCTCTGATACAGGCATAAACCCTGTTCCTATCATGAAAAAATGCAAGGAATACTGTGTTACACTAAGGCCTCACGCTGAATTGCTTTGGGCAAGTTGCCGGGAACTCTATAGCATTTATGAAGCGGAGAAATCCGGTTGCGATATTATCACTGTTCCAAATGCTATTCTTGCAAAACTTCCGTTAATTGGAAAAGATTTGACGCAGTACTCTTTGGAAACCGTACGCGGATTTTTTGCGGATGCCTCCAGCCTTGGCTTTACCATAATCAGCTAACATCTCAGGAAGAAGGAAATTTATGATCGAAAATCTGTTAGATGAAACTGTCGTTGCTGTAAACGTTGAAGCACGGGACTGGCGAGATGCTGTGCGTAAAGGCGGGCAGTTGCTCGTAAAAGCTGGGAAAGCCAAGGAATCATATGTGAATAGTATGATTGAAACCGTGGAGAAGACTGGGCCGTATATTGTGATTGCACCAGGTGTAGCTATGCCTCACGCCCGACCTGAAAAAGGTGCTCTTGACATAGGTGTCTCACTACTTTTTCTGCGAGAACCCGTTTTATTTGGCAATGTGGATAATGATCCAGTTTACATTGTTATTTCATTAAGTGCAAAGGGCAATGACGACCACTTGGATCTGCTTGCTGATATTATGAAGTTGCTGGAAGATAATGAATTCTTGGCTTTAGCAAAAAAGCATGCAAGTAAAGTGGCTGTCTTGGACTACATTTCAGAACATTTCAGGTAGAAAGGAGAGAAAATCTAATGAAAATTTTAACCGTATGTGGCAACGGTATTGGTAGCAGTCTAATGCTTGCCATGAAAATCAGAGAAATATGCGAAGAGAACAACATCAAGGCAGATGTTGAGTCAAGCGATTTTGCATCAGCTCAAGGGAAAAAAGCCGACTTGATTATTACAATTAAACAACTCGGGTCGCAAATTGAATCTACACCTGTCTGTACCGTGAGAAGTTACGTAAACAAAAAGAAAATCATCGAAGATACTCTGGATACAATTAAAGCAATGTATGAAAAAGAAAAGGCAGAAAAACAAAATAAGAAAAATTAAGAGAGGGGAATTACTTTGGGGATGGCAGTACTTCAATTTATTCAGGACGTTTTGAAACAGCCGGCTTTACTGCTTGGCATTATTGCCTTAGTCGGATTGCTGGCACAGAAAAGGCCATGGTACAAAACATTAACCGGAACCATGAAGCCCATTCTCGGTTACCTTATGCTTTCAGCTGGCGCGAGTATCATCACCACAAATTTGGATCCACTTGGCAAAATGATTATGCAGGGCTTCCACATCAAAGGTGTAATCCCAAACAATGAAGCAATCGTGGCAGTTGCCCAAAAAGTTCTTGGCGTTGATACCTGTTACATTTTAATCATTGGACTGATCACCAATATCTTAATCGCCCGCTTCACAAAGTACAAATATATTTTTCTGACCGGACATCACAGCTTTTATATGGCGTGCCTGATTTCTGCCGTTCTTAATGCTGCTAAAATCAACGAAATTCCATTGATTTTTGTCGGCGGATTTCTGTTGGGTGCTTGGAGCTCAATATCTCCTGCAATCGGCCAAAAGTATACGTTGAAAGTCACAGATGGCGATGAAATCGCTTGTGGACATTTTAACAGCCTCGGCTACTATATCTCTTCCTGGATTGGTTCAAAAGTCGGCAAACCAAACGACAGCACCGAAGACATGAAAGTGCCGGAAAGCCTTGATTTTCTTCGTGATACGACGATTTCTACCGCGCTTACCATGGTTGTTTTTTTCCTTGTAGCTGCAATTGCAGCCGGGCCTGCATATGTCTCAACACTTTCAAGTGGTATGTCGCCATTCCTCTACGCAATTATCTGTGGTTTGACGTTTTCTGTTGGTGTTACTGTAGTTTACAGCGGCGTTCGCATGATCCTTGGCGATCTGATTCCGGCATTCCAGGGTATTGCACAGAAAGTCATTCCCAATGCTGTGCCCGCTGTTGACTGTGCTGTATTTTTCACCTATGCTCCTACTGCCCTGATTATCGGCTTCATTTGTTCATTCATCGGCGGACTTGTCGGCATGGTTATCCTCGGGGCTATTGGTGGTATCCTTATAATTCCAGGCATGGTTCCACATTTCTTCGACGGCGCAACTGCAGGGATTTTTGGAAATGCAACAGGCGGAAAGCGTGGTGCTATCATTGGCTCTTTTGTTAACGGTCTGATTATTACCTTCACCCCTGCATTACTTCTTACATTTCTTGGAACAATTGGTTTTCAGAACACAACGTTTGGCGACACAGATTTTTGCATACTTGGTATAACCTTTGGTAGTATTGTAAATAATTTTAAATACGTAGGGTTAGCTATTTTAGTCGTGGCATTACTGATTGCTTTGATCGTTCCGAATTTTGTAAAGACAAAGTCTAAAGCACTTAACAATGTGATGAAAAGTTCTACTGAGAGTTCAAAACCTAAAATATGATTTCTGGTAAATCATAAAAACGAAATCCAATCTACTATTTATGCCATATGCCCTCCAGAAGTTCATAACCATTTAATGGTTTTGAGCTATTCTGAAGGGCAATATATATCAAAAGCAAAAGAAGGGAAAATATTTGATTAAGAAACGTTGCATTGATATTTTAAATACACTGATCAGCAAGGGAAAATCCATGAAAGCAGCAGAACTAGCCGAATCCTTTCAAATAAGCACTAGAACCGTACGAAATGATCTAACCAATATCAATGAGTTTCTCGAATCAAATAATTTACCAATCATCCAAAATAGTTCTAATAGGTATTATTGTTCTTTTAGTCAATATCAAATGAAACGCCTTCATAATATCTTGAATCGAGTAAATCTCAACGAATACATTATGACACCAGAAGAACGTACCCGACAAATAATTTTATCACTTTTGTTAAAGGAAGGTGGCAAAGGCTATGAAACTATTCAGGATATTGCCGAACAACTTCAAGTCAGTAGAGGCACTATCACAAGTGATCTTCATAGGGTCGAAAAATGGCTCTCAAAGAACCGGCTTGAACTATGCGGATTAAGAGCCCACGGCCTAACAATTAATGGCCAAGAAATAGACATTCGCAGCATATTAGTAAAACTGTTAAGTTCGAATAAATCACAATGCCTTGAGAGCACGTCAAAATTAATGCGATCACTTCATATATTTCCTGAAAATTCTGTCCCCTATATTCGTAACTTACTCCGGAAAATTGAAAAAAAACTTGCCGTAACTTTCACAGATGCAGCATTCGAGACCCTTGTACTTCAAATATATATAATGTTGGTACGTATTAAACACTTTCATACCGTTGTTCTTGACAAAGGGCAAATAAATGCTGTACATGACAAAGAAGAATTTATGGCAGCAGCCTCAATTTCAGATTCACTTGAAAAGTTCTTTCTAATTAAAATTCCTCACGAAGAAGTATATTATCTGATGACTCTGCTCCTCTCCGCAAATATTATTTCTACGAAGTACCCTGATAGAGGCAATTGGATTCAGCTTCGGTTTGATATCCTTCAACTTATTAATGAGTTCCAAAAAAATTCTGGAAAAACCGCACTTTCAGAAGACAGCCAACTATTTGAAGGGTTATTACAGCATATTAGACCAATGATCTGTCGTGCAAAATACGGCATTGAAATTGATAATCCACTTCTTGGCGAGATTGAAAAAAACATGGGTACAACCTTTGCGTTGACACAAAAAAGCGTTCAGCCGATTCAAGAAAAATACCACATCTCATTATCCAAAGCTGAGGTGGGATATCTCACTCTCTATTTTCAGACCGCATTAGAAAAGACCACTCATTTCATGCAAAGAACAAAAAAAGTCTTAATTGCCTGTGAGGCTGGCCTTGGAACAGCTAAACTTGTTCAACTGCATATCAAAGAAATATACTCCGTCAATATAGTTGGAACAATACGTTTGCAAGATATTCCTAAATTTCTAAAGGAGCACCATGTTGATTATATAATTTCGACTCTTCCAGTAAATATTCCAAATATGGTTTGCATTACAGTAAATCCATTCTTCCGCCAAGAAGACATAGATAAACTGAATTGCTATCTCCCTCCAAAAAGACTAAATAATCAGTTCTACGAGAACTCTATCAATATTCAAGATCTGATGGACAGAATTGAAAAATCAGCTATTATCACCGATCGGTATCAACTGAAAAAGGACCTGGCTGATACACTTTGCCATTCAATCCATAATTTTAGTAAAAAACGTGGTTTGCTCGATTTTATAGATGAAAGCAGTATTGAACTTAATGTTAACGTTACCAAATGGGAAGATGCTGTACGAGCGGGCGGTATGATTTTACAGAAACAAGGTAAAATTGAGTTAAATTATATTAAGTCGATGATCAACAATGTTAAAAAAATGGGGCCATATATTGTCGTAATGCCAGGAATTGCGCTTCCGCACGCAAATCAGAACGACTCAGTACATGATGTTGGCTTCAGTATTGTTACCTTGAACCCTTCGATATCATTTGGAAATCGCGAAAATGATCCAGTGAAAGTTGTTATCTCCTTTTGCACTTTGGACCAAGTACAGCACATGCAGGCTTTGGCAGAATTGATGACAGTGATCGAACAGAAAAATTTTTTGAATTTTATAGCCAAGGTAACAAAAAAAGAAGAATTGTTAAATTATATACGGCATATCATTCGCTTAAAGTCTGAAAATTAAGCTGCGTCTAAAGTTATTTTCGTTACCAGTAAGTGCTATTTTCCCAAATTGGCTTTAAGAAATTTAATTTCATTTCAGTTCCTTAAGTTCGGTTCTCATCCATTTATTAGCTTTGCAAATCTAAAGTTTTTGAACGGATAAAATTGATAAAATCCTCATCTTTCACTATGGTAATATCGGCAGCGTCTCCAAAGAGATCGTGGTAGAATTTCGCCTGCCAGGAAAAGCAAAAAATATTGATTTTGGTCCCTTTTCGAACCCCCTGCATACTCCGGTACAATTTCCGAATTTCTATCAAATCACAGTAAAAACCAAGATAGTATAAATCATGAAGTTCAGTTTCACCATCGAATATTACGTTTTTCGCATGGTCTCGGTATTTTTCTGGAATCAAATAATGGGCACTGATTTCACGAAATTCTGGAATTGCATAGATATCAAGCTGCTTCGCACCACCTGTTGTCAGGGGAACATAGTACTGATGCTCATACAGGTTACTTCCATCAATCAGCACGCGCTGCAGGGACGAATCAGGAGCTTCGCAGATGGTTTTATAGGCCGGATTATAGCTTTTTGCAAAAAAGATTGCAGAGTCGATGCTTTGTCGTAAGATTGTTTCTGCAAACTGAATAAACTGATTTTCATATCGGCATGAAGTTTTCAGACGTTTACTCATGGAATTATAGACAATAAAATTTTTCATGTTTAAATGAAGTATCCCCTGCGCACGAATCAGTGACATTTTTTTAAGTCCATAAGAACCTGGTTTATGTTTATCAAACATACGAAGTTCACGCATGGTAATAAACCAGTTATGGTTTGGATTTTGTGTACTAAGATAGATTATATGTCTGCGTATTTTATCTGTTAGGGAATCGTATTGAAGTAAAGCAGGAACAGAACTATTGAGATGCTGTTTTGAGAATTCAAAAGAATTTTCAACGGAATTTAGAAAATGAGAACTATTGAGATTCAAAATGTCTTTCTCAATTGATTCCAAATATTGTTCCGTTATAGTAGGTATTAAATGATAAATCATAGCTGATGAATAAACAAATCTTATTTGCCTTTGCTTTGAATCTGAGTATTTTACATAACGCTTCAGATAATCCGCTATTTCCAAATGATATGAATGATCCATTGATGAAAACGTTAATAATCCCTTTTGTGTAATTCTCAATAAATTCTCATTATAACTCCGTTTTTCTGTCAGTAAACCTTTCTGCAAATATTTCATATATCTTTTCCGAACATTAAAGTAATTGTATCCAAGAAAAGCCAGAGCATTTTTTGGCACAATCAGATTAGCACTAAAAAATTGGAGCAGTTGATAATTCAGTTTACGGTCCACCATAACACCTCCTCTTTCGTGGCCTGCGAATCGTTATATAACCTATGTCCTGAACAGAAAAGCCTTGATGAGCCTGATAAATTACAAATTAAAAAAGCAAAAATCAGGTTCCCGGTTTCACCGGGTGTGATTTTTGCCGTTTTATCAACAGTGAATTTTAACCCATTCCGAAAACTCCTCTGGCGGAATAAGATATATTACAGTATAATTGGAACTGTCTGGTACTGTTGTATAATACATTTTTGCACAGTCTGGAGAGTCGTCTGGAAAGAACCATAATGCAAGGGTATTGATGATCTGATGACACTCATAGTTGTCATTATCACGAATTTTATTGGATTGATTCTGCTGCACCACATGGTTCTGAATTGCGATAACGACTGATTCATAATAAGACAGTTGATTACTCTTTTTCAAGGAGCCCAGGATTTCATTGAGCGGGCCAGTCAGCAGGTTCTTATTATTTTCTTTCCAATGTGGGAGCAGGCATGGCAAAGTAATTCTTGTTATATTTCCTTTCAGAACTCGAATCTGAATATGATAGATATCCGCCCCGATATGCTGTAAAACTTGTGAATATCCCGCTTTTCCACAAGAATCTGTAATTCTGGTATTTGCAATATTCCTTATATGCATGGTTATATTTTCAAGGTTATAAATTATTGGTAACAAATCGTCTGTATAGGATTTATCCTTAATAATTTTATTCTTCATGATATTAATTAGTGCTTCCGTATGTTCAAGTTTTGCATTAGTCCTCGATAAATCCCGCGCCAGTATTATCGCATCCCTATCCATCAAAAGACCTTCTTTAAACATCAATATAATCTATTTTTCCGTCTGCTGAAACGAGCAAATACTCATAAATATCGAATATCTGGTTTAGCCGTGAAAGTTTTCTAATCTGGTCTTTGTTTTCGATGATGATAAATATTTTCCTTGGAGGTTTTTCCTTATACTTTGACTCCATGGCAAACATAGAGAAATTTTCATCCCCTGGCTGGATATAGAATACATCGAATATCGGATCATCGTCATTATCAGCATGGTTTTTCATAAACGTCAAAACATGTGGATTATCGTTTTGGATAAAATATTGCTGTACAGAATCACGAATATCCAACATAAACCATAGTGCTTTAATTTTTCCAGGATTCATATCACTGACATTGATAAATTTGGCTTCAGTCAGAAACTTTTTTGATGGGTCGCAATATGCGATTTTTTTGCGGACAGATTGGCGGAGAATGGTTTCAATCTGCACTGGAGTTTTCCCCTTCCGTCTGAGGAACGCCTCAATTAAATTCACAGGTAATACCGGGCAGTCTTTCAGCACGTTTGCAATGTCAAATATATCCGACTGCGGAATCATTTCTACCATCTCATAGCCCTCTTTCTACGAAAATCTCAGATGACAGATTGGTCATTCAAAAGAATTAGGAAGCAGCAAGCCTGTTTTTCTGGCGCTGTTTTCGGATGGCGACGATCTGCTCCAGGCGTTTCCGGTCTGTGGTGATTAGCTCCTCTTCCATTTCTGACGCAATAATTTTGATTGGAATATTATTAGAATTTATAATGACAAGACCATTGCCACGCTCAAAATTTGTAATATCATAAGTTTCCTGATCAGACAAATCAAGGATTTCCTGTGCCTTTTCTGCTTCCTTTTGCTCCAGCTGGAGGACGATTTTCAGCTTGGAATTGCTGATAATACCCTTGCCGTATTTTCCGTTATCAAGTGCGAAAAAGTCGTTGATATCCTGCGTAGCAGCAATGGCAGAGCCACCATAGCCACGGATAATTTTGAAGATTTCCAGCACATAGTTTGCCGCCAGCTTATTGCTGCTTGCGCCTATCAGTTTCCAGGTCTCGTCAATAAAAACAGCTTTTCTCTTTGTCCGATCCTCTTTGATTTTATCGTAGATGTAGTCAAGCGCCACAAACATACCGACCGGCTGAAGTTCCTGGTCAAACTCCGAGATATCAATTACAATGTACTTGTTGTCGAGGTTAACGTTTGTCTGCGCGTTAAACGAGCTTGCGGAACCATGGACATAACGGTAAAGAATAGTGGCAATCCGGTCGGCATTTGGTCCCTGCTTTTTCAGCGCGTTGTAAACGTCCTCAAGAATCGGCATTTTCTTATACTGAGGAAGACCGTTTTTATAAGGCTTTGTTTTGTCGATGAGACTGTTGTTATCATGCGTAATTTCCTTTTCCCTGTAAGCTTCAATCAAAGCATTGTCGAGGAGCTGATCTTCCATATAGCTGATGTCTGGAATAATCAAGGAGAAAAATGTGTGGACTTTCTGGATTTTCTGGGACAAAATACTGTCGCTTGCCTGCCCAACTTCCTCATCAAGGATTTGTTCGCTGGACTTGTCGAGTGGTCTGATTTCAAGGATATTGATACTGTTCTTCGAACCAGGGCTTAATTTGATGAATTCCCCGCCTACTGCCATACAGGCCCTGCGAAACTCGAATCCTTTTAATGGGGCGATAATAAACGTTTGAATCTGCTTCATCCGAAATCTCAATGCCATAAGCTGTATAAGGAATGTTTTGCCCGAGCCTGTGGTTCCCATAATACAGCCGTTTGCATTTTTGTATTTTGACGAATCAAACGGATCCATTATGCAAAGAGAATTGTTCTGCTGGTTAATGCCAAGTAAAATTCCACTGTTATCTGTGAGCTCATAAGCTGTAAACAAATAGGTGCTTGCAGCGCCGTAGGTAAGGACGTTTCTCTTCGACCGTTCGTAGATACTTGGTGAGAGCTTACATAATGGCATTGCTGACTTAAAAGCATCAATCATGTGATACTTACATACTTTTGCTTCCATATCCTGCGAAGCCAGAAGTTCTTTGACCCATTTCTTTTTTGCATCAAGAATTTCAAGCGATGGTGCAGAAAGCGTAATCAAGATGGACATATAGTAAAAATCCTCGTTATTTGCCAGGCCGTTTTTAATAAAATATCCAGACTGAATCTGACTGCCGAGGTCATCATAGTCAGAGTTTGTATCCTGCGTATCTTTCATCTTTGCACGATTGATCCGCAGGGACTGGCCAAGTTTATTTTGAACTTTTATCTTTTCCTGTTTGCTGAGAAAAACATCCGTATCGAATCCATCCCCGGCATTGACAAGACCGGCCAGCCAGCCTCCTACAACATCGACTCTGTAATGGTCTGAGGGTATATACATAAAAGTGTAAAAAGTTGAGTTTGAAACAATATAGGTAGGGTTAATGCGCAGGAAACGCGGGGATAGGTTATCAGCAAGAGAAGGCTCCATACCCTTTGTTTTTTCGCTTTTTGCGTAATCTTCCAGCACATGTTTGACACGTTCCGGCAGGGTTTCCTTTCCAGACCTGTTGTACAAAAGATAAAGCAAGTCCATCAGAAAAAGGTCTTCGTCTTTGTGCTCAACAATCTTATTTCCGCATTTACCCAGAAAGTTTTTTGCAATTAGAACGCATTCCCTTAAGCTGCTTACAATTTCATTATACGTATTAAATTGCGATGTATAAGAATTATACTCCATTACAATAAAAAAGCGTCTGGATACACTTTGGGAATATCCAATTGAGCAGATAAGATCCAGGTTATCCTGTTGCAGTTCCTGGCATTTTTTATTTGGTTCTTTTTTAATTTCATTTTGTATAGTAGACACCAGTTGATCAATATTTGCTGGGCACGTCACGATTTTGAACTGAATATTAATTGACAATCTGGATGCCACTTTCAGCCACGCAGCAAAGTTATAGATGATATTGGTTTTTTCCCTTTCAGAACGCAGATGAAAATTAATCGGCTCCAACTCGATAATCGTCAGATACCGGTTGTCTTTTGTATGAATAATGCCATCCTTGATCTCATCAACATCGACAAGATCCTGGGAATTTGCATACCACTTAATGAATATCACCTCCAAAGAAAAAAGCAGGCAGATAAGGATCCGCCTGCTTACATGTTTTTAGGCAAATTAGTTTACTTGGAATATTGCTTTAGCCTATCTGCCTGAGCTGAAAGACTGCAATCACAATAAGTGCCAAAATCAGAATAATGGTACCCCTGTAAGTACGATCAGACCAGATGTCTTTTAACCTTTCCTTAAACGTATCAAGCACCATGCTCACTTTCCTTTCTTATTTTTCTTGGCCTTAACAGGCTTATACTTTTTCTGTTGCTTCTTCAGTAGTTCCTCCTGCTCATGCTCAAAAACTGAGAAAAACATAATATTTTTCTTAGAAGTAAGATAGTAGAATACATCTCCAAAATACTGGAACAGGGATCCGTCATTAATCCCAATTAAAGCGATTATAACAAGCGGCAGTACAACGATAACCGTGATAATGATTTTCTGCATAACAGGGATGTTCGCAAACTTATAAAGTGGTACACAGATAGCAGCTGCAATAATTACTGCTTCAATCGCGTTTCTTGTTTTAAACATTCCGCCCAGTACAGTTCCCGCTGCGTTGTAGTTGACCGGGATATAAAAAACTGTTGGTTTCTGAGAATTCTTCGTCAAGTGTACCACCTCGATTTCAAATTAAGTATAACACAATATATTGTTTATAGTCAAATTAGTTAAGTCTATATGAAGTATATCAGGTGTATGAAATACTTGGGAGCTTTGTCCACCAATTGAATTTATCTCCGCTGCTGCGGACTGCATTTAAACCGGTCGTATATTTGACGCCTTTATCAAAACTTGCAGCTTCGACGATAACAGCGCCTTGTTTCGGGTCATTTCCAACATAAACGCCAACGTGTCCTTTCCGCAAAACTGCAACGCCGACCGGCACGTTTGACGGCATAAATCTCTGGTTAGCACCAAGAGTTCCCCAATTTCCTTTTTTCCCATGTACGATACATTTTTCGTATAGAGACGAAGTTGTTTGATATCCATATCCATGAGTATTATTTGTAAAGCCATAGTTATATCCTTTCGCAGCAAAGAACTTATGGTGTCCAATCGTCGTGATATAAGTCAGGCTATTTTCGTGCCAGTCGCTTTGAACCAGGCTCGGCTGATAAAAATATCGAATTGGAGCATTTACAGCCCTTTCGCCTCGATCGAAAACAGCAGATACTGCATTCTTAACGCTGCTGGTTATCGGCAGGTGCCCGTCTACCGCGTACTGGCCCCTAACAACTACGCTTCCTGGTCTCTCGCCCGTAGCAAGGCAGGTATCCAACATGCACTGTGCAACAGCCATTTGGCCCTTATAAGGTTCTCCCTCGGCTTCATTGGCCACAGTCTGTTCAATCAGATGCCGTTCAGAACTGGTTAGGGTATACTTCTTCCCATTCCCAGTATAAACAGAAGGATCAAAGCACATATAACCGATTATCAGACCGGAGCAGTCAAAACCAGGCTTATTATGCCATCCCCTAAGTGTTATTGCTATGTCTCTGTCAGTTGAGCAAGCTTCACCACTCTGCGCAATACTGGAATGCTGCCACTTCTCCATTGAGGCAGCAGTGATTTCCTGCCCGTGCCAACCCCATACATAGCCGCACCGTACATTCGCAGCATTCTTCGCAAATTGTGCCAGGCCACGGTTTGTTTTCCTACCATGATCAATTTTATCAAGCCCATTAGCCAACCCAGTTAGAGCAGACTGATAATCAGCTGTACCTGCGCCTGTCAACATTGAGATGTCTCCGGTAATAAACCTTTCCCAGTCAGACAGGCTGAAAGAATTGAATTTATTGAATATATCAGCTGGATTATAATTCCATGGATTAAAGATTTGGAATATGGCATAACAGAATCCCATTATAAGTGCCAGAATCAGAAGGATTGGAAGAATTGCAGATATTATTGATGCAGCCGCTTCCATAACAGCTTTTAATATCCTGCGAAGGGATAATCCGACAAACTGTTTTTCCTGTTTTTTTGCAGCAACATTATCCAACATGAATTTGGCCGGAAAGTATCACTTTCCGGCCTTCCTCCTTTCCTGTTATTTCTTCTGTGGACTGGCAGAAGAGGTTTCTGACGGAATTGTATTTTCTCCTTCATGGGGAGCAGGCATCGAAGGTAAGCTGCTCCCGCTTTGGACAGACGGGCTCACGTTTTCCTCAGGAAGGGTCTGCGGGTTCGATGGAGTCTGGACCCCTTGATATCCCGACGGCCCCTCAGAGAGGTTTTGATATGCTCCTGATGCAATGCTTTCATTATTTCCTGTATTTCCAAGCTGGGTGTCCTGATAGCCGGCCGACGGCATTTCAACTGATTCTGCAGGGCTGTTGAGCGCCTGATAGGAATCAATAGACTGTTGAATTTCTCCTGCGTCTAACGAACCTTTACCTGCTTCATAAGACGCATTCATATAAGCCTGCATCGGTTCGCCCATTTCGTTGACGTTCTCATGGTAATAGGTATTTCCATCGCTTCCAGCGAATGTTTCAGCGTGCATATTTTGAAAAGACGGCATGGAAAGAGGATTTGTCTGTGAAAACATATGCAGGTTCCCTTCATTATCCTTTATTAAGGCACCATTCCCTGTTGATTTGATACTGCTGAGATTCATACCGGACGGAGCAAATTTATTCCCTAACGCAGGAGCGCCAATTGTAGACAATGCCTGCATTTTTGCTGTATTCCCCGTATTGAAAAGCTGCTTGTTCGGCATTTGATTGAAAGCTCCAACGGCAGCTTTCTGATCAAACGGTATTCCGTTTATAACATTCGGATTATTTGCAGGGTTCATATTGGACACTGTGCCGGATGCTTTCTGGTTGACATTGTTAACGGCATTGGCTGCCTGACCTACATCGTTAATACCTTTAACCGTATCGGCAGCAGAAGTTCTGCCCGTCATAAAGCTGGCAGCTCCAGCTGTGTTAGACGAACCGGAAGCAGCATGGATCGGGGAAGAAGCTGCTGTATGGTTGAATCCGTTTGCGAACGCTCCTCCACCTCCAAAACCACTTGGGCCTTTTGGTTTCGGGCCTCTGGCCGCACTTCCGAATATGGGAGGTGTAAAATGGAATCCTCCTGTTCCGCCAAGTATTCCAGGACTTCCACCGGAAGTTCCAGTTGTTTTTGTACCTGCCTTCATAACTTCTTTTCCAAGATTTTTTACCTGAGTGTAGGCGTTATGAAGAGTTTTAGCGGAAACCATAATTTCGGCAAGCATATTTCCTCCGTTAATACCTACCGTAAGTCCGAGATCTCTCAAATAGTTGTCAAGATGCTGGGCAATTTTCAGAAATGCAACTATCAGCAATGCCGAAATAATTACCGCTTTTGCATTCTGCGTTTTGGCAACTGCGTTAGCAAACATTCCTACAGAAGAGTTCACCATGCAAAGTGTAATAGCGTTACATAACAGCAGTAAATTTTGGCCAAAGAACATTCTGCAGTACGCTTTAAAAATATTTGACGTACTGTCCAGAACCAAAGAACTGGAGGCAAGAGGCGCTGACATGACCAGGATATTAACCATCAGATATCTCTCGAACATCTCTACAACGAGAATGAAAAAGTTATAAACGATCATCAGCATCAGTGCTAACACAAGGATTGAAGCAAGAAGCCTTGCCTGTCCTTTATCACTTGATGCAAACGGATTAAAGTCTTTCCCGATGTTGATAAACAGATTTATAATATTGTCAGGTGCAAGTTCTTGCCAATCAATTGTATCAGTTGTAAATTTCATAAGCGAATCATAGGGCTTATTAAATAATCCGGTAAAGATAAATTCAAAAATACTGCTTGATGCCAGGCACATAAAGACAGCCATCAAAAACCTGATGCTCATTTGGAATGGGCTTTGAGCCTGAAATCCCAGTCCGGAAAAAAGATTCCGGAAAAGTCCGAGAAGAAATAGACCAACTGCAAAAGCTACTCCCAAAGTAATGAGATAATTTTTAATTTGTGGTGCTGCCGGGAATGTACTTAAAAACTGGCTTGTGGACATTTTAAGTGTGCCTTCGACTGTTTTGGTCATAATAGCGAGAAAGCTTACCAGCAAAGGACACAGCAAATCTATAATTGCCTGTAGCAAAGCGGAAACGATTTCATTTGCAGCTGTTTGCAGAAAATTAGTAAATCCTTTCAGTATGTTACTGATAAAAACATCCAATATTTATTTCACGTCCTTTCACTATTAAGGAAAAACCCCTGCGCGGCAATAATGCTGTGCAGGGGTTTTCTGGCATTCGCTGCGCCAAATACTTTGAATATCTGCTGTTCTTACGACCATTTTGTGTTTCTAAACAGAGTCTCACCATAGGTTATAATCGAACCCAGGACATTAAAGATAATCCACGAGCCGATAATCCTATTTCTCCAACTCCGGAATTCTTCAACCAATCTGCCGTTTCGGCAGAACATCATTCCCAGCAGGCAAACAGCGAGAACTACAACACAGATTAATGTAAATACACCACTGAGATCCGTATATACTTTCCTGAAAATTTGATTTGCTGCCGAAAAGATATCTGTTGCAAGATAATAGTGCATTCAGCAATCCCCCTTTCTACGAGATTGCTTCTAATAGTTTTTCTTACGAAGCTGCCCAATGTATTTTCTAATTTAATTATACGCAATATATTGATCATTGTCAAATAATATAACTATATATTGAGCAATATAAAAATACTCCCCTTTTTGCAGGAGAGTATTGCTCTAAGAAGCGAGTCGACGTTTAAGCATTTTTTCGAGAAGAAAATCATCGATTCCCTTCCCAGCACTCCAGGTAGCAGACTGGTATTCAAAACCGTAAGCAAGAATTAGATTTCTAATCTTCTGCCTCGCAGATTCGACTTCGGGCTTAACTGGAACGGAATAGTTTCCGGCCTTGTCCATGTCGAAGGCTTCGATGATTTCAGTAACCCCAAGCTGTTTTAGGCGTTTCAGCTCGGTTTTAAATGCTTTGGTGCTGTTAACGCCAGGAACTGCAACAAATCCAAGCTTCTTACCTGTCAGCTTGTAATGCAGATAGGATGCAACATCAGCCTTTAAAGCGCCTTCTGTAAGGCACACAGCGTCAGGACAACTGGGAAAAGATATCTCATGAATGCAGTTTTGCATTTTTGTCCCAAACGGAAATCTGGCAGAAGTAAACCACCGATACCTTCTTTTACCGTCTGGGTTGTCATTTCTTATCTGAAGCCCGGCAATTAATCCATTTTCAATGTATGGGATAAAATATCCGGATATTGGGCAGTACATTCGCCATTTCCCGTATTTTTTAAAAAATCCGGGTACACCTGCAAGTATGTTTCCTGACGATATCAGCATTCCAGGAATTTCTGAGTTATATTTATCCATTGTTGACTTAAAGCTCAGCGACTTAATGGCAGCCTCAGATAGTCCACGCCGTTTAAGGTCATTTCTATGACATTGCTTTAGATACAGTAGATCAAGCATAGCCCTATAGGTTTGATCGCGTGTCTTAAGAGGTGCAAGCTCACACTCAGCAGCACTCGTTTTTTCATGGACAATTCTTTTCGGTAAATCCTCAAAGTTCATGTGGCGAACCAGCTGTAAAGCTTCAGCATGTGAAATATTGTAAGTCTGTTCAATAAGTCCATACACGCCTCCGCCCGCGTCACATCTTGGGCAGTGCCAGACATTTTTTTGTTTATCAATACACATATGTCCTTTCTGTTCCCCACAGACTGGACAGTTGCAGATGACCTCAGATTCATTTTCATGTTTGATAACCAGGTTCAGTTTTTTAGCTACAAGCGAAATATCAGGTAACATAGGATGCCACCTTTCCCGAGAAAAATGGCAGGGCGTTTTATTCCCTGCCATAAGAATCATGCTGATTATGCTGCAGGTTCCGTATTTTTCTTTGCAGCCAGCTTTTGCCGGTATCCGTCCTCAATCATCCTGGAAGCAGCGATAATTGCAAAATCACTTTCATGGGTAGCTTTGTAATCATGAGCGAAGTAAAGAACTTCGCTTTTTTTCTTTTTCATTAAAAGTTCCTTAAAAGTTTTCCCCTTGTAAACTCCACATGGCACGATAGTCCCGAGCGCCATGTCTTTTGTCATGGATTTCAAGATTTCGTTAATTCGCGCTTCCGGATCCATACTCTTAGATGGCTGCACAGGTGCATCAGAAAGGCCATCTTCAGCGAGATCGCTGCCAGCCATAAGTGTTCCATAACCGGCAAAAAGCAGGGCACGTCCGACAGCTTCCGTTTCTGCACACTCAAGCGCTTTTGTACCGAATGGGTCTGCCTTTTTATCTGCTGTAGCTTCATGCGAACCGTAAGCTGTTGCAATTGGAGGCTGTGTTAGATTATCTGCAATGGTAGCCTTGACAATATACAGCTTTCTGGACTCGTTTGGTACTGATATGATTTCCGTTCTGATGGTTCCATCCGGATGATCCAGCTTAAACCACATGATTCTTGCGTGAACAGGTAGATATTTTCCGCCTTGCTGGACTCCATTGAACGCCGGTTTTATGTCAATCGTATATTTGCCAGGATCAAATCCTTCGACTTTATGAAGCCTGATAATGTTTTTGCTTTCTTCATTTCTGTTCATAGCAAATACCCCTTTCATTAAAAAAAGTGCCTGTACAAAGTACAGACACTAAAATTGACAACAGAAAATTCTTTCTATATATCCTATAGCAAAGATTTTTTACAGTGTCAAATATTTATAGTTCGCCTCAATGCAGCTGGTTTCAAACAGTTGATAGCTCGCAGCGTATCCTCTTTATTTTTGAATAAGAGCATACCTTTTCGGATAGTAAATGGTATTTTCCTTGAGGTAAGTACGTTTTCAATAGATTTGACTTTCACACTAAGTTGCTTTGCGAAAAAATGAATATCTTGAAGTTCGTTAATTTCTGTTGAAATGCTGTATGCATGAAATAATAAAACACTTACTATAAACAAATCCATTGTGAATACTCCTTATCAAAAATTATACAACATGTTGTATTCACTGTATTTTATACCTAATGAATTGTATAGTCAAATTATGTGAACTACCCTTTATTTTTGGCATAAGATTATGTAATATAGGTTCCGACTGACTCGGAACCTGATATTTTTATCTTGCTATTTTATCCTTTCGCTGCTTCTTTCTTTGAAGCATTTCGTAGTATTTTATCAGCCGCTCTGTAAACAGAGTATTGCGCCTGGTTACCCTGTTCTTTGCAATGGCTTCTTTCAATTCCTCCATTTCACCTATCAAAATTACTTTCCTGGATGCACGGGTTATTGCAGTATATACCAGGTTGCGCTGCAGCATGTTTCGGTGCTCTTTTATGACAGGCATAATAATAGTGCTGTACTCGCTCCCCTGGCTTTTGTGAACCGTTATAGCATACGCAAGTGTTACTTTGTTTTTTTCAAGTTCTGACATACCATATGAGACAACACGGTCATCTCCAAAGTCTATCACTGTTATTACGTTTGTATCAGTGGGTATAATTTTTTTGATATATCCGATATCTCCATTCATAATCTGAATAGTCTCATGATGCCGGCGGCAGAATTGTGAGTTGCTTCCCTGAATAACCTTATCTCCTACACGAAAGACATAGGTATCTGTTTCAGATTCTGGCTCCGAATCGTTTCCAGGGTTTAGAATACTCTGAATTTTTTTATTAATGTTTACTGTAGAGCAAGGATAGTTCACGTTTTTATAAGGGGATAGTATTTGAAGATCATCAATTGGTGTTCCTGCCTTATATTCATTGAGGAATGTTGTAATTATCAAATTCTCTGTTTCTGCGACATTATGAGATTCAATGAATTGAAAATCATTGTCCAGAATCATTGAGTTATCGTTATGATTGATCCTATCCGCATTGATAGCAATATGAGATTCGTTTCCGGTTTGCCGATGAATTACATTCAGCATGGTCATCGGAACGACTCCTGACTCTATGAGATCCCGCAGGACGTTGCCAGGTCCTACACTTGGGAGCTGAGCCGGATCCCCAACAAGTACTAATTTGGAACCTTTTGAGATATGAATTAGAATTTGCTGAAAAAGCTGTATATCCACCATGGATACTTCGTCGACAATATAGATTATCGGTTGCTGTAAAACGCCCTCTGATTTACCATAAGAACAAATATCGTATTTTACCCTTTTTCTATTTAAATCAGAGGGTAAATCAAAAACATGATGAATGGTGTATGATTTTAGCGGTTTTGAGTCTAAATCAAGCTCTCCTTTTCCAATGTTGGACATTTTCCTTGCAGCCCTGCCTGTTGGAGCCATGAGAACAATCGGAGTAAATGGCCAGAGTTTTCTACATAGCTTCGTAAATATTTTAAGCGTTGTCGTTTTTCCGGTTCCAGGTCCTCCAGTAATAATTGATATCGGATATTTTACGGCAAATATTAAGGCGCGTTTTTGGATTTTATCCAAAATAAAGTGCTCAGTACGTTCAATCCGGTAAATTGCTGGCATGATTTCAACTTCGCTAAGATCTTTTATTTTTTCAGTCAGCATCTGGGCTACAATAACAGCTGAACCTTTTTCTGCATAGTACATCCTGTCAGAATAGACAATCACTCTTTTACCATACCGCTGAATAAATATTTTCCTGTCCTGTGCAGCCTGGTGGATGCCTTCCTGAATATCGTCGGATGTAACGCTTTTCCCCCGGAATACCTGTCCTGCTATTTCAGCAAGAGTCTCGTAATCTTCAAAGACGTTTCCCAATATTCGTTCGTCAAGATACAGTGTGTAGTCAATTCCATATTCAACTCTGCCTGGACTGCTCTGTTGTGTCTTTTTCTCGCAGGCAATTTTTTCAGCAAGCGGAAACCGCTCTACTGAATTTTTACACAGCAGGTATGGATTCTCGGGTATATGGTTTGCTATTTCCGGATCCTCATCATATAGCTGATTTGCCAGGGATGTAGAAAGCCCATATTTTAGGAGATTTTCAATACATTTTTTCTTCTCTTTAATTCCATTAAAGTAATTTTCTACTCGCACTATCCTTCCTTTGCCAAACCCGAGAATTGGCTTCAGGCAATTTGGATCATTTCTTATCATCTCCGGAGATTGATCGCCATATTGCTCATAAACCCGTTTTGCGAGCTTCCTGATGCCGGGAATCTGCTGCATATAAGTGATAATCCCCTGCTCAGTTTTTTCATAGGAGAGGTGCGATATTTCGGCCTTGAAAGTCCATCCGTATTTTTCAGTACTTTCCCATTCGCCTTCGAGAGTATAACATGCGTTAGCCTGTATTGGCAGACATTCTCCTTTAACAGAAATAAATTTTCGTCCTGTTTTATCAATTTTCTCATGGTCTTCCGGCACAGAATCTTCGACAGGAGCATAAAAGCATATCCGAAATTTACGTTTTGAAAAAACCTGTTTTATGAACTTGGCTTTAATGATTTCCATCGGCTTTTCTCCTTAAAAAAGCAGGCAGAGGGCCTGCTTATCCCCTGCCTATTAGGTATTAGCTGCTTTTGGTTTAACTTTTACGTGCTGCGAAACGCTTTTCTTTAAATACCGCTTCAGAAATCCCGGGTTTAACTCTTCAATCAGCTTTTTATTTACAGTTTCTCTTTCTGTCGTACAGACACGGATTTCATATTTCGTTTTTACGTCTGAATTTTCAACAATTCCAATCCGTTTTCCATTAAGGGCATAGGCAAGCTGCGTATCGATTAATTCTTTTTTTGCTGCCAACTGCCTCGCCTTTTTATTTAAGGCTGATATTTCCTTGCCGAGTTCATATTCTCGCTTAGCAGTTTCAAGCAGCGATGGATTGAGAACCACAGGATGCTCCTCATTCTGAGGGCTTCCAATCATGCCATACTCAATCAAGGTGTTCCACTCAGTATCAGCATGAGCTTCGTCTTCCGCAAGCGGAGGGGGAACCTGTTTCTGCACGTTGTTTTCCCAGAAATCCTTCGCCGTGTCGATTAGCTCCTCTTCTTTGTTGAGGTCACGCTTGACGAAAGCCATTGCAAAATCATCTTCATTATTCCCGGCAACGCAGGCAATGATGGTATAGTCAAGGTTCATCACGCACATGTATTCCCGACACTGCCATTCATAGTACTCGGGAACGCTGTTCCAGCCCCAGTGGTTTTTGCTCCACTTATCAAGAAATGAGTGCGTATTGGTAGTCTTACACTCGAAAATCCCGTCATAGGGCTTTCCATCCACACCTGCAGCATGAAAACGGTAGTCAAGATCAGACTGGAGAAAGGGATAGAGCGGATGCCGGTACATCCAGGTGTCTTTGTAGATATGGAATGACTTAAGCTCAGTACCAAGCCTCTGTTCCAACCAGGCCTTATATTTATCCGGATTATGGTCATACCCATATTGGAACCAATTTGCAACGAATGGTTCAACAGCGTGTCCGAAATCAAGGGAATACTGGTTCTTAGGATCCATCTTCGACATGCCGATCTTATCATAGTAAAGCCCACGCCTTGTAGTCCAGGGGTTCACACCGAACAGAGCGGATACATCGGATCCTCCAAGACCTTTCTTTCTGTATTCGAGCCAGTCTTTTTCCGGCATACCAAGCGTATCAATAACCTTTTCAGGCTTATAATCGAGTCCCAGATCCAAAGCTAAATCCTTCTTTCAAAAATATGTCAGGCAGCATGAAAAACATATCCTTTATCCTTTTTCATATGCCATTCGATTTCCGGAATATCATAATCCGAGAAATTGATAGAAAGCGCACGCCCAACAGTTTCCTTGAGGTCATCGATTTCATGATCAGACATTTTTTCATATTTGGCGTATGAAAGGACTTCTGTAAGAGCGATGTAAAGTTCCAGTGCATTGCTGAGAAGCTTGTTCTCGACTTCCATTTTATAGTCCTCAAGAGCAGCCATGGCAAGTTTCTTTGGAATACCAATTCTCTTAGCCACATTGCAGAAACATGGAACCGGGTACTGAATCGGAATTTCCTGCATTTTACTGAAAGAGACAATACTTTTGTTGATCAAGGAGTAGGTCATGTTAGCATTTTCCCTGATTTTATCCATGGTCGCATTTTTGCCTTTATGCTTGACGATCAACGGTTTTCCGATAATGAAATCGGTCCCGTCGTGAAGAAACTGAGGACTGATCCGGACTCCGGAAAGCCCGATGTTCGACGTTGCAACCGTAATGGCAGTCGTAACATTCAGGCCATCCAGCATATCCCCATACTGGCTGGATATGCGCTTGTCTGCAATATCATAATCTGCGACCATTAAACTGTGGTCAATATGTCCGCTCCTGAATTTGAAAGAAGAAAAGCGTTCTTTCAGGATGGAATCGATATCCTGGAATACCTTTTCTGATGGAAGCCGTACATACTCATCTGAATGTACTGCTGAAACACTGTTCCCACAGACAACAAGCTGTGCGATCGTATCCTTATCTGCTGTTTGTAAGCACAAATTTAATACTTTGCTGAGGTTTTCACCAGAAAGCTTTCCAAGGGCAGATCCGCTGACATGCGCCCTGTCATACAAAGATGGATACGCAATATTTCTGAGTGGAATTCCGTTCAGAAGTAAACCGGAATGAGAAATCAAATCAGGATTTTCAATTTCATCTTTCCTTGGTAAAATTCTGATTTCTTTTACTTTCGTATTCTCCCATTCTGTATTTTCCTCCATAGCTGCAACTTCTCGGAAAAATTGATCTTTATTGTTTGAAGAATAGCTGTATGAATCTGAGTTAAACCGGGTGTCTCTGATAATATTCATAGCCATAAGACGCACTCCTTAAAAAATTGACTATCAAAAACTTTGCTTACGATATAAAATGGATACAAACTTAAAAAATGTCAAAAAAAATAGCAGGCAGATTATCTGTCTGCTTTAATTTTTTGCATTATATTCAGATAATTAATTTTTATTCGGCTGAATCACAGCTACAGGCAACTTTTCATCATTATCGAACCGGTTAAAAAAGCCAAGGAAAAATTCTTCCTTTTTCGGGACCAGCGTGAAAACATAGTACGTATATATATCGTTTTTTTCGCCATGCATATTATCTTGAACAGTCTGAGGGATAAAACTGACTGGCTTTTTATCTACTATACAATCGCCAAGTTCAACCAGATCTTCACCTTTATTTTCTCTTGTGTACACTACACAGTCCAGCTTAAATCCATAATTGACGCCAGTTCCAGGTTTGAGATACGGCTTTATTTTCACTTTAAAAACTCCATAATCCATATTGGAGGGGGGCACGGGCAAATTTAGTGATCCATCGATTTTATTTTCCTGCTGTACAAGCTGCTGCGCCTTCTTGCCCCTAAAATCGTCTGTCAGCGTAATGGTCCCGGGAATTTTATCTCCATCCTCGCATCCAAGCTCAATATTAGCAGGCTGGCCTTTCTTAACTCCGTTAAAGGTCGATGTGTTTGGCTTATAAGCAGCGTTTTGCGCTTTTTCCGGCAGGTTGTATCCATCAACCTTAAGGGATGGTTTATAACCGTTAAGCCCATCTCCAGGTAGTTCTTTAGGTTCCGCATAAAGAGGATCCGAAGAAATTTCCGAATCTTCTGAAGAAACACTGGAAGAAGCAGCTGGGGCTGGCTCTGATGATTTTTGATAGCTGGAAGAAGACTTCGTAGAACTGCCTGTTGACGAAGCTGCTGAACCTGATACGGATGGATTAATCATCGGAGAGATTACATTGTTATTAAGAATAATAGCAGCGACGGCTACCAGTACAGCAGTTCCTGCATAAATTAACCCGATTTTCTTTTTTCTGTCTATTTCCATACATATGCACCCCTTCTTTGAATAAATATACTATATATAGTATATATCAATAAAGAAGTCAAATCAAACTATGTAGAAAGGCCGCTCCCAGACGATACCTGGGAACGGTCTGAGTTCAGGTGAGGGCTGGATATATAATTTTGGGAATGCCAGGATCTGAAAGGATAAAAGCAGGACCAAGCGCGATATATCCTTTTCCTTTATGCGGGGTATTGTATTCCCTGTCCATATCACATATTACTAAAGCATAGGATGGGAAAATTATAAATCCTCTTTTCCCATTGCACATTGTCCTAAAGTAAGTCATGTCTGTGACTGCACTCTTATAACGAAATCGCACGGCATAACATTTCTCTTTTTCTAACCAATTAGACCGTTCATAGAATTCCGCAATATTTGTCATGAGATATTTATTCCGGAATATCTTCATCGGCATTCCAAAACAGTCCCTGCAAAATTCCAAATAATCTATAAACGCTTCCTGTGCACGTTTATGAAAATATCCATTTCCATATGATCCGTGAGACTGATTCATATAGGTTCGGCAATCGAAATTATTGGTAAGCCTGTGGAAATTCCGAGTTGCCATTTCAACATCAGTTTTGTACTTGTTATAATAAGTTATATACATTCATTTTTCTTCCTTTATTATAATTATAGCTGGTCAATTACATATTTTATTCCCCCCAGAAAAAATGCCCTGTCGCATGTCTGCGAGAGGGCATAAATCGAATATTTACCGATTTAAGGTCACGATAAAATATGATGGGCCTTTTCTACCAGTTCTTCCGGTTTTGCCCCAATCATATTCATTACGCAGGCAAAATTACTCAGTGCAGATTCCTTTTGATCTTTTTCAGAAAGGAATTCGTCATAATCGTCTGTCGGAACAGGGACGTAAGTTTCAACAACTTTTTCAGCAAGTTTACGATCGAAATTCATAATAAGTACCTCCATATGATTTTTTTAGAGTGCTTATATGTGAAAGCCCTGAAGGCTGTAAAAATGGAGCTAACGCAGTTGCATCAACTCCTCATGTATTTGGTCGCAGCAACATTCACTGCGAACCTATTCAAACATCTGAATGAAATAGTCCAGATGATAGCTATATCCGGCGTCAGGCACACCGAATACAAGATTGACTATAAATGGCAGGGCGGTGTATTCTGCATCTCAAATACTCTCTCGAGTGTGTGGAAATCTTTCCGACCTCATTAGTCGTTTTTTCCGCTATCCATATGTTTTTCGGTCCACATTTTATTTCCCATTTATAAGAACTAATGGAATTGCCTGAGAGTAAAATAAAAAATCCAGCCTCTGAAAATTTCAGAATAGCTGGATTTAAAAAATGACTATCAAAATTTTTCTTACAGTATAAAATGATAAAAGACTTATAAAATGTCAAGTAAAATCATTTACAATCTCTGTTTTGTTGAATTTCTATAACCTGCTTTTTAGCATGATAGACAAAAAAAACAAGGGTAAGACACTTAGCGTGCCTTGCCCTTCTTCATATATAAGCGCAATTTATTTTAAAACCATTTTTTCTTTTTAAAGAAAATAATCATACAGCAAGATATCACGGCCATAACTACCCATGTAATTGCATACCCATACCTGGACTCTAACTCCGGCATATAACGAAAATTCATCCCATAAACTCCAACGATAAATGTCAACGGAATAAATAAAGTTGAGATAATGGTTAGGATTTTCATAATTTCATTCAATTTATAGCTAACATTGTTCATGTGAAGATCAGTTAGACCGGAAAGAAGATCTCGGCTCGTTTCCGTTGAATCAATTGCCTGAGCAACATGGTTATAAATATCCCTCAGGTATGGTTCTGTAGATGGCCGGATAAAACCAGATGAAGGTTTTTCAATTACAGAAACAACATCTCGAAGAGGGCGGATATTTTTATTGACTATCAGAAGATCTTTTTTGATAATCCGAATGGTTTTCAAATGTTCCTGCGATGTAACAGACATTACATCATCTTCAAGCTCGCCAATTTTCTGATCCAGTGTGTCCAACACATCAAAATACCCTTCAACAATCGCGTCTAACAGCAAATACGCAAGATAATCTGCTCCGGCTATCCGAGCATAGGAATCCTCATTTTTCAGCAAAGCACGGGTTCTGTTAAACACGTCTCCTGCCCTTTCTCCCACTGTTATAACATAATTTTGTCCCAGGATCAGGTTGAAATGTTCCACAACAAGTTGATTTTCCGCATAATAGATCATCTTTGCTACTATATGGAGGCATTTCTGGTATTCTTCAATTTTCGCCCGCTGTGTACGATTATAGATGTCCCGTATAATCAACCGGTGAATTCCAAATGCTTTCCCAAGCTTCTGAAGCACAACTTCTGGGCATTTTCCATCAATGTTAATCCATCTGACATGGTTCCCTGGTATGTTTGCCAACGTTGCAAGGCCGTCCAATTTTCGGCTATCTACAGTATATTTTCGATATGACTTCTGCTGATAATCAATTACCTCAATACAGTGGCAGCTATTTTGTTCCGAATAACTTCTTGGCAGCGTGTGTTTAGCATCCATTCTACTAAAACTCCTTTATGGAAATTTTCCCATCATACAAAAAAAATCAAAAAATATCCCGATGACCATTTGGTCACCGGGGGATATCACTTCAGACGTTTCAGCAGATCACCTGTAGCCTTGCCAATCTGAGAAAGGTCCCGCTTGATAAAATGGGCATCCTTCGGTCTGATTTCCTGGACGTTGCCGGAGACGATTTTTTTTGCTTTCCTGATAACTTTTTCGACCTGCTCAAAATCTTCAATTTTTATCCGTAGAACTTCTGGCTGTGGATTACTGGGCTTGGTAGAAGTAGTATCGGCAGCAACATTGCCATTCTCCTGCTCATTTTGACCTTCAGCTATTTTGCTCCCAGGCTCAGGCTGAGCAGCAACCTCGTTTTCACCCTGTATCCCTGTTGTAGCGTTATCAGTTTTGTCAGGCTGTGCGCTGTTGTTTGCAGCCTGGTCTGCCATATTGTCTGTCTGAGGATTTTCCTCAGGTCCATTTTCCTGAATCTGCTGCTCAATTTCTTTACAGTCAGTAACTTGCTCCGACTGCTTTTTACGAGAGATTCTGTAAGCCTGATTGATTGATACCTTATTGGCTTTCAGCAGACTAATCAGCTCTGGAACCCCGTATTTTTCGATCGACTCATATCGCTCTATCTGGCCTCTTGAGACGCCAAGCTGCTCAGCATAGTATTTTCTCCTCTCGCCTTCGACTTTCAATGTTCCCTGTTTCTCAAGGTTTGACACGGCCTTCTTGAGATCGATGTACTCGTTATACTTGTCAGCATTGGTTTTGTCCCGGTTGTTGGCATTATTGGAAATAATGCGCATGATTTCCTCATCGTCTGATTTGATATTGCGAATAATCCTGCACGGCAGATGAGTGAATTTAGAGGGATCTTTCTTCCGGATCAACTCAATTGCCATTCTGCGCCGGTGTCCCGCCATGAGGATATATTTGTTGTTCTCTCCGGGACGGACTTCAAAATTTTGTTCCAGGCCGTTTTTCTCAATGTTTTGCGCCAGTTCTTCAATCCCATTAATGGAATAGTGGTTATTCTTACTGGGGATTACATCATCAAAAGGAATATTGACAACATCAAAAGATTCTCCTATAGCAGCTTTCGAAGCATCGTTTAAAATACCATCAGTCAGATTGTTTAAATCAAATTCGTCTTTTTTACCCATGAGTTTTATTCATCCTTCCATATCTTGCTCTAACATTAGGCGTTCTCTATGATGTAATCAGTTAACTTCAGATAAGCCTGTGTGATTTTCGAAGGAACTCGTTTCCCCAGTTGTTTATTAAAATATCCTTTGTCATATTCCAACAAGGGAATTTGCTTTATTGTTGTCTCTTCTACCAGCTTCGACCTGGGAATTTTAATCGGAATATATTCTTTCTGAATGACTTTATCGAGGAATTCTACCATCTTTTTATTAACTTTCAACGGATACCATTGCGTTAGGAAAAATCCGCCAAGTTGAAGCTGCGGACTGTAAGAGGCTACTTTCCTCACAAGCTGGCGTGCAACAGCCATCCCGCAGGCAGAAAAAGCGTCGCATTTCATTGGAATGTAAACTTTATCAGTCATTGCAAGCCCATTTATATTGACAAGGCTCAGCGACGGTGCACAGTCGAAGACACAGAAATCGTACTCCCCCGTAATTTTGGAGAGGTGGTTTTTCAGCCGAAACTGCTGTGGTGTTCTGACGTCGGCCTGGAGATTATTCTCTACATTTGATAGTGTCAAAAAAGAAGGGATATAATCCAGATTTTTATATTTCGAATGGTAGATAGCTTTGTGGACATCCATGGTATCATTCATCAACAGGTCTTCAATAGAATATCCGACATCTGATTTCTCAATAACTTCTCCAGTCAGAAGAGAATACAGGTATTTCATCACCTTTGTACTCCCAAAAAATCCCGTAGCGTTAGACTGGGCGTCCAGATCACATAACAACACGCGCTTCCCGAAGTGCTGAGCCATCATGTGAGCGACAGTCACAGCACTGGCAGTTTTGCCTACACCACCTTTTTGGTTGAGAAATGCTATCGTTTTCATCCTTTGTATTCCTTTCATCCGACAAAATTTTCGTTTCTATTATACTACTTTTTTCTATTTGTTGGAATTATTTTTTGGGCCTTCTCTTGGGAAATGAAATGGCAAAGCTTGTCTTTTGGCCATTGTCTTTCAAAGAAATAATGGCATCATATTTCTTATGAGTTCTCCTGGAGACCAATCCGCTGACATAGACAGACCCCTTCTGCAGAAGCTTTTTCACCATGGTTGTCGTAAGCTTTTTCTTCTGCGTTTTAAAAAAGGCATTGTCCTTCCAAATACCGAATGAACAGGACTTATCCTTGAATCCAACGCAGGACCAGGAATTCTTGCATTCGATAACGTCTTTCCCACACCGTGGACAGATACCGACAAAGTTTTTGGGCTTTGAACGGTAATATTTTGGAGTCCTGGACAAAGGGACAATAGAAGCTTTTTTCCCCGATGCAATAATATCGGTCAGTTTGAGCCTTGTCTTTGCCATAAAGTTTGTCTTATCCAGTTTACCCTTTCGAATTTCAGCAAGATCATCTTCCATAACCGCCGTAAATACAGGCGATTTCATTTCTTCCGTTACATTGGCAATCAGGTATTTGCCCTTGCCTGTTGGAATAATATTTCTTCCCTGCTTAACGGTATATCCCTTGTCATACAGGCTCTGAATAATTTGTGTTCGTGTGGCTGCCGTGCCAAGGCCGTCTGTCTCTTTCAATATTTTGCGGTATTTCTCCGGCGCTTCCCTGGCTACATTTTTCATAAGGTTTAGAAGTTCAGCCTCAGTGTAGTAATGGGGGCTTTTAGTCAGCTTTTCAACAGTCTCCGTTTTCCTGGCCGTAAAAGGCTGCCCGGCTTTTACGGATGGCAGCGGTTTAGGAATTTTGGCAGCCCTGCCAAGCAGCTTTTCCCTGATTACCAGGTATCCTTTGTCTTTGATGCTTGCTGCAGTTGTACCAAGATGCTCGCCTTCGACTTCAGCTTCAACTTTGACTTCATAGTACGTAGGCGTCGGTAAACACACCTCAAGCATCCTTGCAATAACCAGCGAAAGTATTTTTCCCTCATCCGAAGAAGGCGATATTGCAGCACTGGAATAGCCCGAAGTAAGGATAATACCAGCGTGTTCGTCAACTTTTTTGTCGTTGAAAATATAGGAGTTCTTGTAGTCTGACGGTTTCAGGTTTTTCATAATCTGTCCGACAGCCGGGATCTTTCTCTTAATATCCTCAATACGTTCGTTGAATTCCACAACCATGTCCTCCAGCAGATAAGAGCTATCGGTTCTGGGGTAACTCAGGATACCGGCATTATAAAGGCGCTCCATTATTTCCGCCGTCTTAGAGGCCGGAAAGTGAAACAGCCTTTCGGCGTCAATTTGGAGCCGGTTGGTATCATATATATTGAATTTTCCAAGGTGTTTTTCCTTTTTTTCTGCAGAGAGTATTTTCCCTGTCTTTCCCCTCAGTTTGTTGGCAATTTCATCCGCTTCCTGCCTGGTCTTAAGTCTTTCATTTTTGTCTTTCCCATGCCAGTTAAGTGTCAGGCTTCCATCAGAAGCCGTGATGATGTAATAAGGCACCGGTACAAAGTGTTCGACTTCATTTGCACGAATACAGATAAAGTTTAGAAGCGGTGTCTGTACTCGTCCGACAGGCAGAACTGCATTACCCCGGATGCTCATCAGCCGGCTCATATTCATCCCATAGAGCCAATCAAGCTCAGACCTGGCTTCTGCCGATTTCAACAGATCTTCATATTGGGAGTTGGGCTTCATGCTTATGACAGCTTTACGGATATCCGGCGCTGCAAGGGAGGTATTCCATAGTCTTTTTACTGGCTTTTTTGTTTTGATGCCATCAAGAATTTCCTGCAAAAGCAGTTGCCCTTCTGCGTCAGAGTCTCCGTTATTGACAATTTCCGTAATGTCATTCCGGTCAGCAAGAGATTTGATTGTCTTGAACAATGGTATAAATTCCTTTTTGAGCTGCTTTGGGATGGTATCCGGAAGAATTGGAAGATCATCCAGACTCCATTTCTTATATTTCGGATTAATCTTGTCCGGTTTTACCATTTCATAGATATGTCCGACACTGTGAGCTACGATAAAACCGTTGCCCTCATAGTAATCCTTATGTTTGTTTTTAGCTCCTACTGCATTTGCAACAGCTTTGGCAAGCGAGGGTTTTTCTGAGATAATAAGCTTCATGCAGCGCCCCGTCTTTCTCGCCCAAACCTGTGAATTCTTTGTACCTTGAGCACGATCCAATTTACAATATCAATCGGGAACAGGGTCTCTGAAGCTGAATCTCTTTCAACGATATTTTCCTGGATTATTCTGCTGAACTGATGTAGATTTTCCTCATCGATATTAACTCCCAGATTATCAGTCAGAATAGTCCGCATTCCGCACACTGGGCAAATTGCCGTATCCCCCTCAAAATTTTTGATTTTTTCCCATGGGAATATATTTCCGCAGCAGATACATCCGCAGCAATGTCCATTGCCCGGTGTTTCTATTATTCTTTTATTATGCTGTGTCAGACGGACAATTTGCTCTGCAATCAGTTTCCGGTGCTTGTGGTCCTCATTATCTTTCATCACAAATTCCTCCAAATATTGGTTTATGTTTATATTATAACATATATATACGTTTATACAATACTATTTTAACAATATATTGTACTTACTATGCGATTTCCAGCTTACTATAAAGCGGAATTCTTTGTTATGACAGATTGGTCATCTATATATATAAAACGAAAGCGCCCGGTGAAGACGCTCTTTTATTTATCGTTGAAACCATGAATAATATCTGCTATACTGATACATAATGATACTAATTATTATCGGAAGTGATAGACATGGATGCTGCTGTATACGTAAAAATGCTGCATGACGTAGATTTTCTGAATTTACGTAAGATGCAGTATAAATACACAAAACAACAGGTCTCTGAAATGGTAATGCTGCTGCGTCAAACCGAATTTAAAGCGCTTCCAATTCAGGATTTTTCTGGTACTCCTATTGTATGGCTGGACCCGACTACACGTATACACATGTCGGCATATCATTCTCTGTATGCCCAGGTGGGCAAAGGGCAGGCGTACAGCCTGGAAGCCATGGAGGATGAAATCCATTCAACGCTGGATATTGAGAATATACAATCCTCCAGGCAAAGTATCCGTCGGATTCTGAATGGCCAAGCTCCTGCGAATGATGAAGAAAACCGAATTTATGGGATGAAAAAGGGTTTGGAATATATTGCAGATCCCTCCCATCCCATCACAGAAGAAAATATCCATACATTGTATATGCTGGCCGTGGGAAACTTTCTGTCGGAAAATGACCGGTTGAAACCCGGACAGAAATATCGGTATGACGATGTGTTCGTTGTCGGTGATAAAATAGAGCATCAAGGGTTACCATTTCATAAAGTGCCGTTGTATATGAAAAAACTGGTGGACTTTATTCACGAAGCAAGCACCATGAACGATTTCTTAAAAGCAGCTGCTATCCATTTCGATTTAGCCTATTTGCATCCTTATTTTGATGGAAACGGACGGATGGCAAGAATGCTGCATCTATGGTATTTGGTGCAGAAGGGATACCCGGCTGCTCTGTTTATTCCACTCTCCAGCTATGTTAATCAAAGCAGAAACAAATATTATCGAGCATATACAATCACGGAAGAAAATCAAAAAATCAGCGGGGTACTCGATATCACGCCATTTTTGGTTTATTTCATCGAAAATGTCTATAACCACATAAAACCGAAAAGCGCTCCACTGAAGACTATAGAATGCTATCAAGAAGCGCTGTCGAAAGGCTTCATAACAGAAAAAGAAAAGGATCTTTTCAATTTTATACTGTCCGCCTATACTGATCGTGAATTTTCGACTAAACAGTTAGAAAAAGACTTCAACTCTGCAGCTTATGCTACTATCTATCACTTTGTTCATAAATTTATGAAAATTGGCCTACTTGACAGCCAGAAATATGGTAATCGAATTAAATATCGACTTAAGAAATAAATACGTTTGTTTTAGTTTTCAGTTCGGAAGGCGTTGGTAATTAAAGTGCAGTTCATGGACATCGTCCGTTGTCCATTGCCCCGCATGCCACTGACTTTAGTCGGTGGTAGTTGACGCAGATGCTTATTTCTATGGGATTTACAGTGAATGATTATAAAGGTCCTGGAAAGATAGTGTTTAAGGACAACCCCAAAAAACAATGCTGATCAGATCATTCGTTCCGTACTTCCAAATACTATTTCCTTATCTAAGAAGTTTTATTTTGACGGTAACTGCGCAATCTGGAATGCCGCCCTTTATTTTGCCAACATTCAATATACTATCTTTATTGAAAAATAATATTGCACAAGAAAACAAGCAAAACGATAATGAAAAGAAAGACAGTAAAAAAAAGGCCAAGTAAGGATATCCAGAACTCCTTGGATATCCTTACTTTATGGTTTTTGTTATACAACTTTTGTTGTATCGTAAAGAAATCGAGTTGTTTGTCCCGCTTGGAAACCGGCAAATATCGGGCCTCCTGCCAAGCTGTTGCGTTATGCAGCATAATATGATAGACCCTTTTTTATAGGGTTTGAAGAAAACTAACTCAATTGGAACTATTTTACGGTTATGTAACGCCATCTGATTCCTCAGATGGCATTTTGGTCATGCGCTTTTAGGACTTGCTTTTCTCCGTTCTTCCTTTTCTGTATTTAGTATCTGAACTGTCAAGGCAGTGAGAAATGCGATTATCCGGATAGCCTGCTTGTGATTTTTTGTCTTTGCAGCTACTTTTGCAAGAAGCAAACGCG
>ENA-UOOK01001169-UOOK01001169.1-fermentation-metagenome-genome-assembly--contig:-NODE-1169-length-34966-cov-3.759560_pt1 | contig 34966 bp, 30 predicted proteins | sample MGYA00245777_ERZ724023 | MGnify/ENA primary metagenome ERZ724023 (study PRJEB28704, sample SAMN03018312) | fermentation metagenome | biome: anthropogenic terrestrial biome; feature: soil; material...
AGGTCGGAAAACGAAAGTAGGAAGAAAACTACTTCGTTTTCCTCCTACTCGATTTGCCTGCGGAAGGGGGTAACTTAGAGTTACGCGGTTGTTCTTTTGATGGGTTATTAGCAGTAAGGGTTCGTGATCTATATGGGGTGCTTTGAAAGCACATCATCGCTTAATCTCTTTTTTCGAAGTTTTCAGGTTTCCCTGCACGCCCATAAAAGAGCCGGATCATAATGATCCGGCTCTACGTAATTTTTCGGCTATTTTTTTATAGTTTAGTAATTAGCCCTGCAATTTCAGAGATACATTCTTTTTGGTTTTTAGCGGTAAGTAAAGCAAATAAGCAATCATTTAAAACATTCGTATATTTATCGTGTAGATTTTCTTTCGCTTTATCGGTTTTCAATGTTCCCTTTTTCGCTGCATACTTTGCGTATTCGGCATCTGCGATCCGGACTATATTTACATTTGCGTACTCCTTCAATTCGGCAGGAAAATACCCGTTAGATTTGAAGTAAATCGGGACACCGGCATTCATTTGGCTTTTTATCCACGAATATTCCTCTTGTGCTATTTCATGCCGGTTTATCAATGTGCTTAAATTCTGGGTTGATTTGATCAGACTGATACTATCCTCTAAAATCCTTTTATGTCTCGGAAATTCCACTTTCGCGATAGCCTGCTTCCGCTTTTTTTCGTAGTTATTGAAAAATAATCCCATGATATTATGTTTTTCGCAAAAATAGTCATTTTTATTTTGTAGATTAAAAAAATATTCTGATATTTGTAACGCTTAACATACTCAAGGGTGAGAATATTAGAATTGCAAGGCGTTCGGCTCACCATATTGGCGGGCTGTTTTTGTTTTAAATAGTTATTACGTCAAAATTTAATTGCGATTCTGTAACCCCGTGTGGAGGCTTAATGGCCCCGCAGCCCTTGAGGTGTTAAGCAACGGGAAGTGCAGGATCGCTCTTTTTATTTCCACACTTCTCAAAATCGTTACTTATTAAAATTTTGTGTAAATGCTTAACAACACAAACATTGCGACGATTGCGAACAATAGTAACAGTCGAAGTACGTCCGCTCACGAAACGAGCATTGTTTTAACCTATGAAGGCTCAAAAGTTACTTTTTCTAAAGGTGACGATGTTATGGTAAATGCCACACAGATGGCAAAAACATTTGGGAAACGACCAGTTGACTGGTTAAGATTGCCCACATCTAAAACATTTCTTGAAGAATTAAGCAAAGTGAGAAAATCACACTTTGAGAAATTAGTTAAAACTCAGGCAGGTGGTGCAAATCCAGGTACATGGTTCCATGAAGACGTTGCCATCGAGTTTGCTCGCTGGCTATCCCCGGCATTCGCTATCTGGACAAATGACCAGATAAAAATATTAATGACAACCGGTAATGTTGCTCTTGATTTTGAATCTTCAGATTTAATAATGGCTCGTGCATTACAAGTTGCTCAAAGAACTTTGGAGAGACACAAACAAGCAATCCAGATACTTCAGGGAGAAAATGAAATTCAGAAAGAAGAAATCAAAGTTTTAGTTCCAAAAGCTGAATATACTGACGAGGTTTTGCAATCAACATCTACATTCACTACAACACAAATAGCAAAAGATTTTGGTTTGAGTGCAAAAACCTTAAACAAGAAACTTAAAGAAGCGGGGATTCAATTTTTTCAATCTGGTCAGTGGTTTCTTTATTCAAAATATCAGGATAAGGACTATACAGATATGCGTGTTTCAAGATATGTTAATCGTCATACAGGTAATGTTGAAACGCAACAATCGATGGTTTGGACCGAGAAAGGTCGAGCTTTTCTTCACCAATTGCGGAAAGGGGGCCGGATATGAAAAGCAAAACCAAGATAACCATGGTCAGTGACGCCAAAGGGATTTTTGAACTTGCCGGACGTCATATCGCAGATCCTGACAGATTCATCAGCTCACTAGATTCTTTTTTCCGCAACATGTGCATGGAAATGGTAAATGCGAAAGGAGGCAAATTATGAATACTGAGGCAATGATTGAGCACCTTAAGCAATTGAAAGCGATAAAGGCTTGCTACTTGAAATATGCATCATCTATAAAATTGTCGGATGTTTCACTGGAAAAGCATGTTGATGAAATTGAGACCAATCTTGATGATACGGCGGGACATATTTCAGCATTAATAGGTAATGAACACTGGAACGAGTTATATTTCGATTCACCACTCCCAAAGATGGAAGGAGGCTCAAAATGACAGTAAAAACCATTCACGGCCGGGTTTCGAAGAACAAACTCAAAAACGGACTCAATAGACTTATTGACAATTGGATAATGGATGGCCAAAAAGTGCTTTGCCACACTACTGAGACGAGTATATCCGCCCGATTGATAATCATTCATGATAATGTAAAACTCACGCTGAATTTTGAAGAAGATAAATGATTTGTGTTATCTGAAAAGCGGGTAAATCCGCCCGCTTTTCTTTAAACGGAAAATAATCACTACTTTTATTTATATTTTAAATAAAAACAAATGACAAAAAGACTTTATAAAAACGAGGAAGAAAAAGACAAGCACATGATTCTTGATGACAGGCATGAATTGCTTAACTTGTATGTCTCCAAGTGCTGCAGATGCAAGCACTTTAAAGAGTGGGATTATTTTTGTGCCGCGTTTCCAGGTGGAATACCCGATGAGTATTTATCGGGTGAAAAAATGCACGATAACCCGGTTGATGGACAAGTGGGGGATATTGCCTTTGAAGAAATTGATTAATCGAATTGTCAAGTTTTCGATTTTGAATAATTCCAATTCATTTTTTTGCTTACCCGCTTCCAGAGTATATGAAAATGAATAGCAGAGGCCCTTTCCGGTTTAAATATGCCACTATTTATTCCTTTCCACATTTCATTGCTTAGTTTATTATTTTCACTTTCGATAATATTCCTAACGCTGTTAATATCGCCCCATCCGCTCTCCGGTCTTTTCATCGAGAATGTATAATGTGGAGTTACGGCTCGCATTTCCTGAACATTTGCCTTTATTGCAGTATATATATCTTGGGAGCTAAACGAATTTCCTATTCTACCCAACGATTTTTCAGGATAACCCCATCCTCTCGGGTGATTATGAGTAAATACTGTATCTTTTAGCCTATCCATGTCGGTGCCGTTTAATTGTACGAAAGAAGCTTCTCCTCGCTTATCCAAAACGATATTCCCTGATGTATCAAAAGCTACCGCAGTTTCAAATTTTTTATTCATCCTGATTTCGTCTTCTGTTTTCCTTATTTCGTTATATAATTTTTGCTCATCCCATTTTGCTTGAATTAGCGTCCTTTCATTTTCTGGTTTTATTATTGCTGTTATTCCAAAATCTGCTATTTTATTTGCTTCTTGTCCTTTCTGCACTTTCGATAAAATCGATGGATTGTTTTTATCATGAGGCCACTTTGCATTTAGTTTCACGAAATATGGCACACTTCCGGTCTTTTTGATATAGCCATCCATCCATTCCCGTGCTTTACCTGGTATATCTTTTACATATTTATTTTCAGGAATTTGATCAGTCAAAAGAAAATCCGCAAAATCTTCATGCTCCATCACAATTGGAACAGCAATACATATGCAGAAAGGGTGCCATCCGGGGAAAACAAAATCTTTCGGATATTTACCCACCAACGCATCACATATTGCGCACGGATGACCATTCCGGGAACGCTTTACCTCAAATCCTAACACGAAATCAAGCTGCTTCCATCGCTCCGAATCACTCAACCGGTATCCCATATTTGTTTCGGTAGCCGATACACGGATGGCGTTCATCTTTGAACTTCTGTAGACTCCCGGGCCGGGATGATAGTCTTTCATCGGCTTGGACATTACAAGCTTGCCCTCTTTATTGCGTACTCGTCGGAAACGCTTCTCTGGATTTTGTAACAGTTGCCTGAAATCCCGGCTGATCTGGTCTGCGCTCCTACCGGTAGAAATACCACCTTCAAGGAATAGTTCCACATGGCCTTTTGTCTGGTCTGCAATATTCCATACACGCTGCGAAATATTTAACCCGTTTTCGGTCCTGTTTTGAAGCAATTCGAGAGCATCAAGGTTGCGTCTGAACAACCCTTCCTTGACAATAGTAGAAAGTGACATTCCTTTGAAATGCCTCTCTACCATTTTATCATTCTTCAGGACCGCCTCATTCCAGGCTTTCGTTTGCCCGGATTTGATTTCTTTTTCGAGATTGGATTGCAGCTGGACCAGGTATTTATCGATAGCTTTTTCAATGCCCGGATTGCGAACCCACACGCTGTTTTTATTGCCGGCATCTTTCCATTTTCGCATTTCGGGTGCAATGGAAGAAACGAACTGGTTAAATATCATATTTACCCGCTGTTCCTGGACAAACATACGGGTAATATGCTGCTGGTCGTGAAATGATAATAAGGACGGCATTATTATACTGAAAATCCGGTTATAACATTACGTTGACTATCCTCATCCGCCTCTGCTTTTAGGCGCTTAACTTCTTCTCCCACATCTTTAGTGAAAGGTGATCGGCCAACAATTGTTTCTTGACTATTGATTGGCTTATCTCCATTTGCTTTGGTAAGGACTTCAACAATTTCTTTCAAATCATCTGGAAGTACTGAGCCAAATGTTACTTTCGGATTAGCTTTGATCAGGTCGTTTTTGTACTTGGTGTTGGTCACATTAGAAATCAATGCGCGAACAACAGATACAGATCTTTGCACAACAGGCCCGAATATCTCCATCCCTTCAGCGGCCTTGATGAACGCCTCAATAAACATTAATTCAATTGCGGTACCGGATAATGCTCCGATACTTTTCATGTTTTCAAAGCTCAAATCCGGCGTCGAAGATCCGGCATATATTTCATTTCTTAAAGTCTCCAATTCCAGCTTGATGCTGTCGATTGATTGCTGCCAAACGAGGTAATCAGCATCACCATGATACTCTTTCCCAGTATCGGGATCTATTTTGACAGGATATGAAATCTGTTTACCTACAGTGTTTTTCGACGGCAACGAGCTTTCACCGTAATTTTTTAAAATAGGGTCGCCAAAGTAGTCGTTGGTATCAACCATGCGGCTCAACCTGTTTTCGTAGTAATCCATCAAAGTGGTTACATCCTCCCATTCCGGCTGGTCCTGTTCTGCATATACTACTGTTATCTTGCCTGCAAGGTTTTTTTGAGGATACTTTTCTACAAGTTGCCAGGTTCCGGATACGTCGACATATAGAAATTCCTGCGCAGCTGTTTGAATCCAAATAAAATCATGCTCTTTTCCGTCCTCTGAGTAGATAGATTTATACTTCCTGGTGAAAGCATCCATGTCACCGAAATCGTCGAAGTGCGGGAAGAAGTCGCCATTTTTTGAAGACAGGATCTTTGCTTTTACCTCCAAAATTTGCTTTCCATCAACATCAACGCCTGGACGGGGATAAAACACGATAGCGCCTTTTGTCTCAGTTTTAACAACTCGAGCAAATTGATTGAAAAATGATTTCATTTTCAATTTATCCTCGAATACTTCCTTGAAAAATTGTGATCCCTCACTATCCTCGGCAAAGGAAATATTCATCTCTCCTCCAAACAGGAAAGCAGCTGCAATACGGACAATGCGTTTTGGTGTATTGGTTTTTACACGTGCAACCGGTACAGACTTTTTTCCAAGACTTTTAGGAACTTCTTCTCCGTTTTTATCAATCTCCGTTTCGGTTTCAGAATACATTTCGACCGACTTGTCTTCTCGCTTGTCAACACTTCCTGGACGACGGCTTCTTTCGCCTTTAAATTCTTTAAGATATTCTTCACGATTTCGATCCTCCTTCGAGTCTTTTGTTAAAATATCGATAGCTTGTTTAAAGTCCTGTAATGCTAATATTTCATCAATGGTCATGGCCTTTTTATGGTAAAATATAAAAGGAGGTATCTTTTTATTTAGTATGTTTGTATTATTCTTAACTATATACTTTCATGAATGACAAAATAATAATTAGTATTGATTCTGAAATTCAACGTTTCCAAAAATTCTTATTGTTAGAAGAGAACAAAAAAATTATATTTTCAGCTCCTTTTGGAAATGGGAAAACATACTTTTTAAATAATTTTTTTGATGGTAATGGAGAATATCAACCTTTTTTCATATACCCTGTTCACTACGTGGTTTCATCCAATGATGATATTTTTGAATATATTAAATTCGATGTAATTTTTAAGCTGTTAGAAATTATAGACGAGTCAGAGAAAATTGATTTTTCAAATAACCTTTTACTGCCTTTTTTTATTCAGAACAATATCAATGAGCTAATATCTCTCGTTGCTGAATTTTCAGGGAAAATTGGCAAAGCTTTAAAATTGCTTCCCCAAATCTTAAAACTGAATAAATCATTTGAAGAGTATAAAGAAAGAGTTCAAAAAACTGATTATGATATTTTGTTAGATTATTTGCATACACAAAAAAATAAGAACGGCTCAATCTATGAATCAAATTTAATAACAGAGTTGTTAGATTCGTTAATTGATGATTGGAAAAACAAAGCCGAGAATACAAATAAAAAAACAGTCTTAATAATTGACGATTTGGATAGATTAGACCCTGAACATATTTTTAGGATTTTCAATATCTTTGCAGCACATTCGGATTACTATCAGCAAAATGAAATAAAATACGGCTTTGATAAAATAATGTTAGTGTGTGATATTAATAATGTTCGAAAAATATTCCACTCAAAATATGGTTTAGATGTTGATTTTGCTGGTTACATTGATAAATTCTATGATAGAGATATTTTTTTCTTTGATAATCATCTTCTGGTTGAAGAGTCTGTTGACAGAATATTTAAATCAATTCGATTTGATTCGACCTATAATGATATTTTAAATTTTAGAGATGATTTATATACATGTTCGTCGGCATTAAAATTTTTGATTAAACTCTGCATTAAAAATAATTTAATTAATTTACGGTCTTTATTAAAGTATTCAAACAAACCTTATAGTATAAAAGATTACATGATTCCAATTAATTGGAAATCTTATAATTACAACACAGCGTTTGCTCCTTTCATCGTTTTAGATTTAATGAGTGATTTAATGGGCACAGACAAAGATCTTAAATTAAAAATAGAGATACTTGGGAATAAACTCATATCAGAATATTTTAATGATGAAATCCTTGAAAAGATTATTAGAACATTTATAGCATTAGCTGATTATTCAAAAAACAGATTCAGAATCTATAATATGGATCCATCATACGAATATACCATATTAGATAGTACTATAATAATTAGATATAGATTGACAAAAGAATTACTTGCCTTTGTTGATTTTAAAAGTGAAAATATACTTGAATATGCTCACGACATTACAAGGAATATACTAAATGAAGCTTGTAGCAATTATCTGAAAATAAAATCAGGAATCTATTGATTTTCTTACCCTCTAAGCGGTATTTTTTTATATTTTAGATTGACAAGTTAGTTCTTATTGGATAAAAGGTTAATTTTGTATCAATTAAAAATTTAGCGCTATGAAAAAAATTCTATTCTTATTATTGGCCGTCGCTCTTTTTGTTAATTGCGACCCGAAAGAAATCGTAGATAAAGGTCAGCTTGACCCTAATGCAATGATAATTCTAAAACCCGCAAAGGGCGTCCAGCTTCGCTCGACTATCACTGGATTAACGGCTCTCGAAGTTGTACAAAATGCTGTCAATATCAAGTGGACTTCACACTACGCCGGTAATGCCTACTTTGAAACTCCGAAACACATTGCCCGCACTTTTATGGACTCACAGCGAGATTTTAATACACCGTCTCTTAAAATGCTTGGGATTGACGTTATCACTTCGGAAGGTGAATACTACAAAGACCTGACATATGCCACCAATGTAGTAATTACCGACGTTAATAATGACACAATCGCTTATGTGCCTGATGAGATCATCAATAACGCCCGCCCGTTGATAGAGGCAGCGTTCAACAGTGAAAACTACACCGAATGTTATCGGCTGTTTGACACCGCTTTTGTATTTCTGCCTTATCCCAATCAATAGAATTTCATAAAAAATATATGGAATCCCGTAACCGCCGTTGCGGGATTTTTTAATAATTTCTCCCGGTAATTTGAAACGAGAAGTTTGCATCCGCTGCCGCACCACTTAAATTAGTAAAGTAAACTACGAAACTTGAAGTTCCCTTATTAGCCGTTGGCACATAAAACGCACGTCCGCTCGTTTCAGATGTTATTTGCACACTATAATCGGAATGTCCGACGCTATGATAAACCGTATATTGCCCTAAAGCATTTCTAATTGCGGTGGACGAAGCATGTTTTTTTGCCCCCCAAACTGTGTTAAAACCTCCATTTAAACCTACACTCCCTGAAAGCAGTACTCCGGGCATATTTGTTTTGCCTCGTAAATCCCAACCCTCCAGCTCTGTGAAGTGAGCATGGTTGTTTTCGAAGAAAGCCATGAACCCATTTAATCCAAACTGGAAATACCTAACACCGCTTTGAACAAAACTCCATGCAAGCGTTGAGTTCCCGGAAAGTCCACCGGAAGAAGTTTTGCAGTTAAAAAATGTTCTCGATATTACAATTGAATAAGTCCCTTTGTCAACAGTATATTTTTTTGAAAATGCAGTAGTATTGCTATAGCTCGGTGATTCAGTGGATAGCGAGTCCCCATCGGAAATAATTGTCTGATAATATGCTCCATTCTTATATAGATATATTGACACGCCAACCTCCCCGACTGAATAGGATGGAATATTAAGACTGCCAGAAACCAGACATGTTCCCGAAACGGTTAATTCAGAGCCGGTCTTTGTAACGGTGACGGTGTTAGGGAGAGTTGTTGTACTTGTTGTCGATGACAAGCTCCCCGCATTTATAACTGAATCACCATCCGTATTTTGTAACATTAAATCAGCAACAAGGGGGATATCCATGACGTTAAATACAAGCCGCTCCTTTCCGGTGTCAGGATGAACCATTACAATTCTTCCGCTTTCTTCAATGATAAAATCTCCTACTTTCGCAGCACCGTTATGAAGAAATGTTATTTTTGCTAAATTGTCATATTCTCCGCTGGAGGGTGTTGTACCTGCAGACATTTTAGAAAGGAATTCAACGACTGCCATCGCCTGTGCGTATGTTCCTCCCGACCACATCGACGGATAATTTTTCAACGCACCCTGAATTCCCGAAATACCCGCAGTTTCGATAATAGAGTTGAGCTCCCTCAAGAGAATCATCACGGTACTAATCAATCCGCCATCTTGAGTAGTACCGAACTTGTCCGTAACAGCCTTCGCCGTGTTCGCCTTTGCCTGCGCATCGCCAGCAACCGCAGCAGCATCACCCGCATTTTGATTTACCTTGTTTGTTATCGCATTTTGTAAGAATATCCTCGCATCGTAGTACTGTGAAAAGGCTGTTCTGATAGATGCACCCGAAACAGTTGTGTTTACAGTAAGATTAGCAAGTACCGGAGAAAGCAGATTGTTAAGTGCCGTGTATTTCGCTTCGTAATTGCTCTTATCGACCGAATAATCGTTTGCCTGCGCCCAGATGCGTGGGTATTCGGCGTAGATTTCTTGCCAAAGATTGCTCAGGTACTGCTTTTCCGACGGGTCTGCAACGTTGTCCGAAAGGATGTCGTTGATACGGGTCTTTTCGGTGTCAATGGCGGCTTGTACATCTTCGGGTGCTTCTGTCCAAGGGGTAGCTTTATCCCCCTCCTCAATCTTTATATTCCTTACATAAATGTCGCCTATGCCAGAAGCGTTCCAAAAATAAAGGAATGTTGCGTTTGGTTTGCTCTTTAATGAATATCTCTTCCAACTCCCATCGGTATTTACAGTTACATCTCCGCCTTCCGACCCATTAAATTCGCAATGGAGGATATTGCTACCGCTCACCCATTTAGCATCAAAAGAAACCATATACCATTTACCTAGAGTTAATTTAGATAGATTAGCTCCTTGAACTACGGCTTTGGGGGTTGTCTGGTTCACCCTTACATCTCCGTATGCTTTTGAGTTAAGAAGTAGATTGACTCCCCCAATCTCCAACTCATCCACGTACCCCTTACTCAAATTATCTAATTTAGCTTGAATAGCCTTATTCGCTTCTTCCAATGCACTTTGAAAGGCTGACATCAAAGAATTGAATGAAGTGAAAGCATTATCAACCGCTGTTTTTTGAGCAGGTGTTGTTGTGCCTCCTGCAATAGCCGTGTTGATTGCAGTCAGAAGTGTATCACGTTGCCCCCACAAATTGATTTTAGCGTTTTCGAGAGCTATTTTAGCGGTGCCTTCAAGATAAGTATTTGCAAAAACCTTTAAGAATGAGGCTTCCGCTTTACTCATACTTTCGTTTATAGAGTTCTTGTACTTTTCAATAGCTTTTGCTTCTGCTTCGTCAATTAATCCATCTTTGAAAGCTCCAGTCACGTAAGTATTAAGGTTTGAAACGGAGGTCGAAACGGTGTTAACGTTGGATTGAACAGCGTCTATTTCGGCTTGGACGTCTTCTGGAGCAACTGAATATCCGGCTGTATGCTTGTTGCCCTCTGTCATTTGTATGTCATAGATTAATGATCGATTTGCACCACTTCCGTACGAGCAAGATATACCGCTAACAGTTTTCCCCACCTCCGATATAATAGATTTTTCAGTTAGCGTCGTGTCTGAGCCGCTTAAACTGATATATTCGCTATACGTGCCGTCAGAGTACTTAAACCGAAGCCCCAATCCATTGTAGGCTTGTGTTGCAGCCATTTTCCATCTGATCTTTAGGGCGTATTGTGTATATTCATTATAGTGGATTTTTCCCTGGAAAATGTCGTTATATGCAGCACCGCCCCCTACTGTATTGTATAAAGTTGCCTGATTTACCCCAAGATAATCACCATCATCGTCCGATCCTTGTACCACGATAGACGAACTAACAAGATTCCAATCTTTGATGTACTTTTTCGCAATCAGATTTCTACCCCCTATCTGAACATTGTTCACCGCCTCCCATTCACTACTCACCGCATACCCTGTATAAACAGTTGAAGTTGGATTTTTATAAACAACTTTTACCCTCGACCAGATGTACTTTCCATTTTCCCAAGTCGGTGGCGTTGTGCTCCAATTAACATCGCCCTCTGCGGGTTGAGTTATCTTTGATGAAGATAAAATGAATTGTTCGGTAACGCTATCAATTCCCTGACCTGTTGCACCAGTTTTTGGAGTGATGTTTGCCGCCGATGAATACGTAGGATTTCCGCTTGAATAGGCTGTTTTGGTTCTCGTCCAAAGCTGTTCACCGTCTAACAATGTCGGTGCGGTGGTAGTCCATCCAGTAGTCGGTGCTGTGGTAGGACTTGTGTTCTTTGCAAATTCAACGTCTACTAAGGTTATTGAAATGCCGTCCGCACCTTTGATTAGGCTCCACTTGTATTTTGTCGGGTCGGTTGAATCGGCTTGAATAAAGTCTGTATAAGTGCCTATATGCGTTTTATTCGCCGAATCGATAACGCTGAACCCTGCTGTCCCTGTTGCGTTTAAAGCATAAGCAATATGCAGGTAAGGCGTTTGACCATCCGCCCCTTTTGCACCGGGAATTCCTTGCGCTCCATCCGCACCTTTGATTAAACTCCATTTATATTTAGTCGGGTCGGTTGAATCGGTAACTGTATTGTCAGTGTACATTCCTATATACGCCTTTCCCGTTGGATTTTGAGAGAACCCTGCTCCGGCGGAATTGTCTGCATAGGCAATGTGTGCGTAAGAAGATAATCCGTCTGAACCGGGAAAACCTTGAATGCCCTGCTCGCCTTGCAATCCTTGCAATCCTTGCAATCCTGTATCTCCTTTGTCTCCCTTTTCCCCCTTAGTCAATTGCCACGTATAATCAGCATAATTGGTACTTTCCGTTGCTGTTGTTTTGTTCACGGCAATTCCAATATATGCTTTGCCAGCAGGATTATCGCTCATTCCGCTTGTGGGTGTGTCGGCATATTTTATCCAAGTGTAGTATTGCGTTCCATCAGCACCATTTTCCCCCGGAATTCCCTGTTCACCCTTTATTAGAGACCACTTGTAATCAGCGTAGTTCGAGCTCTCGGTAGCGGTAGTTTTATTGTAAGCAAATCCTATATAGCTTTTACCTGTCGGGTACTGGCTCATTCCGGTAGTTGGAGTGTCGGCATAGCGTACCCATGTGTAGTAAGTTATACCGTCGCTACCCGGAGTACCTTGAATGCCCTGAAGTCCCTGATCTCCCTTGTCACCCTTTTGTCCTGTTCTCGACTTTGCAAAAGTTTGGGTTTTAATTAAGCTAAATGAAGCTCCTGCCGAAGTTTTTCCTATGATTGTAAATGTTATCGTTGCATTGTCGGCTGTCATATTTGAAGCGTTCGCAAATACGCATGTCAGTCCGCTTTCGCTCTTCGCTCCTGCCGTTATACCCGTTGCCGAAGCTGTAACGTTGAACTTCCCGTTTGCCGTTCCTATACCGTCATAATCCAGTTCTGTTGCACCCTCGAATACTCTTATTATTGTTCCTGAACCTGAATAGTCTGAAACAGTTCCATCCGTCGAAGCTGGCAAAACATCTGCCTCGTTGCTCAACACTACATTAATTGCATTCACTCCGCTTGCCCCCTTGAACACAACGGGAATTGTCATTGTATCGAGTAGCGTTGTTTTCGCTGCTGTATCGTAAAGCCTTACCGTGTAACTCGTTTTTCCGTCTCCATTTGCCGGAGCAATTGTTATAGGGCTTGCCGAAGCTGTTCCGGCTTCCGTGCCTCCGTTGGGCGTTACGGTTATGAATCCTCCTGAAGTTGTGGTTGTTCCGCTTCTTAGCTCTCCACTTACGGTTACGGGTGTATGTGTTCCGCTTGTTGCTGCGTTTATGGCATCCTTGTAAATAACAGGTGCGCTCGCTTTTACAGACCAGTATGTCGCTTTTACTACAGCGGCATCGATGGCGGCTTGAACATCCTCCGGAGCGGGAGACCAGTCGGTGGCTTTATTGCCTTTTTCGAGCATGATGTCAGGAACCTGATCGGCAGCATTACTTAAATATATAAACCCCCAAGTGGCGTTATCTGGAACAATAACGGTGTTGATGTGATTCGCACCTGTTGAATCACCGTTGAATGCCATCGATAAAATGGGGCTGCCATCTTTAGGTTCCTCGGCCAACCAGTATAATCTCCATCTATTATTGACCGAGCTTAATCTATACAACGTCCAATAATCTCCTGATTTCACGGGGAATGAAAACCCTCGACCAGAAGGTGACGAAACAATATTATTTGGCTGAGTCCACGCTAAATTATTTATATTACCTCTTATAAAATAATTCCTCCCCCCAATCTCCAAATTATTCACCGCCGTATCATCAGTGTAGCGAACTTTCTTAACCCAGTGAGCCTGAACAAACGTTGTGCTGTCCTGCGTGGCGGTTAAGATTTCACCACTTTTGTAAGCAACGCCGTTAACGGTTTGGTCGGCTGCCAATACCCACATGTCGCCAAACTTGTAAGATGAAGGCTGAATTAAATAGGTGGTGCTTTTTCCGTCAGCTGTGCTCTGTGCCTGTGCCGCTTTTTGAAGTGCCAAGACGGCATCGGAGTCTGCAATTTGTGTCCATGAGTACACCCCCGCATTTACGACGAAACGCCAACTCTTCCCTGCATCCGTTGCGGGGGCTTGAGCCGTATTTGTAAAAGTATCACCTATGTGTCTGTCCTTTATGGTATTGGTAGTCCAGTCAGAAGCGGGGTAATTCGCTAAAGTTGGAGAATACGGATAGAACCAGTTATCGACCACACCATCAATTTGATCTTGCAAATACTGTCTGTTCTGGTCCACAACATCGAGTACTCCCTGATTCTTATTATCTTCAATCGCTACCCTTGCATTCTCTAAGGCTGTTGCAAACTCATTTGTACGTGTCGAGTAAACTGAAATCTTATTGTCAATATTAGCTTTTTCAGCATCAGAAATCAATTTGTCGGTAATGGCATTGTTAATTGCTGTTTCAACATCAACAAATGCAGTCTGATAGTTCGACCATGCTGTTTCTAAAGGTGTTTTGTTGATCAGATTAACATTTCCACGGACAACCAGGTATTGGGCGTTCAATTGCCCACGTTCTACACTCAGATTTGTCAATATTGCTTCGATAGATTTTAGTTCTGACTCAGTGACTATTCCATCCCTGAATATCGTTTCAAGCGTATTTCTGACATTCGCCTGTTTTGCAAGTATATCGTTTCTCACGTTTTCTACCTTGCTTTCAACATACTTCTCCCAGTTCTCTTCAAGATAGTTTGAGACGGTTGCAGATATTGCTCCGGTATGTAAGTTTTTTCCAAGTTCCGCTATCCGGATAACTTGATTGAAATTCCTTTGCGGGATGGAAATTACTACCAGGTCACCGACGATAAGTTCAGGCTTGCCTCTCATATATCGATGGTCGATATCGAGAGTAAATTTCACCCTTTTCTTTGAGAACAGACCAAGATACTTGTTCCCCTTATTACGCAAACGGGTAATAGAAGCCGTTACATAGGACTCAGGCATGAGTACGCCGGTGAAGTTGAATTCATCGCCTACTTTCGCTTTTTTCGATGTGTTTGGGATTGTCGGTTTTGTTCCATCTGCACCCGCCAACGCCGTTTCATCTTCCTGCTCAATGAGGGTAATTTGCTTGTTTGAATTTTGCCAGTTAAATTTCATCGATACCCCCATCAAATCACCGGTAAGGAAATTTATCCTCACATTATCTCCAACGGCGATAGCCGCTATATCAAAATCAATTTGAGGGCAAGTGAGGATCTTATTGTTTTCACCTGATACTGTTGCAATGGAACCGACGAATCTTGGAAACTCCTCCTCGAACTTCTTTTTCCTTTCAACTACTTTTGCGTGCTCGGAAAAGTCTTCAAGGTAGTTTTCAGGTAATTTCAAATAACCCTCTTCGTCGGCATATCCATTCGGTACGTTTTGATTGCCACCCCTCACTAATAACCTGGTAACCGTATCTTCCTTGTCAACGTTTTGCTGTGTGAGCTTATACAGGCCTTTACCGGCTCCATGCTCAAAAACGTGATCAGTTAAACGCTCGATACGTTCAACGAAATTGACTTGCTTGTTATTGAAGAAATATTCAACCTGGAATTCATCCGATAGTTTATTGAGGACTTCATTGCAATACATGTCCTGGAACGTCAAAGTCTTATATTCCGTATTGAAAATTTCACCAACCGTCCAACCAGTATCAACGCCATCCGGGTTTTCAGGTGATATGTTTACACACCAGACAAGTAATTCAACAAAATCACGGAGTTTCCCGGTAAGTGTAAAACTCGTATGGCCGGTGATCCGGCTGCAATAGAGTTTATTGAGCAGGATATAAAACGGATGTTCGAATACAAGGTCATAACTGTATTTTACATCCGATTCAATTGTATATTCTACATCACGATTGATGGTGTAATTCACGCCATTCAGTTTGATATAATCCCCTTCCAGGATAGGCAGCATCACATCAACCGTAATGGATATTTGAATTTCGTTTAATCCCCTTATCGCTGTTTTATGTTCAGATTGTTTTGCTGATAATGTGCAAATTTCCGTTTCAACTCCTGATATTTTCCTATATACTGATATCATGCTACTGTTGCCCTTAATGTGAAATTAATGATATTTTCAGCTATTATATTCGCTGTCAATCCGTCTTTAAAATATACGTTGTATTCATTATTCCGTAATTTCAGCGTATGAATTCCCGGGGAAATCAACAATGAATTGAATTGGTTAATCTTGTCGTACACATCCGCAAAGCTGTTTCCGACTATTGAACACGACAGGTCTATTTTCCGTAATCCCCTAAAATTCGTTCTTTCATAGAATTCTGTCGTTTGCACATCGATCCGGCCGGCTATATTCAGGAGATTCCCACTTTGGCTGACATGTATGCCGAGATCTTTCACAAGATTAAAATTATCAATCTGGTATTCGCCTGTTCCGGATGGGATTACAGTGATTTCCGGCAAAACAATCTCATTTTGCCATAACGGAACGGATACTCTACAATAATCACCAACAATGTCAACTTTGATTTCGTCTTTCTGAATTACCTGGAATGTATCGTAGTCGAAAGACAATTCCCTACATGCAACACACGCGGATTTGAATGCATCGAGGTCGATCTTCCTGATTGCGACATTAAGGGTAAGCGTCCTGCCATCCAGTTCGATATCTTCCGCATCCACGAACGGTTCAATAGATGTTCCCCAGTTGTATTCTGTCGCACCAATACGCTTTGGTAGGTCTAATATACCAGATAGGGCAAGATGCCCGTTTTCCGGTGATGGGGTTGCGTCGAAAGAGGATATGGAAATATTGTTCAGTTTATAGATCATATGTTTCTTTATTTTTTTGAATGATTTTGGTTGCTCCGGTACAGGTTGCTTTCGAGTAGAGATTCACGATAACTTTTGCCTCATCATTTATATCAACAACTACATCGGAGTTATCCAAAGCATCAACCATCACAAACGCTCTCCCAAACGCTTTTATATTTATCTTCGAGTTGTGTTTTACGTATAATCTGTGAACCGAGAACCCATCAACACTAATCGTGCAAGTGCAATTACCGAGAAAAACCCACGTTCCTCTTTCCTCTGTTGCGCAAATCATCGCATCGTCAATAAACACATCCTTTTGTCGTAATTCGTCACGGTGTTGCATTAAAAATTCATTTGATGGGAAATTATTTGCAAGACAGAAATCGATATTATCGAAGTAACACTGTATCATATCATCAATAGTCTTGCAATTGCGCAACTGGTCTAACCCTTGTCCGCAACCTTTCATTATTTCTGCTTCTGTTAGTAAGTATGTAAGTTCCATTATATCCTGCTGGTATTGGGTTTCGTATTTTTCTTTATATCATCAAGCTTTTCTTCCAGCTTTTTCAATCCATCTTCGAGATACGATGTATTGTCAGCAGCATCTCTCGTGTTCTGTCGTATTGCTTGCAATTCATTGAGAAGGCTGTTCAATTCTTTTGCCACATCCACAGGTGGGTTTTTTTCGAAGAATTCTTTGATTTGCCTGATGTCCATAGCCGTCATATTCCATAATCCGACGAGTTGCGATCCGGTTTGCTCGGTCATAGCTGCTTTTAGTTCGCCGGTAACGCCGGATGATGAGATGTCATCCTTAATGTATTTGTCTGCCCATGAATACCTTTTGTCGAGTTGATTTTGCAAGTCTGCGACCATCTGGTCAATGATATCGGCTTCTTGATCTGTAATACGGTCATCCGACCAAAATGCTTCAAGCTTTTTACGGATCGCTTCCATTGGCTTCGATACGTCCGCTTTCATCGCTTCGAGAATCATGCCTTTTATCATGCTTTTCACGAAATCTTTCCGTGATTTAGCCTTATCATCCCCGGCTGCCCACATATTCACATACGCCTGAGCGAAATTATCAATAGCAGACTGTATATCTTCACCGAATATGGCGTCAACGGCTTTGACCTTGTTTTCGGATATCTGTTTATCAATTTCGTCATAAGTGGCCTGCCACTCCTTGATTTTATTCTTATCGGTTTTCTTCTTTGCTTCCTCTTCCTTGATCTGCTGTTTTATCAGCAATTGCTGTTGTTTCAGAAGCACATTCTGTTGCTCGATGAGTTTTGAGGCGTCTTTGGAATACGCTTTATCAATCGCATCACCTAAAGCATCGTATGATTTTTCGAGACCGTCGATTTGGGCTTGCAGCTGTTGTATTTTTTTCTCCTTTACAGCATCGTTCATTCGTGTGATAGAGGTTACGACATTGGTAATTCCTGATGCAAGGCTTTTGATACCTCCAATAATGTCCCCACTATACAATTGAGCAATACCCATACCCGCCTCTCCAACGCCCCCTACAAGCTGCGTGATGTTCCCGGCCAGATCGGCACCATCATCCTTGCCAAACGCGGAAAAGATGGAAGAGATATTATTCCCGACGCTTTGCGCCATATCATTTACCTCTCCAATGCCGTTTGCAAGGTCCGACCAGGCTTTCTTTTTGTCTTTACCGCCCGTTTTCGGGTCTAATATCGCCTCGATGCTGTTACTGATTGCTTTGAATGTATTTTCCTTCAAATAGGCCTCTCGCTTAAGCTCCTTGATGGCTTTTATGATAGCTTCGAGTTTTTCTGGGGATTTACTCCATTCCTCGTTGAGAGATTTGAATTGCGCTTCTGTGATACCGAAGTCTGCACCGCTACCGGCATCCCACTGACCACCTAATACGAAATCCTTCATCCGTTCAGCTTCGTCCGCTATCTTTCGTAGTTCTTTCGAGGTTTTTTCCGAAGTGTCCTTGAAAAGTTCAGTGATCGCGGAAGTTGCTTTCTTATATTCATCGTCAAGACTGGCCAGCTCGGCATTCATCTTGATCCTTGCACCTGCTTGAAATTGCGAGGGTAATTCGGCTATCTCGCTTTCCCATTTTTTTGCGATAGCAAGCCGCTTCTGGTAGTAATCACCGAATTCCAATGCCAGGTCATTCCACGATTTCTTCGTATCATTGACGTACTGGGTGTTTTTTTGTGATATGATATCATCGTATGAGGATGCATCAACTTTGACAGTACTCCCGTCGAATGATTTCTTTACATAGTTCTTGTCTTTCTTTGATTTGACCTCTTCTTCTGCTTCAAACTCCTCTTTCCGTGCCTGGATGATACGGTTAATATAATCCTCTTTCTGCCGTTTGAGGTTTTGAATTTCAATTTGATGGTTCAACTCTCGCTGTTTCATCGTTCTGTTGAATCCATCGGCCATGGCGTCTATTTCGGCCTGGGATATTTCGTTGTCAAGATCCTCCCTGAGCCGCTTTTCTTCAAGCGCATTCTGTTTTATCATGTCAAGCAGCTTACGGTTCGCGTCGCCAGTCTGGTTTGCCTGTGTTGCGCCTGCTTCCTTGTCGGAATACTTTTTTAATTCAGCATTTGCCTGATTTATTTTTCTGGTCAATTCATCCCATTCATCTGAGCCCTGCTTGTCAGATCCCAACGCTTTTCTTGCTTTTTCCGCATCATCCTTAATCTTTTCCCAGTAAGCATGGTTCTTGACTGCAGCTGTTCCGGTGGTTTTGTTCAAAGAGGCTATCTGTTCATCGATGCCTTTGATCTGGGACTTTACAGCACCAAGATGAAGCCGGTCATTGGCACTTTCAAAGTCATTTTGAGCCTTACCGATCTTTTCAGTCAGTTCTTTTTCCTTTTGTAGGAGATTGGTACGCTGCACTTGAAGATCCATTCTCCTTGCCTCAGGGTTTTCCTGATAGAATGCTTCTTTCTGGATTCGGGCAATTTCATCGATTTGCCCCTTTAATACCTTCGAATCTGCAAGGGTCTGACCAAGTTGTTTTCGATAATATGATATCTCCGCATCATCGGCTCCATCTTTCACAAGCTCTTTTATTTTTTTCCGATATCCCTCTATGTTTTTAGTCAGTTCTTCATACCTATTGCGGACGGTTTCGATTTCCACTTGGTCCGACCTTTCGGCAAACAACGCTTCGATATCTTCCGGCTTCATGGCTTTGATTTCGTCCAGTGATTTGCCTTTCAATTGTGGAAGCAGGGTCAACAATTCCTTATATGCTTTGATTTGCTGGTAAACTGTTGCAGTTTCACTTGTCAGGACGGAAATTAACTCACCACCTTTATTTTTCAATGATTCTTTCCGGTCTTTTGCTTCATTGAGTACGGCATTTAATTGCTTCTGGGCTTTTTCCATCATAGTTGTTCGGTCACGCAATGCAACAATAGCGGATATCAAACCTACAACAAGAACGGTAACAGCTACATATGGATTTTTGAGCATCGTAGCATTCAGAAGCTTTTGCGCTTTCTCAACCATCACCAGCCATTTGTATTTAGTCATTTGAGCCAGTGTCCAACCACTTTCAGCAGTCGTTACAACCACAAGAGCGGCTTTATACGCCCCGTATGTAGCAATCAGGGATGTTATCACCCGGCCAATCTTTTCATAGTTCTCAGCGACGGAAATGCCCATCTTGTACATGTCCGTGATGAGTTTTTCACCCTTTTGGCCCATCTCGTTATATGTATCCTGCCATGCACCCTCCAGTTGCGCCTGTAAACCTTTGATACCTTCGGCTTGTTTTTGCGTCATTCCATAGAATTTGCCACCCTCGGCCGTGGCGGATGCAAAGGCATCGGCAACCATTTCAGACGATATTGCCCCGGACTCCATTTCTTTTTTAAGGTCTGCAATAGATTTCCCGGTTTTTTCAGACATGACGGAAAGTGGATTGAATCCGGCGTTGATCATCTGCAGAAGATCCTGGCCCATCAGCTTGCCGGTAGAGGACATTTGAGCAAAAGCGAGTGCGAGGGACTGGAAACGCTGTTCGCTCCCCATCGAGATATCGCCTAACTGTTTAATGGTTGGGATCACCTTTTCGGCTTCGACATTAAAACCGAGCAATGTTTGAGCGGCCTGCGATACACCGGATAGGGATAGAGGGCTGTCAACCGCGAACTGCTTTATTTCGGACATGAATGCCGGCACGCCCTTTCCCCCGAGCAACACCTCGAAGGACGTTTCCAGCATCTGCATTTCGCCCCGGACGTTGATAATTTCATCACTAAAATTTTTCAACACCCCCACACTGAATGCTGTTCCTAACACCGCACCAGTGCTCTTTGCGAAATCAGATATATCCTGAATGTATCGTTTCGCCTCTTCGGAATCCTTTTTCAGACCGGAATTGTCGATGCCGGTAGCGAAGTATAGTGCACCGTCTTTGTTGATAACTCCCATATATTTTTATTGTAAAATATAAAGGGGGTGAGGTTTTTAGCTATATTTGCATTATTGATTAATAACTATTTAAAACTAAGTCGAAATGGACAAGAGGTGCTTTATTATTACACCAATCGGTGATGAGTTATCTGAAACAAGATTAAAAGCAGAAGGTGTTATTGAATCCATTGAGCCGATTCTTGAAGAATTTGATTTTAAAGTCGATATTCCTCATAAAATGCCATCACCAGGCTCAATTACTAAACAAGTATTAGAGTGTATTATGAATAATGATCTGGTTGTTGCTAATTTAACAGAATTAAACCCAAATGTAATGTATGAGTTAGCTGTTAGACATTCAACCGCTAAACATGTCATAACCATTGCTGAGTTTGGGACAAAGCTCCCATTTGACATTACGACTGAACGAACAATTTTTTATACAAATGACATGAAAGGTGTCCCTAAACTACAAAGGGAAATTAGAGGAGCTATCAAATCATTAGATTTTAATGAAAGCGCTTTTGATAACCCAATATACAGGGCTCAAAGAGATTTTAAGTTTAAAGAAGACAATGTTGGAGGTATTAATGAATATATTATTGATGTCTTAGACGAAGTTAAGAACACGCAGACTCGAATATTAGAAGAAATAACCCCAAGATCTCCAAATTCTCCAAATTCTCCATCTTCGATGAGAATCGTAAAAGCTGCTAGACAGTTCAATGTACCTATTAGCGAATTAGTTAATATTTTAATATCCAAAGGTTACAAAGTTGAGGCAAATCCTAATTTTAAAATTACCAATGAAATGTATAATAATCTGTGTGATTATTATAATTCAAAACGCCTTGGGGTTGTCGTAAAAGGTGCAATTGATTTAAATACCAATTAAGCAATCACCCTCTTATCCACCGTTTTCTTATTCATCGTTTTACGCAATCCGATATCCTCAATATATTCAGCAAGGATTGTGAGTGAATCTGGAGCATCATCATGTTTGTTCCCGCCCTCTTTTTTATAGCCGGTGAGTGATTTCATGAATCGGTCATAATCGGATCCTTTGATGATATCGTCATCATGCAGGAACACACAATGCTTTTTAATCCATCCGGAGCGCATGAGGATACGAGTTGCCTTGTTCGATGTGGTTGCCTTGGTTTGCACTTCGCATTTATGTTTCTTCTTTGCAAGGCCGGTACGTACATTCTTCCCGAAGATACGGCCACCATTGTTTGATTCAACCCTTATTTTGTCACATTTCTCGTCTATGATCATCTGCGTGATTCGTGGTTCTGATATCTCGACTGGATCCTTTGTGAATACCACGTCAGTTATGAAGATCTTATCACCAAATATCCTGCCAAATGGTGATGAGAAGTCGTCATCTCCTTCATCGGCCACGTCACAGGCACTGACCACACCTTCAGGTTTGCGATCGATGATATCTTTCCTTCTGTATCGATTAAGTTCCGATTTCGGGAAGAGCAATCCTTTTGCTTCGATGGGGTTCTGCATGTACTCAGCTTCCCATATAGATTCATCCAGATCCTGCCGGATCTCGTGATAATATTCTGTCGTGTGCACATCCTCGCAGAATGACTGATCATTTTCATCAAGTGCAGCGATGCGGATAATCTCGTCGTACTTCCCGGACGATTCCAAGCGTCCCAGAACGTCCGTTTCACTCCATCTGGTGCCAATATCTATTGAACAGCAATTACCCTCAATACGTGAGTCGTGAGTACCTTGCTTCCAGCTCCAAACCTTTTCATTGTTCGTATCTGAAAGAGCATCTTCAAGTGATTTGTACAAGTCGTCTGTCATGGCAAGCATGGAAGCGCCAAAACCGATGACGGTACCACCAACACCGGCACCGAAGTAACCTACTTGCCTACTTGACTGAAGATTCCATCCTTTTACGTTTTGTTTATCACCGCTTAATTTGACATCAGGGAAAATCTCATGGTATTTCACACCTCTAACAATGTTACGTGTGTCGTATGAGAGTTTGTTGTACAAAGTATCGGAACAGCAGTTGCGCATAACTGAATGTTCAGGGAAGTGCCCCAACATCCAAGCGATGAAAAGTGACGAAATGTAAGATTTTCCCGCTCGAGGTGGCATACTCACAGCGAGCCGATATATCGTTTTGTTAGAAAAAGCGTGGTATACGCGCATAAATGCATTGGCGACCTGAATAAGAAAGGAGCGATTTGTGAAGAACTTCGGGTCCATATACAAGCAAAAGGCCCAGAAGTTTTCCCGGGCCTCCATTTTGTCCGCTTCATGCAGTGCAGCCGCCAACAAAACCATATCCCTATGTTCACTGCTTATCGCTGTCACCTTTTTTTGCAGACAATCGCTCAGTTTGCATTTTAATATACAACTCCAACTCTTCTTTGCTCATTTTCTCGAATTGACTTGTGTCGATTGTTCCCTGAATATCCATTTTTGCCGGTTCATCCCATCCTAGCATTTTACATAATCGATCGATGGCGGCTATCTTGTCATAGAATTTTACCTCGATGCCGCCTTTGATTTTTTTGATAGAAGAGATACAAGCTACAACTTCGTCCGGAAGATCTTCAATGCTTTTTATCCGGACGGTCATGCCCTTAGCGCTCAATACGTCCGTAACCCGGGATCGGACAATAGCGGAGAGCTCTTTTATCGCTTCGTCCTTGGTAATATCGGAGCGTTTTTGAAGTGCTGATTGAAGCTGTTTCACCCTTGCGGCAATCTTGGGGTTATTAAGCAATTCTATGGCCGTTCTATTCACCGTCTCATACTTCATGTTATCGCAGGAATATGCACGACGATACGCTTCGGAAGCGTTGCCGGTTTCAATGTAATAGTTGCAGAAGTTTTCCTGTTTAACAGTGAGTTTAGTGTTCATACATCTCGCCAATTATTCTTTTATATAAAATATATAAATATGGCGGAGTTCGATGAAAGGCTAGAAAATTATTTATAATATGGATCTACAAGATATTTGTAATACTCCCAAGGAAAATTAATTTCTTCTTTATAATCTTTATTTATTAAAAAATACATAAACTTTTTAAATGGGGATCGTTTAATGGATTCTTGTTTTTTACTTCTCCGGTTCTTAAACTTGCAATATATCAATGGCGATGTATTTGCTGAATCTCCATCAATATTAATATCCACAATCCACTCATAAGGGATTAGCCCGGCTCTAACTGTATCGAACTCTTCCCCATTTTCGTCGGCATATGAAATTATTTCTCTGCGATCAATCCATACTCCATTAAGACCGGCACGAACAATTGCACCACTCAGATGCGACGGCCTTTTTTTAGATGCATATCCTGGATAGGCTGATTCATAGATATCAACATCAACTAAGTAAACTCTATTTCTGTGCTTTTTATCCCATACTTCACTAAGTATTTGTTCAATTTTCTCTTCAATATCTCTTTTATGATTCAACTTATCTTTGAATGATAGTCTTTTAGATAGGTAGAAAATATGATATGCTATAAAACCTGTTATAACTATATCCAGAATTGTTAATATACAAGACATAAGCGATATTTTTTTCAAATATAACTAATTTAGAACAATGTTTTATGATTCAATTTCTCTTTTATCAAGTTGATTACTTTGTAGTACGTATCAAACAACTCTTTTTCACTCTCTATACCTGGCCAGTCGGAAAACCTCTCCCCACAGAAAAAGCGCCAGATGAATACCTTCTTTGCGTATTCAGATATTATCAGAGAATCAAATATATTCCTGACAATTCTCGTCTTTTCAACGATATCACCAGGGGCGTCGTGATCATCATACTCCATATCCTCTATCTCGAGCTGAGAATAACTGATATTGGCATCAACCGGTATTGGCTTGTAACGATGTCTATATGGCGATGTTGGAGACGTAGCGTTTAGTTTGATCATCCTGAGAACGAAATAATCAAGTTCCGTATATTGACCAGACTTCTTATGCAGTAATCCTATCAGCTTCACCTCAGGCTTCTGTAGCAGATCAAGCAGTACTTCATTCAAGACATCTATTGCTTCATCTCCAATGCCGGCACACGAGCAATGGTATGATGCATAATCCAACCATCGATCATACCTCTTTTGAATATATTTATTTATCTCTTCTTTTGCCATTTATTCAATTGTTTTTCATATATTTGTGATGTCACCCACAAATCGTGTAAACGAAAGAATAAAGGCGATCAGAATTCATTTCGGTCGCTTTTTTTATTTTATCATCTAGCTTCAAATCCTTTATTTTGGACCAGTATCGCACGCAAAGCTCATCATTGATAGACAATTTGGTAACCATCTCATTGACCCCATACAGAACGGTACAGTGTTTCATTCCAAACATCTTCGCGATTTGGGAAAACGATAGAATGGTGTTCTGTCGAAGCCAAAGAAAGCATGCATAACGAGCTGCAACGTAATTAGAATATCGCACCTTTCTCAGCAAATCAAGCCCCATTATTTCTGAAAACAACTCCACCATTTTTAAATCTCCATTGTCTTTTTGATCGTTTGAATTTCAACTTTAAATACTGCTGCCTGGTAATGGCATTTTTTTTGTGCTGACCTAATCGCTGTTCCTCCTTCTGTTTTTGCTCAATCCGGAAGATCATGTCACTACGATATGCTGCGAACTCGATCAACGCTGATGATATCCTGAGCGGATCCACTGAACCGTAGAGTTCACCATATTTGCCAGCTTTGAATTGAAAGAAGAACAGCAACAGCTCTGAAGCTTTCAGATAAAAGTATTCTGTTATGATAATTTCTGCGAGCATTGTCATCTGATCTGAATTCATCTTGTTTTTAGTGCCTGCATACTGATTAAGATTCTCCAGTTGTGCCAGGACCCACACCCTCACTTGTCTATCTGTATATGTATTTCTTAATAATGCAATTGATGGAGCATCGCCAGAAAATGATCTCTCCAAATTCTCTGCGCATACACGTTGAAGATCAGGATTGAATGTTTCAGCGAATTTCCTTGCATCACCATACTTATTTACAAGTGCGACACTAGCTCCTGAATGCTTCCTCTGCTTCTCTTGCAAGCCATTCAAGCCTGTCCGCATCGGGATTATTTCGTTTAGTTTCTTTGCTTCTGTTATCATAATTACCTTCTAATACTTTTGGAAAATTCGATGGCTTTATCAGCCAGTCAAATGTTGCCTGAAATCCTCTACTGTTATTACCTTTAAGAAATTCACTTATAGTGGCTTTCCTAACCATCTCGACAAATGCTTCTTTGCCATGCTCACGTATACGCGCTCGAATACTGTCCTGGCGTTTCGATGAAAGAGGATATCTCACTTCCCCAAATACACCTTTTGTTTCAGAATTGAAGAATTCAATCAGTTTTTTGTAGTCAATTTGCGTTCGTGAAGCTTGCTTCTCGGACTCTGGGATATCTACGTCAGTAGATATTATTTCCTTTACTTTACTTTCCTTTACTTTACTTGTTATGTTTTTTTTGTCTTTTGTTATATCATTGTTATCCGTATTTATAACATTGTTATCTTTTTCGCTTTTCCACCTACTTTTCATTCCTTTTTTTCCAGCTTCTGAGCGCTTTTGCTTCGATTCATCTTTTAAATTCATTCGACTGTTGAAACTTTCGGAGTAGAAGTACTTACCGTCATCGGTAAAGACAAATAACCCGAATTCCTCAACAACAGATTTGATCGTTTTGGAATCTACACGAAGATCAAAGGCTATCATGTTATAATCTTTGATACTCATGTAATCCGACTCCTCCCTTAATCGCTCAAGAAGCATGAAATACACACCATATCCCTCAGCGCCAAGTCGCATTCGCACGGCGAGAAGCTTCTCATCGTTACGGGAGTTACTATCATGGCTGAAGTAGTTTGTTTTTTTCATATTCTATCAGGTAATTTTTTGGCATTACATTTTCTACATAGAACTGAAAGATTATCGAATGTATTCAGTATGCTTACAGGGTATTCGCCTTTAGCAACAAGATATACAGATACGATGTGATCAATTTGGAGGTCGTTGCATGATCCGCATTCCACGCACTTATAATTGCATTTTCTCATAATCATATCCCTGACGACCTTGTTTGATATAAATCCATCCGATGATGATCTCAAAGTATTATATCGAGATTTGAAATCTTGCGACTCAAAGCCCATCCTTGTCCTAAATTGAGGCCTCCATACAGGAAAATGCATTTCATCACTTTTGATTGGTCTAGCCATATTCTTCGTTATTAATCCATTTTACGGACAATCTTTTGTAAATACCTTATCAATTCTATCGCCCCTTCTTTGTCAATGTTTATACTTGTCCAAGTTTCAGCGTCAAGCTCTTCACCAATGAATATTGTGGCAATCTTATCTTCTTGTGAAAAAGCTATTTCTAATGCCCTATTATCATCCGTTATCTTAAATATTACTGCCATAATTATGCTGCTTTATTTGATTTCTTTTTCAATTTCATTCTATTCCGGATTAATCCGGCATTCCTGTTTACAAGGCCGATTATGCGATCATGGTATTTTGGCTTTTGATTTGCAACACCACGACATTGAATAATCTCGAATGTTTTCAGCGAAAATTCAATTGTCGCCACGTGTTTACTATCCGCGATGGCTGTCATTACAAGCGTGTTCGGCTTCAGGTAATATTCACTGTGCCCAACACAATGGTGCATCAATTTGCCCTCTTCTATGTATTCCCGGATACTTTCAAGAACCTTGACAGATACAACTTCGTCGGAAAAGACAATACCGAAAAAGCGGCCTTTTAATTCATTGAATTTCTTCTCATTTTCAAGGGCCTTTTTCAACTTCTCCTCTTCACGCTTTCTTCTCTCGATCTTAAACTTTTTATTGGATAACCGGTCATGCTCTTTCATCAAATTTGCCGGACAAACGTATTTTGCATTCCTTAGGTCCTTTTCGAAATATTCAAGGAATCCCAGGTAATCAAAATAAATAGAGGCGTCTTTCACGGGGTAGTTATTCCGTATACAGATCTTAATTGAAGCCCAATATTTGTCTATCCGCTTCGGATCTCTAACACATTCTTTAAATAAGGAAATTTCAAATGCTTTCAGCAATGTTTCCGCCTGGTTATTCGATAAAACTGCTTTAAAGAATTTTTGAGGGGAAATATTGTAAAAGTTCCCGGTAAAACCATTACGTTTCACTTCCGGAATTACTCCTCTGCCGGGATAGATCTTGTAGGGGTTAATGTCGTAGCTGTCACTATTCCTGTCACGGATTTCCATTGATCCACCCCAATTCTCGGCATACCAGTTAATGTTCCTTAGTTTTGCTATTACCTCATGTTTGCCATAGGGAGATATCCAGTGCTGGATGATTTCATCATCTTTCCGGCATACAGGTGTGCCGGCTTTGTAAGCCGCCTGTAATATGAAGATGCGGAAGACCTGAAAGCCCTTGAAGCTTGTTATTATTCCATAATAGGCGCCCTGCCTGTCTTTGAGTTTACGGGTGTCGGTGACTACCAGTTTTGTTCCGCAATTCTGACAGACACAACCATCAATGGTTGCCAGAAGTGATGGCTTTATATCTTCAAATTTATGGCCGCAATCAAGACATGTTATACCCTTCTTCGTTTGGTAGCCTTTGTGTTCAAAGCAATGTTTATGCCCCCATTCAAGCTGTTTTAGTGAGATTGGGGAAAGTGCCCCGCTGAATCCTAATACCTGTTTCTGCAGTTTTGTTTTTGGTCTCATAAGTCAAATAAACTGGGTTGGTTGACTATTTCCTTTTTCTTCTTTACGGGCTTATCCGGTTTTACTGAGTTCTTTCTCATATCAGCGATAATATGATCCTGGAACCTCTCGACTGCTTTTTTCCGTGCCTCTTCCTTTTCTTGATCGGTCAATTCAACCACATGATTAACCACGACGCGCCCGGGATCAATTTTACTTCCGATTTCGATTTTATCCTCATCGTAGTAATGCACAGCCATACCGTAAATTTCATCATCGGTGAAACCGTTGCATCCCGACGTTTGAACCTGGTTCAGGATATAGGTGCAGCAATCGTCAATATTCTTGCCCTCTTTGGCATATGTTACCGTGAACAGAGCATCTTCTTTAGCTCTTTGGTCCAAATAGGACTTTATTGTGTTTTTAAAATGATCCGTTGTTTTCATACTTCTTTCTCCTCTTCTATTTCTTCGATAAGCACATCGTCATCTCTTAATGGTTGTCCCCAGCCATCTTCACCATCGATTATCTCAAGGCCATTTTCATTTATGACAATAGTAAATGAAGGATCTAACCTGTATATATTTATTCTGTACTTTTTTGTTTTCATAGTTTCAATCTTTTGCTCTTTTTATCATTTTACCTAACTGAATAAAAAGCTTACCATCACTTTGAAGATTATTAAAGTCAACCGCAAATTTTGCAATGGCACGTGCCTGGGTAGTGTCAAGTTCATTTATACCGGATAAATCTTTCTGATTTGATTTCAGGATTTCAAGGGCTTTTTCAAGCCCCTGTTTTGCCCCTGAATTCTCCGGTTTGTTGATATTCCCGTGTTTGAGAATATTCGATATCTTTCGTTGTAATTCTGGTTTAGTCATAGCTGTAAATTAATTATTCACCATCATTGGCATTAATATCATTGTCAGTACTTCACTGTCTCTGGGACGGATAATGGCCGCCTTGTTCGGCCCTGAGAAATGCAATTCGCATTCATTTGTTTCAGTAGAAACCGTCTTTAAAACGTCAACCAGGAAACTGCTTTTAAAACCGATTTTGAGTGGTTTGTATACCTCGGCAAGCATCAATGTTTCTTTCGCACTTCGCGAATAATCAATATTTTCTGCAGATAGCGTCAAAACGTTGTTTTCAATGTCAAGCACAATCATGGATGATGATTCGTCAGAAAAAACAGATACACGGTTTATTGCCGCAATCAATTCCGAGGCGTTAATAATCATAACCATTTCAGTATTTTTCGGGATAACCGACCGGAAATTGGGGTATGACCCTTCAACCAGGCGTGACGATACTATATAATCACCGATCACGAATCGCACATGATTGCCCGACACGATGAATTGAATGCTTTTATCAATGATAGCCGTCAAATCAGTTATTATTTTAGAGATCTTGTTTGGCAGATTGATATTGAAAAGATATTGACTATCCTCGTTTTTGTTCTCATGGATAGCAAGTACGTGCCCGGTGCTCGCTGCAAATGTGATTGTATCGCCGGTACTCTCAAGATTAACAGCAGTCATAACAGGGCGAAGGGTGTCATCCGTCAAGGTGAATTTTGTTACCGACTTCAACCCATCATATAGTTGTTCCCGGACAATTTCGCATTTTAGGCCTTTGTCGCCAAATGAGAAGTCTGGATACAGTGCGGCATCCTGTAGTGCTATCTCAAATTTACCGGTATAGTATTTTACTACCACTTTCATATCGTTCACTTCAATGGTGATAGGTTGTTCCGGTATTTCTTTCAGACCGTTCATGAGGATAGCTGAATCGATCAGGAATGACTTCTCCTCAAAACCATCAATCTTGCATTCGACGGTTGTTTCAATCCGTCCCTGTTCGTCGGATCCTGTGATACGGATGATTTTCTCACTCTCTATTTTAATCAGGAATGAGTTATACGCCGGCTGTTGATTCGACTGTTTGATGATTTTACCTACAGCTCTCAGCCTGGAGAGCAATTCATTTTTTGATACATTAATTTTCATTGTTGCAATTGTTTTAAATAGTTATTGAATTTTATATAGCTTCTAGCGTGTCAAATAAAGATGGCATCTTGATATTCCTTTCAGCGCCCTTGCAATATGCAGCTCCGTCGATAAAATAAGGTTTACTCAACTCGATACCGATACCTTTCCGGCCTTTTAGGACCGCGCGGTATGGCACCGTCATTAATCCACCGAAAGGATCCAATACCGTCTCTCCGGGGTTGCTCAATTGTTCAATTACACGGTCGGCAATATCGAACTGCATTGGACAGAGATGCATTTCTTTACCCTTACTCCATTGTGAACCATTGAGCGTCCTCATGCGGACTACATCCGTCCACACCTCATCCGTCCAGCTTTGCGGTTGTAACAGCATGAAACCGGAAGGAAGTTTACCCTGCATTTCCAATGTTTCAGCTACTTTCACCACAAATTCAAAATCCCAGATTTCATTCAAAGTATAGTTTTTGAACCACTGGAAGATCTGTTTGTGGTCCATTGCGGCCAGTTCTTCAGGAGTGATTCCTCGATTGCCATTACTTCGAGTGTACCCGGCTGCATCGAATTGCCAACGTGCACGTGAATATCCATTCGGGTTAATCCATTCTTCATTAAGTTTGTCCCATTCTTTTTTGTCCTTCTCAACAGGGATATCGGCGTAAGCATTTGCACGGTCTGTTTGTGGTTTACGGAAATAAAGAAGATATTCAGGCATTCCGACTCCCATTTTGGTGCCGTCTTTACATTGCTCAGTCCATCCAAGCCGATAGGTCTGATTATTCTCACGTACCACGTCGGTAACGATTGTTTTCATCCCCATGTAGGCAAAACCATGTTTAACGAAATGATTGTATGTGTCTATATGAAAGGGGTAAACCGTTTGAACACCAGCCTTCGATAATCCCATCGGGACGATACGATCTTTTACGTGGATGGCCGCAATCCGGCCAGGTTGCAGTACCCGGAAAAGGTTAGGGGTTAGATAATCCATCTGCTGAAAAAACTCTTCGTTGCTCTCTGAGTGCCCGAAATCAGAATAATTAGGTGAGTACTCATATTGAGAGGAAAATGGTATCGAAGTGAGGACAAGGCCTACCGAATTATCCGGATACCGTTTGGTATCATTCAACTCCGGCACATTGTCGTTGTTTACAAGGGTGAAGTTGTCTCCTTTAATCTCCACTCTTTCAACACCCATTTTTCTGGCCAGATGCTTTGCCATTTCCGCATGGGATAAACCGTACTTTCTTATTATTTCTGTCATCTTGTTGATTAGTTTTTTGTGATTTTGCCATTTGCGTTCGAGGGATTTGCGGACGTTTTTTTCCGTTTCGGTGTAGATGAGGTCCACACGCACCGTATTTTTCTGCAAGAATCGCTGCAGGCGATGGATGGATTGTATGAAGTCATTGAATTTGTAACCGATGCCGAGATATATGGCCCAACTGCAGTACCTTTGAAAGTTACAACCTGAACCAGCGATCACAGGTTTTGCTGATAACTCTGGAACACGACCGTATGAGAAATCAAGGATGTTATTTTCACGTTTCTCATAGTCCTGTGATCCGTATATGGAAGTGATTCCAGGTATAGCCTTATCGATAACATGTCGTTCATCTTCCAGATCATGCCAGATTATTCGATGTGCAGCTGGATCTTCTGCCCGTAATTCGAGCATTTTCTTTATTCGGCTATCAAGGCTCAACCGTTTTTCTTTTGCCGATTGTTCAAGTCCCAATGCTTCCGTTTTGAACATTTGAAGCTGCCCGTTTTTCTCTACTGTTATCTCTACGTGATCGGTTGGTATTTCGTGCCAGCGTAAATCCAATTCAGGCAAAATATATCCCTCATCATCAGCAGGGTTACCGGTGATATCAGACGGTTTGTTTACAAACAGTGCCCACGATGACACCCATAGCCAAAACTCTTCCTCTTTATGTGCATGAAGTGTCAATTTATCTGCCTTTGTGCTATCACGTTTGAAAAATCTTGTTTTTGCCTGAGAGATATCCATAATCCCGAGAAAATCGGCATAAGCGAGTAGTTCAATATAATCGTTCGGAGATGGTGTTGCCGTTGCAACAAAACGGTATTTGATATTGTCGGCTCCACGTCTCATCTGCATAGGGCCGGCATCACCGGTAAACAACCGCATGAATTCGCGGAATGTCTTTGATCCTCCAAATCCGCGTAATACGGAAGCCTCATCCAGACTTGCAACGTCGAATATCCGGGGATCAAGGCGGCCATCCCGGATACTTTCATAATTGGTTAGATAGATACCATCTCCGGACATTTCATTTGCCCGGCGAATGAATTTAGGGGTTTTCTCCCAGCCAAGAATGTTGATTGAATCCTGTACGAATTCTTGTTTGATATTGAGAGGGCAGACAATAAGGCCTAACGGAAGTGATGCCTTCTCCATTGTGCAACGCACAGCCTCTAGCTGGGTAACTGTCTTATGCAGCCCAAAAGATGCAAAACACGCGCGCCGGCCCCCTTCGACAAGCCATTTTACCATCAGCTTGTTGTGCGGTTTCAAGTTCGGATTGATATCGTCTATGTCGAGATTGAACCCGAAATTCTCAGAAACTTTGATTTTTGACTTTAAAAATTCGTCGTATGTTTTTTGATTTTGCATGACACTTTTTCAAGTGCCCGGTTTGATTTAGAGGGTGTTAAGCGGAAAGTTTAAGGGTAGGTATATAAACACAAAAAGTTGAATCCCAAACTTTCGTTTGAAATCCAACTCGCTTTAATGGGTGCAAATATACGGGTTATTTTTTAATCACCAAATTTTTTACAAGAAATTTTCAAAATTCATTTTACACACGAAAAATATTTAAGAATATTGTGTTAAAATATTTATTTATCAAGTAACATATTGAGAACCTTGCGATTTGCATCATCGCAGATGCCATAATCAATATCTATATAAATATCCGCCATCTTGTAGTCATTATTCACGTGGCCAAGACAAAAATCCACATCGGCTTTGGGAACTTTGGCTTTGTTCCGGGCGATACTGGCCCATGAGTGACGCGCCCAGTTGGTGGTGATTTTTGGTATGTTCAATTCTTCGCTGATCCTCTTTAGCCCGATGTTGATTGCTTTCATGAAATTATAAGAACAAGTGTACTTTGTTTTTATATTGGAAAGGAATCCATCGCTACTGTAATTGTCAATCAAAACCTTTAATTCCGGTTCGATTTTAATAGATAATGGGAACTTATAGATATTGTCCCGGGTGTTTGTTTTTGAACGTTCATATTCGATCCTGCCATAAATAGGAGGTTTTAGATTAAACAAATCATTCACATTGATTCCCATCATGTAGAACATTATCATGAACATATCTTTGGCGAAATTCTCCCGCTCTGTATCAAAATTCCCGTCTCTGATCTGTTTTACCGTTTCAATAGGTATGTTCTTCCTTCTCCTACGGTATTCAGGAATATCCACATTTTTAAATGGCTTATTCGGAATAAGGATAATATCATAATCATCTTTATTGTGATGATCCTTGCATTTATTGAATAAGGAACGAATACCTCTCATGTAGTTATTGATGCCCCCCGGCTGCATGCCATTTTTCTCCAAATAGTCTTTATACTCCCGCATCTTTTTTGCAGTGATATCACAGGCATTTATTTTGTTGTTTTTCCAAAATTTCTTGAATGATTCAAGAGAACACCGGTACCATGAAGCTGTTTTTTCTTTTACTGTGTTATTTATTACTTTATTCGAAAAATCTACGAAATCGATAAATTCCGTATTTTGCTCTGACATGCTCACAAGTATTTCCTTGAGTTCAGAACATGACATTTTAAATGTTCGGGATGATCCCAATTGAAGGAAATTCTTTTTGTGTAATTGCATGATCTCCCCTAATTCGTAATTTAGCATATCGGCATCAGGATAAAATGATGAGATATTCCCATCAGGATTCATAAATCCGGGTTCAATATAATATGGGGTAGGGGTGTACTGCGATTGTTTATTGTGATAAACACGTATTTTTAAATTCGTAGTGCCGTCTGATTTAATATGATTTTTGGTTGTAAACACAACCGGTTTGAAAGTTGCCATTGTTGGATAGTCTTAAATAGTTATTGATTATTCAAAACCAATCCCGCAAAACCCGCAAAATCACTTCAAAGATATTTCAAAGAAATATTTGTTTTATTTGGCCTTATTAGTTAAAAATAAGGGTGATTTTAACGAAAAAAGCGAGTGATACAGAATTGTACCAACTCGCTTTATACTTTTATTTTGCTGTATAACAGCTTTTTAACTCGGTGGGCGTTGACGGATTCGAACCGCCGACCCTCTGCTTGTAAGGCAGATGCTCTG
>ENA-UOOK01001170-UOOK01001170.1-fermentation-metagenome-genome-assembly--contig:-NODE-1170-length-34944-cov-24.299579_pt1 | contig 34944 bp, 30 predicted proteins | sample MGYA00245777_ERZ724023 | MGnify/ENA primary metagenome ERZ724023 (study PRJEB28704, sample SAMN03018312) | fermentation metagenome | biome: anthropogenic terrestrial biome; feature: soil...
TGCTGCAAATCAGCCCAAGAACAGGCAGAAATTTAAAGAAGTTTTAAGCAGCTTTTTAAACGAGGAATGTGAAGTTGAATTTATTATAAAAGGAGAGGAGAAACCTAAAAGTTCTCTTCCCGCAATGGAAGATGTGTATGAAGACCTTAAAAATGAATTTGGTGAAGAAATAGTTGAATTTAAGCAGGAGGATTAAAAATGAGCAAGGGTAAAAGAATGCCTATGGGAATGCCCGGCGGCGGAAATATGAATAATATGATGAAGCAGGTTCAAAAAATGCAGAAGCAGATGGAGGATATGCAAAAAGAGCTTGAAGAAAGAGAAGTAGAAGCAACCTCCGGAGGAGGTGCTGTTACTGTCAGAGTATCCGGCAAAAAGGCTTTGCTTGGCGTTAAGATAGATCCTGAGGTAGTGGATAAGGATGATGTGGAAATGCTTGAGGATATGATAGTTGCAGCCATAAATGAAGCATTCAGAAAAGCAGATGAAATGACTGAAGATGAAATGAGAAAGGTTACAGGCGGAGTAAATATTCCAGGGTTATTATAATGGAGCAGTATACACCGCCAATTACTAAACTCATAGAGGAACTGGCAAAGCTTCCCGGTATAGGAAGAAAGTCTGCTCAGCGTCTTGCCTTTCATATACTTGACATGAAGGGCAGTGATGTCCTGGAGCTTGCAAATGCAATAGTTAATGCAAAAAAGTATACAAGGCACTGCAAGATATGCGGAAATCTCACAGAAGGAGATACCTGCAACATATGCGACAATGTTAAACGGGATCATTCAACCATATGTGTGGTGGAGGATGTAAGAGATATATCTGCAATGGAGAGGACAAAGGAATATAAAGGCATGTATCATGTGCTTCACGGAACCATATCTCCCCTTGATGGAATAGGCCCTGACGATATCAATATCAAGAACCTGGTAACAAGACTTAATTCTGATATTGTTGAGGTAATATTAGCCACAAATCCTACCATTGATGGCGAAGCAACGGCAGTATACATATCCCGTCTAATAAAGCCCATGGGTATTAAAACAACCCGTATAGCCCATGGAATACCTGTTGGCGGTGACATAGAATATGCCGATGAAGTAACTCTCATGAGGGCCATGGAAGGCAGAAGAGAAATGTAAAAGCACTAATATGAACAGAATACTTGGCAAAAATTAAACCTCTAAACGGAATGAAAATATCCAGTTCTGAGGTTTATATTATTGTGAATAAAAAACAACTTAATCAATATTATTGCTGTGAAATATTTAACCTGGCATATATATTCTGCTGTATTAGCTAATAAGTAGTAGAACATTACAAACAATTATGCTATGATTGTAAATAATAAAAGAGAAAACATTCAGAGGTAGAAATGAAGGTTGCAATAATCGGATACAGCGGTTCGGGTAAATCTACGCTGGCAGGTCGGCTAGGGAGTTTTTATAATTGCCCTGTTTTATATCTGGATAAAATACAATTTGAGGAAAATTGGAAAGAACGGGATGTTGAAACAGCTAAAGCTATTGTAAAAGATTTTTTGGACAGTAATGGAAGTTGGATTATTGACGGAAATTATACAAAGTTTTTCAGAGAGAGAAGGCTGGAGGAAGCAGACGTGATTATATACATGAATTTCTCCAGATGGATCTGTTTGCGTCAGGTACTTGCCCGATATAGAAAATATAAAGGAAAAACCCGCGAAAGCATTGCAGATGGATGTGATGAAAAACTGGATTATGAATTTATTAAATGGATTCTGATAGACGGAAGGTTAAAAGAAAAACAAGAACAATACGCTGAAACAATAAAAAAATATAGTGAGAAAACTATAATATTAAAAAACAGGAAAGAAACATCAGCTTTTTTATATAACCTACTGGCACAAGAAAAAATGTAAAAAACGATTAATGTAAAATAATGGTAATTAAGTTCCGGAAGTACTATTCGCAGTATGCACGGGGACATGAAATTTTAATAATAGAGATTGTGAGGTAGAGTATATGAGACGAAAAGACAGGGAAATGAGCAGAGAATTTGGGATTGAGGTTATAGACAGGGCAGATTACGGTGTGGTTTCCATGATTGATGAAAATAATGAACCCTATGGCATACCTCTTTCCATAGTAAGAGATGGCGGCAATTTATATTTCCATTCGGCTTTAAGCGGTAAAAAGGTAGATATATTCGAGAAAGGTCATAGGGTCAGTGTATCCTTTGCAGGTCAGATTAAGGTTCCTGAAATTTATTCAAAGGAAGAATTAAATGGAATAATGGAAGATAAATCTGCTGCAGGAGTTCTTTCAAGTAAGGTTTTTACAACAGAATATGAATCATCCCTTGTAAAAGGAACAATAGTCCCGGTGGAAGATGAGCAAGAAAAATTAAGGGCAATAAAGCTCATATGTGAAAAATACGCTCCAACAAAAATGGAATATTTTAATTTGGCAGTAGAATCCGGACTGCAAATAGTTAACATATACAAAATTGAAATAGAAGAACTCACGGCAAAAAGAAAAAAATTTGATGCTCATGGCGAAGAACTGAAATGGGGAAGAATGGAGTAGAACATGGTTTATTTGGAAGGCTTCACGTTTCCGCGCGATGATATGGAATTCGGCTTTTTTATGAATATACAAAGAACGTGCTACGACTCGTTTTATCCATTCAAAGTATTATCCAAGCATGGCTTTGAAAGAGTTGATTTTGAGCCGGTTACTATTTTTTATGGCGGAAATGGTTCGGGAAAATCAACAGCACTGAATGTCATAGCTGAAAAAACCGGAATTAACCGCGATTCAATTTATAATAAATCCAATTTCTTTGCTGATTACGTAGACATGTGCAATGTGAAGATTTCCGGAGACAGCTTGCCTGAAAACAGCAGCATCATTACCAGCGATGATGTATTTGACTATTTGCTGAATATCAGGAATCTCAACGAAGGAATTGACCAAAAAAGAGAAGAGCTTTTTGATGAGTATTTAGATTTAAAATATTCCCAATATCAAATCAGGTCAATAGCAGATTATGAGCATTTAAAGAAGGTGAATAATTCCAGAAGGAAGACTCAGTCACGATTTGTGAGAAGTGAGCTTATGGATAATGTAAGGGAATACTCCAACGGTGAAAGCGCATTCCGCTATTTTACAGAAAAAATCAGAGAAAACAGCGTTTATTTGTTGGATGAACCTGAAAACAGCCTTTCCCCGAAACTTCAGGTAGAATTAATGAAGTTTTTGGAGGATTCTGCCCGGTTTACAGGATGCCAATTTGTTATATCAACCCACTCCCCATTCCTTCTTTCAATACAGGGAGCAAAGATTTATGACCTTGATGAAAATCCGGTTGATGTAAAAAGGTGGACAGAGCTTGAAAATGTCCGTATATATTATGATTTTTTTAAAGAGTTTGAAGACGAGTTTTAGAGGTGCTAAATCATTATACATAATAACTGGGACATATTTTAAAGAGTAATATGTTAAATGAAATGAAAGGAAATATAATGCTTGAAGTTAAATTTTACGATAATATAGACAATAATTTGTTAAAATTTGCAGTGGTTGTTGCAAAGCATAATGGGAAATGGGTTTACTGTAAGCACAAGGAAAGGGATACCTATGAGGTACCTGGCGGTCACAGAGAAAAAGGCGAAAAAATCATAGATACCGCAAAGAGGGAATTATTTGAAGAAACAGGGGCCGGAGAATTTGACTTGATACCAGTATGTGTTTATTCTGTAACCGGAAATACAGTAGTAAATGACAGCGGTGAAGAATCCTTCGGTATGTTGTATTACGCTGATATTAAAACCTTAAACGAACTTCCGGAATATGAGATAGAGAGAGTATATTTATTTGATGAATTACCGTCAAATTTAACATACCCTCTCATTCAGCCAATTTTAATAAAAAGGGTAGAAGAACAAGTGCTTAATAATAAGTTTTAATGTAAGATTATTTATTCTGGGGCTGATATTGAATTTAAAATCTGCCCCAGAGGTTAAAAGATATGGTACTCATTTTTCATATACAATCCGGATAAAGCGTTTTTTACCGATTTTCAATACGTCGCCTTCTTTGAGAACAGCATCAATGGTCTCAATCTTTTGCTGATTAATCTGAACTCCATTTTGCTGAACCATTTTCCTAAACTCCCCGTTACTTTTTATGAACCCCTTATTCACAAGAAGTGGAATGACTTCATCCAAACGGCCAGGGGATTTAATGGAAAGTTCAGGTATCTGATCTGGAGTTGCTTTTTTGCTGAAGGCTGTATCATAGTATTCCTTTGCTTGAACAACTTCCTGTTCTGTATGGTACAATCGAGTAATAACTTCTGCTAAGGAGTATTTGATATCTCGTGGATTTTTGCCTTCGGCCAGTTGCTGTCTGATTGTATCGATATGGTCAGGGTGTTCATCTGTTGCCAGTTCAAAGTATTTCAAAATCAGTTTATCTGGAATCTCCATGACTTTTTTGAACATAACTTCAGCAGGCTCATTGACACCAATATAATTTCCAATACTTTTGCTCATTTTTTCTATTCCGTCCAGTCCCTCCAGCAGAGGCATAAATATAGCGACTTGTTGAGGCTGGTTCATAGCTTTCTGTAAGTTCCGACCCATCAGAATATTGAAGGTTTGATCGGTGCCTCCCAATTCAATATCTGCTTTCAGTTCGACAGAATCATAGGCCTGCATCAGTGGATAAAAGAACTCATGAATGCCAATAGGTATGTTGTTGGTAAATCGGTTCTGAAAATCATCCCTCTCCATCATTCTAGCTACCGTGGTGGTAGAAGCCAGCCTAAGAACATCTTCAAAGTTTAGCTTGCTCAGCCATTCGCTGTTGTATCGGACAGTGGTCTTTTCCATATCCAGCACCTTGAATATTTGCTCAAAATATGTCTTGGAGTTCTCGCTAACTTGCTCATCAGTCAGAGCATTTCGCCCCTTTGATTTTCCTGATGGATCGCCAATTTTTCCGGTAAAATCACCTATGATAATAACCGCTTCATGCCCCAGATCCTGCATTTGTTTGATTTTGCGTAGCACAACTGCATGACCAATATGAATATCCGGTGCACTTGGGTCAAGACCAAGTTTGATAACTAAGGGGCAGTTGTTTTTGACGGATTCAGATAGCTTGCTTCGCAGTTCATCTTCATTTACAAGAACACTGACACCTTTTGTGATAATGCGCAATTGTTCGTCTACAGTCTTCATTTTCACCTCTCCTCAAATATGAAAAATTCATTTAATATAATCAAAGTCTACAAGATTAAAAAATAAAAAACCCTCATCCTTCTGAAATGAAGGACGAGGGTAATTTCCCGTGTTACCACCTTACGTTTACAGGTAATTTGCATTGCCTGCCTCATCGAGTACGCCATACATACATGGTTATACCCTGCGCACTATAACGTGTGCGAGAAAACGTCACAGCCTACTGAAAAACGTTCGGTGTGAAGCTCAAAGAGGTATTCATAACCGGTCTGCCACGCTCCTCTCATCATCCGGCAACTTTCTGTGTGCGGTGCGGGTTATTACTTTTTCTTATCATAGCTTTTATACTTTTAATCTTATATTCAGAAATACAGATATTAAACTGTAAAAAAATTATAAACTGTGAAAGAGTCGTTGTCAAGGATATATTGTAGGAATAATGATGATTAGTTCAAAGTGCATATTTTCTGAGTTTCCTTTGGAATGGACAGATAAGCTTCCGTTTTGTAGCTGGAATACACTTGGAATAATCGCCATATTGGTATTTGGATTAGGTAATTTTATATCAGCACTGTTTATTTTACATTCTAAAAGAATTTCAAAACAAGGGAATAGGAAAATTACTTTGCAGCAGTGCAATGCAGAAATTAAAAGAAAATAATTTATTTCCAATGATTATCTGGGTATTAGAAAAAAATAAACAGGCTCGCAAATTTTATGAGTTAATGGGTGGCGCAAAATCAAGGAAAGATATATTAATATAGGCCGACAGGAAATAAAGGAAGTAGCATATGGTTTTATGTAAAAAAATATATTTAAAACAATACTGCTATTTGGAACAGCTTAAAAATAACAAATAAACTTTACATATATTTAAATAACAGTTGTAGAAAAATAACCTGATATTTAAAATTGGTACACTGATAATAGCATTTTTCAATATATATATGGAAAAAGTTATTTTACAATGTTATACTGTGATTAACAGCCAAAACATGGAAGGTTAGTATTGATTGATATTATGAGGTAGATATGGATAATAAAGATATATGGAGAATTGGAATGGAACAGTCCGCAATAGATTTTAACTGCTCAGCAAGTGATTTTATAAAAAGAGGAAACACTGTTGTAATATCCGGACTAAATGATGGTGCTAAAAAGTGCTATAAAAAGCCAATGTTCTGTGATTTTGCATATTACGGTAATGGACTGGTTGCTTCTGTAGATGAGCAGATTAAAGAATTCATTACAAAATTTATTAATAAGAATTCAGGATTTAGAAGTTTTGACACACCACAATTGATTATTCTTAATAAGGAGTTTGAAAAATACGGTAAATGGGTTTGTCATATGGCGGAATTCTTTTTGCCGGACATAGAAAAACAAGTAACGATCAATGGCAATATTGATGTTAAAGTTTTATTGGAACAAGACATACCGGATTTGTACAATGATGACAGATTTCATATGGCATTGGGATATGGCAATGATATCAGTAAAAAGGATGTATTAGCTGTTACGGGCTATGTAGATGGAAATATAGCTGGTGTGGCAGGTGCAAGTAATGATTGTGATACTATGTGGCAAATAGGAATAGATGTGTTACCTGAATATAGGAAATTGGGAGTAGCATTTAAAATATAATTTTAACTCCTTAAATAAACCATATGCCAATTCTTAATGAAAAACATTATTTTACCCTTCTATAATTTTCATGGCTTCATAAATATCCTTAGCTGCCATTTCAACCCATGCGGTCTTATAACCGCACTTGATTGCATTATTTTGGAGTAAGAATATGATAAAACAGGCAGTCTTGGAGGATATTAAATCAATTGCAGAATTAGCAATATTATTGTGGCCAGAAAACAAGATTTCAGATTTAGAAGAAGAAATGACAGATTTTATTATTTCAAACAATACCGTTATTTTTATTTTCTATGATGGGACATTGCCAGTTGGCTTTGCTCAGAGTGGCTTAAGTAATGATTATGTTGAGGGGACTGAAAGCAGTCCGGTTGGATATTTGGAAGGTATATTTGTTAAAAAAGAGTATAGAATGAAAGGAATTGCAAAAAAACTTTTAATACAATGTGAAAATTGGGCAAGGAAACAGAAGTGCATTGAATTTGCCAGTGATTGTGAATTAACCAATACTTCAAGCTTAAGTTTTCATTTGAATACAGGCTTTGAAGAAGCAAACAGGATAATCTGTTTTAAAAAGAGGCTTTGAGTTATGTAAAAATTTATAATATTTCGTACGGTATATATAATGGTGAAAATTTGTAGTGCTATATATTATATAATTATTGAGGAAAGATAAGTAAAAATAGATACATTGATAAGTTTGCATATGGTATTATGTTACTGAAAGAGGAAAATATAATAAAATCGAATTATTAAAAATGTCAAGTAGTACTAAGATAATGAATGATATATTAAAATTTCAGGGATGGGGTGAATAATAATAATGATTGAAAGTAATCGTATTGAGCTGAAAAGGGAATTAAATGAAAGCTTGGAAAAGGAAGTTGTAGGATTTTTAAATTATTATGAAGGGGGAGAATTATATATTGGTGTTGAAGATAATGGGAATGTTGTTGGCGTAGAAAATTCTGATGATATTCAAAAAAGAGTGGTAGATAGAATAAAAAATAATATATGTCCGTCTACAATGGGATTATTTGATGTTTTAACTGTTAAAATTGAAGATAAAGATATTGTTAAGGTTGTAATATCAAGTGGTTCCGAAAAACCGTATTATATTAAAAAGTATGGAATGTCACCTAATGGCTGTGTTATAAGAGTAGGTACAACTGTTCAGCCAATGACCATGGATATGATAGATTTTTTATATTCAAAACGCATTAGAAATTCCCTGGGAAGGCTTATGTCACCAAGACAAGATTTAACATTCAAACAGCTTAAAATTTATTACGAAGAAAATGGATACAATTTAAACGATAGATTTTTAAATAATTTGGAGTTATACACCGAAGAAAACAAATTTAATTATGCTGCATATTTATTGGCGGATGAAAATGGTATTTCTATGAAGGTTGCAAAATATTCAGGAACAGATAAAGTTGAATTAATTGAAAATGCTGAATTCGGCTATTGTTCATTAATAAAGGCAACGGAAAATATTCTCAATAAATTAGATATTGAAAATATTACTTTGGCTGAAATTACGACAACAACTCGTAAAGAGAAACGGCTTGTAGACCCTTCAGCGTTAAGAGAAGCTGTTATAAACGCAATTGTACATAATGATTATTCCAACGGTATACCTCCGGTTTTTGAAATATTTTCAGATAAATTTGTGATTACATCCTCAGGAGGATTGCCTCAGGAATTAAGTCAGGAAGAATTTTTTGAGGGTATTTCGGCTCCCAGGAATAAGGAACTTATGAGAGTATTCAAGGATGTGAAATTAGTTGAACAGCTTGGATCAGGTGTTCAGCGAATACTTAAAACATATGACAAAAATATATTTAAATTTACCTCGAACTTTTTAAAAGTAAGTTTTCCAATAATAAATGCCGGGATAAATGCCGGGATAAATGCCGGGATAAATGCCGGGATAGATTCTAACGCAAAATTATTGAAATTAAACAATACACAGGAAAGTATTCTTAATTTGATTAAGCAAAATAAGTATATTACCCAAGATGAAATGGCTGAATTATTAAGCAAAAATATAAGGACAATAGAACGTAATATCAAAAAACTCCAGTCAGAAAATTTTATTGAACGAATAGGTTCAAATAGGGACGGTCATTGGGAAATAAAAGATGGTACATGTTAATACATGGACATTATATTTTTGGTTCGTAAAAGTCACAAATAATTTAGTAATTGAAAAATTTCCGGATAAGGTCTATAATTGGTACGTAATCTTTTCCATGTTCTTAAAGTTAATATATTCATACAAAATTTCATTGGAAAAGAAAAAATCCAGTGCTTTTAGGGGAATTTATATCTTTTAAGCACAAAAATTTATTTTATGAAAGGACTTAAAATATGGCTAAAGAAATTGATGCAAAATTATTGACGGACTTTTCTGTGAACTTCGATGGGGACAGGGCTAATACCGTTGCACTGAATTCTGTTACAAAAAATGGTATACTGGCATCTGTACAAACTCCTGATGCAATCAGAGATACAACTCACAATTTTTCTGTAAGGCTTCCAAAGACACCTGTTACCAACCAGAAACAAAGTGGAAGGTGCTGGCTGTTTGCTGCTGCCAATGTTTTACGCTTTGAGATTATAAAGAAATATAATCTTAAAAATTTTGAATTATCCTTGGTTTATCTTCTTTTTTGGGACAAGTTGGAAAAGGCAAATTATTTTCTTGAGAACATTCTCGATACCCTTGATGAACCTTTGGAAGGACGGCTTGTTGCGTACCTGCTAAGCTCTCCCGAAGGTGATGGAGGTCAATGGGATATGTTTGTGTCTCTGGTGGAAAAATACGGAGTAGTTCCTGCAGAGGCAATGCCGGAAAATGCAGTTTCTTCGTCTACTTCCGAATTAAGAAATATATTAACTGAAAAACTAAGGGAGTATGCATGCATATTGCGTAATTTACATTCTCAGGGACATAGCCTTGAGGACTTGCGTATTGAAAAAGAACATTTCATGGAGGAAATTTACAGAATATTGTGTATAGGACTGGGAAAACCACCGAAAAAATTTGACCTTGAATTTACCGACAAGGACGGAAAGTTTACTCGGGATGCCGGTCTTACCCCTCATGAATTTTATGAAAAATATATTGATTTGAATCTGGAAGACTATATAAGTCTGATTAATTCGCCTACAGAAGATAAACCCTATTACCGCAGCTACAGTGTTCGCTATCTGGGAAATGTCGTGGGAGGTCGTCCTGTTCATTATGTGAACCTTCCGATTGAGAAATTAAAAGATGCTGCTGTTGCACAGCTTAAAGACGGATTTCCTGTATGGTTCGGCAGTGATGTGGGAAAGCACAGCGAGCGTAAACTGGGATTATTGGATACTAATCTGTATGACAGGGAGTCTCTTTTTAATGTAAGCTTCGGCATGAATAAAGGACAGCGTCTGGATTACGGTCAGAGTCTCATGACTCATGCCATGGTATTGCAGGGAGTTGACATTGATGAAGCCAATCTTCCCATACGCTGGTGTGTAGAGAACAGCTGGGGCGATGACAAAGGAAGTGAAGGATATTTTTCGATGGGAGACAACTGGTTTGACGAATATGTTTACCAGATTGTGATAAATAAAAAGTATCTGGAAGCAGAGGTGCTGAAGGCTTACGAATCGGAGCCGATTCTTCTGGAACCCTGGGATCCAATGGGGTCTCTTGCCTAAGAAACTAAGAATTTAAAAATTATAAGCCGCTGAAGTAAAATTAAAGGTTTTGGAGTAAGCGGCTTTATTGTCATATATTATAATAGTTATGGAGGTGTGATTCAAAACAATAACGGAGTATTGGAAAATGAAGTATATAGCCAAACCTTTTTAGGAACCGTTCAACGCTATTGGATTTATCTATAAATTATACCAGGAGGAGAATATGAAGTATTTTAAAAAATTAGAAGGGAAAAGGGTTTATTTATCACCGATGAATATTGAAGATGTTGAGACTTATGTTAAGTGGCTTAATGATTTCAGTGTGACTGATGGAATAGGAGCGTCCAATAAGATAACAACAATGGAAGGAGAAAAAGAATGGATTTCCCAAAGTGAGAATCAACACCAGCTTGCCATAGTCAGATTGGAAGATGATGTGTTAATTGGGAATTGTGGATTTCATGGGATTGATCAATTAAGGCAGTGCGCGGAAGTGGGGTTGTTTATAGGGGAGGAAAAAAACCGCAGTAAGGGTTACGGACAAGAGGTTCTTGATTTATTATTGGATTATGGATTTAATTGTCTTAATTTTAATAATATAATGTTAAAGGTATTTTCATTCAACGAAAGAGCTATAAGTTGTTATAAAAAAGCGGGGTTCAGAGAAATAGGCAGAAGAAGGCAAAGTTATTATCTGAAGGGTAAATTTTATGATGATGTATTTATGGATATATTGAGAGAAGAATATAATGATTGAAAAGCAAAGATATTTATTTTGAGTGATAAGAGTGATAAAGTTGGGTTCGCATAGATAAAATTGTTATGTCAAAATAACAAACAAATATGCATTCATAAAATCCTGCATTGTTTGAGTTGTCATTGGAGCAAATGGGAGGCTGATATGGAAAAAGATAAGGTTGAAATAAGGCTGGAGAGCATAGAAAAATCACTGAGTCATGTTAATGACGGGCTGGAATGTCTGCTGGTTATAAAGGGTTCCATTGATGTTGAAGTTGAGGGAAAGGTTTCTCATCTGGAGCAGGATGGAATTATTGTTGTTAATATTGATAAGGTGCATTCAATTATCGGAAGCAGGAATAATATTGTGTTTAGCTTAAGGGTTGGAAAGGAATATTTGAAAAACGAATGCGGAGAATTTATGGAATATGATATAAGGTGTGATTCTTCTTTAGCCGAAAGCAGTGAAAATAACAAATATTTTGAACTGAAGCGTATTTTGACACAAATGCTTGTAATTTATATTGATAAGAAAGATGGCTATCTCTTGGAGTTTAAGGCACAATTTTTCCTGTATATGCAAAACCTGTTTCAATATTTTCGGGTCGAAAAAACGTATACCCGAAAGATTGCTGAAAGCGATGTAGACTCATCCCTTTATGAAACAATCAACTATATTAATAAAAATTATCAGGAATATATATCTTTAGAAAATGCTGCGGAAAAGATGCATATGTCACCCCAATATTTTTCTAAATTTTTCAAACGGAAGATTGGTGTGGGTTTTCTTGAATATATCAGGACGATTAGATTGGAGCATGCCCTTTTGGATCTGATTTATAAGGATGATTCCATATTGAGTATTGCAATGAATAATGGCTTTGCAAATCTAAAGTCCTTTACAGGTGCGTTTAAAACAAAGTACGGTGATACACCGGGTTCATACAGGAAAAATCATTCAAAACTTATAAGAGACAATGATAAAGAGGAAATTAAGAATGAATTTAATTTGGAAATAGAGGACGGGCTTTTAGATTATCAGAAATATGTAAATAGAAGTACAGAGCCGGAGAGTACTGAGGTGTGCAAGACAACAGATGTAGCCGTCAGCCTTGGAGACTGTGTGTCAAAAACACTAAAAAAACCTGATAAAATAATCAATATTGTAAATATAGATTCTGCAATAAAAGAAGTTACGATTGAGCAGCTTAAATGTGCACAGGAACAGCTTAATTTTAAATACGTGTATTTTAATATTTGCACCGAAAACATGGTTCTCTTATCAGATATGATTAATAAAGTGGAGTATTTAAGAGGAGGTGCAATTTTCTATATATTTAAATCTTTTTTAGACATGAACCTTGTACCCTTTATCAGTATTGACTATTCTCAAATAAAGAGGTCAAATATAATTACAAATAATTCCGGCAACTCGATTGATTTTTATGAGCAGCTTTTGACAATAATTATTCGGAAATTTCCGGAGCATTATGTCAGGCAATGGAAATTTGAACTGGTGTGTTCAGAGGAAGAAGATTATAGGGAATTTTGTGATTTTTATTGTAGTTTTACCAGGATATTGAAAAACTATATTCCGGATAATAATATCGGATTGTTTGCCATAAAAGATATTTCTGAAGCAGGTAAAAATATGTTTTATAACATTCTTATTGATTTAAAGGATAATGGAATTTTTCCGGGATTTGTCAGCTTCAGCGCACACCCTCAGGATGATGTGGAGATTATTATTGGAAATCCGTATATCAAGATGAAAAATTACTACAGGCAAATGATAGAAAATATCAGGGGAGTATTGGATAGCACAGATTGCAGGGTTGAAGACATATTTATGCCCAGATGGAATACATTAACAGGAAGAAATGTTGCCGAGGCAGGCACATTTTATCGTTTAGCACTAATTATTGACGCATACTTAAGTATTAATGAAGACATATCAGGTATAGGATTTCACCTGGACACATTAGAGAATTCCCGTGACAATGAAAAAATAGACGGAAGCGTAATGGCATTGTTTATGTGCTATAAAATTAAAAGACCTATTTTTTTTGGAGCAGATATATTAAACCGCATGGGTTCGGATTTGTTATTCAAGGATGAAGGAATAATTGTCACAAAAAATGGGAAAAAGGAAGTACCCATAGTTGTGTTTAACCCTTGTTATATTAACCCCACATTTTCGCTGGATTCCTCATATATTAATAAAGAAACATTAAGGAAGCACATTAAAATAACAGGACTTGAACAAGGCAGGTATCTCATAAAAAATATGATTTTCGACAGTATGAATTCACATTTTTACTACAAGTGGATTAATGCGGGCTATCCGGATTTTTCAGATATGGATGTTATTAATTATTTAGAAAATTCTGTACTCCCCGAGATTATAATTTCAGAAGAGTACATAAGCGGAGAATACTGCTTTGATGTTGAAAATACATTTAACGGTGTTAAGTTGTACATCCTTAAAAAGGAATAGTGGCGCTTAAATCTATTCCGGTCTTAAATATAACTTTATTTCATAATAATGATTTAAATAATAGTTGTCTAAAAATAACTATTATTTTTTTATTATAATAAAAATTTTTGAAAAAAAGTTTATTTTTTTACCTTTTTATACTTAAAAATGCATAGATGATTTTCAACTTTACCAGTATTATTGTAAAAAAACGATTTCAGATATATTAATTTCTGTTGTGAGAATACGTTAACATCATCTGGAAATAGCCTGCAAAGCAAGGAACAGCCAACGTCAAATTAAAGAATACTAATAATAATTAAATAAATTTTAGTATTAATATTTATCAATTTTAAAACAGGAGGAATGTTTATTATGTCAACAATGAGTGTTTGGAACAGTACCATACTTTACGCACTGGTTATAGCTGCTTTACTGACTGTAGTAATAATTTGTGCGGTAACTATGAAGACTGCATGGAAAAGGTGCATTGAACTGGGGTATACAAAGAATCAATTGATGGCGGTTGTAAAATCTACATCTGTTACAACGGTACTTCCGTCAATAGCAATTATAATCGGATTGTTTTCGCTGGCTCCTGCCATAGGAATACCATGGTCCTGGTTCAGGCTGTCTGTAATCGGCTCAGTTATGTATGAGCTGATGGCTGCGGAAGTGTCCGCAACTTCGGTAGGCTATGAATCTGTTGCCGCTGTTAATGCGGCAGGTGATATTTCTGTAATCGGAACTATGATGTTTTCAATGAGCATCGGAATTATTGGAGGAATAATTATCAATATATTTGCCGGCAAGAAAATACAAAACGGTCTGGTTACATACCGCAGTGATAAAGGCGAATGGGGTGCTTTGCTTATGGCATGCTTTTCAATTGCAATGTCGGCAGTATTTCTTCCGTCACAGTTTTTAAAGGGTGCCGCAGCTACGGCTACACTTCTTACGAGCAGTCTTTTAGCTGTTATATTGCTGAGTATACAGAAAAAATATAACGTTAAATGGATAGGTGAGTTTCTTCTTGCCATATGCTTGATAGTGGGGATGGTTTCATCCGTGTTCTGGCATAACATATTTATTTAATAAAATTTATTAGGAGGAATGATAAATGGAAACTAAAAAAAGCAGCAATTATCTTGATAAGGTTCATAGAATAGGCAGAATCGGAAGCATAGTATCTGTAGCTTTTATGCTTGGAATTCCGGCGGTAATTTGCACAATTTTTGATATATGGCCTTCATTTTCTGAAATAGTGGCAGGTGTTACACCTCTGCTTGCAATATTTTTGCCTGTTGCAATTTCCGAGGTATTCAGTTATACACCGATACTGGGTACTTCCAGCTATATAGCATTTATTACCGGAAACATAATGAATTTAAAATTGCCTGTGGCAATTAATGCAATGCAGATTGTTGACGCTACCCAGGGTACGGAGTCAGGAGATGCCATTTCTGCTGTTGCGGTATCTTTTTCTTCTATAATAACAATGTTAATTATAGCACTTGGAACAGTCATGTTACTTCCTTTGGAGCCGTTACTTTCAAATCCAAATGTGACAATAGCTACACAGTATATGCTTCCGGCATTGTTCGGAGGGCTTTTTATACCGCAGCTTTTAAATAAAAATGCCGGTGAATACAGAATAGAAGGTAAGAGTAAATTACTTGCTGTACCGGTAATTTTAGTATTGGCAGTTCATTTCTTTGTTACGTCTATCGTTGGGAAGGAAGGCATAATAATGCTGATTGCTATACCGGTAACAATCCTTATCGCATATATATTATATAAAAAAGGAATAGTAAAAATGGTAAGTAGGGTTGAAACAAAAAAAGAGTAGAAATTGTCAACCAATTTATGAATGGCAGTAAAAAATTTAATGAATATAATCAGAAGGAGTATAAAATGAGTAATTTATTAGAAGAAGCTAAAATGCTTTCGGATGTTATTGTGAAGAATCGCAGGTATATACATGAAAATGCTGAAACGCACAACAATCTTCCCATAACAACAACATATGTGAGTGAAAAGCTTATCGGAATGGGATACGCTCCGGTTGAAATTTGCCAGTCTGGAATTGTTGCTCTTGCGGGAGGTAAAAAACCAGGGAAAACATTCCTGCTGAGAGCAGATATGGATGCGCTTCCCATTGTTGAGGAGAATGAACTTAAGTTTAAGTCAATAACACAAAATATGCATGCCTGCGGACATGATATGCATACTTCAATGCTTCTTGGAGCCGCTCAGCTTTTAAAAAATCACGAGGATGAAATTGAAGGAACAGTAAAGCTGATGTTTCAGCCGGCAGAAGAAACACTTTGGGGTGCAAATGCTATGATTGAGGCGGGTGTGCTTGATAATCCAAAGGTCGATGCAGCAATGATGATACATGTGGCAAGCGGAATACCTGTGCCTACAGGGACAATTGCAATACCGGAAGCAGGGGTGGTATCGCCAGCAGCGGACTGGTTTGAAATTAAAATAGCTGGAAAAGGCGGGCATGGGGCAATGCCTAATATGGCTGTAGACCCAATTAATGTTCTTGCTCATATTCACACCGCACTTCAGGAAATAAACTCAAGAGAAATTGCGCCGGGAGAAAATGTTGCTCTCACAATAGGACAAATACGTGCGGGAAATACTTCAAATGTTATACCTGATACGGGATTTATGTCAGGAACCATAAGAACATACAGCAATGATGTGAGGGAATTTATAAAAAACCGTCTGACAGAAATAGCTACGGGAATAGCTTCATCATTTAGGGCAACAGCGGAGGTAGTATATACAAAAGGATGTCCGTGCCTAACGTCTGATGAAGATCTGACTAAACAAATCTTTAAATATTCAAAAGAATTGTTTGGAGAAGATAGGGTAATAGATATGAGTAAATTAACGGGAGGTAAAAAAATGTCAGGGTCCGAAGATTTTGCATTTATAAGTGAGCTGGTCCCCACGGTAATGGTTTCATTGGGAGCCGGTTCAATTGACGAAGGATATTTATTCCCGCTTCATCATCCTAAGGCATCATTTAACGAAAATGCTTTGTCAACAGGAGCGGCAATGTATGCAAATACAGCTATAGAATGGCTTAAAAATAACAAATAAGTTTTACGCATATTTAAATAACGGTTGTCTAAAATAACCGTTATTGCAATCAAAAAAGCGGCTGAGGCTGCTTTTTTGCAATGAGATAACAACGATAGCAAGAAAGATATTTATATATGAGTAATAAAGTTGGGTTTGCATAGATAAAATTGTTATGGTAAAATAACACACAATATACATTCATAAAATCCTGATTATTTTTTGAGATGTCATTGGAGCAAATGGGAGGCTGATATGGAAAAAGATAAGGTTGAAATAAGGCTGGAGAGCATAGAAAAATCACTGAGTCATGTTAATGACGGGCTGGAATGTCTGCTGGTTATAAAGGGTTCCATTGATGTTGAAGTTGAGGGAAAGGTTTCTCATCTGGAGCAGGATGGAATTATTGTTGTTAATATTGATAAGGTGCATTCAATTATCGGAAGCAGGAATAATATTGTGTTTAGCTTAAGGGTTGGAAAGGAATATTTGAAAAACGAATGCGGAGAATTTATGGAATATGATATAAGGTGTGATTCTTCTTTAGCCGAAAGCAGTGAAAATAACAAATATTTTGAACTGAAGCGTATTTTGACACAAATGCTTGTAATTTATATTGATAAGAAAGATGGCTATCTCTTGGAGTTTAAGGCACAATTTTTCCTGTATATGCAAAACCTGTTTCAATATTTTCGGGTCGAAAAAACGTATACCCGAAAGATTGCTGAAAGCGATGTAGACTCATCCCTTTATGAAACAATCAACTATATTAATAAAAATTATCAGGAATATATATCTTTAGAAAATGCTGCGGAAAAGATGCATATGTCACCCCAATATTTTTCTAAATTTTTCAAACGGAAGATTGGTGTGGGTTTTCTTGAATATATCAGGACGATTAGATTGGAGCATGCCCTTTTGGATCTGATTTATAAGGATGATTCCATATTGAGTATTGCAATGAATAATGGCTTTGCAAATCTAAAGTCCTTTACAGGTGCGTTTAAAACAAAGTACGGTGATACACCGGGTTCATACAGGAAAAATCATTCAAAACTTATAAGAGACAATGATAAAGAGGAAATTAAGAATGAATTTAATTTGGAAATAGAGGACGGGCTTTTAGATTATCAGAAATATGTAAATAGAAGTACAGAGCCGGAGAGTACTGAGGTGTGCAAGACAACAGATGTAGCCGTCAGCCTTGGAGACTGTGTGTCAAAAACACTAAAAAAACCTGATAAAATAATCAATATTGTAAATATAGATTCTGCAATAAAAGAAGTTACGATTGAGCAGCTTAAATGTGCACAGGAACAGCTTAATTTTAAATACGTGTATTTTAATATTTGCACCGAAAACATGGTTCTCTTATCAGATATGATTAATAAAGTGGAGTATTTAAGAGGAGGTGCAATTTTCTATATATTTAAATCTTTTTTAGACATGAACCTTGTACCCTTTATCAGTATTGACTATTCTCAAATAAAGAGGTCAAATATAATTACAAATAATTCCGGCAACTCGATTGATTTTTATGAGCAGCTTTTGACAATAATTATTCGGAAATTTCCGGAGCATTATGTCAGGCAATGGAAATTTGAACTGGTGTGTTCAGAGGAAGAAGATTATAGGGAATTTTGTGATTTTTATTGTAGTTTTACCAGGATATTGAAAAACTATATTCCGGATAATAATATCGGATTGTTTGCCATAAAAGATATTTCTGAAGCAGGTAAAAATATGTTTTATAACATTCTTATTGATTTAAAGGATAATGGAATTTTTCCGGGATTTGTCAGCTTCAGCGCACACCCTCAGGATGATGTGGAGATTATTATTGGAAATCCGTATATCAAGATGAAAAATTACTACAGGCAAATGATAGAAAATATCAGGGGAGTATTGGATAGCACAGATTGCAGGGTTGAAGACATATTTATGCCCAGATGGAATACATTAACAGGAAGAAATGTTGCCGAGGCAGGCACATTTTATCGTTTAGCACTAATTATTGACGCATACTTAAGTATTAATGAAGACATATCAGGTATAGGATTTCACCTGGACACATTAGAGAATTCCCGTGACAATGAAAAAATAGACGGAAGCGTAATGGCTCTGTTTATGCACTACAAAATTAAAAGGCCTATATACTTTGGGGTGGAAGCATTAAACCGAATGGGTTCAGAGTTATTATTTAAAGATGAGGGAATAATTGTCACAAAAAATGGGAGAAAGGAAGTACCCATAGTTGTATTTAATCCTTGTTATGTTAATCCGACATTTTCACTGGATTCTTCATATATTAATAAAGAGTCATTAAAGAGGCACATTAAAATAACAGGACTCGAGCCAGGCATGTACCTCATAAAAGCTATAATTTTTGACAGTATGGATACACATTTTTACTACAGATGGGTTAATGCGGGCTATCCTGATTTTTCAGATATGGATGTTATTAATTATTTAGAAAATTCAGTACTTCCGGAAATTAAAATTTCAGAAGAGTATATAAACGAAGAGTATTGCTTTGATGCTGAAAATGCATTTAACGGTGTTAAACTGTACATTCTTAAAAAGGAATAGTGAAATATTATAACTGTTCCGGTGATAATTGCAACTTTATTTCATAGCTATATTTTAAATAACGGGCTGTCTAAAAACAACCGTTATTTTTTTAATTATTATAAAATACTTTAAAAAAGAGGTTTATTTTTTTACCTCTTTATGCTTAAAACATCATAGATGATTTTTAATTTTCTATATATTATATTTATATAAATATGATTTCAGAAATATTAACATATTTATGAATACGTTAACAGCATTATAAGAATTTGGAGGATCAAGAACAAGCAGCATTAAGCATTCCAAACAATAAACAAAGTTTAAAGAAAAGAGGATTAGTTATTATGGATATTTGTCAATGGATCGATGAAAATCAAAGTCTGTTCACACAGGCTACTGATAAAATTTGGGGATTTGCCGAGTTGAAATTTGAGGAACATCAGTCAGCAAAGGTATTAAAGGATATGTTACGTATAAACGGCTTTGCGGTACAGGAAGGCGTGGCTGATATTGAAACGGCTTTCATAGCTGAATATGGCAGCGGAGAGCCCATTATCGGTATTTTAGCCGAATATGATGCATTGAGCCAAATGAGTCAGAAAGCGGACTCATTGGTGAAAGAAAAGGAATCAGAAATGCAAAACGGTCATGGTTGTGGTCATCATCTCTTAGGAGGAGCTTCCACGGCAGCGGCTATTGCCGTAAAAGAATACCTGACCGATCAAAACCTTTCAGGTACGATCCGGCTTTATGGTTGTCCCGGAGAGGAGGGGGGCGGCGGAAAGACATTTATGGCTCGCTCTGGTGTGTTTGATGATTTGGATTGCGCCTTCACCTGGCATCCCAGCAGCATGAATCAGGCGGCAAACGTTAGCACAATAGCCAATATTCAGGCCTATTTCCACTTCTATGGCAAAAGCTCTCACGCTGCTGTATCTCCGCATTTGGGCAGAAGCGCACTGGATGCGGTAGAACTCATGAATGTAGGTGTGAATTATTTAAGGGAACACATTATTCCGGAAGCAAGGGTTCATTATGCCGTTACTTACACAGGAGGACAATCACCCAATGTAGTGCAGGCGGAATCTGAAGTTCTCTACCTGATACGGGCACCCCATATGAATCAGGTACAGGAAATTTATGAAAGAATTATTGATATAGCTAATGGTGCGGCGTTGATGACTGGTACAAAAGTAGTGGTTACTTTTGATAAAGCCTGCTCTGACATAATTCCCAATGATACTTTAGGCAGGGTCATGTATGAAAAAATGAAATTGGTCGGCGTTCCGGAATTCACAGATGAAGAAAAGTCCTACGCTTCGTATTACATCAACACCTTTTCTGCGGATGAGAAAGACGGCAATGAACAATTATTGGGTGCCTTAGGCGGAAGCAGTCAGGAAATGGGTAGGCACATGATGCTTAATCGGGATAAACCTCTTATGGACGATGTTATGCCATACTTTTTTCTGAATGCATCCATGCCCGGCTCTTCAGATGTTGGGGATGTGAGCTGGATTACTCCTACTACTCAGTGTGCTACAACATGCTATGCAGCCTCCACGCCAAATCATTCCTGGCAATTGGTGGCCCAGGGTAAATCCTCCATTGCACACAAGGGTATGCTGTACGCCGCAAAGGTTATGGCTCTCTCAGCCGTTGAGATTTACCTTCATCCTGAGATCGCGGAAAATGCTAAAGAAGAACTAAAGAAACATTTAGGAGAAAAAACCTATATCAGTCCTATTCCTGCCGGTATAAAGCCAAAGCCCTATCAGTAGAGTCATGTGCCATATGTCAGTTTTCCGGTCTTGATTTTAACTGTATATCAGCGAGGAAGGAGAGGATCTCTGCAGAATCAATTTCTTAGAAGGGGATAGAGACTATAGATTAATAACATTAAGGGGAAAACTAATGATTAATAATAGGAGGAAAACTTATGACAAGTATTGACCAGGGCGTTTCACTAACGCTGGATCAACGAAAAGAGCAAAATTTCAGAAATTATTTTTTTTACATCGAAGCACTTTTTTATTTCTTTCAGGGTGTATATACTGCAGGCATACAGGTATATGTTGCTTATTACACTACGCAGGTGTTTAAGCTTGACTACGCGACGATTGCCTCTATCAATGCAGCAATTGGTATACCCCTTTATTTGAAAATGTTTACCGGCCTTTTGTCTGACAGGGTTCCTGTAGGAAAATTTGGCAGGAGAAAGCCCTACTTATTTCTGGGGGGGATTCTCTTTATACCCGCTTTTATTGGTATTGCTACGATAAAAACATATTCTAATATTTGGCTGGTGTCGCTGATTGCCTGCTTCGCCTGCTTTGTGATTGTTGATGGTACGGCGGATGCTTTGACCGTAGATGTTACTCCGGATGAGTATACAGGCAAGATGCAGGGCTTTGCCAATGGCGGCAGATATTTAGGTATGGCGGTGGGCATTATTCTTGCAAGCGTTTTGTCCAAATCCATAGGATGGAATACAGTAATTGCAATCCTGGCTATCGCTGCGGTTGGTCAGGCATTTGTAGCGTTGCTTTTTAAAGAGGTTCCTGAAGCCGGTGAAAAAGGAACTCTGATACCCATCAAATCTGCCTTAAAAATAGGGCTTGGCAATAAAGGAGCCTGGATGGGTCTTGTGTTTGCGGTCTGTTTTATGGGCAGCATGGGGTTGGCAAACATGGTTGGTCCCGTGGTAATGACGGAGACTAACGAAGCAGTTTATGGAATGGCAAACATGGCTCACTATATTGGTATAGCAGTGTCTGCTTTTGTTGCGGGCCAGCTCATCACTAAAATGGGCGGATTCACAAACAGAAACATCTGGATCATGTTTATTGCCACCTGGGTGCTGATTTCCCCTTTGCTGTTGATGGACGGGCGTTGGGACAACACAGCGCTGGTAATCTTTGCACATGTTACCATGGGCATTGCCAGGGGCATAGTCACCCTAATTACTTACGCTATCCTGATGAGGCTTTGTTCGGAAGCCATCGAAGGCTTTATGTTCTCCATATTTACCAGTGTTATGAACTTAGGTACAGGGGCTATTGCACCTAAGGTTATTGCTTACTTTGGGGAGACTGTGGGAATTGGTATGATTCCCGCATTGTTTACAATGATGCCGCTAATGCTCATAGGCGTTTTGATGATTCCGGGCATTAACCGAAGCGTAGAACAGCGAATTGCGTTGCAAAAATAACAAATAAGTTTTACGCATATTTAAATAACGGTTGTCTAAAAATAACCGTTATTTTTTTATTGTAATTAATAATTTTATTAAATGGTTATTTTTTTGCATCTTTTACACTTAAAACAGCATAGAAGATTTTTAATTTTTTTCGTATTATACTATAGACAATATAAATTCAGCGAACTATGTACAAATTCTGATGAATTTTATTAATTGCCTTTAATAATAATTATATATTTGGAAGGAGTATAAAATGAGTAATTTATTAGAAGAAGCTAAAATGCTTTCAGACGTAATTATCAAGAACCGCAGGTATATACATGAAAATGCTGAAACACACAACAATCTTCCCATAACAACAGCGTATGTCAAGGAGAAGCTTAATGAAATGGGATACAGTCCAGTTGAAATTTGCCAGTCAGGAGTTGTTGCTCTTGCCGGAGGTAAAAAACCGGGAAAAACAATTTTATTGAGAGCAGATATGGATGCACTTCCCATTGTTGAAGAAAATGACCTTGAGTTTAAATCTAAAACACAAAATATGCATGCCTGCGGGCATGATATGCATACTGCAATGCTTCTTGGGGCAGCTCAGCTTTTGAAGAATCATGAGGATGAAATTGAGGGCACTGTAAAGCTTGTTTTTCAGCCTGCGGAAGAAACCCTTTGGGGCGCAAAGGCGATGATTGAGGCTGGAGTTCTTGAAAACCCAAAGGTTGATGCAGCGATGATGATACATGTGGCAGGCGGAATGCCAATACCCTCAGGTATAGTTGCAATACCTGGTGCAGGAACAGTATCGGCAGCATCAGACTGGTTTAAAATCAAGGTTTCAGGAAAGGGCGGGCATGGAGCAATGCCTGATTTGTCTGTAGATCCTATTAATGTTTTGGCACACATTCACATTGCTTTGCAGGAAATTAATTCAAGAGAGGTGGCACCCGCAGAAAACTTAGCTCTTACAGTAGGTCAAATACATGGAGGAAACACTTCAAATGTTATACCTGATGATGCGTTCATGTCCGGAACTGTAAGAACATACAGCAATGAAACAAGAGAATTTGTCAAAAATCGCCTGACAGAAATATCAGAAGGGATAGCTTCAACATTCAGGGCAACCGTGGAAGTAGAATATACAAAAGGGTGTCCATGTCTGATAGCTGATGAAGATTTGACTAAACAAATTTTTGAATATTCTAAAGAAATGATGGGAGAGGATAAAGTAATTGATATGGGTAAGCTTACAAGCGGCAAAAAAATTGCAGGCTCTGAGGATTTTGCTTTTTTCAGTGAGCATGTGCCCACAGCATCGGTTTCTGTAGGAGCAGGTTCTCCTGCCGAAGGATATTTATTTCCACATCACCATCCTAAAATAATATTTAATGAAGATGCTCTGACCATAGGAGCGGCTGTTTATGCCAATACGGCAATAAATTGGCTAAAGAATAATAAGTAGATAAGAGCTTGAATCGCTATTATATCAACTCTCATAACTAATGGTATTGCAATCAAAAAAGCGGCTGAAGCTGCTTTTTTGATTTGCAATTATATATGGAAAAAGTTATTTTACAATGTTATACTGTGATAAATCGAAAAATATTACTTTTGACTGGAGTTCAATGGGAAATTGCTGCCATGTAACGAAGTGGAACAAATATAAACCTTTATAAAGGTTATTAAACAATATTGGATTTATCTATAAATTACAACTGAGGAGGAGATTATGAAGTACTTTAAAAAATTAGCAGGTAAAAGAATTTATTTGTCACCTATGAGCATAGAAGACGCTGAAACTCATGTTAAGTGGCTTAATGATTTCAGCGTGACTGACGGATTAGGCACATCAGGTCAAGTTAGATCCCTGGAAAAGGAGAAGGAATGGATTTTAAAGAATTCTAACCAGTATGAATTTGCCATAGTGAGACTGGAGGATAATAAATTAATCGGTAATTGCAGCATTCATGACCTCGACCAGCAAAAGCAGTGTGCGGAAGTAGGATTATTTATAGGAGATGAAGAAAACCGAAGTAAAGGCTGTGGGCAGGATGTACTTAATTTATTATTGGATTATGCGTTTAATTATTTGAATTTAAACAACATAATGCTAAAAGTATTTTCGTTTAATGAAAGAGCTATAAACTGCTATAAAAAAGCAGGCTTTAAAGAAATAGGAAGGAGAAGGCAGGCCTGTTACCTGAGGGGTAAACTTTATGATGATGTATTTATGGATATATTAAGAGAAGAATATAATAAGGATTGCAGGTGCATAAAATAAGATATTAATTTAATTTGGAACCTTATGAATAAAAAGGAACCTTGTGTCTATAATAATATAGATAGGAGGTTTTTTCCATGAACAGTATTTCAAATAAAGAAGTAAGCCTTAAGAGTATCATTAATGGCTTCAGGTTCCAAAAAACAACAAATGAAAAAAGTGACTTATATATCAATTTAGAGAATGCAAAAAAAGAGTGGGAAGAAGCTAAAAACATATTTGAAAATGTGTCTGAACCGGATTTGGTGGATTATGCAATCTATAATGTAGAAGCTGCAGAAAAAAAATATGTTTATTTATTGAGGCAAATTAAAAAGGAAAATGTCAATGTTAATTGATTTTTAGGGAGAAGCTTGCTTCTCCTTCATTTTATGCTTCCCATGCATCAAGAGTATAGCTTAAAATATGTTGCTATTACTATATTTTAAGACTCCTGAAAATTTTAACAATTGCAAATATTTATTTATCATGATAAACTAAACAAAAGATACAAGAAGGTGTGATTTAATGAGTTCGATTTCGAATGTTGATTCTGATAATAAAGTAAAGTCAGACAAGCTTTATGAATTGGATTACATGAGGTTTATAGCCTGTTTTGCTGTTATGATTGTTCATATAACTGCTAATGGAATAGATGGTACCGGTTATATTCATGGCAGCTTTCCTTATATGGTAACGCTTATTGTAAACAGATGTTTTAAATTTACAACACCGGTTTTTATTTTCTTAAGTGGAGTTACAAGCTTCTACAGCTACAGAAAAAAGGAATTCAAGTATTTACCTTATATTAAGAAAAGACTTAAACATACACTAATTGCTTACCTTGTATGGTGTGTTGTTTATTATGGAGTATATATATATCTTGGATTATATACTATGAATGTAAGGTTTTTTATAGAACATGTAATGCTGGGTAAAATGTCCTACCATCTTTATTTTGTAGTAATAATTACACAGATGTATATTGTGGGTCCGGTTTTTTACAAGCTGCTGAAGGATTCAGATAGAAGGATAACAATACTTATTGTATCGGCAATTATAACATGCCTATGTGCATGTTACATGAATTTTCAATATGCAGACAGAGTATTGTTTAAATATATGTTTTTCTATATGCTGGGTATATATGTAACACTGGAATATGAAAAATATGTTAGCTGGATTAAAAGGAACAAAGTTAAAATTACGGCGGGCTATGCTGTCAGTGCGGTTATATACATTATGGCTTCATACTATGGGAATGTGGTATATATGTATGCTTGGTTTATATTTTCAACCTTTTCTATATTTTTCGTATATCTGATTGGTTTATATCTGAAAAATGCTTTGAATAAAATTTACAGCTTTATAAAATTATTTGGTCAAAGTTCGTATTACATTTACCTGATGCACCCGCTAATATTGACCCTTATGATTATGTATACTAACAATAATGGCATATTGTCTGTTACAAAGAGACTGATAATTTACTTTTTAACTGTAATGCCTGTAACTGTAATATCCTGCTTAGTATTTACTTATATAAAAAACAGGTTCAAAAAATATCGAAAAAACAAAAAAACAGCAGTGACTGCTTAGCTCATTTTAACAACTATGAAACCTGAAAAGCTTACATCTCTAATCAGAGGATGCTTTTCAGGTTAATATTTTAGAGTGATTTTTGAGATTCTTCGTACTCTCTCATTGCAAGGATTGTCTGCTGGAACAAGTCATTTAGCTCCCAACCAAGCATATCAGCGCCCTGCTGTATTGCTTCTCTTGAGCAACCTGCTGCAAAGCTGGGTGTTTTGAATTTTTTCTTTAAGGACTTGACTTCCAAATCAGATACGCTTTTTGAAGGCCTCATCAGTGCAACAGCACCAATTAGTCCTGTTAGTTCATCTGTAGCAAACAAGACCTTTTCCATTTCGTGCTCTGGCTTTGCTGTAGCCTTTGTTAAGCCATATCCATGGCTGCATATTGCGTGAATTATTTTTTTATCTATTTCTCTTTCATTTAATATCTCTTCAACCTTTACACAATGTTCTTCCGGATACATTTCAAAATCAAGGTCGTGCAAAAGTCCTACAATTCCCCAAAATTCCGCTTCATTCTCATAACCAAGTTTTTTAGCGAAGTATTCCATTACAAAACCCACAGTTTCAGCATGCTTTAAATGGAATTCTTCCTTATTGTATTCTTTGAGCAATGACCACGCCTCTTCTTTTGTAACCATTCAAATTCCTCCAATTCTAATTTATTAAGACAATTTTATACTATTTGATAAAATATGTCCATAGTATCATTTTGTAAAATGACTCAGGAACTATATCTGTAAAATTAAGGAAGACTGATTTGACTTTATACTATTGACATGTTAAAATCTATTTACCATACAGTTATTGTTTTTTATAAATAAATTATGATTTTTGCTTATTAATATTAGGCGAAAATTCTTAATATTAAATTAAATTTAAAAATTAATGATTGATTTTTTTCAAACAATATGCTAAAATTTTATGGTTGAGGAAAATGTATGAAAAATACCGGAAGAGTTCAGTCTATAGACAGGGCGGTTGCTATACTCGAATGCTTTTCTGAAAATAAATGTGAACTGAAATTGTCAGAAATAGCATGTAAGCTTGATTTGAATAAGAGCACAGTCCACGGATTATTGAATACCTTAAAACATCATGGATTTATTGACCAGGATCAGGAGACACAGAAATATCGGCTTGGATTACGTTTCCTGGGATTCAGCGATTTAGTCATAAGTTCTATTGATGTAGGAAACATTGCTTCTCCGGTGATTGAGAAAGTATGTGAAGAGATTGAAGAAACAGTTCATGTAGCAATGCTTGATGGTTCTGATATTGTATATATTGGAAAGAGGGAATGTAATAAATCCATAAAAACCTCCACAAAGATAGGAGCCAGGTTTCCGGCTTATTATACTGCAGATGGGAAGATAATTTTATGTCATATGGATAGGGAAAAGCTGAATGAGCTGGTTCCGGATAAAATTAAAAGGCTGACATCAACAACTATAACGGATAAGCAGGAATTATTTAAAGCTTTGGCTGAAATGAAGGATAAGGGTTATGCAGTTGATAATGAAGGAGTAATACGAGGCCTGTCATGTGTAGCAGCGCCGATTATTAACCACATGGGAGATGTAAAATACAGCCTGAGCGTAACCGGACCCACAGTCCGGATGACAGAAGATAAAATTAAAAAGTACGCAGAAATAATTAAAGAAGCAACAATTGAAATATCATATAAAATAGGATATAAAGGATAGCGAGAGCATATCCTTTAAAAAATGAGTTATATCAGAACTGCATTCAGCAATGCTGAATAGCGTGAAATGTGGTAAGTCTATAATCAGCGGAAGCTGTTTATATAAAAAATTATGCATTTTGATGGAGGAAAAAAGTGAAAAAGATAGTATCATTAGTATTGGTCCTGACAATGTCATTATTTGCATTTTCAGGATGTGCAAAAGGAGAAGAACAATCAGAAGAACAATCAAATAACCAAAATCCGGTTTTAGAGGAACCAAAGACTGAGGAGTCTTCAGCCGGTGATACAGTTAAAACCGGATTAGCCGTTATTACATCTGTTGAAAAGTCAAAAGACGCAACTGCTGATGCAGAAGGTTTTGGTCAGTCTGATTCTGTAGCAGTGGCTGTTACAGTTGACAAAGATGGAAAGGTAGTTAAGGCAGCAATCGATACTGCACAAACTAAAATTAATTTCTCAACTGAAGGAAAGGTAACTTCTGATTTAACAGCTGTTTATAAGAGCAAACAGGAACTTAAAGAAGAATATGGAATTAAGGGTGCATCAACTTTAAGTAAAGAATGGTATGAACAGGCAAACTCATTAGCAGATTATTTTGTAGGAAAAACTGCTGATGAAATAAAAGCAATACCAACTGATGATGCAGGCGTTCCGACTGATGCGGACTTAGTTTCTTCTGTAACTATTAAAATCAATGATTACAAAGAGGCGGTTGAAAAAGCTATAGCTAATGCTCAGGATATGGGAGCAACTGCTGATGATAAATTAGGTTTAGGAATTAACACCACAATTGATAAATCAAAAGATGCAGCTGCAGATGCAGAAGGTCAGACACAGGCATATTCAATTTACACAGCAGCTACTTTTGATGCTGACGGCAAAATTACAAGCAATGTAATTGATGCTTCTCAGGCAACAGTTAAATTTGATGCTGCAGGAAAAATCTCAACTGACTTGACAGCACCTGTTAAAACAAAGGTTGAGCTGGGTGATGAATATGGAATGAGAGGCGCATCAAAAATCGGTAAGGAATGGTTTGAACAGGCGGCTTCATTCTCCGAATATGTTTTGGGAAAAACCTCTGAAGAAGTAGCAGCGATAGCTGTTGATGGCGGTAAAGCTACAGATGCCGATTTAGTATCTTCCGTTACGGTAGGAATTGATGAATTCCAACTGGTTATAGAAAAGGCAGCAGCAACTGCAAAATAATTAAGTTATAATTAAAAACTACAAAGCCCCGGTGGATAACCGGGGTTTTTATGTGCCATAAAGAAATCGTTGTATTGACACTTGTGCAAGTTTAATATAAAATGGAAAGGTAGCATATCACTTTACGTGGAGATTATATGAATAAAAATTTTTTGAATTTAAAGATGATTTTATCATTTGTAAAAGGGCATGCCCATTTACTGGCTATTTCTGCAATTGCCACTATAATAAGGGTTCTCGCAAACTTTGCCACACCACAGATAATAAGATTTACCGTTGATTCGATTATTGACGATGTTCCAATTTCTTTTAACAGCACTGTTATGAGCTTTATTGACAGCATTGGAGGAAGGGAAGGCATACAACAAAATATCTGGATATGTGCGTTGTTCGTTTTGATTCTTGCTTTGATTACAGCTTTAAGCGATTATACATCAAGGTTGACAATTGCAAAAGGAACTGAAGGCATAATTAAAAGCTTAAGAGATGATTTGTTTGATCATATACAAAGGCTGCCCTACAGCTGGCATATTAAGAATCAGACAGGGGATATAATTCAGAGATCTACTTCAGATGTGGAGGTTGTCAGGAATTTCATCGGCACGCAGCTGTCTGAGATGTTCAGAACCATAATACTTGTTGTTATTTCCCTTATACTGATGTTTTCTATGAATGTAAAACTTACTTTGATAGTTTTGCTTTTTGTACCGCTCATAGTTCTATATTCGGGGATATTTTATGGTATTCTTTCAAAAAAATTCTTAGTAGCTGATGAGGCTGAAGGAGAGCTGTTTACTGTGACTCAGGAAAATCTTACGGGAGTCAGGGTGGTTCGTGCTTTTGGAAGAGAAGGGTATGAAATAGAGAAATTTTCAGAAAAAAATAACAGGTTTTCGGATTTGTGGGTTAAGCTGGGATATCAGTTGGGGTATTATTGGGGAATAGGTGACCTGGTAACAGGAATTATAGTAATGATAATTGTAGTGATTGGTTCGGTTTATTCGGTAAATGGCATTATAACACTGGGTGAATTCATGGCTTTTGTTTCATACACATCAATGATGGCATGGCCTTTAAGAAGCTTTGGTAGAATACTGGGAGAGCTTAGCAAGACAAAAGTTTCTGCCGAAAGAATATGTGAAATACTTAGGGAGCCGACGGAACAGGACAGATTAGATTCTGTTATGCCGGATATGAACAAGGATATAGAGTTTAAAAATGTAACATTTAAGTACGAAGGAAACATTCCTGTGGTAAATGATGTAAGTTTTAAAATAAAAGCAGGTACAACCTTTGCAATCCTGGGAGGAACCGGTTCAGGGAAAACAACGCTTATGCATCTGCTTAATCGATTGTATGATTTGCCTGAAGGCTGCGGAAGTATTACAATCGGAGATGTTGATGTAAGAGATATAGTCAGAGAGCATTTGAGGAAAAATATAGGTATGGTGCTGCAGGAACCGTTTTTATTTTCAAGGACTATTAAAGAAAACATAAGTATTGTAAACCCGGAATCTAATTTTGAAGCTATAAGAAATGTTTCTTCTATTGCTCAGGTAGATGATGCTATTGAAGGCTTTTCAAAAGGCTATGATACCATAGTGGGAGAAAGAGGAGTTACACTGTCAGGAGGTCAGAAGCAGCGGGTGGCCATAGCACGAATGTTATTGCAGGACACTCCTATAATGGTTTTTGATGATTCTTTGTCCGCAGTTGACTCGGAAACAGATGCAAAAATACGAGAGGCACTGAAAAAACAAAAGAAAGGTTCTACATTAATATTGATTTCCCATAGAATAACAACACTTATGCAGGCAGATACAATATTGGTTCTTGATAAAGGTAAGGTTTCGGACATTGGAACTCATGATGAATTGATCAGCCGTGAAGGAATTTATAAAAGTATTTATGATGTTCAGATGAATATGTCTGATATAGACGGGGTGGTGATGTAATGGAATACTTTGAGGAGGATAATGCCAGTAAATCATTTAATATAAAACCATGGCTTAAACTTGGAAGATTTTTTAAACCATACAGCAAAAAGCTGGCTGGAATAGTTGCGTTTATGCTTATTACTGCAACAATGGACTTATCGATACCATTATTTCAAAAATATGCGGTTGATAATTTTATTGTTCCAAGAACTACCGAAGGTATTGAAAGATTCATAGCGGTGTACGCCATAGCTTTAATAATAACTACCGTGGCTGTAACTGTATTTGCCCGCCTTGCGATTGTTGTTGAAATGCATATCGGAAAGGATTTAAGGGAAGAAATATTTTTGCATCTGCAAAAACTTTCTCTTTCTTATTATAACACAACGCCTGTGGGATATATAATGGCAAGAACACTATCTGACACAAATAAAATCGGTTCAATGATAGCTTGGGGCATAGTGGATGTATTCTGGTCCTTTGCCTATGTAATCGGTGCATTTGGAGCGATGTTTATGCTTAACTTCAGGCTTGCTTTGATTGTAGCGCTGGTTGTGCCTGCAATGGCATTAATAACTCTGTATTTTCAAAAAAAGCTGCTTGTCACCAGCAGAAGCCTCAGGAAGATAAATTCCAGGATTACAGGTAATTTTAACGAAGGTATAACAGGAGCAAGGACTTCCAAGACTTTGGTTATAGAACATAGGAACCTGAAAGGCTTTAAGAATTTAAGTTCTGAGATGAACTTTTCAGCTGTAAAAATGGCTAAGCTAAACGCAATTTATATTCCGTTAATTGTATTTTTAGGTTCTGCGGCTTCTTCGGTAGTATTGGCAAGAGGAGGTCAGCTTGCCTTAAACCAGGTAATACAAATTGGAACTTTATCAGCATTTCTGTCATATGCAGTAAATATTTTTGATCCTATTCAGAATCTTGCCAGAACTTACACTGATATTGTATCCTTGCAGGTCAATATTGAAAGGGTCACCGAGCTTTTAGAAATGGAACCTCTGATTAAAGACAGAGAAGATGTTATTGAAAAATATGGAGATAACATACATCCCAGAAAAGAAAACTGGGAGCCTATAGAAGGTGAAATTGAATTTAGAAATGTGTCTTTTAAATATCCTGATGGAGATGAGGAGATCCTGAAAGATTTTAATCTTCATATCAAGCCGGGTACAAATGTGGCAATTGTCGGTGAAACCGGAGCAGGGAAGAGCACATTGGTAAATTTGGCATGCAGGTTTTTTGAGCCTACAAAAGGGCATATACTTATAGACGGAACTGAATATAGAGAAAGATCTCAGCTCTGGCTGCATTCGAACATTGGATATGTACTCCAAGATCCACATTTGTTTTCAGGAACTATCAGAGAAAATATACGCTATGGAAATTTGGAAGCATCGGAAGAAGAAATTATCAGGGCTGCGGAAATAGTGTCTGTGGATAAAATAGCAGAAAAATTGGAAAAGGGCTATGACAGCCAGGTGGGTGAAGGAGGAGACAGGCTTTCTACCGGAGAGAAGCAGCTTATATCCATAGCCAGAGCAATATTGGCAGACCCAAGAATTTTTGTTCTTGATGAGGCAACTTCATCGATAGATACAAGCACAGAAATTAACATTCAAAAAGGGATAGATTATCTTCTGAAGGATCGAACATCTTTTATAATTGCTCACAGATTATCTACAATTAAAAAGGCGGATATAATTTTAGTAGTGAAAGATGGCAAAATAGTGGAGCAGGGAACTCATAAAAGTTTAATAGAAAGCAGAGGGTATTATTATACACTATATACAAAGCAGTTTGAAGAGGAAAAAATCCTTGAAGTTTTGAAGTAACAGCAATTTCAAATAATTTACATTGACACGATTTTTAATTTATGTTATCATTCATGTACTGTGCTACACGGGGAGGTAGCGGTGCCCTGTACTTGCAATCCGCTGTAGCAAGGTGGAATTCCCTCTCGAGGCTTATATTGTGAGGCCCGACTTTTTTAAGTGGCGTTGATGACCTGGTCTTGCGCAACGAAACCCTGTGAACCCTGTCAGGTTCGGAAGGAAGCAGCAGTAAACAGATAGTTTTGTGTGACGCAAGGGTGCTGGGTTTGAGTTAACTGTTAAAGTACGCTTGTGATATATTGTCGACGGAGGGTGCACAGTTTTAATAATGAATAATGAATAATGAACAATGAATAATGAATAATGAACGAACTAAAAATTCTTCTGCAGTATTACAGAAGGATTTTTTTAGTTTTCAGCTAAACAATCTTATGTGAGAATCAGCGTATAGATAAAATTGTACCAGAACCTGCAATTTGATAAAACGTACAACTGACATCTATATAAATTATTAAACTGTATCTTTTAAAGGGTACAGATTGCGATATAATATAATAAAGTACAGATGAATACATAGGGTGGTGATAAGTATGAAGGATAAAAAAATAAAAGAAATGGTGTATACATCATTGTTTGCTGCGTTAGTCTGCGTTGCAACCTTTATAATTAAGATTCCTACACCTGCAACCAATGGATATGTTCATTTAGGAGATGGTCTCATATTTATATCAGTATTGTTATTAGGCAGAAAAAACGGGGCCTGGGCCGGCTCAATAGGAGCAGCATTGGCAGATATTTTAGGAGGATACAGTTTCTATGCGATTCCAACTTTTATAATCAAATGGATAATGGCGTATTGTATGGGTGTTGTAATTGAAAAATTGCCAGACAGATTTAAATACAAATGGGTGGCAGGAGCTGTATTGGGGAGCATATGGCAGGTAATCGGCTACTATATTACAGGTTCAGTGATGGTTGGAAGTTTCATTTCAACCATAAGTGAGATTCCGGCAAATATAATTCAGTCTGCAGTTGGTATAATTTCAGCAGCGGCATTTATGGCGGTATTTAAACAAACGCCGCTGGGGAAGGAAACAACGGAGTGTTAATGATGAAAAATGGGGCTTTCTCAGAGGTGAAAGCCCTTATTTTTGTGCTATGATTTTTGCATAAATTTTGTTCCGCATTTTTGACAGGTTACTGCAATTTTACCTTTTCCCCTTGGTGCGCGCAGTTCCTGTTTACAATTTGGGCATTTGAAATATTTATAATCTTTCCGGGACTTTAAGATATTGTGTTTTTTCTTTAACCATCTTACCGCAGGGTTCCAGTAGTTAAGAAATTTATTGTTTTCTTTTTGTCTTGCTAAAATATTTTTTGACATTGTTCTGTAAATGCAGACAAAAAATATTATATAAGTTATCACGGTTAGTGCATACCAATTAAAGGCATTGCCAATGAATGTGAAAACCATGCCGGCAATAAACAGTGCTGCAGTAAGCTGGTCAGTGCCGTATCTCCCCACCATAAAGTTTCTAAATCCGTTCATTTTTCTCCTTCCTAATCTTGTGTTGTTACTACTTCCGGGTTGATAAATACCGGCATATACAATGCTTCCGACAAATTTCTGCCATCGGGGAAATTAGTAAAACCTTTCAGATTTTCTCCGTTAACGGTTATTTTAATACTATCAACTCCCGGTATTGAAGTGAAGGTATATATGAAAGATTCAATCATCATTTGC
>ENA-UOOK01001171-UOOK01001171.1-fermentation-metagenome-genome-assembly--contig:-NODE-1171-length-34918-cov-4.122279_pt1 | contig 34918 bp, 30 predicted proteins | sample MGYA00245777_ERZ724023 | MGnify/ENA primary metagenome ERZ724023 (study PRJEB28704, sample SAMN03018312) | fermentation metagenome | biome: anthropogenic terrestrial biome; feature: soil; material...
GTATTCGGTTCCGGAGGCGGAGTTCTATTTGTTCCAAGCCATCTGGTGAAGAATGTGGTGGACAACGCCGCGAAAACCCATGTTAAGGATATCTTCGGTTTTGAGATGCTGTCACGGAACGTATTCACTACCGCCCAGATCGACCGCAATATATGGACGGTGGATATGCTGGATCGGCTGGGGCAATTTATCAAAGAAGACCCGCGATGTGCGGAGTATCGCGATCTGGGCTGGTCGGCGGAATATGAGCTTGCCCGAAACGCGGAGCCGGGAGACACGCAATCCGCTCTGTGACGATTCCTTTGGGTCAGAAAACGACTCCGTGCCGCTTTACGTATATGAGGAAATAGGATAAAATAGCAGCGGGTGATATATTGTGATGATACGCTTTGCTGCAAGGAAAATTGTTACTTTCGCTCTCCTCGTCATAGGCCTGATCCTGTTTTGTTATTGGCAGAACAACAGTATTGTGATCACGGAGTCGGAATACGTCAATCAAAAGATACCAAAGGAATTCGAAGGTTATGTCATTGCCCATATATCCGATTTGCACAATAAGGAATTCGGGAAAAAACAGAAAAGACTCCTGAAAAAATTGAAGAGCACTTCTCCGGATATCATTGTGATAACGGGGGATCTGGTGGACAGACGGAAATATGACTTGAACAAGGCTATGTCTTTTGTCGAAGGCGCGGTGAAAATCGCTCCCGTGTATTATGTGTCAGGCAATCACGAGGCCTGGTCCAACCGGTACGAAACCATCCGGAGCAGCTTGCGGGAAGCGGGAGTCCAGGTCCTGGACGATTCCGCGACGGAGATGTCAGTCGGTGGGAGCTCGATTCGACTATTGGGTCTGAGCGATCCCGATTTTCTGACGTCCCATTATCGGGATGGGACAAATACTTCCCGTATTGAAGATTATCTGCACCGATGGTCGTCGGATGAAAGATTCCAGATTCTGCTTTCCCACAGACCGGAGCTTTTTGATCGATACGTAAAATATAATATGGATCTGGTCTTTTCCGGCCATGCCCATGGCGGACAGTTCCGACTGCCGTTTCTGCGAAGAGGGCTCGTTGCGCCGGACCAGGGATTCTTTCCGAAATATACAAGTGGCTGCTATACAAAAAACGGAACCACTATGTTTGTAAGCAGGGGTTTGGGAAACAGCATCATTCCGATCCGGGTTTTCAACCGCCCCGAAATCTTGGTCGTAACTTTACACCACAAAAGCGGGATGCCTTAAGACGAAGTAAAGTTGCTCACTTCAGATACTTCAGCAGATCCTCGGGCGTATCCACAATGTGTTTCGCCCCGGAGGCCTGCAGGTCCGTTTTATCACGGAATCCCCAGGCAACGGAAAGACAATCGATACCTGCATTTCTGGCGGTGGCGATATCCACTTCCGAGTCGCCGATATAGACGGTGGTAGCCTTTTCCGCGCCGAGCAGCCGCATTGCCTCCAATGCCGTGTCCGGATATGGTTTTCTGCGGATCCCGGCCGCTTCGCCGATTGCGATCTGTATGGTATCATGGTAATATAATTCCGCCAGCTCTTTGACCAGATAATCCGCCTTATTTGAAACGATCGCCATCCGGTACCCCAAGCCCTTTAACTGAGGCAGGACCTTTTCCAATCCGTCGAAAGGTTTCGTCTTGTTGCGGCTGTTCTTCGCATAATGACTTTCAAAAAAGGAATAAATCTCCCGGAACTGCGGATGCTGCTTTCCGTCCGGTACGGATCGTTCCACCAGCCGCATCATACCGTTACCGAGATAACTGCGAATTTCACTTCTTGTTCTGGTTGGCAGATGAAATGCCGCCAAAGCGGCATTGGTGCTGTCCGTCAAATCATCCAGGGTATCCAGCAGCGTGCCGTCCAAATCCCAGATTATCTTGTTGTATTTGCTCATACTCGCCCACCTCATATAAATTTGTTACAGCAAATTCTTAAAATCTTATTTCAAACCGTTATTACACATTATGAAGTGTAACTCTTTTTCTGTCAACTAAACGGAAAGAATTAAGAGAACCACAAAATGGAAATGATTATAGATATGGGATGGAAAAATATCAGAAAATAGAATAGAATCGTAAAGATTTCAAAAACGCAAAGATATCAAATAGGTGAAAAGCTCTTGACTTTACATAAGTATAATATTATAATTTTATATATATTATATGATTTTAGTTATAAATTAGGAATATGTTGATATACTGTTATTGTGTGAGCATACGAGAGTTATTGAAAGTTGATCCAAGGAGGACAAGGCATTGACGGTACGGCATATGAAAATTTTCGTGGCGGTTTGCGAAGAAAACAGCATCACAAAAGCCGCAGAGAAGCTGCATATTGCGCAGCCTGCGGTCAGTATCGCCGTGAAGGAGATAGAGGAATACTATGATGTAAGGCTGTTTGACCGCATATCCAGGCGGCTTTATCTTACCGATATCGGCCGGAGTTTTCTTGAGTATGCGACCCATATCGTTTCGCTTTTTGACGATATGGAGAATAACATGCGGCAATGGGAACGTTCCGGAAAATTAAGAATCGGCGCTTCCATTACCGTTGGGACTCATCTTATGCCGCAGTATGTAAGCGCCTTCTATAAAATTCATCCCCAGTCGAATATAGAGGTTTTTATCGGCAGTTCCGATCTGATAGAGAAAAAAATCCTGCAAAGCGAACTTGATTTTGCCCTGATAGAAGGTACGGTCCATTCCGACTGTATTCTTTGCGATACTTACCGGAAAGACAGACTGGTTGTCATATGCAGTCCATCCGATCCTCTTTGCGAAAATGAAACGGTAACCATGGAGCAGTTGCTTTCACGACCATTGCTGCTGAGAGAGAGAGGAAGCGGCACCAGGGAATTGTTCGATCATGTCCTGGCTTCCCTGGAATATACTTATACCCCATCCTGGGAGAGCACCAGCACGGAAGCCCTGGTCAATGCGGCCCGGGAAGGGCTGGGCGTTTCGGTTTTGCCCTATATGCTGGTGCAGGATGAATTGAAAAAAGGTGCTGTCGTTGAATTACAGGTGGAGAATCTGCATTTTGACCGGGGATTCCATATCATCTATCATAAAAACAAACTCCTTGCCAATCCGGCGAAAGAGTTCATCGAGATGTGCCGGAATTATAAGGAACGGGCGTAGCACGCCAGCTCGCCAAACGACTTGACAAATTTCGGAATTCATGCTACATTTGACAGGAAAAGTGAACATGGAATGCAATGTATCTGCCCGCAGTTCCATTGACGGAATTGTCGGAAGATACAGGGCCTGTTTTTTACCCGACCGCAAGGCGTTTCCGAGCGGAAAGGCGCGCATCCGGTATGTGTGTTTTCTTTTTTTGCCGTTTTGCTCCCTTTCCGACTTTCGGACAGGGGATTTTTCTTTCATTGAGTGAAGAAGTCGTATGACTGCAAAATCAGTTTGATTTGGAAAGGAAGTGTATCATGTGGAAAAAAGAATCGGAATCGTAGGTATCGTAGTGGAGGATCTTTCCTCTGCGGAGCAGGTCAATGCAGTCCTGCACGAACATGCTGATCGGATCGTCGGAAGGATGGGACTACCATACCGGGAACGGGGCGTATCGGTCATATCGCTGATCGTGGACGGGACCAATGATGAGATCAGCGCTCTGACCGGAAAACTGGGCAGGATTTCCGGCATCGCAGTAAAGTCCATGGTTGCAAAGACCAAACAATAGCAGGGAGAGTACAGGAACGCATAGCGTCACAGAGTAATTCAGCAAGCAATGGTATGGAAAGTAAAGGAAAGGGAGCGCGGATTATCAATGAATTTTCTTGAAAAATATAAGAAGGAATTTGAGGAGTACGACAAGCTGGACCACGATTTTATCGACGATGAAAAAATCTGGGCGCAGCTGAACAAATGGGAAAACCCGTCCCGGGCAGATGTGCGGCGTGTACTGAAAAAGGCGGAGCAGTGCGTGCGTCTGGAGCCCGAGGAAACCGCGATATTGATTCAGAATCAGGACGAGAGCACCATACAGGAGATGTATGAGCTGGCTCATCAGCTCAAGGAAGAAGTGTACGGGGATCGGATCGTGTTTTTTGCACCGCTGTATATCAGCGACGAATGTGCGAACAACTGCCAGTACTGCGGCTTTCGCTCCAGCAACAAGTCCATGAAGCGCAGGACGCTCACCATGGATGAGATTGAGAAGGAAGTCCGGATCATGATCGGGGAAGGACAGAAACGCACCGTTCTTGTCTATGGGGAATCCCCGAAAACCAATGTTGATTTTATGTGCGATACTGTGAGAAAAGTATACAGTGTCAAGACGGAACACGGGGAAATCCGGCGCGCCAATATCAACTGCGCTCCGCTTACGGTGGAGGAACTGAGAAAGCTGAAGGAAGTGGGAATCGGCACTTTTCAGGTTTTCCAGGAGACGTATCACAGGGAGACCTATCGCAAAATGCATCCGGAAGGAACGATCAAGGGGCATTACCGCTGGAGACTGTACAGCATGGATCGGGCACAGCAGGCAAAGGTGGACGACAACGGCATCGGTGTAGGACCTCATACGATTTCCTTCCCGCGGATCACGCCTGCTACCGATACGCCGTACTCCGATCATCCCGAGTATAAAGTGGACGATGAAGACTTCAAGAAGCTGGTGGCCGTTCTGCGTCTCAGTGTGCCCTATACAGGCATGATCTGTACCGCACGGGAACCGGAAGCCGTCCGGAAACAGATGCTCAACTTCGGGGTATCCCAGATTGACGCAGGAACGCGGATCGGCGTAGGTGCCTATGCTGCCTCCGAAAAAGCCAATGCCATGCCGGATCAGGAACAGTTCTCCATCGGCGACGACCGTTCTTTGGACGGCGTTGTGCAGGAGGTATGCGACATGGGAGCCATTCCTTCCTTTTGCACGGCATGTTACCGCGCGGGACGCACGGGCGAGCAGTTTATGAAAGTGGCGAAATCCCGGTTTGTGCATAACTACTGTATCCCCAACGCGATCTTTACACTGAAGGAATATCTGTTGGATTACGCGACGCCGGAGACGAAGGCTAAAGGAGAAGAAACCCTTCGGAACCATGTGGAACAATTCAAGGGCGAACCTGTTTACGACACGATTCAAAAGAATCTGAAGAGAATTGAAAACGGAGAACGGGATCTGCGCCTGTAGGAGTGGCGAATTATGACTTTGCCAGGGAACGGCTATGCCCTTTCGGATTGGATGAATACTGCAGGCAGGCGGGAGCTTGCCGGGATGATCCGGTTTTTTTGTGAACAGGCAGCGCCGGAGGACAGGGAGAAGCTTTGTCTGGCTGCCAATGAGCTGCGGGAACGATATTATGGAAAAAAGGTTTATTTCCGCGGACTGATCGAGTTTTCCAGCTATTGCAGGAACAATTGCTATTATTGTGGTTTGCGCAGGGACAATGGAAACGCCAGGAGGTACCGCCTGACCGAAATGGAGATTCTGGACTGCTGCCGGAAGGGCCATCGGCTGGACTTTCGCACCTTTGTCCTGCAGAGCGGTGAGGATGGATACTTTACGGACGACAGGCTGTGTTCCCTGATAGCGAAGATAAAGGAAAGATTTCCCGACTGCGCGGTGACCCTTTCCATTGGGGAGCGGAGCCGGGATTCCTATCAACGGTTGTTTGAAGCCGGTGCGGACCGGTATCTGCTCCGTCATGAAACGGCGGCGGAAGGGCACTACAGGAAGCTGCACCCTCCCGAGCTCAGTCTGGAGAACCGGAAGCGGTGCCTGTATGATCTGAAGGAGATCGGATACCAGGTAGGGGCCGGGTTTATGGTACAGTCGCCTGGTCAGACCTATGACACCCTGGCGGAGGATTTTCAGTTTTTGCGGGAGCTGAAGCCCCATATGATCGGTATCGGACCGTTCGTCCCGCAGAAGGATACACGTTTCCGGGATTACGATACGCCGTCTTCCGATCGGACGCTGATCCTGCTTTCGTTGCTGCGCATCATGCTGCCAAAGGCTCTGCTGCCCGCCACGACGGCGTTGGGCACCGTTGACCCCATGGGGCGTGAAAAGGGCTTAAAGGCCGGAGCCAACGTTGTGATGCCCAATCTTTCCCCTGTGAAGCACCGCAAGGATTATGCGCTGTACGATAATAAGATATGCACCGGAGAAGAGGCGGCGGAATGCCTGTCCTGTCTTTCCCGCCGCATTGCGTGGGCGGGCTTTGCGCCCGATTTTTCCCGCGGGGATCATGCGGATAGGCAGGGGAAGGGGGATCTGCCATGCGCATAGAACATGATTTGCTTGGTGAAATGCCGATTGACGACGAAGTCTATTACGGCATCCATACGGCGCGGGCGATGCAAAACTTCGCCATTACGGGAACTCCCATCCATGCGGAGCTGGTCACCGCCCTGGTAACCGTCAAAAAGGCCGCCGCCGTCACCAACCGCGATATCGGTGCGTTGGACCCGAAGGTGGCGGATGCGGTCATCCGGGCCTGCGACGAGATCCTTTCGGGGCTGCTGCGCGACCAGTTTGTCGTCGACTGCATGCAGGGCGGCGCGGGCACCTCCGCTAACATGAATGCCAACGAGGTGATCGCTAACCGGGCCGTTGAACTGCTCGGCGGACGAAAGGGCGATTATGGGCTGGTCCATCCCCTGGATCATGTGAACCTGCATCAGTCGACAAACGATGTGTTTCCTACGGCGGTCCGCATTGCGGCTATACGACTCCTCAAGCCGGTTACCGAGCAATTTGCTGCCCTGCAGAGTGCTCTGCAGGAAAAGGAGGAGGAGTTTTCCGACATCGTCAAGGTAGGGCGGACCCAGCTGCAGGACGCGGTGCCCGTTACTCTCGGCCAGGAATTCGGGGCGTGGGCGCAGGCCGTGGCCCGGGATCGCTGGCGGCTGTATAAGGCGGAAGAGCGGCTCCGGATGGTCAACATCGGCGGAACCGCTGTGGGAACCGGGATCAATGCTCCCCGCTCCTTCATCTTTACGGTGATCGAGCGGCTGCGCGCCCTTACGGGAATCGGTCTCGCCCGTGCCGAATACATGATGGACCCCACGCAGAACTGCGATGTGTTCGTTGAGGTTTCCGGCCTTCTGAAAACGGCTGCCGTGAGCCTGACCAAGATCGCAAATGATATGCGGCTGCTGTCCTCGGGACCGCGGGCGGGGATCGGCGAAATTTCCCTGCCCGCCGTGCAGGCTGGTTCCTCCATCATGCCGGGCAAGGTCAATCCCGTGATCTGTGAAGCTGTGAATCAGGCGGCCTTTCAGATCATGGCGGACGATATGGCGGTGACACTGGCCGCGCAGGCGGGTCAGCTGGAGCTCAACGCCTTTTTGCCCCTGATCGCAAAAAACCTTTTTGAGATGCTGGATCTTTACGGTCATGTGCTCCCCTTGTTCATCGGCCGCTGCATCCGGGGGATCCGGGCAGACAGGGAAAGCTGTATGCAAAAGCTTGAGGCCGGCTGTACCCTGGCCACGGCGCTGACAGAATACATCGGATACGACAAGGCCTCGGAGGTCGCCGCGCTGTGCCGGAAAACCGGCAGGCCGGTGCGCGAAATCGTCATGGAACACCATCTGATGGAAGAAAATGTGCTGGATGGGATCCTGAAGCCGGAGCGGTTGACATCACCGCAAAAGAGCCGGGATCCGGGATCTGGGATTCGTAAAATAAACAACAGATGATTCCGCTGCAAACCCTCGTCCGCCGAAGCCTTGATCCGCGAATCAGCAGCGACTCATCTTGCGTTTTCCCGGCTGCATCTCATGCAAGCGTCCTGGCCTGGAGATGCTAAAAAAGATAGCCAAATGACGTGTTGCAGTATAATCAACAGCAGAACAATAAAGGAGCCATGCAATGGAGAACATGAATGCAACGCCCATGGCCAACCGGTTTGCCATCGGGCTTTTCGGAAGGCGGAATGCGGGGAAATCCTCCCTTATCAACGCGTTGACGGGGCAGAACGTCGCCGTTACGTCCGAGGTACCGGGAACGACGACGGATCCCGTATATAAAGCAATGGAGCTTTTGCCGATCGGGCCCATCGTGCTGATCGATACGGCGGGACTTGACGATACCGGCGGACTTGGCGCGCTCCGCGTCGAGAAAACCTATGAGGTGCTGCGTAAGTGCAACCTGGCGATCGTTGTCACCGATGTGGGATCCGGCATCTCGGAATTTGAAGAGGATTTTATCCGGCAGCTCAGGCAGAGGAAGATCCCGGCGATTCTGGTTCTCAACAAGTGCGACGGGGGAACGCCCGAGGCCGGTGAGCTTGACCGGATCCGGAAGCGGGCCGGCATTCCCGCCGTATGCGCAAGCGCCCGCAACGGGTTTGGGATCAGTGAAGTAAAGCGGCAGATCATTGCAAACTCCGATTTTGAGGATGCGGAGCCGGCCCTGGTGGGGGATCTGATCCGGGCGGGAGACATCGCCGTGTTGGTAACGCCCATCGACAAGGCGGCTCCCAAAGGCAGGCTGATCCTTCCCCAGCAGCAGACGATCCGGGACATCATCGAAAGCGATGCCATTGCCGTCATTACAAAAGAGCAGGAGCTCAAGCTGACGCTGGAGCGGCTGATCACGCCCCCCGCCATTGTGATCACCGATTCCCAGGCCTTTCTGAAAGTATCGGCGGACACCCCTCCCGAAATCCCCATGACCTCCTTTTCCATCCTGTTCGCACGGCAGAAGGCGGACCTCGCCGAGATGGTGCGGGGAGTCAAACGGATCGAAACGCTGTCGCCGGGGGACAAGGTCCTGATTGCCGAGGGCTGTACCCACCACAGGCAGTCGGATGACATCGGCAGGGCAAAGATCCCGCGCTGGATCCGCCAGATCACGGGCGGCGACGTTGCGTTTGAATGGGCGAGCGGCGCCTGCTTCCCGAAAAACCTCTCCGATTACGCCCTGATCGTCCATTGCGGCGGCTGTATGCTGAACCGCAGGGAAATGCAGTATCGGGTGGAGGAGGCACGGGAGCAGGGTGTGGCCGTTACCAATTACGGAGTGCTGATCGCTTATGTGACGGGCATTCTTCCCAGGGCACTCAAGCCCTTTCCCGCAGCGCATCTGGCATTGGAGGAAACGGGGTCGTTTTGAATACTCTGCAGATTGCATTGCGCCATTGGCATCTTTACCTGTGTTGATACATCTTTGGCAAATCAAAAGTGAACGGATTGAACGGATTCTACTCACTTGTGTTTTTTTCATCGATATAGTAAAATGAAAAATAGATAGGGGTGATATAAGTGGCACGAAATGATAAAGACAGTGAGTTAGTATTGGGATTAATTACAACAGTAGGAACTGAAGTAAACGGAGTAATCAAAGCTATAAAAGATCAATTGTCATTTTTTCATTATGATGTTGATGAAGTTATAGTCTCAAATACCATTATTTCACAGTTTGAGTCAACCCCTAAAAAAGAATGGACATCTGAATTTGAAAGGATAAGTCACTATATGGATTTGGGGAATAAAATCAGAAAATCCGCTGGTGATAATTCCATCTTGATGAAAGGTGTTGCACGGCAACTTTATCAAAAGCGTGACAAAGATAGCAATAATCATCCAAAGCCCCGAAAGAGAATTGCATATATTATCAAGTCAATAAAGCATCCCGCTGAAGTGGAGTTTATGAGGGATACATATGGAGAAGGATTCCATCTGATAGGCGTTACAAGCAGCAATGAAAGGCGAATTGAGTATTTAACCAAGCGAAAAGGATTAACGCCAGAACAGGCAGATTTGTTGCTTGAACGAGATGCCAATGAGGACTTGAAGCAAGGGCAGCATACTCAGGACGCATTTCAGCATGCAGATTATTTTATTAATATTACTGAGGATAGTGATTATACTTATAATTCTGTATCTCGGTTAATTGATCTACTCTTTGGCGACCCCTTTATTTGCCCTAGTTTTGATGAATATGCAATGTTTATGGCATATGCATCTTCTTTACGTTCTGCGGATTTATCCCGACAAATTGGAGCAGTGATAGCAAAAGATAATGAAATACTTGCTTCTGGAGCCAATGATTGTCCCAGAGCAGGAGGCGGTCTTTATTGGCCTGTTCTCAAAGACCATGGTAAATATGAAGATGAACCTGATGGTCGTGATTATATGTTTAAAGAAGGGTATGACTCAAATAAAATCGAACAGAGAAAAATGATTGATTCTATACTTAAGGCTTTTGAATTGGAAGTTACGGAGGAAAGCATATATAAAGCTAAAAGAGCGGGCATAGGAGACTTAACTGAATATGGTCGGGTTGTTCATGGAGAAATGGAAGCGCTCCTGACTTGTGCAAGAAATAATATTTCTTGCAGAGGCGCTACATTATATGCAACTACGTTTCCATGTCATAATTGCGCGAAGCATATCATTGCAGCAGGACTTAAGCGTGTGGTTTATATAGAACCATATCCCAAGAGCAAGGCATTTCAGTTCTATCCCGCTGAGATTACAGATGGGAAGACTATTGGGAATAAAGTTGTTTTCGAACCATTTACCGGTGTTGGCCCGCAAAGATTTGTTGACTTATTTGCCGTTTCATCTGCAAGATGGTATGCCCGAAAGCGTAAGAATAACCAAGGTTATAAGCTCAAATGGGATAGAGATAAGGCTGAGCTTCGAAATCCAATATCGTTGATAAACTATTTGGAGGCCGAAAAACTTGCACTTATGGTTTTTGAAGATGAGACAGTTGCACTAAAGGGGGATAATAATAAAGAAGAGGAGGATAATCGTGAAGAACATAACTAATACAAAAGCAGGTACACAAGTAAAGAAAACGCAGGCGAAGGGATATTCAGTGGATTATAGATCCATCCGAAAAGAAGTGGAATCCGATTGGCCGGCTTGGAAGGTATCTACGTATAATGCCAATTTTGCTACTTCTGCTCATGCTAGGAAAGTAACTATAAAATAATGAAAGTATATCTTTAATATTCATACAAAAAGCCGTTTGGTTCTACCACATCGCAGATAGAACAAACGGCTTCTTTTTGATGATACTTAATTTGTCAGCCAAACAGCGCAAGCAAAATACCGGCTGCGACCGCCGAACCGATCACGCCTGCCACATTGGGGCCCATTGCATGCATGAGAAGATAGTTGGAAGGGTTTGCCTTTTGCCCTTCCACCTGGGATACCCTCGCGGCCATCGGTACGGCAGATACCCCGGCGGAACCTATGAGGGGGTTGATTTTTCCGCCTGACAGCCAGCACATCAGTTTTCCCAGCAGCAAGCCGCCGACTGTACTGAACATAAAAGCAATCAGGCCCAAAGCAACGATCTTTAACGTCTCCGGTCTCAGGAACCGTTCCGCGACGGCCGTTGCTCCGACCGTTACGCCGAGAAAAATCGTTACGATATTGATCAATGCGTTCTGTACTGTGTTGGAAAGCCGTTCCACCACGCCGGACTCCCGGAACAGATTGCCCAGCATCAGCATGCCGATCAGCGGTGCGACGGATGGCAGAAGAAGGACGCAGAAGATGGTAACCATTATGGGAAAGCATATTTTCTCCAGCTTGGATACCTCTCTTATCTGTTCCATTTTCACTTCCCTTTCCTTTTTTGTGGTGAGAAGCCGCATCAGAGGAGGCTGTATCAACGGTATCAATGCCATGTAGGAATAGGCCGCTATCGCTATGGGCGGCAGCAGGTCCGGAGCGAGCCTGGTCGTAAGGTAAATGGCGGTAGGTCCGTCCGCACCGCCTATAATGCTGATAGATGCCGCTTCCTGGGGTGTAAAGCCGAGAGCGTTGGCAATCGTGAATGCGGTAAATATGCCCAGCTGTGCGGCGGCTCCCAGGAGCAGCCCGGACGGCCTGGCAATCAGGGGGCCGAAATCCGTCATTGCACCGATTCCGAGGAAGATCAGGGAGGGATATATCCCCTTCTTTACCCCAAGGTACAGGTAATACAGAAGGCCTCCCGGTTCGGATGAGCCGGCTTCCGGTTCCTTCATAAGCCCTGCCAGCGGAAGATTTGCCAGCAGTACGCCAAAGGCGATGGTCAGCAACAACAATGGCTCGAATTTTTTAACGATCGCCAGATAGATAAGGATGCAGGCGATTCCGATCATGAGGCATTGCTGCCAGGTGAGGGCGGCAAAGCCGGAATCGGTCCAAATGGTTTTTAATGCTTCTGTAAACATGTTCTGTCACTCCTTTATTGTACGGAAGTCGTATTGGTATTTTTGTCGTTGGAAGCATGCAAAACCGGTACCGCTTGTGCGGCGGTTTTTTTACCCTTCACGGAATTCTTCGTGGAATTCTTCGATACCTTGTTCCGAAAGTTTCCCAGGACCTTCGAAAACAAAGTGATCAGGACGGCCAGGACGGCAAGCACAAGGAATACCAGAACCATGCTGAACAAAGATACGAACAAACTATCGGATATGGACATATACACCACCCTTTACTTTGTATATTTGTATATAAAAAGAGTGGGAAGCTCAAAAAGAGCTTCCCACCCCAGAAGTCCGATAATCTCTTGAAAGCGATCATTCGATCGCCCAACCGTAACACTGCTATATTAATCTACTACGTAGCTTAACATAATCGGTTTATATTGTCAATATTTTAACAACTGTTTTCAGGATTTGTAAAATTAATAAAAAAAAGATCGATAGGACGATGCAAAATATGGTATACTGATTTCAGCATTTTTCAATATGCGGTTAAGCGGTTAATCTGATAAGATGCATTTATCGATGATTTTGAGACAGTTCCCCTCTATACAAACAAACGCATATCAAAATTAGAGATATATGTAGCGGAGCCAGTGGCTGAAGCACGGAGTTCATATTCAGAGAGCGTTCAATGCCCAAGTAAATTGTTTTTAGAAATGGAGAGATGTACAAATGACAAAAGTATCCGTACCCATTACGAATGATTTTTGTCCCCAGACCCTGTTTTTGTATGGCACGTACAAGGAGAACGGAGATCCGGATTTCGGGTTGTTCTGCTGGTTCAGCTACTGCTGGGATGGCGAAATGGGGGTGATGGCCTGTATCGGAGAAGAAAAATCCACCAAGGACAATATAGAACGGACCGGGGTATTCTCCGCGAACCTGGTGACGGAAGACCTCCTTGCCCTGGCGGATTACTGCGGAAACGTCAGCGGAAGATCCGATGAGAAGAAAAACGCCTATCCGGAGATAGTAAAAGGAGAAAAGCTGAATGTGCCTGTGCTGAAAGACAGCCCGGTCAGTTTTGAGCTGGAGGTCGCCAGGTCGATTCCTTTGGATGACGGTGAAGTATACCTGTGCAAGGTACGAAATGTGCTGATGGACAGTAATCTTGCTGACAGAACGGAAAGCGTCGGGGAATTGATGAAAAGGGTCCGGCCGGCATCTACCACCTGCCAGACGTATTTTTCCTATTCCGGTGATGTAATTGGTCCCTGGGGCGGATTGATGGACAAGATACAAAAATAATATGCCATCCTGCTTTCAATCGTTGTCCGAATCGGCAAGCTGTCCCGACTTTATGGCATCCAACAGTGCAAGCATATCCTTGGGCAGAGGAGAGACAACCTCAACCGCCTTGCCGGTAATGGGGTGGATAAACCGGACAAGGTGGGAGTGCAACGCCTGCCTGTCGATCCGAGTAGTCGGAATGTCGGAATAAAGGGTATCTCCGATCAGGGGATGCCCGATTGCCCGGCAGTGGACCCGAATCTGATGGGTCCTGCCCGTTTCCAGAATAAAATGAAGGACGGATGCATTCCGAAAAGTTTCCATGACCTTATAATGGGTAACGGAAGGAGCGCCGGACGGGGAGATTTCCCTCAGGAGAATGGAACCCGGCGTCCTGGCGATGGGAAGGTCGATGGTTCCCGATTCCTTTTCGGGGCAGCCGTGTACCATACCGATATATTCCTTTCGATATTCGTTGGCTTTCATTTGCCTTACCAGTTTATCCTGTATAAACTGGTTTTTTGCAAATACGATGACTCCGGTCGTATCCTGGTCCAGCCGGCCGACCGGCCTTATCTTTGTATGGAATCCCTTGCTTTGGAAGTAATACATCAGTCCGTTCGCCATGGTATCTTCCATATTGCCGCTGATGGGATGGACGATTTTCCCCGCCGGTTTATTCAGCGCAATGACCGATTCGTCTTCATAAAGGATATCCAGATCCATTTTCATCGGTTTGACATTTTCCGATTCTTCTTCAAAATCGATGGACGCCTCTACCACATCTCCGGTCTGCACGATATGATTCATATAAACCGGGACGCGGTTACAAAGTACCTGTCCGTGATAATGGAGCCGTTTGACCAAATTTTTGGAAAACCGGAACTCCGTCTTCAAAATGCTCTTCACTGTTTTCCCGCTGTTTTTTTCTTCCGTTCGGTATTGAAATTTCATGCCGCGACCCTTTCTGTTTTTTTGGATCCTCCGTTAATGGGATATCGATCATTCCGCTGTAAAATTACCAGGCCAGCACCTCATGGCCATCCTCCGTTACCAGCACCATGATCTCCCATTGGGCGGACGGTTTGTCGTCGGCGGTATAAATCGTCCAGCCGTTTTTCTTATCCTGATAGATCCTTTCCGTACCCATATTGATCATGGGCTCTATGGTAAATATCATGCCCGGCACCAGGAGCATCTCCGTATTCCTTACCGAACAATATCCGACCCATGGATCCTCGTGAAATTCCAGCCCTACGCCGTGGCCGCCGATTTCCCTGACCACGGAATACCCGTTTTTCAGGGCATGGTCATGTACCGCCTGCCCCATGTCACCCAGGAATCCCCAGGGCTTAACCTCTTTCAATCCCAGCTCCACACATTCCCGCACCACCCGGACCAGCCTTTTCTTGTCCTCATCCACATCGCCGATGCAGAACATTCTGGAGGAATCCGAAAAATAGCCGTTCCGAATGGTGGAAGCATCCACATTGACGATATCCCCGCTTTTCAGTATCCGGTCCTTTGACGGGATTCCATGGCAGACTTCCTCGTTGACGGAGGTGCATACGCTTTTGGGGAATCCTTCGTATCCAAGCTGTGCGGGTGTAGCGCCCATTTCTACGGTTTTTTTGTACACCAGCTGATCGATCTCCTCCGTCGTCATGCCCTCCCGGATATGCTCCGCAACCGTATCCAGCACCGCAACATTGATTTTTGCGCTTTCCCGGATTCCCTCGATCTGCTTCGGTGTCTTGATGATCTTCCTGGGCGGGACGATATGTCCCTGCCTCTTGTATAACGCAATCCTTTCATCAAACGCCTCATGGCATTTCTTATATTTCTTCCCGCTGCCGCACCAGCAGTCGTCATTCCTTCCCAATCTCACCTGCGACCAATCTCCTTTCCTTTTACAATTATTATATCACTTTGAAAAGGGAACTTGACAGGGTCAGCTAAGAATTCTGCCATGAAGTTTTGGCAGTACAATCCATATTGAAAAAACGGAAGAAGTGCAAGCATGGAGGATTGACATTTTCTGTGCAGAGTATTAAAATTTAAATAACCGTTCAGTTAATAACGGAGTTCGGAGTTCATAGGAAGGATAAGGGAGGAGAGAACAGGATGGCTGACGATGGATAATGAGCAGTACAATAACGATTGCAAAGAAGGGATAAAGAAGGGATGAGGAGAGAATATACAGGCGCATGAGAAAGGGTGCTGTGATGACAACCCCTGTGAACAAAATACTGGAAGTACTATCGTTGATAATCCGATCGAAAAGTGGTAAAATATATCCCAATTGGCAGTGATGTTTATTATCCCGCATCTGACGACATGGTGAAATCGTCAAACACCCAAACGTCTGTCAGAGAAGCGATTTGATGTCAGGGGATCGGAAGATATTTTGCCGGTTCTCTGCTGTCAGGGAGGATATGCCTGAGAAAGCACAGTATACGCTTCAAAGTCACAACATAAATACGGAAAGTAGGTGTAAAATTGGAGAAACTTCCATGGTATCGGCAAAGTATTGAAGAAACATGCAAGGCTTTGGGTACGGACCCCACTGCCGGATTGAAATCGGAGGAAGTCCGGTCCCGGCTGGAAAAATACGGACCCAATGAGCTTGCACACAAAGAAGGTCCCGGTATTTTTCGGATGTTCGTGGAACAGCTGAAGGATTTTATGGTTATTATTCTGATTATCGCCAGCATCATATCCATAGCGATAAATGAAGTGACCGATTCCCTGGTCATTATCGGCATTGTCATCGTCAATGCCGTACTTGGCGTCATTCAGGAATATCGTGCGGGGAAAGCGCTGGAAGCGCTGAAGAAGATGTCCGCTCCCAACGCGAAGGTGATCCGTGACGGCCAGACGCAGACCATACCCGCGGGAGGCCTGGTGCCCGGCGATGTCGTCCTTCTGGAGACCGGAGACTATATACCCGCCGATGTGAGGCTTACGTCTTCCGTCAACCTGAAGGTGGAGGAGGCTGCTCTGACCGGCGAATCCGTTCCGGTGGAAAAGGATGCCGGTACCCGGCTGGATGGGGATATCGGCCTCGGCGATCAGGTGAACTGCGGATTTATGAGCACGATCGTTACATACGGACGCGGCAGCGGTATCGTAACCTCTACCGGCATGGGTACCGTCATTGGCAATATTGCCAAAATGATTCAGGAGGACAAAGAGGAGGATACTCCCCTGCAGAGAAAGCTCGCCCAAATGGGTAAATTGCTGGGGACGGCCTGTCTGGTCATTTGCGCCGTCGTTTTCGCAATGGGCCTGTTCCGTGGGGAACCTGTCCTTAAAATGTTCATGACGGCCGTCAGTCTTGCCGTTGCGGCCATTCCGGAAGGTCTTCCCGCCGTCGTCACCATCGTATTGGCCCTTGGCATGCAGCGCATGGTAAAGCACAATTCCATCATGAAAAAGCTTCATGCCGTGGAAACCCTGGGCAGCACGACGGTGATCTGTTCGGATAAGACCGGGACTTTGACCCAGAATCAGATGACTATCGTAAAAATGTATACCTTCGGCCAGGAAATCGACGTGACCGGAGACGGATACAACCCGACCGGTTCCCTGACCGTCAGCGGAAAGGACATCAGCCTCTCTGAAGAACCGGCCATTGCGCGTCTGCTGGAAATACAGGTGCTGTGCAATGACGCCCGTCTGGAACATATAACGGAAGACGGGTCTGATGAATGGCGCATTATCGGAGATCCTACCGAGGGGGCTATGGTTGTTGCGGCCGCCAAGGCAGGGATCGACCGGAATGAAATCAACCGGGCCCAGCCAAGGCTGCAGGAAATTCCGTTTGATTCCCAGCGCAAGCTGATGACCACCTTCCATCGTACAAAAGAAAATAAACTGGCTGCCTTTACCAAAGGCGCGCCGGATATTCTGATCGAACGCTGCACCCACATCATGCGCAGCGACGGATCCGTCGAGCCCATTACTCCGGAGGATGTCGAAACGATCATGGCGGAGAACAAGACTCTGGCAAGCCAGGCATTCCGCGTACTGGCCATGGCATTCAAAATCGTTTCCGGGATCCCGGAGCATCCGACGCCGGAGCAGGATGAAAAGAATCTGGTATTCTGCGGCCTGGTCGGCATGATCGATCCGCCCCGCGCGGAAGCGATCGAAGCGATCAAGGTCTGCAAATCCGCCGGTATCCGTGCCGTTATGATTACCGGCGATTATCGGGACACTGCCGCCGCTATCGCCCGTCAGCTCGGCATTATTGAGACCGGCAAGGAAGTATTGACCGGCGCCGAACTGAACCGGATGGACGACGCCCAGTTGGACGAAGCCGTGAAGACGGTCAGCGTATTTGCCCGGGTTTCTCCCGAGCACAAGGTGCGTATCGTCCAGGCGATAAAGGACAACGGAGGCATCGCCGCCATGACTGGCGACGGCGTAAATGATGCGCCTGCCCTGAAGCGTGCCGATATCGGTGTGGCGATGGGCATTACCGGTACGGATGTCGCCAAGGAAAGCGCCGATATGATCATTACGGACGACAACTTCTCCAGCATTGTTGCCGCGGTGGAGGAAGGCCGCGTGATCTACAGCAATATCCGCAAATTTGTATTTTTCCTGATGTCCTGCAATGTGGGTGAGATTCTGATCATCTTCCTGTCCATGGTGTTCAACTGGCCGATCCCATTGCAGCCGATCCACCTTTTGTGGGTCAACCTGCTTACCGATGCCCTTCCGGCCCTGGCCCTCGGCACCGAAAAAAAGGAACCCGGCCTGATGGAAGAACCGCCCCGCAATCCAAACGAATCCATCATCAACCGCGATATGATGATTTCCATTGGAGTACAGAGTCTGGTCATGACGGCTGCCGTTCTGGCGTCCTTCTATTACGGATGGCAGGATCATGGCCTGGAAATGGGGCAAACCTACGCACTGGTAACCTTGATCACCTGCGAATTGCTGCGGGCCTATACCGCACGTTCCGAGAAGTATCCCCTCTGGAAGATCGGGGTATTCAGCAACCGCAGCATGAACCTGGCATTTGTCATTTCCTTTGCCCTTCTCGCCGTTATCCTGGTTGTGCCGGGCCTGCGCGGAGTATTCAACGTCCAATTGTTCCACTGGTATGATTGGGACTTTGTGATTGCCGTTGCGATTCTGCCGCTTCTGTTCGGCGAATTGACAAAGGTGATCCGCAATGCCCGGAACAAAAACAAAAAGAAAGCCTGATGGAGAGAAAACGGCCTGCCTCGGGAAACGATCCGGGGCAGGCCTGCCGGAAGGCCGATGATCAAGCAAAGAAATAAAAGATGAGTAAAGCTCCCATTTCGGGAGCTTTTTCGTTTTACAACTCAAATATGCTGCGATTTCGTCGGCCGATTCTGCAACTAAGGCTGAGACGTCCTTCGTTATTTTGCAGCAATATGTCTTTTTGCAGTGAAATCATCATAATGGTCCATAGCGGCTTTCCATACTTCCTGAAAGGATACTTTATGCCGGGAAGCGGCTTTTGCCACATCGTCATACTCCGGCTTGGCTTTTTGGAGCCCGTAGCCGGAAGATACCTTCATGCGGATTTCTCCGAATTCGGTTTGGACGGTTGTTGTTTCGGAATCCAGAGTATACCGTTCCTGAATGGCTTTCCGGACTCCCCTGGTAGTGGTGTGCCTTAATATCAGCAATGCCATTTCCTCTGCTTTTTCCGCCGGACACAGACAGGTCAGCAGAATGCCGGGCCGGCTCTTTTTCATCTGGGTCGGTATGGTAAACACATCCAATGCCCCATTTTCGAAGAGGACCTGTTCGGCAAATCCGATTGCCTCCGGCGTCATGTCGTCCAGATTGCATTTCAGCTCCGCTATGGTTCTTTCCGTAACTTTCTCCGTATCGGCGCTTTCTCCCCAGAAAGCCCTGACACAGTTTGCCGCTTCAAAATCTTTCTTTCCGGTTCCATAGCCGATTTTTTCAACCGTCATGGCAGGCATGGGACCGAAGGAGAAAACAAAATGTTTCAACAGCGCCGCCCCGGTTGGCGTACAGAGCTCTCCCCGGATCGTGCCGCTTTTGACGGGCACTCCCCGAAGGATATGAGCGGTGGCGGGAGCCGGAACAGGCAGGATCCCGTGAGCGCAGCGAACCTGACCGAAGCCTGTGCTGACGGCGGATGCCAATATCCTCTGGGGCTGCATCAGTTCCATCAGCAGGCAGACTCCTACAATATCCGCAACGGCATCCATCGTTCCAACCTCGTGGAAATGGATCTGTTCTACCGGTTTTCCATGAGCATGGGCCTCGGCTTCCGCAATCAGGCGATATACTGCCTGCGCGTCTGCTTTCACCTTTTCCGAAACAGAAAGACGATCGATGAGCGCCTGGATATCCGCCATGGACGAATGATGATCTCAAGCTTGGACAGCAAACGGTGCAATCCTGCCACTCCCACGTCATACAGGCGTTCCACCCGGTTTCCCAGAACTTCGGCAGTCAAAGCGGCTTCCTCCGCCACCGGAATATCGCTGGTGCCCCCTGTTGCCACCACGATATCACCTTGTCCATCGGGAGCCGGTATTTTGCCGATTATCCCGATCCTTGGAACGGGATGATAGGTAAGAGCATATGTTTTCTCAACGAACCGGGCGGCTTCCGGCGCCATTCTGGTGATCAGTATGGTTTTGTTTCCCTTTTCCTTCATCGCGGAGAGGATGCCTGCAATCTGTTCCGGCGATTTTCCGGCCCCGTAAATCACCTCCGCAACTCCCTGGCGGATCCCCCGGTGATGGTCGATTTTCGCATAGCCGAGATCCTGGAAGGGTTCCATCCTGAGTTGAAGTAAAGCATCTTCCGGAGTGACTGTGCCTTGCTTCACCTGTTCCAATAATGTCAAAAGTTCTTGCTTATCCAAAGTTCCATTCTCCTTAGCATTCTCCTGCACATTAAAAAATCATAACGGCACGAAAAAGATCAATCCGGTACTATTTTACCAAAATCAATTTCCAGACAGTCATATATCCCTGACTTTATTTTATCATGAAAACGATAGAAAGCGGCAGGAGTCATATGTTCAAAATGATATACCATAATAATTTTTCGCCCCGGATCACGTACAACCATTTTGATGTATTGGCTTTTTGTCGCCGACAGTCACTGAGCCCACCGGGTTGCATCCATCCCCGGTTACGACGATATAAAGTCAGTTTAGCAGTGATTTTATGTCTGGTTCCGATATTTCAGGACATTTTTCATAAAGCTCTTCCGGATCCAAATCGAGACATTCATGAGCATCCCGTTTCCCACTTAGATCCCAAGCCAATGTATCATTCATAACCGTACATGTTCTTATAAATATTTCCTTATCTCTAAGTTGTTTGAAGATTCCCTTTTGTACCAGTTTGCCGGCATCAAATAGTTTTACTTTTCCATCTACAAAATACAGATAAACTTTATAATCATCTGTAGGATACACCTGGACTATTTTAGCAAACATAACATCACCTCCCTTACTAAATAAGTGGATTTATCCGATATATCGATTCATGTTTCACCGCATTTTCCCAGTTAAGCAAAAGTTCATCCCGGTGAATTTCGCACCATGCTAAAACCAGTTTAAGCTGTTTGAATGGAAATACACCTCTGATTACTGCTCCGCTCTCAATTTCTACTATTATCTTATTTTCACCATATTGAGCATGAAAATGCGGAGGCATATGCTCATTCCAAAACATCATAATTTTTATCCCATAAAATTCAGAAATTATTGGCATGAGTTCTATTTCCTCCATTACTCTATATTACTATTATATCAGATAATAATTATTTCTGGCATTGTTATTTACCCTGCTTCGGAAAGTTTCCCCGGTTAGTCCCCGGTTTTTCGCCTTCCTTTGAACGCACGCGCTCACAATCATAAAATTCTGCATAAACCCACCCGGCGGAACAAAGTTATGGAATTATCGCTCAATCTTAATAAAGTGTAAAAACGCAGTTATGAAATGTAAAAAGTATGTTAAAAAGGATGCTATAATAAAGTTGAGCCAAACCTTGTTTACGGATAAACGATACAACTGAGATAAAACTACAAAATAAGCAATATAATTCGGGGAGCATTTAAAAATAATAGGGAGGAGATACGATGCACCGACGTTTGAATTCTTTTCGGTCCGGATGGAGAAAGCCGGATACTTGTTGCGCCGATACCCACATGACCAACCCTATCCGGTCTGTATGGAGGAAACACATCAAACACTACTATGTTCTGTATCTGATGGCTTTGCCTGCGGTCCTGGTGTTTCTCGTGTTCAGTTATGTACCGATGCTCGGCCTTGTCATGGCGTTCCAGGATCTGAATATAGCAAAAGGTATTTTCGGCAGCAAGTTTATAGCATGGAAAAACTTTGAATTTCTGTTTTCTACAACAGATGCCTGGATTATCACCCGCAATACCGTCTGTTATAATATCGTATTTATCCTTCTGAATATGTTTCTTGCTGTATTGCTGTCCATTCTGCTGAATGAGCTGTACAGCAAAAAACTTGCGAAAACATTGCAGACCATATTTATCATGCCGCATTTTCTATCCATGACGGTTGTAGCCATCATTGTATTTTCCTTTTTAAGCGTAAACAACGGTTATTTGAATAAAATGATAATGTCTTTGGGGTACAAAAAGGTGAACTGGTATATGGAGCCGAAATACTGGCCGGTTATTCTGGTGGTCGTAAATATCTGGAAAGGTATAGGCTATCAGGCTGTTGTATATTTGGCATCCATTTCCAATATATCGGATGAATATTATGAGGTGGCAATTCTGGAAGGTGCCAATAAGCTGCAACAGACATGGTATATCACCATACCGTATTTGAAGGCAATCATTACAATCATGTTGATTCTTTCCATCGGGGGGATATTCCGGGCGGACTTCGGCTTGTTCTATACGGTTCCCCAGGACAGCGGAGCATTATATCCGGTGACGGATGTGATAGATACTTATATTTACCGATCCCTGACGACGCTGAACAATATCGGTATGGCTACCGCCGCGGGACTTTATCAATCCGTTGTGGGATTTATACTGATACTGATCGCCAATAAAATCGTATCGAGGACTTCCCCCGAACATGCGATGTTTTAACCGTCGGATCAGAAAATGCGCAAGAAAGAAAAGGAGCTGGTGATATGGTAAGAAAAAGAAGATTCAACCAGATTGCCCCGGGCTGGAATGCACTCATTTCCATGTTGCTGATATTGGTATCTCTCATGATTGTGCTTCCGCTGATCCTGGTTGTGGTGATATCGTTTACGAGCGTCGACAGCATCGCAGAAAATGGATATTCCTTTTTTCCATCCGAGTTTTCTCTCGCGGCCTACAAGAATTTGGCAAGAACCGGTTCACAGATATTGGATTCCTATAAAGTAACGGTTTTTTACTCCTTTACCGGTACCTTCCTCAGCTTGTTCGTGATGTCCATGTTTGCATTTGTATTGGCGCAGAGAAGATTTCCCGCAAGAAAGGCATTAACCATTTTTACTTTTATCACCATGCTGTTTTCCGGCGGACTTGTTCCTTCTTATATATTGAATGTACGTTATCTGCATTTGGATAACACGATATGGGTGTTCTTATTGCCTGGTCTGGTGGATTCGTTCCATATCATCATCCTTCGTACCTTTATTCAGACCAGCATTCCGGACAGCCTTTTTGAGGCTGCAATCATCGATGGCGCCAACGATTTTTCCATATACTTGAAAATCGTATTGCCGCTCTCAAAAGCGGGCCTTGCAACAATCGGACTGTTTGGTCTGATCGGCCGTTGGAATAACTGGTTCACCGGCATGCTGTATATCGACAATCCGAAATTGATCCCATTGCAGACGCTGCTTCAAAAAATCCAGCGGGATATCGAATTCATCAAGTCGAACGCCGAATTTTCCGATACGGTGGCAGGCCTGGAACTGCTGCGGTCTATGCCTACCGAGAGTACGCGAATGGCAATTACCATCATTGCAACGGTTCCGATTTTATTCGCATATCCGTTCTTTCAAAGATACTTTATCAAGGGCTTGACGATTGGAAGCATAAAGGGGTGATGCAAATGATTGATTACAGGTAGGAATTCCGTTTTTGTTTTGCCGTGCCGCTGCCGCAGAGCGGCAATTCCAAATCAAACGATATATGGGGGGTTATACAATGAAAAAAAGGATACTGTGCAGGATATTCTTGGTTCTGATCAGTACCGCTCTTTTCCTTGCGGGATGTCAGAACTCGAATTCTTCCAATGCTCCTGAAAATACGGTTCCGGATGGAACAGGAAACAAGGAAGCGGAGAAGGAGACCAAGGTTCCGGAGGAATCAACGGAGGAACTTGAACCGGTGGAACTTATCTGGTATACTGTGGTTGATGTAGTAAGGCCGGATATGGATATGGTATGGACGGAAATCAACAAATACCTGAAAGAAAAGATAAATGCTACTCTGGACTATAATTTCTATACGTTGGGAGACTATGCGGATAAGATCAAAACAGTCGTCAGCTCGGGCCAATATATGGACATTCTGTTTACCTCGGCAAGTTTCGGTTATGTGGTGGATGCCCAGCGCGATGCCTTTTATCCAATGGAAGAGTTGATACCCAAATATATACCGGAGACCAATAAACTGCTGCCGCAGGGCGCGTGGGATGCCGTAACGGTCAACGGGCATATCTATGGTGTCCCGTCCTATAAAGACCTGGGCGATCGCTTTTGCTTCCTGTATAACAAAACGATGACGGACAAATATGGCCTGGACGTCCCACAGAGCGGGGAATGGGCCACTGTGCAGGATATGATCCCGTTCTTACAGGAAGCGAAGGCTGCCCGGGACGCAGACGAACCGGATCTTGCAAAATACCCTATCGTAGGAATGCTGAACGGACTGAAAAGGTTTTATCCCTTTGAATCCCTGCATACCCTGGCGGCGGTCAATATTCCCGGGGTGGATGCTTATGCGGGGAAAGGCAGCGGAGAGATGGTTTTCAACCTTTATGAAACAGACGAATACAGGGAGTTCTGCAGACAACTGAAAAAGCTTGTGGACGATGGAATATTCCCATATGATCATGGGAATTTCGATCCGGACAGGGCATTGGAGAATTCCGGGAAATTGGCCGGGGCATTCTCCGGCGGTTATATCGAAATCAAGCCGGATATGTATGCCGGAAGGGAAACCGGGCTGTCGACGTCCAGTCTGGCCGTAATGAGCACAGGGCAAATACAGGCCGGCATTCAGGCCCTTTCCAGCCAAAGCAAGAATCCGGAACGCGCACTGATGTTTCTGGAACTGCTCAATACGGATAAAAAGCTTGCCAATATGGCACGTTTTGGATTGGAAAACGAGCATTATCTTTATAATGAGGAAGGCAGGCTTGACATCACCATCAGCCCGCGCAACGGCAATATTACCAACTATATGGATTATGCCTACTACTTCTGGTATGGCTGGCAGTTCGGCAATATTCTGGCGGGGGATCTGCCATCTGTAGTTTCCACAGAATTTCCGAATCTGCTGAAGGAACTGAATGATAATTCGATACAGGATACAAATCTTGGATTTGTTGTGGATACTTCAACAATTGCAAACGAAATTGCCGCATGCTCCAATGTGATTGCGGAATATGATTCCGAAACGAATTTATTGAGCGGCATGGTGGAAGATGTCGATTCGACGATCGATGAATTTATTGCCAAACTTCAGGCCAACGGCTCGCAGAAGATCGTTGATGAAGTTCAGCGGCAGCTCACGGAATGGAGGACTTCCGTGGGAAAACCGACCAAGTAGCAATTTTAGCTGCAAAATAACGAAAGCCGCCTTAGCCTTAGTTGCAGAATCAGCCGAGGAAATGCAAGATGAGTCGCTGCTGATTCGCAACACGGCTTCGGCGGATGAGTTTTTACAGCAAAATGAAAAGTAAATAGACTGCGGCTCTGTTTACTTTTTTATAACCGGCGATATGCAATTTCATGACCTTTTTGATTTTCTGGGAGGTATATAGGAGGTATCTATGTATATTGATCTTGATCTGTTATGGATATCAAAATGCACTTATCATCCGAAGTATCTCATCAAAAAGCATCACCATGATTATTACCAGGTTGTTTTTATCCTGAATGGGGAAGGGAAAATAACCATTGGCGATAGTGTGTATCCTGCCGGCGTAAACCAGGTATATCTGTTCAAGCCTGATATCGAACATGCAATCGAAGCTTCCCGATCCAAGTCCCTGAATATCATTGAGCTCAAGTTTTATTGCCGCAATGTCATAACGCGGAATATGCTGTATCAGCTTCCGTCCAGGATGGATGGCGCAGGCAAATCGGTAAGATCGTCCTTTATCCGTATTGTGGAGGAGGTTACCATACAGGATGAATATACCGAATATATCATAAAGGCATTGATCACTCAAATATTCTGTTCCCTGATACGGATATCCAATCAGGAAGCAACCCGCATGCCGGACACTGCCGATGTGGATGCCAGGTGCGGCGGCAATGAGAAAAGGTTAAGCCCATTGGCAAAGGTCGTCGATTACATTAAATTCAACTATTCCGAGGAGATCAAGCTGAAGGATCTGGCGGATATGGCCTACTTAAGCCCGATCTATTTTTGTACGGTATTCAAGGAAAGGTATGGGGTGACTCCTATGCAATATCTGCAGATCATCCGATGTGAAGTTGCAAAGACGATGCTGATCGAAACGAATGAATCGGTTACCGCCATTTCCGAAAAGGTGGGATTTCAATCGATCCATTATTTTTCAAGATTTTTTAAAAGTCATGAGGGAATCAGCCCCAATGAATTCCGAAGAAGAAATCAGGATTTCATCATAAAGGATTACCAGGGGAATATTACGGATTTTTCCTAAACAGGCACCATGAGTTAACAATTACTTTTTTGCAGGAGGCATATAAATGAGAAAAGCAGTCATTGGAATAATAGGCTGTGGAATGATAGCCCGGGACGTACATCTTGACAATGCATACTCCAATCCGAGAATACAGGTAAAGTGGTGTTGCGATGTTTCAGACGAAGCGCTTGAATATGTCAGGGGAAAATATCACCCGGATCATATCACATCCGATTATAAAGAGATCTTGCTCGATTCGGATGTGGATGGCGTAATGATTCTTACGACTCACAATATCCGGGAGGAAATTATAAGCGAAGCGGCCCGGGCAGGTAAGGATATCTATGTGGAAAAGCCCATGAGCACTTCTGTTCAGGAATCTTACCGGATTATGAAGGTAATCCGGCAAACCGGGGTAAAGCTGGTTGTCGGCTTTAACAGAAGATGTTCTCCCGCTGTGGAAGACGCCGTAAGGATATACAGGGATCATGCGTCGAATCCGGTGGATGCCCCATGGAGATTCAAAAGGCAGAAGGAGCATCAGACTTTGCGGGAAGAGGAAGCGACCATGGTGCTGATGCGGATCAACGACGATCTGATGTCCTTTAAATCCTATGCGTTGGACGAAATGGTCGGAGAAGGTTCCATGATCGGAGAACTGTGTCACTTTGTTGATCTGGCCTGTTATATTATAGGCAAGGAACCTGTAAAAGTATATGCGGAAGGATGGGCCAGGGTGAATCAGGTGCTGATCCTGCAATTCGAGGACCAGTCCATCGCAACGATATTTGAGACGGGGGTAGGCAGCTTTGACCATCCGAAGGAATTGATTGAAATCTACCATAAAGGAGCTTCCATTGTGGTGGATCATCACTTACAGCTCAGAGTCGGCGGGATAGAAGGGATTTATCATAAGAACTATCCGTTCTTAAAGGATCCCTATCCTTATATCACAGAAGGGGAAGGCACGAATCTGTTTAACCGAAAGGTCATGGAAAGGAACCGAATTGCCGCCGATCAGGGTGCTGCCGGATATCCCGCGGTAGATAAAGGTCATTACAGGATGTTGGACCGCTTCATAGACTGTATTCTGCTGGATGCCCCTTCCCCTTGCAATGAACTGGACGGCGCCCGGGCAACCCTGATTACTTTGAAGGCCAGGGAATCGGTGCGGCTGGGGCTTCCTGTCAAAATCTGCAGGGACGAATACGACTACTGCTTTTCAAAATGAGAGGAGCATGGCGATGGCAAAATACGTTAAGGTAAGCACAATCGGCAGTTCGCCTTTTTCGATTGGGGAAGAGGCGGAGGATCTGCAGCAATTAGTGGAGAGAATGAAAAACAGGTGGCAATTTGAGCTTGAAAAAGTATTACCGGATCAACCGGATCTTATTGTATTGCCGGAATGCTGCGATTCGGTCAGCGGCCTTTCTGCCGAAGGCAGCAGGGAGTATGGGAAAATTAAGGGGAATCAGATCCGGGACTTTTTCAGGAATACAGCGAAAACAAATCATTGCTATATTGCTTATTCCGCATACAGGCAACTGACGGATGGCACAAAGAGAAATTCCACCCAGATCATCGATCGAAACGGCGATATCGCAGGAATATACAATAAAAACCACCTGACGATAGGCGACAGTGAAAGGAACGGTACTCTGTACGGGACAGATGCCAGGTTGATTCCGTGTGATTTTGGAAAGGTTGCCTGCGTCATTTGCTTCGACCTCAATTTTGATGAGCTGAGATTCCGATATGTGAAGCAAAAACCGGATATCATATTGTTTTCTTCCTTGTATCACGGGGGATTGGCGCAAAATTACTGGGCTTATTCCTGCCGCTCCTATTTCATCGGCTGTGTCGCGGAGGATGAAAATACGGTGATCTCCCCCGTGGGGGAAACCATCGCCAGGAGCACGAATTATTTTCATTACGTGACACATTCCATCAATCTGGATTATATCGTCTGCCATTTGGATGATAACCGGCCAAAGCTGGAAAAGTTGAAGAAGAAATATGGAAGCGGAGTCAATATTTTTGATCCCGGACATCTGGGATCGGTCCTTGTTACCAGCGAAACAGACGAATATACGGCTATGGATTTTGCCCGGGAGTTTGACCTCGAGCAATTGGATGATTATTTTGAAAGATGCCGCAGGCACAGAGCCCTGCCCGGGAAAACAGAATGATGGGAAATCCGCCTTGTCATTCATCAGACAGCATAGAAGCGAAGGCTGATGATAGGAAGCGCAAGGAAATGGAAGCATCGATACTGCTGGTTCTGACGGCGGCCATATGGGGATTCGCCTTTGTTGCCCAACGGGTGGGAAATCAATATGTCGGTCCGTTTACCTTTACCGGGATACGCTTTGCGTTGGGCGCAGTTTCCCTGTTGCCCCTGATTTGGATTTCCGGCAGAAAAAAGAAAAAGTGCGACGCCTTGATGGAAACGACCGGGATAACGCCGCCGGACAGGGAAAATGCCGGCGGCTGTCTTTTCATTGGAAAAGCGGGAGCTCTGACCGGATCCGTCCTTTTTTTCGGAGCGGCTTTGCAGCAGGTCGGACTGGAGGATACAACAGCCGGAAAAGCAGCCTTTCTCACCGGCTTCTATATTATTCTCGTGCCTCTCTCCGGAGTGTTCCTGAAGCAAAAGATCGGCAGGCGCACCTGGATTTCCGTGGTATTTGCCATCGTCGGGTTGTATCTGATCAGCGTAAATGAAAATACCGGGATTTCCAGGGGATCTGCTGGAACTTCTGGGCGCTTTTTTTTGGAGTGCACATATCCTGCTGATATCCCGTTTTACGCAAAAGACGGACACATTGAAGCTGTCCTTTGTCCAATATCTTGTTTGTTCTGCACTCAGCATGGCAGTGGCTTTGCTGACGGAGGATATCCGGTTTCAAGGCATTGCCGAGGCCGGCTTTCCGATATTGTTCGGCGGGATTGGGTCCGTGGGGATTGCATATACCCTGCAGGCTTATGGACAGAAATACGCAAAGCCTTCCCATGCGGCGATCATCATGAGTCTGGAATCGGTATTCGCTGCCCTTGGCGGTTTCCTGTTTCTTCACGAAACCATGAATCTCCGGGGCTGGGCCGGCTGTGTCCTCATGCTTGCCGGTGTAATAACTTCTCAAACGGGAAACAAGCCGTATGACAAATATTATCGCGCTGACGTGGATACACAATAAAGGTACAAAATAAAACGATTCTGTATAAAGACATATTAATCTGAAAGCTTATAATAATATATGTAGTCATACTGAAACAAGAAGGATACTCCAAAGCGGCCGCTAAAATCTATCTTAAATGAGGGATTATATGATTCGGATCAAACAATGCAAAGGTAATTTTGAACGGGAGCCTCTGATTGCCCCGTTCGGTTTCAAAGGCCAATCTATCAGGGAACTATGGCAGAGCATCGCCCTCCTGGAGAGCGATAACGGCTGCAGTGGGCTTGGACTTGGCGTACAAAGCGTACTTTGGTCAGACCCGCAGGTTATGAATACATACGGGGCCATCGGAGGGGACAGCATTATGTGCCTTCTGACGAATTATGCCCTTAAAATCATAGAAGGGACGGCATTTGAAACACCTATGGATTTGCTGGACGAGATTTTTCCGGAGGTATACCGATTCGCAAAACGGGTTACCGGCTTGGACGGCCTGAAAGAGACCTTTGTGCTGAATGCCCTGGTTCCTGTTGATTTGGCAGCATGGATGCTATATGGCAAAGAAAACGGTTTCCGGGACTTTGACGAGATGCTTCCGGATACCTTTCGGAGTTTTCTTGCCTGCAGGCAGGAGAACCTGGCAGGGATCCCTCTTATACCCTATGGAGTCGCCATCCAGGAGGTAGTGAAACTTGCCGGGGAAGGGTATCCCATCTTTAAAATTAAAATCGGATCGGATCCGGCGAACGACAAGGATCCCCACAAAATGCTGGAATGGGATAAAAAGCGGTTGGAAGAGATACATCATGCCGTTCGGGAGTTCTCCACGCCCTATACGGCGAATGGAAAAATCGCTTATTATCTGGATGCTAACGGACGATATACCGGCAAGGACCAAATCATGGAGTTTCTGGATTATGCCGACAGGATAGGAGCCCTGGACAGCATTCTATTGCTGGAAGAGCCCTTTGAGCAGGACAATCCTGTCGATGTAAGCGATATTCCGGTCCGGGTGGCCGCGGATGAAAGCGCTCATTCGGACAAGGATGTGGAAGAGAGGATACAGATGGGCTATGGGGCAATTGCCTTGAAGCCCATTGCAAAAACACTGAGTATGAGCTTAAGGATGATAAAGGCTGCCGTTTCCGCAGGGATCCCCTGTTTCTGTGCCGATCTGACGGTCAATCCGGTCATGGTCGACTGGAACAAAAACGTAGCTGCCCGTTTGAAACCGCTGCCCGGAATGAAAACAGGCGTGCTGGAAACCAATGGGCCGCAGAACTACAGGAACTGGGGTGTGATGGAGTCCCATCTACCTTATCCCCAGGGCTCCTGGGTGAAAATGCGGAAAGGACTGTTCCATTTGGATAAGGATTTTTATGGAAAGAGCGGGGGCGTTTTTGATGCCAGCAATTATTATCTGTCCCGGGTGTGATAATATGGAGTGAGAGTTCAGATAAAGGGAGTGTTTCCATGTTCCATACCGGGATAAATATCCTTTGGCTGGCCAAATGCAAATACAGGAACGGCCAAAGCGTAAACAAGCATGCCCACAAATTCTTTCAATACATTTATGTCGTGGAAGGGGAAGGCCATATCACGATGGGAGATATGCTGTACTCCTTTCAGAAGGATTATATCTATATGATTCCGGTCTCTGTGGTTCATGATTTTGCTGCCGGAGATCGGGAAGAGCTTCAGACGATAGAGATCAAATTTGAAGTAGTGGAGGAAGAAATCCTCAGTCTTGTAAATCAACTGCCGGAAACGATGTGTCTGGACAATCCCGTTCTGAAACAGATCCTGGAGATGATGATCAAGGAAGGACAGGAAGCCGGCAAATATTATATGGATATTGTTCATCTGAAGTTCTGTGAATTTATGGCGAGATTGTTCCGAATAAGAGAACAGGAGCAGGCTTCCATAGCCAATAAAGCGATTGAACCGGATTTTGCCGATGAGGAAGACCCTGTTTTCCAGCCTATCATTTCCTATATAAGGAGTTATATGGATCAGCCTATTACACTTGAAAGGCTTGCCGATATTGCATGCCTGGAAAAGACATACTTTTCAAAAAAGTTCAAGGAAAAGTACGGGAGGTCGCCCATTCATTTTATCAATGATATGAGGTTGTCCAGAGCCAGGGAACTGCTGAAATATGCCCATATGAATATTACGCAGATTGCGCAGCAGACAGGTTTTCAAAGTCTGCATTATTTCAGCAGGTTTTTCACGCAAAAGGAAGGGATAAGTCCCTATGAATACCGGCAGAAATACGGACAGGATGTATACTTGTATTTCGAAGAGGAAGAGAAGGTAAATGCTCATATGTGTAGGTTTGATAAGATTAATATTGATACATGAAATACTATGTTTGGAAAAGAGGTGATGAGTATGGTAATTAAAGGTAAAAAATATGGATTTGGTGTGATCGGGTGCGGGATGGTATCCCGATTTCATCTGGAAGCCATCTGTGATATCGAAAATGCGGAGATCATAGCAGTGTGCGATATCTCGGCAGAGACTGCCAGAAACACGGCGAACAAATACGGCTGTATCAATTGGTATACGGACTACAAGCAGCTCCTGGGCAGGGATGATATTGATATCGTATCCATTTGCACGCCCAGCGGTTTGAGAAGGGATATCGCTGTTCTGGCTGCCCGGATGGGGAAGCATATCATTGTTGAGAAGCCCATTGAGGTATCCCTGGACCGGATCGATGATATGCTGGAGGAATGTGAAAAAAATGACGTTGTCCTGTCCGGAATTTTCAGCATGCGGTACAATGAACATTACCGATTGGTAAAAGAGGCTGTTTCTGAGGGACGGTTCGGCAGATTGATCCTGGGAGATGCCTGTATCAAATGGTACCGTTCCCAGGAATACTATGACAGCGCAAACTGGAGAGGCACCAAACTTTTGGATGGTGGCGGTGCTCTGATGAATCAGTCCATTCATTTTATCGATCTTTTGCAATGGCTGATGGGTCCGGTGAAGGAAGTATACGGGGCCAGCGGAATCCTGGGACACCAAGGGATCGAGGTGGAGGATACGGCGGTGGCAGTTGTCAAGTATGGGAATGGCGCCATTGGAGTCATTGAGGGCACCACTTGCGCCTATCCCGGAATCGGAACGAGAATTGAAATTCATGGCGAAAACGGGACGGTGATGGTGGAGGACAATATCATAAAGCGTTGGGAATTCCGTGAGGAACATCCTATGGATAAGAAATTCCGGGAACGAAGCACGGAAGGCCACAAGGGCGGAGTGGCCGATCCCATGGACATAGACGGGAGTCTCCACAAAAAGCAGATTGAAGATGTCCTGAACTGCATATCAGCAGGAAAGCAGCCTATGGTAAACGGACGGGAAGCCAGAAAATCGGTGGAGATCATCCAATCCATTTACAGATCGGCGGAGATGAACCGCGTGGTGGAGTTGCCGCTCTGACAAAAAATAGATGGAGGTATCATTTATGAATCATATTGTACTGTTAATGAACGCAAAGCAGCGGGAGAATATTTTCAAGAAGAAGGATTTGACGGAGTTGAGCCATTTCGGGAAGATCGTTCTGAATCCGGACGGGAAAGGTCCGGATCCGGAAAGGGCAAAAGAACTGGTAAAGGGTGCAAATATCATCATCACTTCCTGGGGATGCCCTCAGCTGAGTAAGGAGATCCTGGATCAGGCGCCGGATGCGGAGTTGATCCTTCATGCGGCCGGGAGTGTCAAGGGGATTATCAGTGAGGAAGTATGGAAACGCGGAATAAGGGTTTCCGGGTCTGCTCAGGCACTGGGGATCGGAGTAGCGGAAACGGCGTTGGGCTTTACGATCGCATCTCTGAAAAATATGTGGAATTTGTCCCGAAGTACCAGAGAAGGCAAATGGGCGGAAAGGCGCGATAAGGTCCGGGAAGTATATGGCGTCACAATAGGCGTCATAGGCGCGGGACGCGCCGGCGGCCATTATATCAGGCTGATGAAAAATTTTGATGTCAGGATATTGCTGTACGATCCCTTTTTCGATAAAGAAAGAGCTGCAGCTATGGGCGTCGAAAAAGCGGGGCTGGAAGAGCTGCTTAAGGAATCCGATGTAGTATCCATCCACGCTCCGTCCATTCCGGAAACATACCATATGATAAATGCCCGGACACTGGCTTTGATGAAGGATGACGCAGTGCTGATCAATACAGCCCGCGGATCCATCATTGATGAACAGGCCCTGGCTTCCGAGCTGAAAAAAGGAAGGCTGTTTGCATGCATCGATGTTACCGATCCGGAGCCCCCGGCAGAAGACCATCCTTTCCGCAGCCTTCCCAATGTTGTTCTGACGCCTCATATTGCCGGTGCAGTAAATAATGGGCAGAATCGTATCGCAAAGTATGTAATAAGTGAAATTCAAGCCTATACGGATGGTGAGATCATGGACGGAGAAGTATTACAGTCCAGGATAAGCACTCTGGCATAAGGCATCTTGGAAATACATGTAAGAGGTAAGTTGGTACCGACACAAGAATGGTACAAATAAAGACTATTTTGTACAAAGACTTATATGAATTGTACATATATAATAAATATCAGCAGCTTTATGGTATATTTCACCTAAAACACATCCTGGTTTAGGCAGAAAAACAAAGGTGTCGATCCATAAAACCCAATAAGATATGAATCCAAAAGAGGTGGTTGAATGAGTACATCCGTGGTGAAAACCAATTCTCAGACAAGTAGAAAAAATGACTTGGGGAAAATCCTTAAGAGGTATTGGCCCTATTATGTCCTTCTGCTTCCGGCAGTAATTTATTATGTCATTTTTTTGTATGGTCCCATGTATGGATTGCAGATTGCTTTTAAGGATTTTAATGGGGCATTTGGAATAATGGGGAGTAAATGGGTTGGATTTAAGCATTTTAAAAATTTTTTCGGGAGCTATTATTTCTGGCCACTGATGAAAAATACTCTGGCAATTTCCGTTTATTCCCTGCTGGCCGGATTCCCTGTTCCTATTTTTCTTGCCCTCATGCTGAATGAACTGAAGAACGATAAATTTAAAAAGACGGTTCAAACCATTACCTATGCGCCGCACTTTATTTCCACTGTTGTTTTGGTTGGCATCATCGGCGTCATGTTTTCCCCTACATATGGTATATTCAACCACCTGCGTGATATGCTGGGAATGGAGAGATACAGCTACATAACGGAGCCTGAGGCATTTCGCCACCTGTATGTTTGGACCGGTATCTGGCAGAATGTTGGATGGAACTCAATTATATATATTGCAGTCTTATCAGGAATTGATACCCAACTCAGAGAGGCTGCAGTTATAGACGGTGCATCCAGATTTCAATGCATCCTATATATCAATATTCCCTGTATTCTGCCAACAATGGCCATACTCTTGATTCTGAATGTCGGCAGCATCATGAATGTAGGATTT